>Ga0255334_1000416_pt1 | contig 34949 bp, 22 predicted proteins | sample EtOH5_35cm_T3_12_FD_202080 | JGI IMG/M metagenome (GOLD analysis project Ga0255334, IMG submission 202080) | Sandy soil microbial communities from University of British Columbia, Vancouver, Canada - EtOH5_35cm_T3_129 | ecosystem: Engineered > Artificial ecosystem > Sand microcosm > Unclassified ... | reverse complement strand
TACCCAGCCCGAGATATTGGCGATCTGCCAGGCCATCGGCAGCGCGGTCGCGACCACGCCGATCCCGATCTCCCCCCGCGCCCAGAGCCAGACCGAAAGCGCCGCCACACCGACCATCAGGCAGGCGTTCAGGCTGGACAGCAGCACGCCGTTCAAGGTCACCAGCCGCACCTGGTGGCCGAAATCCCGGTTCAGCGCGAGCAGCCCCTCGCGGACAAAGGCGTCCTCATCCGCCGCCTTGGCGAACAGCTTCACGGTCAGGATGTTGGTGTAGGAATCCACCACCCGCCCGGTCAGCAGGCTGCGCGATTCCGAGGCCTTTCGCGACCGGTCCCGCAGCCGTGGCACCAGCAGCCGCAGCAGGGTCGCGTAAAGCGCGAACCAGAGCAGGAAAGGCGCGGCCAGCCGCAGATCGGCCGCGCCCAGCCAGAGGATCGCCCCCGAGCCATAGACCAGTATGTACCAGACCGCATTGACCGCCTGCACCACGGATTCGCGCAAGGCCGGCCCGGCCTGCATCACGCGGGTCGCGATGCGTCCGGCAAAATCCTCCTGGAAGAAGGCCCAGCCCTGGCGCACCACATGCCAATGCGACTGCCAGCGGATCAGGCTGGTGACGCCCGGCACGATGCCCTGCTGGGTGATCAGGTTCTGCAAGCCGATCGCCGCCGGCCGCGCCAGCAGCATCACCGCCGCCATGCCGACCAGCCCGGGCCAGGAAGAGGACCAGAGCGTGTCCGGGGCATGGCTTTCCAGCAGCGCGACCAGCCGGCCGATGAAGATCGGGATGGTGCCATCCAGCAGCGCCACACAAAGCCCGGCGAAGAACAGCCCGCCGAACAGCCCCCGCGCCTGGCGGGCGAAATGCCAGTAGAAGCCGAACAGCGACCTCGGCGGCGCATGATCGGGCACGGGCACGCCAAAGGGACGGGCCCCGATCTCTCCCGGCGGGGCGATCGGGGAGGCGAGGTTCTCGAACCAGCGGACAAGGAACATACCCAGCACAACGCGCCCGCCCGGCAGGCCCGTCAAGCCGCCTTACTGCCTTACAATATTACCATATTACCAAGTTTTTCCGAAGGGTTCGGAGCTTCGCCCTTGGTCCGCGCAGTGTAGCCGAGGGAACGCCGGCGTGGGGGGGAGAAAAAGATCGAGGGGCCTTGCCCCTCGAGCACCCCAGCAGAAACAAGGTGTTTCTGCACTTCCCGCTTAAGGGGAAGGTCCAGGAAACTCAGTTTCCTGGTGGGTGGGTGTGGGAGGGCGAAGCCCTCCCACCGCTCAGACCAGCCGCGCCTGCTTCACCGCCGCCCCCACGAACCCCGCGAACAACGGATGCGGCGCGAAGGGCTTGGACTTCAGCTCCGGATGGTACTGCACGCCGATGAACCAGGGATGGTCCGGGACTTCCACGATCTCCGGCAGCACGCCATCGGGCGACAGACCCGAGAAGATCATGCCGGCATTTTCCAGCCGCTCGCGATAGGCGATGTTCACTTCATAGCGATGGCGGTGGCGCTCCTCGATTCGCGCCTGCCCGCCATAGACCGAACGCACCAGCGAATCCTCGGTCAGGATCGCGGGATAGGCGCCGAGCCGCATGGTGCCGCCGAGCGCGCCGCCGGCCTCGCGGCTTTCGACCGTATTGCCGCGGGTCCATTCGGTCAGCAGCCCCACCACCGGCTCCGAACAGGGGCCGAATTCGCTGCTATTGGCGGCCTCGATGCCGACGAGGTTCCGCGCCGCCTCGATCACCGCCATCTGCATGCCGAAGCAGATGCCGAAGAAAGGGATCTTTCGTTCGCGCGCGAAACGGACGGCGGCGATCTTGCCCGGCGTGCCGCGCTCGCCAAAACCGCCCGGCACCAGCACGCCATGCACGCCGTCCAGCCGCTCCACCGCATCGCTGGTCGAACCATCGAAGATCTCGCTGTCGACCCAGTCGAGCTTGACCTTCACGCGATGCGCGATCCCGCCATGGGCCAGCGCCTCGGCCAGGGATTTGTATGCGTCGAGGAGGCCGGTGTACTTGCCGACCACGGCGATGGTGACCTCGCCCTCCGGCTGGTCGATCGCCGACATGATGCTGGTCCAGCGGCGCATGTCCAGCGCGCCATAGACGCTGAGGCCGAAGTGCCGCAGCACCTCGCGGTCCAGCCCCTCCTGCGAATAGGCCGAGGGCACCGCATAGATCGAGCTGGCATCCAGCGCCGGGATCACGCTTTCGGGGCGGACGTTGCAGAACAGCGCGATCTTGCGGCGCTCGTTTTCGGGAATCGGCCGGTCGCAGCGGCACAGGAGAATCTGGGGCTGGATGCCGAGCGACAGCAGTTCCTTGACGCTGTGCTGCGTCGGCTTGGTCTTCAGCTCCCCGGCCGAGGGGATGTAGGGCACCAGCGTCAGATGCACGAAAAGGCTGTGCTGCGGCCCCAGCTCGTTGCCGAGCTGGCGGATGGCTTCCAGGAAGGGCAGGCTTTCGATGTCGCCGACGGTGCCGCCGATCTCGACCAGCACGAAATCGACGCCATCGGTCTCGGCGACCACCGCCGCCTTGATGGCGTCGGTGATGTGCGGGATCACCTGCACGGTGCCGCCCAGGAAGTCGCCGCGGCGCTCCTTGGCGATCACATCGCCGTAGATGCGCCCCGAGGTCCAGTTGTCGGCCCGAGTCGCGGCGACTCCGGTGAACCTTTCGTAGTGCCCGAGGTCGAGGTCGGTTTCCGCCCCGTCATCGGTCACGAAAACCTCGCCGTGCTGATACGGGGACATCGTGCCCGGATCGACGTTGAGATAGGGGTCCAGCTTGCGCATGCGGACCTTGTGGCCGCGCGCCTGGAGGAGGGCGGCAAGGGATGCCGCCGCGATGCCTTTTCCGAGGGATGAGACCACACCGCCGGTGATGAATACGAACCGCGTCATGGGCGGGTTGTGTAACCCCCTGCCGGCGCCCCCGTCCACCCGCGCGGCCGGACTAATTCGCGTGGCGCCCAGGACCGGCGATCAGGACCGGCCATCAGGGTCGGCGATGGGCCTGCATCGCCAGGGGGGCGGCAGGGGCCGGCGATGCCGCAGCCTGCGGCGTCGCCTCGGCAGCGGCGCGCACCGCCGCCGCCATCTCGGCGGCATCGGCGAAGCGGTCCTGGCGCGCTTTCGCCAGCGCCCGGGCCAGGACGCCATCCCAGGCGCCGGCAAGCCCGGGCGCGGCCAGCGAGGGCGGCACCGGCTCCTCGGTCAGGATCCGTGCCAGGATCCCCGGCATCGGCCCGGCGAAGGCGCGGCGCCCGGTCAGGCATTCGTAGAGCACGACCCCCGCCGCCCAGAGATCGGCACGATGGTCCGCGACCTCGCCCTGCACCTGCTCGGGGGCCATCCAGGCCGGGGTGCCAACCATCGTGCCAGGTTCGGTCGCCTCGCCGTCGCCGAGGCGGGCGACGCCGAAATCGCCGAGACGGACCTCGCCGAGACCCGGGCGCTCGTCCAGCGCCAACAGGATATTGGCGGGCTTCACATCCCGATGGACAATGCCGCGCGCATGGGCATGGCCGAGCGCGTCCAGCAGCTGCAGCGCGATGCGGGCGGCCTCGGCGGGCGGCAGCCGCGGCTCGCGCGCAAGCAGGGCCGAAAGCGGCTCGCCGATCACCAGATCCATGGCGATCCAGGCGTAGTTCGGGCCGTCGCCGGCATCATGCACTGTGACGATGTGCGGATGGCTGAGGCGGGCGGCGGCCTGCGCCTCGGCGGCGATCCGCGCGGGGTCGATGCCGCCCGGCCGCCGATGGATGAGCTTGATGGCAACGAGGCGGCGCAGCCGCAGATCCAACGCCTCCAACACCATGCCGCAAGCGCCCTTGCCGATCAGGTCACGCAGCGCGAAGCGCCCGGCAATGGGGGCTGAGTCCATGAGCGGCGTCCCGTCGTGAGTGGTCGAGCCTAGGCTGCGGGAAAAAGCTTAGCAGGATGATGAGAAAGCGGCTGGTGAAAAAAGATCGAGAGGCGTCGCCCCTCGATCACCCCAGCAGAAACCTGATGTTTCTGCACGTCGCATAGGGAAAGGTCCAGGAAACCGGGTTTCCTGGTGCGTGGGTGTGGGGGGGCGAACAGCCCTCCCACCGCGGCCTGGGCGGGCTGCCTCAGTTCGTGGGAACCGACGGGCGCGCGGGCGGCGTCGGGGCGGCTGCGCCGGGCAGCGGCCCGCCCGGGACCAGACCGCCCGGAACCGGACCGCCCGGAACCGGACCGCCCGGAACCAGACCGGCCGGAGCAGGGGCGCTGCCCGGGATGGCCGAAGCCGGTGCCGGCGGCGCCTGCGGCACATCCAGCAGCGAGCCCTGCCGCGACGCGCCGCGCCCCAGCAGCGCCAGCACCAGCGCCAGCACCATGAAGATGGTGGCCAGGATGGCGGTGGTCCGCGTCAGCAGATTGGCGGTGCCGCGCCCGCCCATGAAGCTGCCCATGCCCTGGCTGGAGCCGATGCCAAGGCCACCGCCCTCGCTTCGCTGGAGCAGGACGACGCCGATCAGCGCCAGGGTCACGATCAGATGCAGGGTGAGCAGAAAAGAGGTCATGGAGCGGCCCTTAGCCCAAGCACCGCGGCACCGCCAGCCGCCTTACGCGGCCGCGGCGATGGCAAGGAAATCCGCCGCCACCAGCGCCGCCCCCCCGACCAGCGCGCCATCGACCTCCGGCAGCGCCAGGATCGATGCGGCATTGGCCGGCTTCACGCTGCCGCCATAGAGCAGCCGCAGCCCCGCCCCCGCCGGCCCGCAGAGCCGCACCATCTCCTCCCGCAGCCTTGCATGCAGGGCGGTGATATCGGCCTCGGTCGGGACGCGGCCGGTGCCGATGGCCCAGACCGGCTCATAGGCGACGACCCCGCCGGCGGCGGCGAAGCCGGGGGGCAGGCTGCCGGCCAATTGGGCGGTGACGATGGTCTCGGCCTGCCCGGCCTCGCGCTGGGCCAGGGTCTCGCCGATGCAGATGATGGGGGCAAGGCCGGCGGCGATCGCGGCCCCGGCCTTGGCCGCGACCATGGCATCGGTCTCGCCGTGATCGGCACGGCGTTCGGAATGGCCGAGGATGACATAGGTCGCGCCAAGGTCGCGCAGCATGACGGCGGAGACATCGCCGGTATGCGCCCCCTTGGCCGCGGCATGGCAATCCTGGCCGCCGAGGCCGAGCTCGCCGCCGGCCAGCACCGCCGCGACCGGGACCAGATGCGGAAACGGCGGGCAGACCAGCAGCTCGGCCTTGCCTTTCGCCGCGGCCAGGGCGCCGGCCAGGGCGGTCGCCTCGGCCAGCGTCCCATGCATCTTCCAGTTGCCGGCGATCAGCGGGCGGGGACGCGGCATGGCGACGGGCTCCGGTTTGTGACGCTTCGCCCTAACGCCCGGGCCGGCCAGCGGCAACAGGGCGCATTCCCTCACCGCCGCTTTTCCGCTACCGCGCCTCCCCATGATCATCTCGATGCGCCGCCTCGCCGGCACCTGGTTCGCCAAGGCCCTGTTCCTGCTGCTCGTGCTGTCCTTCGGGATCTGGGGCATCGAGGATGTCGTGCGGAATTTCGGCCGCGACGATGCCGTTGCCCGGGTCGATGGCGAGCCGATCCCGCTGGCCGAAGCCCAGGAAGCCGCCCAGCGCGCGATCCAGCGCATGCAGATCCAGCTCGGCGGCCGCATCGACATGGACCCCGCGATGCGCGAGGCGGTGGCACGCCAGTCGCTGGAGAACCTGATCGGCGAACGCCTCCGCGCGGAGGAGGCGACGCGCCTCGGCATCACCGTGCCGGAGCAGGCGGTGCGCGAGTTCATCTGGTCGGTGCCCTCGTTCCAGGGCGGCGACGGGCGGTTCAGCCGCGCCTTCCTGGACCAGTTCCTGCGCCAGAACGGCCTATCGGAGCCGGAGTTCCTGCGCCTCGTGGCCGCCGACCTGTCGCGCATTCAGCTGATCGGCGCGGTCCGGGCCGGGGCCACGGCGCCGGCCTCGGTGGTCGCGGCGCTGTATGGCTTCGCGCAGGAACGGCGCACGGCCGATCTGGTGGAATTCCCGACCCTGTCGGCGCCCGATCCGGAACCGCCGAGCGAAGCCGCGCTGCATCGCTTCCATGAGAATGCGCCGGAACGCTTCTCCGCCCCCGAATACCGGACCGCGACCCTCGCCGTGCTGTCGCCCGCGGCGCTGGCGGCGGAGATCCCGATCGAGGAGGCGGCGATCGAGGAGGCCTACAACGCCCGCCACGCGCAATATTCCACGCCGGAACGCCGCGACCTGGAACAGGCGCTGCTGCCGACCGAGGACGCCGCCAGGGCCATCGCCGAAACCTGGCGCGGCGGTGCCGACCTGCCGGCCATCCTGACCCAGGCGCAGGCGGCGGGTGGCAATGCGCTCTCGCTCGGCGATGTCGCGCGCGACACGCTGCCGCTGCCCCAACTTGCCGCCGCCGCCTTCGGGCCGGCCGAGGTCGGGGGGGTTTCCGACCCCGTGCACAGCTCCTTCGGCTGGCATGTCTTCCGCACGGCGGGGATCACGCCCGCGACCACCCGCCCGCTGAGCGAGGTGCATGACGAAATCAAGCACGACCTGGCGATGGATAAGGCCCGCAACCTTGCCTATGAGCGCGCCAACAGCATCGAGGACGCGCTGGCCGGCGGCGCCACCCTGGCCGAGGCGGCGGCGCGCTTCGGCCTGACCCTGGCCGAGCTGCGCACCGATGCCTTCGGCCGCGACGCCGACGGCCGGCCGGTGGCGATCCCGGTCGCCCCCGCCGCCCGCCCGGCCGCGCTGCGCGCGATCTTCGCCGCCAGCCCGGGCCAGGGGGCAAGGATGGAGGAGATCGAAAGCGGCGCCTTCCTGGGCGTCGAGGTGAAGGAGATCACCCCGGCCGCGCTGCGCCCCTATGACATTGTGGCGGCCGATGTGCTGCGGCTCTGGACCCTGGATGCCCGGCGCCGGCACCAGGAGGCGCAGGCCGCGGCGCTGCTGCACCAGCTCGAGACCGGCACCCCGATCGCCGAGGCGGCGGCGGCGCTGAACCTGCCGGTGGATCGCGTCGGCCCCTTCGGCCGCACCCCGCCCGCGGCCGATGCCGCCCCGCCCGCCGGGCGCCAGCCGCCGCGCGAGATTCTGGGGCCGGTGTTTTCGCTGGCCGTCGGCGGCGTGACCATGGCGGCAACGCCGGACGGCTTCGTGGTCGCGCAGCTTGCCGAAATCCTGCCCGCCGATCCCGCGGCGGCGCCGGATGCCGTCGCCGCCCTGCGCAGCGAGGCCGAGCAGACCATCGCCGCCGATCTGGAAGCGCAATTCGCCGCCGCGCTGCGTGCCCGCGCGACGGTGCGGATGAATGACGCGCTGCTGCCGGCGCTGACGGGGCCGTCCGCCCCCTCGAACTGATCCCCCCGGGCGAAGTGCAGAAACGTCTGGTTTCTGCTTGGGATGCTCGAGGGGCGAACAGCCCCGCGATCTTTTTTCCTGACGCGCAGCTCGCTCGACAGCCGGCCGCGGCGCGCCGGCTGCCCGAGGCCGAGATCGCCCCGCTGTCCATGCGCCCGGCCCGGCGGCGTGGTCGCGGCGGAGGCGTTGGCGGTCCGGCCTGAGCAACCGTTCGGTCCATGCGCCGTTTTCCCCGCGCAACAGGGAGACCAGCGCATGGCACAGCGACCGAGTTGGGAAGGTCACCTCAGGCTCTCGCTCGTGGCCTGTCCGGTGTCGCTCTACCCCGCGACGACGAACGCCGAGACGATCCATTTCCATCTGATCAACCCGGCCACCGGCAACCGCATCCGCCAGCAGGCCATCGACCCCGAGGCCGGCGAGGTGGAGCGCAAGGCGCTGGTCCGCGGCTTCGAGGTGGAGAAGGATCAATATGTCCTGCTGACCGATGACGAGATCAAATCGGTCCGGCTGGAAAGCACCCAGACCATCGACATCGAACGCTTCGTCGATGTGGCGGCGATCGACCGGATCTGGTGGAACGATCCGTATTATCTCGTCCCGGACGGCAAGGCGGGGATCGATGCCTATACCATCATCAGGACCTCGATGGCGCAGGCGGGCAAGATCGCGCTGGGGCGCGTGGTGCTCGGCACCCGCGAAAGGATCGTGGCGATCGAACCGCGCGGCAAGGGCATGCTGGTGACCACCCTGCGCAGCCGCGACGAGCTGCGCGACGCCACCGAGTTGTTCGAGGCGATCCCGGAGGCCCGGGCGGATGCGCGCATGATCGAGATCGCGGAGCGGATCATCGCGCAACAGGCGGGGGATTTCGATCCCTCCGCCTTCAACGACCGCTACGAGGATGCGCTGCGGGCGCTGATCCAGAGCAAGCAGGATGGCGGCGATGGCGGCGTGACCGCGCCGCCGCCGAGTGCGGACAATGTCATCGACCTGATGGAGGCGTTGCGGCGCAGCCTCGACGCCGGCGGGGCGGCGGGCCGGAAGCCCGCGGCCAAGGCGAGCGGCGGCAAGACGGTTGCCGGCAAGGCCAAGGCGGGCGCCAGCAAGACGCCTGGCAGCAAAACGGGCGGAAGCAAAACGGGCGGCACCAAGGCGGCCCCCTCCGGCAGGGCGGCCGAGCGCCCGTCGGCGCCGGCGCGGCGCAAGCGCGCCTCGGGCGGGTAGCAAAGCATGGCGCGCGCCTCCGACAAGCTGGAGCGCTACCACGCCAGGCGCGATTTTTCCCGCACGCCCGAACCGCGGGGCCAGGCGGGGGCCAAGGCCGGGCCGCTGCGCTTCGTGGTGCAGCGCCATGACGCGACGCGGTTGCACTACGATTTCCGGCTGGAATGGGGCGGGGTGCTGAAGTCCTGGGCGGTGACGCGCGGCCCCTCGCTGGACCCGGCCGACAAGCGGCTGGCGGTGGAGGTCGAGGATCATCCGCTCGACTACGGCGATTTCGAGGGCAGCATCCCGAAGCCCTCCTATGGCGCGGGCACGGTGCAGCTTTGGGATCGCGGCGTCTGGGCGCCGCTCAGCCCCGATACCGTCGAGGCCGATCTGGCGCGGGGGGAGCTGAAATTCGTGCTCTCGGGCGAGCGGCTGAAGGGCGGCTTCGTGCTGGTCCGGATGAACAACCGGCGCGGCGAGAAACCCGGCCGGCACAACTGGCTGCTGATCAAGGAACGCGACAGCATGGCCACGCCCGGGGCCGGCGATGCGGTGCTGCGGGCCGAAACCTCGGTCGCGACGGGGCGGACGCTGGCCCAGATCGCGGCGGGCCAGAAGGCGGATGAGAAGGCGGAGGAGAAGGCGGACCGGAAGGTTGGGAAGACAATCGCGGCGCCGACGAAACGCCCCGGGGCGGAAACCGTCGATCCGCCGCCGGAATTCGTGCCTCCGCAGCTCTGCCAGCTGGTCGCCACCCCGCCGCGCGGCGCGCCCTGGGTGCATGAGCTGAAGCTCGATGGCTACCGCATCCAGCTGCGCGTCGCGGCGGGGGCGGCAAGCCTGCGCACGCGCACCGGGCTCGACTGGACCGCGCGCTTTCCGGCGATCGCCAAGGCCGCATCCCGCCTGCCCGACTGCCTGGTCGATGGCGAGGCGGTGGCGCTGGACGAGGACGGCCAGCCGAGTTTCTCCACCCTCCAGGCCGTGCTGGCCGGCGCCCAGAAAGCCCCGATCGTGTTCTACGCCTTCGACCTGCTGCATGACGGGCGGCGGGACCTGCGGGCCGAACCCCTGCTGGCGCGCAAGGAGGCGTTGCGCCGGCTGCTGCCCGAAGGCGACCCGGTGCTGCGCAGGCTCGATCATTTCACCGCGCCGGGCGAGGCGGTGCTGGCCTCGGCCTGCCGGCTTGCGATGGAGGGCATCGTCTCCAAGCGCGGCGATGCCCCTTATGTCTCCGGCCGGGGCGATGCCTGGACCAAGTCCAAATGCCGCGGCCGCGATGAGTTTCTGGTGGGTGGCTGGTCGCATGACAAGGCAAGGCGCGGGCTGGGCGCGCTGCTGCTGGGCGCGATGCAGGGTGGGACGCTGGTCTATCTCGGCCGGGTCGGCACCGGGTTTTCGCAGCGGTCGGGGGAAGACATGCTGCGCCGGCTGGCGCCGCTCGGGCGGAAGACCTCGCCCTTCACCGGGCGGCAGCCGGCGCGCCTTGCCGATGTGACCTGGGTCCGGCCGGCCTTGGTGGTCGAAGTCGCCTATGGTGGCTGGACCGAGGAAGGGCTGCTGCGCCATGCGAGTTTTCAGGGGGTCCGGGAAGACAAGCCGGTGGCCGAGGTGAGGCCGCCGCCGCAGCCCGTCCAGCAGCAGCCCGCCCAGCCGCCGGACGCGAAACCCGCGGGGGGCCGGGCCAAAGCGATGCCCGGGCTGACGCATCCCGAAAAGATCCTCTGGCCGGCGACCGCGACCACCCCCGCCGTCACCAAGGCGGATCTGGCGGCATATTACGCGCGTTTCGCCGACCGCATCCTGGCGCATGTCGCAGGAAGGCCGCTGTCGGTCCTGCGCGCGCCGGATGGCATCGAGGGCGAAATCTTCTTCCAGCGCCATGCGATGCGCGGCCAGTCGCCGCTGATCGGCGCAGTCGACATCCCCGGCCAGCCCAAGCCCTATATGCGCATCGACGATGCGGCGGGGCTGGCGGCGCTGGCGCAGGTCGCGGTGCTGGAACTGCATCCCTGGGGTGCCATGGCCGATCGGCCGGAGACGCCGGACCGGCTGATCTTCGACCTCGACCCCGCGCCGGGGCTCGGTTTCGACGCCGTGGTCGCCGCGGCGCTGGATCTGCGCGAGCGGCTGCAGGCGGTCGGGCTGACCCCCTTCCCCCGCATCACCGGCGGCAAGGGGCTGCATCTGGTGGTGCCGCTGGCGGTGCCGAAACAGGGGCCGGTGCCGGACTGGGACGTCGCCAAGGGCTTTGCGAGGCTGGTCTGCGAGATGATGGCCCGGGATGCGCCGAAGCTCTACACCGTGACCATGGCCAAGAAGGCGCGGACCGGGCGGATCTTCTTGGACTACCTGCGCAACGACCGGCTTTCCACAGCCATCGCCAACTGGTCCCCGCGCGCCCGCGCCGGCGCGCCGGTGGCCCGCCCGATCGCCTGGAGCGCGGTAAAACCCGCGCTGGACCCGGCCGGGTCGCGCCTGCCGGCATTGTTGGAGGCCCCCGTGCCGCGCGAGCCCTGGACCGGCTTTGCCGCCGCCGCCGGCGTGCTGCGTGACGCCATGGCCCGCATCACCCGCTGACGGGAAGTGCAGAAACACCTTGTTTCTGCTTGGGGTGCCCGAGGGGCGAACAGCCCCTCGATCTTTTTTGTTGTCACCCCCGCAGCCTGACCACCGTCACCGAGCATGGCGCCCAGGCCGCGACTTCCCCCGACACGCTGCCCAGCAGCCGTCGTCGCACCGATTGCGGCCTTGCGCCCAGGATCAGGTGGTCGACGCGATTGGCCTCGGCGTATTCCAGTATGGCGCCGGCGACGTTGACCGCCTGCAGCACGTGGAAGGTCACGCGTTCCTCCTCCAGCCGCAGCGGCGCCACCCAATGGCGCAGTTCCACCAGGCGCTGGACATGGCGGTTCTGCCCATCCGCGTCCAGCGTGGTGTCGATGCTGATCAGCCCCTGGCGCAGCACGTTCAGGCAGGCGACGCGGGCCCCGGGCACCATCGCCATGATGCGCATGAGGCTGCGGCGCATCGCCTCGGGCAGGGCCGAGGTTTCCACCGGCAGGTCGATCGCCACCGCGATGATCGGCGCCGCGGCCAGCTGTGCCGAAGTCCCCGACGGGCGCGGCGCCATGGGGTCGGGGTTGAAGCGGCGCTTCAGCACCGCCGCCATGCCGTCGCGCGCGGTTTTCGCGGCGCGCGCGGTCAGCGCCACCTGGTCGGGATGGTGCAGGTCGAAGGCGAGCTGCGCCGCGGTCGGGTGGCGCCGCGCGGGGTCCACCTCCAGGCAGCGCAGGATGATCTCCTGCAGCCAGGGCGGGCAATCGGGGCGGCGGCGGCGCGGCGGTTCGGGGTCGCGCCACAGCCGGCGCTTCATGGCGGAAAGCCGTTGCTCGTTCTCGAAGGCCCAGGCGCCGGTGGTCAGCTGGTAGAGCACCGCGCCCAGGGCGAACAGGTCGCTGTGCGGATCGCCGCGTTCGCCCATCACCTGTTCCGGCGCCATGTAGGGCGCCGAGCCATAGGGCAGGCGAAACTCCTCCTGCATCAGATCCGGCAGGCGCTCGTGGCGCGACAGGCCGAAGTCGATCAGCACCACGGTGCCGTCCGGCCGCAGCAGGATGTTCGCGGGCTTCACATCCAGATGCACGACATGCTGTGCATGCAGCGACGCCAAGGCGGTGGCGACGGCGGCGCCGAAAGCCGCGACCTCGGCGGCCGGCAGCGGCGTGCGCGGCAGCAGCGTCTCGGCCGAGACGCCATCGACATGCTCCATCACGATGTAGGGCTGCACCTCGAACCCGGCCGCGGCGATGAAGCGCGGCACATGCGGCCCGTGCAGCCGGGGCAGGATCATCTGCTCCATCTCGAAGCCGACGATGGCGGCGGGGTCCTCGCCCTCGAACAGCAGCGGCACCTTCATCAGCATCGGCAGGTCATGGTCGGGATGCGTCACCGACCACAGCATCGCCATGCCGCCGCGGTGCAGGATCTCGCCAAGGGTGAAGCCGTCGATGACGGCGCCGGCGTTCAGCCGCGGGCGGACCATGACGTCAACGCCCGCCCCTCACAGCCGGCCGCTCAACGCCCAAGCGCCAGCCGCGCCGCCAGCGGTTCCGGCAGCCCGGCTGCGCGGATGGCGGCGGCCGCGGCTTCGACGTCATAGGGGACGCGGGCCCAGGTCAAGGTCGGTTCCTCCGTTTCCAGCATCCCGTAGCATGCCGCGGGATCGCCGTCCCGAGGCTGGCCGACCGCGCCGAGCACGGCAAGCCAGCGGCGGCGGCGCAGCAGCGGCACCGCCTCGTTGCCGGGCGGGCGGAACACGGTGAGCTTGGCGGCGTCGGACAGGCCATAGAGCCGCGGCACATGCACATGGCCGCAGATCGTGACCCGGGCCATGGTCGCATCCAGGCTGCGCCGCGCATCCTCGGCGTTCAGCACATAGTTCCAGGCGCCGGGGTCGGAGGCATCGGCATGGACATAGAGCCGGTCCTCCTCCGCGCTCTCCAGCGGCAGCTCGGCGAGGAAGGCCACGGCCTCGGCCGACAGGGTCATGCGCGTCCAGTCGATCGCGGCGGCGGCGACGCTGTTGAGGCCGCCGCTGCCGGCGGTCAGCGCCGCATCGTGATTGCCGCCGAGCGCCACCGCCCCGGCCGCGACCGCCTGCATCACCTGCGCGACGCACCAGGCCGGATCGCCGCCATAGCCGACGATGTCGCCGAGGAAGACGAGACGTTCGGCGCCATGGCGCGCGGCGTGGGCAAGGCAGGCTTCCAGCGCCTGGCGGTTGCCGTGGATATCGGCGAAGAGGGCGATCCGCATGGGGCAGGCTAACAGCCCCGCCCGGAGGCGGCCACCGGACAGCCGCAAGGTGGCCGTCTTGTCATGGACCGGCCGGCGCGTCGGGTGGCGATCCGTTTCAGCACAGGACCTCGGCGGTATCGGCGCCGCAGCCGGGCGCCGGCGCGTCCCAGACGCCGATCCCCGGCAGCACCGGCATCGGCAGCGCGCCCAGCCCCGGCTGGCGCATCATCGGCGCCGCCGCCACCGAGCGCACATGCGGATCGGCCAAATAATCGGTGGGGGTGTTGATCCGCTCGGCCAGCAGGCGCCGGGCCTGCAATGCTGCGATCCAGGCTTCGGCGGGGCGGGTCGCCACGGCGGCGGCGACCAGCGGCAGCAGCGTGTCGCGATGCGCGGCGCGGGCGGCAAAACTCGCATAGCGCGGATCGGCGGGCAGCTCGCCGAGGCCGAGCGCCTCGCAGAGCGCGACGAATTCCGCCTCCTTCACCAGGGTGATCATCACGAAGCTGCCGCAGGCGGCGCGATAGCTGCCGGCCGGGGTGTTCAGCGCCGGCGGCGCCCCGCCCAGAAACCCCCATTCGGCGATCGGCATCGCCATCAGCGCCGCGGTCCCCGCCATCAGCGAGACATCGAGCACCCGCCGCCGCGGCGCCGCATCCCGCGCACGCATCGCCAGCGCCGCCTGCACCGCGATGATGGCGTAGAGCCCGGTCGCCATGTCCGGCACCAGCACGCCGATCTTGTGCGGCACGCCGTCGCCACCCTGGTTCAGCCCGGCCAGGCCGGAGAAGGCCTGGGCGATGCTGTCGGTGCAGGGGCGTTCGGCATAAGGGCCGGCCTGGCCGAAGCCGGAGATGGAGAGGAACACCGCATCGGGCCGCGCCGCTTCCGGCACGATGCCGAGCCGCGCCGCGACGCCGGGGCGGAAGGATTCGATCACCACCTCGGCCCGCGCCAGCAGCCGCGCCAGATCCGCCCGCCCCTGTTCGGCGCGAAGATCCAGCACGACGGAGCGCTTGCCGCGGTTGCACACCGTGGACATCGCCGAATGCCCGCCCGCCCGTGCCGAGAGCCCGCGCGACCAGTCGCCCTCGGGCGGTTCGACCTTGACGACATCGGCACCGAGTGCCGCCAGCCACATGCCGACATTGGGCCCGGCCACGCCCTGGCTGGCATCGACCACGAAAAGCCCGGCGTAAGGCGAAATACGATCCGTCATGACGTTCCCTTAACCCAATGAACCGCCCTATCGTGCCGAACGGAACAGGCAAGATACATCCATGACGATAACGCGACGACAATCCGCGGGGCTCACGCTTGCGGGGCTGATGCTGCCGCTGACCTTGCCGCTCGGGGCGCGGGGGCAGACCGCCCGCCCGATCCGCTTCGTGGTGCCCTATCCGCCCGGCGGGCCGACCGACATCCTCGGCCGCGTCGTCGCGCTGTCGCTGCCGCCGCTGCTCGACCAGCAGATCATCATCGAGAACCGCGGCGGCGCCTCGGGCACCATCGGCGCGGCGGAGATCGCGCGCTCGGCCCCGGATGGCCAGAGCTTCCTGGTCAATGCCTCGATCCACACGATCATTCCGCATCTGAACCACGCGCTGAGCTATGACGCGCTGGCCGATTTCACGCCGGTGACGAATATCGCCAGCGTGCCGCTGATGGCGGTGGTCACGCCCGCGCTGCCGATCCACAGTATCGCCGATCTGATCGCCTATCTGCGCGCGCATCCGGGGGAGGTGTCCTTCGCGTCGTCGGGCAATGGCGCGGCGCCGCATCTGGCGGGGGAGCTGTTCAAGCAGATGACCGGCACCGACATGCAGCACATCCCCTATCGCGGATCGGGGCCGGCGATCGCCGATCTGATGGCGGGCAATGTGCAGGTGATGTTCGACAGCATCCCCTCCTCGGCGGGCGCGGTGCGCTCGGGCCAGCTGCGCGCCCTGGCGGTGACCACCAGCAGCCGCGCCAGCGCCTTCCCCGAACTGCCGACCGTCGCCGAGGCCGGCGTGCCGGGCTTCGAGATCGCGACCTGGTACGGCATCTGGGCCCCCGCCCGGACGCCGGAAGCCATCGTCACGCGCCTGCAGCAGGCGGTCGCCCGCGCGGTGGTGCTGCCGAATGTCGCGGAACGGCTGGCGAGCCTCGGCGCCGTCGCGGTCGCCGATACCCCGGCGCATTTCGCCGCCTTCTGCCGCGTGGAATACGAACGCTGGGGCGCGCTGGTGCAATCGGCGCATATCAGCGCCGATTGATGCGCGCGCTGGTCTGCGACAGCTGGCGGCCGTTCGAGGCGCTGGAATTGCGCGAGGTCGCGCCCCCCGCCCTGCGCCCGGGGGCGGTGCGCATCCGGGTGCAGGCGGCGGGGGTGTCCTTCGCGACCCAGCTGGTGGTGGCGGGCAAGTACCAGCGCAAGCCGCCCCTGCCCTTCACCCCCGGCACCGAGATCGCCGGCGTGGTGATGGAAAGCGCCGCCGATGTGGCGAAGCCGCTGCCGCCCGGCACGCGGGTCTTCGCGGTGCTGGACTGGGGCGGCATGGCCGAGGAAGCGGTGGCCGATGCCATTCATGTCGTGCCGATCCCGGATGGGCTGCCGCTGGCGCCGGCGGTGGCCTTCCCGATCTCCTACCCCACTGCCGGCGCCGCGCTGATGTGGCGCGGCCGGGTGGGGGCCGGGGACTGGGTGCTGGTGCAGGGGGCCTCGGCCGGCGTCGGGCTGGCGGCGGTGGAAATCGCCCAGGCGCTCGGCGCCCGCGTCATCGCCCGCTGCGGCGCGGCCAAGCAGGCGGTGCCCCAGGCGCGCGGCGTCGCCGCGGTGCTGGACAGCGCCCTGCCCTTCCGCGATGCGGTGCGCGAGATCACCGGCGGCGCCGGCGTCGCCTGCGTGGTGGACACGCTGGGCGGGTCCGCCTTCGATGAAGGGCTGCGCTGCCTCGGCGATGGCGGCACGCTGGTGGTGGTCGGCTTCGCGGCCGGCGGGATCCCGACGGTCGCGGCCAATATCCTGCTGCTGAAGAACATCGGCGTCGCCGGGGTGAACTGGGGCAGCTACATCGGCTGGTCGCCCGGCGATGGCCGCGCCGCCCATGCGCCGCGGGTGCGGGCGCTCTGGGCGCAGCTCATGGGCTGGTGGCAGGCGGGCCGGCTGCGGCCGGAGCTCCATGCCAGCTTCCCGCTCGACCGCTTTGCCGAGGCGATGGCCGAGGTCTCCGGTCGGCGCGCCACCGGGCGCGTGGTGCTGGTGCCGTGACGGTGCCCCGGGTTGGGAGTCAGAAGCGGTTGCGCAGCCGCAGCAGCACCCGCGTCTCGTCGAAGTCCGAGGCCTTGTCGAACCGCACCTGGCCGCCGAGCGTGGTGTTCGGCGTGACCGCGTAATCGACATCGGCGCGAACGCCGCCGATGAAGCCCGACTGGGACTGGCCGGGGTAGCGGGCGACGATCTCCGGATTCGCGGCGTTGGCTGCCACCACCTGCGCCTGCAGCCCGGGATCATTGGGGAAGACCGCGGTCGCATCCTCGCGCCAGGTGACATAGCCCGCGGTGGCGCCCAGCCGGTAGGAGAGGTCCCCGGTGCGGCCACGGTAATCCACCGGCACGGTGATCCCCGTATAGGATTGCGGGCTGTAGTAGCCGCCCTGCCCCAGGCTGAAGAAACGCAGGTTCTCGTCATAGGCGAGGTAGACAAGGTCGAGCCCGGTCGAGACCTCATTGATCCCGTCACGATAGACCGGATAGGAGAAGCCGGCGCCGCCCTCGATGCGGCCATTGTCCGCGACGCCATCGCCCTCGAAGGCGGAATAGCCGCCGCCGCCATAGATGTAGCCCGGCCCGATCGGCACCTCGATCTGCGCATAGCCGCCGGTCCGCACCACGCCGCCCCAGTCGCGGCCGCTGCCCCGGTCGTTCATCCCGGACCAGGACAGCAGGCTGTCCACCACGGCCCGGCGTTCGCCCCGGATCCGCAGGCGCAGGCTGTCGGTCAGCTGCGGCGACAGCTCGATGCCCCCGACCAGCTGCGAATTCTGGAAGCCGAGCGGCGAGGTCCCGACATCGAGCTTGAGCCAGTCCCCGCGCGCATAGCCGATGCCGAGCCCGACGCCGCTCACGGTATTGTCGCCGGCCCCGGTCCCGGCGGTGCCGGTCAGCGCATTGGTGCCGTAGCGCCGCGTGTTCGCCGGCTGGCTGGTCGACAGCCGCCCGGCATCCAGCGTCACCGGCGTCACCATGGCGGTCAGCCGTCCGCCCAGGCTGCCGGGGCTGATGCTCGCCTCCAGCGGCACCGAAATCTCCTGAAGGCGGTCGAGCCCCGGATCACCCGAACGGACACGGCCGGAGATGGCGGCGGTGAAGCGGCCGGCGGTGTCGTCCTCGACCAGCGCCAACTGTTCTGCGATCTCGCGCGCCACGCTGTCGCGTGGCAGCGGGGCGGCCGCGGCCAGGCGCGGCCGGGCGCCGCCGGCCGGCACAAAGGGGTTCTGGTTCGGGTTCTGGACATTCACCCCCGCGCCGGGCGCGACCCCCACCGCGGCCGGATAGACGACGCGGCCGAGTTCGGCGTTGCGCTGCTCGGCGGCGGCGAGCAGCACCCGCCGCGCCCGCGCCTCGTCGCCGAAGCCGCGCGCGAGCCGGGCCTCCAGCAGGGCGACGCGGCTGTCGCGCGGGGCGACGGCCTTGGCCCCGGCCAGCAGGCCCTCGGCGCGCCGGCGGTCGCCCATGGCGATCGCCGCCTCGATGGCGCTGCGCCGGGCCTGCAGATTGCCCGGGTCGCGCGCCAGCAGGGTCTCGGCGATGCGCAGCGCCTCGGAGGGCTGCCGCGCGCCCTGGTACAGCCGCGCCAGGGCCAGCTGCGTGTCCGGATTGCGCGGATCGCTGGCCAGCAGCGGGCGCAGCTGTTCGAAGGCCTGGGCCTGGTCGCCGGCCTCGTTCAGGCTGTCGGCAGCGCGGATCGCCATCCCCGCGCGCAGCGAGGCGACCTCGCGCCGCTGGTCGGCCGAAAGCGGCATGGACTCCAGGCTGTCGGCGATCGCCGCGGCCTCGGCATCCTGCCCGGTCCCGAGCAGGGCATTGGCAAGCGCCAACCGCGCGGCCGGGCCGGCGCCGCGATTGGCGGCCTGGGCGACGCGCTGCGCCTCGGAAATCCCCAGCGTGTCACGGGCCTCGCCGAAGGCGCGGATCACCGCGGCACCGGTCGCCCCGCTCGGGTCCGGCCGCGCGGCGATGGCGAGCAGCGCCTGCCGCGCCTCGGGGGCCGAGACCGGCAGCCGCGCCGCCGCCTGGGCGATGTCGCGCTGCGTCCGGCTGCGCGCCGAAAGCCGGGCCATGTCGGCGTTGCGCCGCGCCGGCGGGATGCGCGCCAGCAGCGCCTCGGCATCGCCCGGCCGCTCGTCTTCCGACGCGTAGAGGGCGGCGGCATAGGTGGCGTCGCCGGGCGAGGTTTCGCGGCCGGCCAGCTCCTCGACCATCGCCCGCGCCTCGGCGCCACGGCCGAGCCGGCGCAGCAGGCGGGCGAGGTCGAGCCGCGTCCAGGGATCGTTCGGGGCCAGATCGACCGCGCTGCGCAGCAGCGCCAGGGCGACGTTGGGATCGGGGGTGCGCGCGGCCTCGGCGCGCAGCTGCGCCGCCTCGGCCGAGCCTGGGGCCACGGCCGCGCGCGGGGCCGGCGGTTCGCGGATCTCGGCCAGCCGCCCCTGCGCCCGCAGCGCCTGGTTCAGCCCGGTGACGGCGGGGCCGAAGCCGGGGCGCCGGGCCAGGGCCGCGCGGAACCGCTGCTCCGCCCCCGGCGCGTCGCCGCGCCGCAAGGTCACCTGGCCGAGCAGGGTCTCGGCATCGGTGCGGTCCTCGACCTGGCGCTGCACCGCGCGGCGCAACACGGTATCGGCGGCCTCCAGGTCGCCGCGGCCGAGCGCGGTGCGGCCGGCGGCGAGTTCCTCGCCATAGGCGGCGCCGTCCAGCGCCTGCTGCCATTGCGCGGCACGGGCCGGGGCGGCGGCGGCGGCGCGTTCCAGCAGCACCCGCGCCTCCGCGTTGCGGCCCTCCCGCAGCCGCAGGATGCCGAGGCCGCCCAGGGCATCGGCATCATTGGGATTGGCGGCGATGGCCGCCTCGAAGCGCTGGCCGGCGTCGCGCAGATCGCCGGCCTCCAGCCGAGCGAAGCCTTCGCGACGCAGATCGGCGGTGGGATCGGGGGCGGCGGCCGGCGCATTGCGCGCGACCTCCAGCCTGCGACGCACCTCGGGGTCGTCGGGGAAGCGTTGCAGATAGGCTTCGAGCTGCGGCATCGCGCTCGGGTCGTTGCCGGCGAAGCCCAGCGCCTCCCGCCAGGCGCGGCGGGCATCGGCGGCGACATCGGGCTGCCCGGCCAGGTCGCTGAGCTGGCGAATGCCCTCGGCCCGCGTCGTCGCGTCATAGGTCAGGACCTGGGCATTGGCGAGCCGCATGCGGTTCGTCGCCCCCGGCCGCGCCGCCAGCCTGGCGAGGCCGCGACGCCCCTCCTCCGCCCCGAGTTCGGTGCCGGCCAGGGTCTGGTAGAATTCCAGCGCAAAGGCATCGGGCGGCGGGCCCGAGCCGAAGGCGCCGCGATAGCGCGCGACCGCCTCGGCCCGGCGTCCTTCCCGCGCGAGGCGGCGGGCCTCCTCGATGGCGCCGCGGTCGACGACGGCGGTGCGCACCGCCTGTTCGGCCTCCCGGCGCTGTTCCTCGGTGCCGCCGGCGGCGCGCAGCCGTTCGAGCGTGGCCTGCGCGGCATCGCGATTGCCCTGCGCCGCCTCGATCCGCGCCGAGACCGCGAGGGCGGCGGGGTTGGTCGGATCGGCAGCCAGCGCCCGGGCGATGGAGGCGGCGGCGAGATCGGTGCGATCCTGCTCCAGCCAGCGTTCCGCGCGCCGCACCAGCACATCCACCGCTCCCGCCGAAGGCCGCGGGGCATCCTGGGCCGCGGCGGCCATGGGCAGGCCCAGCAGCAATGCTGCGATCGGCAGCCCCGCCTTCCAGTGCCGCATGATGGTCAATGCCCCTTCGGTGTCCTCGCGCGCAGCCGATTCGCAGTACGCCGCCGCAACATCCAGAAGAAAGGAATCCCAATCAAGGCTGCTGTGGCCAGCAGCACCGCGGCAGCCCGCCAGGGGTGGCCGCCAAGCCACAGTTGCGGCAGCAGCCAGGGCGGCAATTCGCCGACGCCATAGGTCGACATGGTGCGATAGGCGGAGACGTGCCCGCCGGTCAGCAAGGTCACATCGCCCTGGATCATCGGTGCCTGATCGGTGTCGCGCAGGGCCGCGACCATGTCGGCGATCGCGGCCGGGGTCACGCCCGTCACCACGACGACGGAACGCCCGGCCTGCAGCGGGCTCTCCGCCCCGATGAGGGCGCCGAGCCCATCGCCGGCATTGCCGAGCATGGCGCTCGCGCGGACGCGCTCATCGCCCGGCGGCGCGTCGAGGAACAGCGCGCGCAGCGGCTGCAGCCGGTCGGGCAGGGCCAGGGTCAGCCGATCCTCGACCACCCGCACCGGGGTGTCGCGCAGCAGGCTGGCCAGCGCCGGCTGGCGCGAGAGCGTGCCGACCACCAGCAGGTCCCGCCCGGCGACGCTGGCCAGGGCGCCGGGGAAGACCACCTGCAACCCGGTCGCGGGGGCGCCGACCTCGGCCGCCAGCTGCCCGATCAGATCGAGGAAGGCGCCGGTCTCGATGGTGTTGGGCTGCTCCGGCAGCACCGCCGCGGTGCCCGACAGATCGGCGAGCCGGGTGAAGGGAAAGCCGCTGCTGGCGAAGAAGCCGAGGTTCGGCATCCGCGCATAGCGACGGGCGCGGCTGATGTCGAAGCTGCTCTCGGGGTCGATCGCGGCGCGGATGTCGGAGGGGACCGCGGTGCAATCGCTACGCATCATCGGCCTCATGTCGAAGCGGAACTGCAGCTCGTCCCGCCCCAGCAGCAGATAGGGCGGCACCGTGACCCGGCCGCGATGCACCGCCGAGCTGCCGATGGTCTGGTCCACCACCCATTGCAGCGGCCACCACAGCGGCGGATCGCCGAGCGGAAAGGAGCGCAGATAGCTGCCCGAGATGGCGACATCGAGCCGCGAGGTCGCGACATCCACGATCGGGCCGGGCGGCGAGCGCCAGCGCAGGTCGATCGGCAGCCCATGGTTGCGCCAGGTATAGAGGTCGGGCGCGGTCCGCACCGGCATCCGGATGGTGCCGGAGGAGAAGCCCGCGGCCTGCAGATCGGCGCGGTCGATCACCCGCCCGAAGGGCACCGGCCCATCGGTCGCAAGCCAGCGCGGCGCCGCATAGGGCTGCACCACCGGCAAGGTGGGCGCGACGACGCGGGTCAGGCTGCCGGACAGCCCGGCCTGGCCGACCGCCAGCGCCGAGGCCGCGGCCACCGCCTCCTGCTCCGTGCGGCCGGCGATCACCAGCAGCGTGCCGAAGGGATCGGTCGGGCTGGCGAGCAGGGCGAGGGTCGGGCCCTCGATCCGCGGCAGGGTCAGGCCGGGGACGGCATCCGGGCCGACGGCGATGACCACGGCATTGCCCTGCGCCGGCACCGCGCGTTCGACCGGAAAGCCGGCGCCGCGGTAATCGGCCTGCACCGCGAACCAGGAGGCGGCGATCGCCGCCGCGCGCAGCCCGGCCGGGCCGGTGCTCTCGGGCAGGATGAAGGGCAGGCTCAGCGCGCCTTGCAGCACGCGGCGGTCGAACAGCGGTTCGGGCAGCCGCGCGAGGTCGCGCACCGGCGGCAGGCGTTCGATCCTTAGCGACAGCGCCGAGAGGTCGGAGACCGTGGCCCAGAGCAGGCCCGAGCCGGTGTCGTTGCAATCCTGGGTGAAGCGGCCGGCGAAGCGGAAGTTGAGACGGTTGATCTCGGCGAAGAACAGCGGGTCGAGGTCGAATTCGACCGGGCCGAAGCTTTGCCGGGTGGTGTCCAGCGGGAGCACGCCCACCGCCTGTTCATTGAGGGTGATCGCGATCTGCGACTGCGATCCGATCAGCGAGGGCGAGGCGCCGCCGGTCACCGACAGATGCGCGGCGGTCACCACCTCATCGGCGCGCAGCCCGAACAGCACGCCTTGCAGTTCGGAGACGCCGCTCAGCCGCATCGGGCCGCGCAGGCCGAGATCGCGCAGCAGCAGCCGCGTCTCGCGCGCCCCGGGCGGCAGCGGCTCGCGCCCGCCGGGGGCCTCGCGCATCGCAGGCGGCGGGGTGTCCGCGAGCCGCGGCGTCGCCGCGATATCGGGCAAACGCGGCGTCGCCGCGATGTCAGGCAGCGGGATAGGCGCGATCGGCGCGCCGCGCTGGGCCATGGCGGGACCGGCCAGCAGCAGCAGCGCCACCGCCGCGGCGACCTTGGGGCGCGCGCGCCCGTGCTTGGGCATCACCACATCGGAGACGCGGTGCGGCGTCGGCTTCTTGACCGGCGCCTTCGCGGTCGCCTTCTTCACCATGCCGAAGCGGTAGTTCACGAAGACCGCCGAGGCGGTCGCCATCACCACCTCGCCGATCGCCTTCAGCGGCCGGTCCTTGGGCCAATGGTCCCAGTGCAGCCAGGCGTCCGGGCGGCTGAAGAACAGGCGGGAGACCGCGGCCTCCTCGGCCATGGTGTCGATGTCGAAGTTCAGGAAGGCCTGGTCGCCCGCCCAGTGCAGCACCTTGGCGCGCAGTTCGATGACCTCGCCGAAGGTGGTGAAGGCGACCCGCAAGGCCTCGCCATCGGCGATGCCGAGCGGGCGGTCGATCGTCAGCCGCGCGCCGGAGAGCGAGATGTCGCTGGTCACCGCCGAGACCCTGCTGCCATCGGCCTGGATCAGCTCGGCCGGGATTTCGGCCGGCGCGCGGGCGCGGTTGCGGCCCTGTTCGCGTTCCCGCCCGACCGCGACCGAGGCCGAGACCGGGATCAGGCACATGCCGCACCACAGCATGTTCGCCAGATAGGCCTGGAACTCCAGCGAGCCCGAAGGGGTGGTGAAGGCGCCCCAGATGCCGATGCCGAAACCAACCAGCAGCAGCGTCAGGAGAATGAGGCTCGGCGTCACCGCGCGCAGGTCGAGATAGCCTTCATCGAGCGTGCCGCCCTTGTCCGTCACGTTGAACTTGCCCTTTCTGGGGTCCCACAGGGTGGCGATGGTGATCGGCAACAGCGAGGCGGCGAGCGAGGCCTCGTAGATCTCCGACCAGAAGGAATGGCGGTTGCGGCCGTTCATCCGCGCGGTGGTCGCGATCGCATGGAACATGTGGCTGCCGGCATAGGCGACGATCGACAGCGGCGAGGCCGCGATGATGCTCTCGCCGAGGAACAGGTACACGAGCGGCGAGGTCAGGAAGACGATGCGCGGCAGCGAGAACAGGAACGAAAACCCGGCCATGAAGTAGCACAGCCGCTGCGCCCAGTTCAGGCCGCGGGCGAAGAGCGTGTTCTCCTGCCGCATGATCTGCAGCATCCCGCGCGCCCAGCGCGCGCGCTGGCCGATGTGCAGCGCAAGGCGCTCGGTCGCGAGCCCCGCGGCCAGCGGCACCCGCAGATAGGCGGTGTGCCAGCCCTTCTGCTGCATCAGGAAGGAGCAGTGGCAATCCTCGGTGACGGTCTGGTGCGGCACGCCGCCGACCTCCATCAGCGCCGTGCGCCGGATCACCGCGCAGGAGCCGCAGAAGAAGGCCGAATTCCACAGGTCATTGCCCGGCTGGATGACGCCGTAGAACAGCAGCCCCTCGTTCGGCACCGGGGTTTTCCGCGCGAGGTTCCGCTCGAAGGGATCGGGCGAATAGAAGTGGTGCGGGGTCTGCACCAGGGCGATGCGCGCATCACGCAGCAGCCAGCCCACGGTCATCTGCAGGAAGCTGCGGGTGGGGGCGTGGTCGCAGTCGAAGATCGCGATGAACTCGCCGGTGGTGTGCTTCAGCGCATGGTTGATGTTGCCGGCCTTGGCGCCGAGGTTGTCGGGGCGGATGATGTAGCCGCAGCCGCATTGCTCGGCGAATTCGCGGAACTCCGGCCGGCGGCCGTCATCCAGGATCCAGACGTTCAGCTTGTCGCGCGGCCAGTCGATGTTCATGGCGGCGAAGACGGTGGGGCGGACCAGTTCCAGGCTTTCGTTGTAGGAGGGGATGTAGACGTCGATCTCGGGCCAGGTCTCCGGGTCGCGCGGCATCGGCACCGGCTTGCGCTGCAGCGGATAGGCGGTCTGCAGATAGGACAGCGTCAGCAGCAGCCCGGCATAGCATTCGGCGAGGAACAGCCCCGAGCCCAGCGCGACCTGCCAGATGCTGTCGAATTCCAGCGTCTCGGTCAGGCGCCAGAACAGGTAGCGCGTGGTGATCACCACCGACAGCACCACCAGCATCAGCGTCGCGCGCTTGGAATCGCTGCGGTTGATCACCAGGAAGGCGGCGATTCCGACCAGGGTCAGTACGGCCTGCTGCTCGCCGTCCATCGGCACGGTGACGATGATCAGCGCGAGCAGGATGCCGAGGCAGACGCAGACGCCCCGCAACAGACGCGCGCCCAATGGCGGGGTTGCGGGCAAGGCCATCGACATCAGCGAAATCCCCAATCGAGCAAGGCCGCCCGGCCGCTGTGCCGGCGTCCGGGCGGGGGCAGCCGGGCGGCGGCGGCGATCGCGTCGGCCACCAGCGGAATATCCTCGGCGGCCCCGCCGAAGCCGGGCGGTTCATCCACCAGAAGGCGCTTGTCGCCCAGCGCCTCGGCCACGCGTTCGTCGCGGCAGACCGCGCCGATCAGCCGGTCGCCGAGGGCGGCCACCGCCATGTCCATGACCGCGCCGCTGAGCGGGCTGGCCATGTCGACCTGGTTCAGCACCACCACCGAGCGATCCGCCATGCGCGCCGCCAGGGTGCCGCGCCCGAGCTGCCGCCCCGCCGCGACCTGCGGCACCAGCGAACCGCTGGCGGCATCGGCAAGCAGGACGACGACCAGCAGATCGGCCAGCGGCCCCAGTGCGGAAAGCGCGGCGCTGGCCCCGGGCGCGGTATCGACCAGCACGACCTGCTGCGGATCGGCCAGCATTTCGCGCAAGGGGCCGAGCAGCAGCTCCGGCTGCGCGAGCAGGGCTGCGCCGAGTTCCAGCGCGCGGCGATGGTCGGCGATGCCATGTGCCAGCAGCTCCACGCCGCTTTCGGTCTGCCGCAGCGCCTGGCGCCAGGGCTGGCGGCGGGGAAGGTCGGCCATGAAGCCGGTCTCCTCCCGCATCGGGCGGCCGAGGTGCAGGCGCAGCGCATTCTGCGGATCGACATCGATCGCCAGCACCGCATGGCCGCGCCGCGCCAGCACCGCCGCGACCTGGGCGACCAGCGTGGTCTTGCCGACGCCGCCCTTGGGCGAGGTGAAGGCGATCAATGGCATGGCCGCTGCCCCCTCACAGCGGCGGGCGGCCGGGGCGTCGCGGCGGCGCTTCGGGGGCCGCTTCGGGGGCCGGCTCGGGGCCGCGGTCCGGCCAGGCCGAGGGCTCGGCCGGGGCGGTGGCTTCGGGGGGCCAGGACTGGGCAGGCTTGGCCGGGGGGGGCGTGGCCTGGGGGGGCCAGGACTGCGGTGGTGAAGGCGGCACAGACGAAGGCTGGGCGGACGCAGGTTGGGCGGACGAAGGTTGGGCGGGCCAGGGCGGCGCGGCCGGGGCGCCAAGCGGCCCGATGTCCCCCGGGGGGCGGGCGCGGCGCCGCGGCATGGCCCGGATCGGCGCCTGCGGCGCCTGCGGCGGCGGCGGCGCGGCGAGGTTGGCCGTGGTCTCCTCGATCAGCACGAAGGTCTGGCGGCGCGGCGGCCCCCCGGGCGGCGACGCTCCCCGGCCACCCAGGCGCGCCATCGCCGAGGCGGGCCCCGCCGGCGCCGGCGGGGCATAGGCGGCGGCCGGATAGCCCGGCGGCGGCTGCGGCGGATAGGGCGCCGGCGCATAGCCGGGCGGGGGATAGCCCGGCGGAGGATAAGGCATGGGGTAGCCGGGCGCCGGCGGCGGATGGCCGGCGGGCGGATAACCGGGCGGGGGCGGATATCCCTGCGGCGCATAGGCGGGTTGGGGGTAGCCGGGCGGGGGATAGCCGGGCGCCGGATATGCCGGAGGCGGGTATCCCGGCGGCGGATAGGTCGGCGGCGGATAGGTCGGCGGCGCATAGCCGGGCGGAACCGGCGGCGCCGACCAGGACGGCGCCGCCGGCGCGGCCCAGCTCGGCGCCGGCGCAGATTGGGGCGGCGCAGGCTCGGACTGCGCCGGCTCGCGTTGCGCCGGCTCGCGTTGCACTGGCTGGGGTTGCGCTGGCGGCATCGGCAGCGCCGCTTCGGTACGGGCGGCCGCTGCCTCGGCGGCGATGGCCGGCTGCGGCCCGGGCGCCGAAGCTTCCGTCACCGGCGGCGGCATGTGGAGATCGGGCGCGCCGGCTTCGGCGATCCGGGGCGCGGATGCGACAGCCTCGGGCAATGCCGCCAACCCGTCCTGCGCGTGATCCGGAACCGGCTCTTCCTCGGGCGGCACCAGCGGGACGTCGTCATACGCCACCGCCGGATAGGCGATGTAGCGGATCGCCGTCAGGCCGCATGCCTTCGCCAGATTGCCGATCTCTCGCTCCACCCGAAGCGGGCCTCCTTGTTTCGCCGAATCGCAGCATAGCGTTTCACGGCCCCGCTGGCTCGCACGCTGCGCGTCGGCGACCGCCCGGCCCCCGGTCAAGGCCCTTGCCGCGGAAAGTCACGCCCCGCCGGTCAGGGCCTGCGCGCGGCCGGACCAGGCGGCCCAGGCGGCATCGGCCGCCGCCCCGGCGCGCTCGACCAGCAGGCTCGCCTCGTTCAGCCGGCGGCGGGCGGCCTCGCGCTCGGTGCCGGTGCGGTCCTCGGCGGCCTGGCGGGCGCGGGCCAGGGCGGCCTCGGCGGCGGCCAGATCCTTCAGCCTTTCGCGCATGACGTCGAGCAAGGCCCGCGCCTCGCCCAACCCCGTCACCGCGGCGTCCAACCCGGCCTTGCCGGGGGCATCGGCCGGCATCCGCGCCGCGATCGCGCGCAGGGCTTCGAGCGTGCCCGGCCCGCCCGGCAGCCGGCGCAGGTTCCCCTCGACGTCCAGGCCGCGCCAGGGAATGCTCCGCGGATCGCCGAGCCCCGCGTCCCACAGCGCGATTTCGGCGGTGGTCTCCCGCTCGAAGGCCAAAGTGACGGTGGTCGGGGTGCCGTCCAGCGCGACCTCGTGCCGCAGGCCGAAATCGCCCTCGGCGGCGACGGCGAAACGCGGGGTCATGCCGGGATGGCGCGGCACATCGACCAGCAGCGTGCCGGTCGCACCCTTGGGGTCCAGCGCCAGCGCGGTCTCGTCGTGCTGCAGCGTGGTGATGAGGAAGGCGCCGCGCCGCCGTTCGGCCCGCAGCGGGCGGTCGCTGCGGCCGCCGCCGGCGGTGACCAGCACATCGCGGTCGCGGGCGAAGGCGAGCAGGCGCTGGTCGCCCGGGGCCAGGGCGCGCACCTCGGCATCGCCGAGGTAGCCGCCATCGGCTGTGGCGAACACGCTGGCCAGGGCGCCGGGCAAGGTGCTGGCGCCGGTGTTCGTGATGCGCAGGGCGGACAAGGGATGCCGCGCCGACAGATCCTGCACCCACCAGACCCGCTGCGCCGGCAGCGTCAGGTCAAGGAAAGGCAGGTCCGCGGTCTGGCCGCCGCGCAGCCCCACCGGCTGCGGCAGGCGGAAGGCGACGCGGCCGGCCGCGGCCTCGGCGATCGCCGGGGCGGCGGGGGCGCTGGCCTCGAAGGCGGCCGGCGGGGCGATGGGGCGGAGCGAACGCATCGCGGCCATGGGCGCGGGCGGCGCCGGGCGGGGGCCGGTGTCGGCCTGCACGCGCACCGCCTCGGCCACCCGCACCGGCATCTCGGGCCGCTCGGGGCGGATGGGGGTGTAGAGCGCCTGACGATAGGCCGCGGCCTCGCCGGAGACCAGGGTCAGGGCGACATTGGTCCAGTCGCTGCCGGTGGCGTTCTCGACCACCGCCCAGGCCTGCAGCCGGGCCTGCCCGGCGGGCCCGGTCGGGGGCACGAAAAGGCGGTAGGAGGGTTTCCAGACCGGGGCGCCGGCGACGTAGCTCAGCCGCACCTCGCGCGCCGTCTGCCCGGCGAGGTCCACCGTCACCTCCCGCTCGTCGGCGGCACCGGCGGCGGCCACCGCCTCGGCGGCGCGGGCGATGCGCGGGCCGAGCGTCGGGTCGGCGAAGCGCACCGCATCGCCTTCGCGCAGGATGACGCTGCGCAGGCCTTCCTCGGTCAGCAGGGTGATGCGCAGCCCGCCCTCGGCGGCTTCGGCGGCCTCGGCGATGCGGCCCTCGGCGCCGCCGGCGCGGACCGGCTGGCCGCGCAGGGCATTGAGCAGGCCGGCGCGGCTGGCAAAATCCTCGGCCCGCAGCGGCAGGCCCCGAAACGCCTCGGCGGCCAGGTCCTGGGCCGGCAGGCGCAGCCCGATTACCGCCCCGGCCGGATCGGCGACGGAGAGCGAACGCAGCAGGTCATCGACATCGCCCAGCGGCAGACGGAACCTTGCAGTGCCGCCGGCCTCGACCTGCCCTGCCCGCTCCACCTGCACCACCCCGGCCGAGGACAGGGTGATGGCGCGCACCGGCAGTTCCGCGGCCAGGGCCGGGGTCTGCAGGGCAAGGAAAAGGACCAGGATCCTGCGCATGCGATGTTGTCCCCCCGGCAAGCGCCACGCCCGGCCGCGACCAGGCGTGGGCGCCGCCATCATGGGCGGATCATCATGGCGCGGTGATGATCGCGGCCAGAACCTCAGTCACGGTTGCGTGTGATCAGCCGCCCCGGCTTCTCGCCGGTCGCCTCGCGGTTGCGGAAGGTGGCGACGCCGTTGGACCAGACCTCCTCGATCCCCTCGCTCATGATCGTCGGCGTCTCGAAGGTCGCGAGGTCGATCACGGTCGCGGGGTCGAACAGCACGAGGTCGGCGTAGTTGCCCACCTTGATGGTGCCGCGATCAACCATGCCATAGGTCTCGGCGGTGCGGCCGGTCATCTTGTGGATCGCCGTCTCCAGGCTGAACAGCCCGAGCCCGCGCGAATAATGGCCGAGCACGCGCGGAAAGGTGCCCCAGAGCCGCGGATGCGGATGCGCGTCATGCGGGATGCCGTCCGAGCCGATCATCGACAGCGGATGCGCCATGATCCGCTGCACGTCCTCCTCGTCCATCTGCCAGGTGATCTGGCCGGCGGGGAGAAGCTGTTCGGCGGCGGCCTTGATGTCGGTGTTCCAACCGCGCGCGATGTCCTTCAGATCCTTGCCCGCCATCTCCGGATGCGGCACCGACCAGGTGATCATGATGCGGGTGTCGTCGCGCACCCGCTCCGGCATCAGCACGGTCGATCCGGCGGGATAGGGGTACATGTCGAAGGCCAGCGGCTGGCTGCGGGCATAGGCCTCCAGCAGCGGCAGGGTCTGGGTGCTGCGGCCGTGGTTCTCCGGCATCGAGCATTTGTGGTGGCTGATGTGGACCTGCACGCCGACGCGCTTGCCGATCTTGGCGGTCTCCTCGATCGAGGCGCAGACGCGGTCGGCCTCGTCGCGCATATGGGTGGCATAGAGGCCGCCGGTCGGGCGCAGCGCCTCGGCGACGGCGATCACCTCCTCGGTCGTCGCATGCATGTTGGGCGGGTAGTAGAGGCCGGTGGAAAAGCCCGAGGCGCCTTCCGCCAGGGCCGCCTTCAGCCGACTGTGCATATGCGCGATCTCGCCGTCCTTGGCGGGGCGGAAGACGTCGCCGGCCATGGCCTCGACCCGCAATGTCTGGTGGCCGATCAGCGCATAGGTGTTCACCTCCGAGCCCTGCTTGCGCAGCGCCTGGGCATATTCGGCGAAGTCGCCGAAGCGCCACCAGCCCTCGGCGCCGATCAGGTCGAGCGGCGGCGGCGGCGTGGTGGAAAAGCGCGCCGGCGACAGGCTGATGCCGCAATTGCCGACCACGACGCTGGTCACGCCCTGGCTGATCTTGCAGGTCATGCAGGCGGGGCCGCAGAGCACGGCGCGGTCGTCATGGGTATGCGCGTCGATGAAGCCCGGGGCCAAAGCGCGGCCGGTGCCGATGACCTCGCGATCCGCCGATGCGGCGCCGAGGTCGCCGACCGCCGCGATCCGGTCCCCGGTCACCCCGACATCCCCCGTGAAGCGCGCGGCGCCGGTGCCGTCGAGGATGGTGACATCGCGGACAATGAGATCGCAGCGCAGGGCCATGGGGTATGCTTCCTTTTCGGTCGGGCGGCAGTTTGCCCGCCGATGCCGGGCGGCGGAAGCCGGGCGGGGGCGATTGTGCGCCGGGGAAAGCCGATGGGGCGGGCCGATGGGGCGGGCCGATGACTTGGCGGTCTGCGCGGCGGCCTGGGCAGGCGCATCGCGGCCGTGCCAGTCTTGCCGCGTCAAGCGGCCCGTCAGCGGCCGCAGCAGGGAGAACCTCCATATGACCATCAGCCGACGCGCCGCCCTTGGCGCCGCGACCCTCCTGCCCTTCGCCTCCGGCGCCCGGGCGCAGGAGTCCGACGTCATCCGCATCGGGGTGCTGGCCGATTTCTCCGGCCCCTATCGCGACACCTCGGGGCCGACCTCGCTCGCCTGCGCGCGGCAGGCGGTCGAGGACCTCGGCCTCGCCACTCGCGGCATCAAGGTGGAGGTCATCCAGGGCGATCACCAGAACCGCCCCGATGCCGCCCTCGCCCTGGTCCGGCGCTGGATCGACCAGGACGGCGTCGACATGATCACCGAGGTCAACAACAGCGCCATCGCGCTGGCCGTCGGCGATCTGATGCGGGAGAAGGACAAGGCCCATGTCAACACCGGTGCCGCCAGCGCGATCCTGACCGGGGCGCGCTGCAGCCGCAACACCATCCACTGGACCTACGACACCTGGATGTTCGCCAATGTGCTCGGCCGCGCCGCGGTGCGGGCGGGCAGCGACAGCTGGTTCTTCGTCACCGCCGACTACGGCTTCGGCCACCAGCTCGAACGCGACACCGCCGCGGCGGTGACCGCCGAGGGCGGGCGCATCCTCGGCAGTTCGAAGTTCCCCTTTCCCGGCACCACGGATTTCTCCTCCTTCGTGCTGCAAGCGCAATCCTCGCGCGCCAAGGTGGTGGCCTTCGCCTCGGCGGGCGCGGATACGGTGAATTGCATCAAGCAGGCCCAGGAATTCGGCCTGGTGCGGCGCGGCCAGAAGCTGCTCGCGATGATCGCCTTCATCTCCGACGTGCAGGCCATGGGGCTGGCCACGGCCCAGGGGCTGCTGCTCTGCGAGGTGTTCTACTGGGATATGAACGCCCGCACCCGCGCCTTCACCGATCGGGTGCGCCCCAAGGTGCCGAACAACTGGCCTGGCCAGGAACATGCCGGGACCTATTCCGGCACGTTGCATTACCTGAAGGCGGTCGCCGACATGGGCGTGCCGGCAGCCAAGGCCAGCGGGCTTGCGGTGATCAACCGCATGAAGGCGATGCCGACCGATGACGACGCCTTCGGCCCCGGGCTGATCCGCGCCGATGGCCGCAAGCTCCACCCCGCGCATCTGTTCGAGGTGAAGACCCCAGCCGAAAGCCGCGGGCCCTGGGACTACTACAAGCACATCGGCACCATCGCCGGCGAGGAAGCCTTCCGCCCCATGACGGAAGGCGGCTGCCCGCTGGTTTGAGGCGGACGGGGCGGTGGCGGTGGGAGGGCTTGCCCTCCCACACCCTCCCACCAGGAAACTGAGAGTTTCCTGGACCTTCCATATGGTTGATGGGAAGTGCAGAAACGTCAGAGCCGATCCGGAAAGTCGCGGCAGTTCGCTGTCCCGGGCGAGGCGCCAGAGCATGACGCGGAGCATGGCGAGGAGGAGGAAGGCGAGTGCGGTGCGTTGGTAGCGTCCAAGCCTGCGGCAGCGGCTGATCCAGGCGAAGCTGCGTTCGACCACCCAGCGCGCCCGCTACATGACCCTGGAAACCATCGGCAGCGTGAGCGACAATCCCACCGCCAGCCTGCCAGCCCTGCCAGGGTGACACGGCGGCCAAGGCCGCCAAGGAGCACCACTCCTACACCAGGTGGTGGACACGACCAAAGGGGACGGCCGTCGCTATGGTCGGAGTGGCGGGATTCGAACCCACGACCCCTTGTCCCCCAGACAAGTGCGCTACCAGGCTGCGCCACACTCCGACTGCGGGGCGGATACCACCCATGCCGCCGGGGGGCAACGTGCCATCAGGCGGATGCTGCGCGAAGATCGGCCAGGATCGCCTCGATCTCCCCGATCGCCGCCCGCAAGGCAGCGGCGCGGCGCGTCGCGGGCGTCTCCGGCGCCGGCAGGGGCAGCTCCAGCGTCTCGGGCGGAGCGGCAGGCTCGGGCAAGTCGCCGTCGCGCAACAGCCGCTGCACCCCCTTGATCGTGTAGCCCTGGGTATAAAGCAGGTCGCCGACCCGCTTCAGCAGACCGATGTCCTCGGGGCGGTAGTAACGCCGGCCGCCACCGCGCTTCAGCGGCTTCAACTGCGGGAACTTGGTTTCCCAGAATCGCAGGACATGCTGCGGGATGTGCAGATCCTCGGCGACCTCGCTGATGGTACGAAAGGCGGTGGCGGCTTTTTTCGGGCGCGGCCGCGAATCGGGCTGATCGGCGACGAACTCCTCCGGCTCATCGTCGCCGATCGGCAGGTCGGCCGGCGGCGGGGTCGTCACGCCGGTGGCCGGCCGGCATTCAGCCGCGCCTTAAGTGCCTGGCTGGGGCGGAAGGAGAGCACACGACGGGGGGAAATCGGCACCTCGATCCCGGTCTTGGGGTTGCGACCGATGCGGGTGCCCTTCTCGCGCACAAGGAAGGTGCCGAAGGCGGCGATCTTGACCTGGTCGCCGGCTTCGAGCGCGGCGGACATCGCCTCCAGCACCGCTTCCAGCAGCGCGGCGCTTTCGTTTCGCGACAGGCCGACGGCGGCATAGATCGCCTCGGCCAGCTGTGCGCGCGTCAGCGTCTCCGCCTCCATGTCCCAAAATCCCCCGACAAGCCCTTCAAGGGGTTAGAAAACCGGGATCGTCAGCGGCCGTCAACCGCGCGGAACGAAGGGTCAGGCAGGAAGCTCATAAAACACACGGAAAACGCCGCATAAGTGTCTGATCAAAAACGGACCAGTGCCGCACCCCAGGTCAGGCCGCCGCCGATCGCCTCCATCACCACCAGATCGCCCCGTCGGATACGGCCGTCGCGGGTCGCCTCGGCCAAGGCCAGCGGCACCGAGGCGGCGGAGGTATTCGCATGGCGGTCCACGGTCATCACCACGCGTTCGGCGGGCAGGCCGAGCTTGCGGCCCATCGCCTGGATGATGCGCTGGTTGGCTTGGTGCGGCACCAGCCATTGCACATCCTCCTGGGTCAGCCCGGCGGCCGCCAGCGCTTCATCCACCGCGGCGGCAAGTTTGGTGACGGCGTGGCGGAACACCTCGCGCCCGGCCATGCGCACCATCGCCTGCGCACCGGAGACGTCGACATGCAGCAGGTCGCCGAAGCGGCCGTCCGAATGCAGATGGGTGCCGAGCACGCCGCGATCCTGGGCGGTACCCTGCCCGGTTTCGGCGCGCAGCACCACCGCCCCGGCGCCATCGCCGAACAGCACGCAGGTGCCGCGATCGGTCCAGTCGAGGATGCGGGTAAACACCTCGGCGCCGATCACCAGCGCGCAGCGCGCCGCCCCCGTGCGCAGCAGGCTGTCGGCGATGCCCAGCGCATAGACAAAGCCGGTGCAGGCCGCGAGCACGTCGAAGGCGAAGCCCTGGGTGATCCCCAGCTTCTGCTGCACGCGCACCGCGGTCGCGGGGAAGGCGCTGTCCGGTGTCGCGGTCGCGACGATGATGAGGTCGATGGCCTCCGCCGCCACCCCGGCCTGCGTCAGCGCCTCCCGCGCCGCCAGCACGGCGAGGTCGGAGGCCTGCTGGTCGGCGGCCGCGACATGGCGCTGGCGAATGCCGGTACGTTCGGCGATCCAGGCATCGGAGGTATCGAGGTTGTGCAGACAGGCCAGGGCGTCGTTGGACACCACACGGTCGGGCAGATACCCGCCAGTGCCCAGAATGACTGAACGGATCACGCGGCCGGAACTGCCGCGCGGCGGGCCGCCAGCCGGGCGAGCCCTTCCTTGATCTTCTCGTTGAATCGATGCGTCACCATATCCATCGCCACATCCATGGCATGGGCGAAGCCCAGCGCATCGGTTCCGCCATGACTCTTCACCACCACGCCGCGCAGACCGATCAGCACGGCGCCGTTGTAGCGGCGCGGGTCCATCCATTCGCGCAGCCGATCCAGCGCCGGGCGCGCCAGCAGATAGCCGACCCGGGCGGGCACGCTGCTGGTGAAGACCTGACGCAGCAATTCGCCCATCAGCTTCAGGGCGCCCTCCCCGGTCTTCAGGGCAACATTGCCGGTGAAGCCATCGGTGACGACGACGTCCACGGTGCCGGCGCCGATGTCATGGCCTTCGACGAAGCCATAGAAACCCGCCGCGATATGGCTGTCGCGCAGCATCTCCGCGGCCTCGCGCACGCGGTCGTCGCCCTTCAGCTCCTCCG
>Ga0255334_1000415_pt1 | contig 35014 bp, 30 predicted proteins | sample EtOH5_35cm_T3_12_FD_202080 | JGI IMG/M metagenome (GOLD analysis project Ga0255334, IMG submission 202080) | Sandy soil microbial communities from University of British Columbia, Vancouver, Canada - EtOH5_35cm_T3_129 | ecosystem: Engineered > Artificial ecosystem > Sand microcosm > Unclassified ... | reverse complement strand
GTATTCTGGTCGATGACATGGTCGATACCGCCGGCACTCTGTGCCACGCGGCCAAGGCCCTGAAAGAGCATGGCGCTGCCAAGGTTTTCGCCTACTGCACACACCCTGTGCTGTCCGGTCGGGCGATCGAAAACATCGAAAACTCAATGCTGGACGAACTGGTGGTGACTAACACCATCCCGTTGTCCGCTGCTGCTCAAGCCTGCTCGCGTATCCGTCAACTGGATATCGCGCCGGTAGTTGCCGAAGCGGTTCGCCGCATCAGCAACGAAGAATCGATCAGCGCGATGTTCCGTTAAGGGCCCTGCCCTTCTCGAATATTTCGTTGACGAAAAGCGCCCCGCCCCGGCATTCCTGTCGGGGCGGGGCTTTTTTGCCCATATCGCCTTTAGCGCTGGTCGCAAACGCTGGGGCGAATGTGGTTATTTTGGAGATACAACATGAACGAATTTACTCTGAATGCTGAAGTGCGTTCCGACCTGGGGAAAGGTGCGAGCCGCCGCCTGCGTCGTCTCGCAAGCCTGGTACCAGCTGTAGTTTACGGTGGCGAAAAAGCCCCTGAATCCATCAGCATGCTGGCTAAAGAAGTTGCCAAACTGCTCGAAAACGAAGCGGCTTACAGCCACATCATCGAGCTGAACGTTGGTGGCACCAAGCAAAACGTAATCATCAAAGCTCTGCAGCGTCACCCGGCCAAAGGCCACGTGATGCACGCTGACTTCGTACGCGTTGTAGCTGGCCAGAAACTGACCGCTATCGTGCCTGTACACTTTGTTGGTGAAGAAGCGCCGATCAAGAAAGGCGGCGAAGTTTCGCACGTTGTTGCTGAAATCGAAGTTTCGTGCCTGCCGAAAGACCTGCCTGAATTCATCGAAGTCGACCTGGCTAACGCCGAAATCGGCTCGATCATTCACCTGTCTGACCTCAAAGCCCCTAAAGGCGTTGAGTTTGTTGCTCTGGTACACGGTGATGACAAGGCTGTTGCCAACGTCCACGCTCCACGTGTTGCTCCAGAAGCTACTGAAGAAGGCGCAGCAGAGTAATTTCACTCTGTTCGCCGGAGTGACCGGAAACATCGCGGACTAGAGCGTAGCGAGAAAGCGGGCGAGAACGCGGAGTTTACATAATGGTAAATGAGCACTTGTCGTCCACTTTCGCCGCACACACCTGTCGCGGCGATGTTATCCACCACTCCAAGGAAGGGCCCCTATCGTGACTGCCATCAAACTGATCGTTGGCCTGGGAAATCCAGGCGCTGAATACGAACAGACCCGGCATAACGCAGGGGCCCTTTTTGTTGAGCGCATCGCGAACGCACAAGGCGTAAACCTTGTGGCGGATCGTAAATATTTCGGCCTGACCGGGCGCTTTTCGCATCAGGGTCAGGATGTTCGTCTGCTGATTCCCACCACCTACATGAACCGCAGCGGCCAGGCCGTCGCGGCACTTGCCGGCTTCTTCCGCATTACGCCTGAAGAAATCCTGGTGGCGCATGACGAACTCGACCTGCCACCCGGCGTTGCCAAGCTCAAACAGGGCGGCGGCCATGGCGGTCACAACGGGTTGCGCGACATCATCGCGCAACTGGGCAATCAGAATACCTTTCACCGCTTGCGGCTTGGCATTGGCCACCCGGGCGTTGCCAGTATGGTTTCAAATTTCGTCCTGGGTCGTGCGCCACGCGCCGAACAGGAAAAACTCGATGCCAGCATCGACTTTGCCCTCGGCGTGCTGCCGGATATCCTCGCCGGTGAATGGAACCGCGCGATGAAAAACCTGCACAGCCAGAAGGCCTGACTCACTCCTCGGGGAAAACACCATGGGATTCAATTGCGGCATCGTCGGCCTGCCTAACGTCGGCAAGTCCACCCTATTCAACGCCCTGACCAAATCCGGGATCGCGGCCGAGAACTTCCCCTTCTGCACCATCGAGCCGAACACCGGTATCGTGCCGATGCCGGATCCACGTCTGGAAGCCCTGGCGGCCATCGTCAATCCAAAGCGCATCCTGCCGACCACCATGGAATTCGTCGACATCGCAGGCCTGGTAGCCGGCGCCTCGAAAGGTGAAGGCCTGGGCAACAAGTTCCTCGCCAACATCCGTGAAACCGATGCCATCGCGCACGTAGTCCGCTGCTTCGAAGACGAGAACGTGATTCACGTCTCCAACAGCGTCGACCCGAAACGCGACATCGAAATCATCGACCTGGAACTGATCTTCGCCGACCTCGACAGCTGCGAGAAGCAACTGCAGAAAGTCGCCCGCAACGCCAAGGGTGGTGACAAGGACGCCGTGGTCCAGAAAGGCCTGCTGGAGCAATTGATCGCTCACTTCACCCTCGGCAAGCCTGCCCGTACGCTGATGAAGAACATGGGCGCCGACGACAAAGCGGTGATTCGTGGCTTCCACCTGCTGACCACCAAGCCGGTCATGTACATCGCCAACGTCGCTGAAGACGGTTTCGAGAACAACCCGCTACTGGACATCGTCAAAGCCATCGCCGAAGAAGAAGGCGCCATGGTGGTTCCGGTCTGCAACAAGATCGAAGCCGAAATCGCCGAACTGGAAGACGGCGAAGAGAAAGACATGTTCCTCGAAGCCCTGGGCCTCGAAGAACCTGGCCTGAACCGCGTCATCCGCGCCGGCTACGAAATGCTCCACCTGCAGACCTACTTCACCGCCGGTGTCGAAGAAGTCCGCGCCTGGACCGTCCGCGTGGGTGCCACCGCACCACAAGCCGCTGGCGTGATCCACACCGACTTCGAGAAAGGTTTCATCCGCGCCGAAGTCATCGCCTACGACGACTTCATCCAGTACAAGGGCGAAGCCGGCACCAAAGAAGCCGGTAAATGGCGTCTGGAAGGCAAGGACTACATCGTTAAAGACGGCGACGTGATGCACTTCCGTTTTAACGTGTAAGACACCCGCCCAAGAAAAAGCCGCGTTTAGACGCGGCTTTTTTGTGCCTGAAATAATCACCACCACACCACCGATCAACTGTGGGAGCGGGCTTGCTCGCTCCCACAGGGGGATTTGTGAGGGTCAGGCTTTTTTGGTTCTTGGCAGGAAGATCGCCAGCACACCGAACAACGGCAAGAACGAACACAGCAAGTACACGTATTCGATGCCATGTATGTCCGCCAAATGCCCAAGCAACGCCGCACCAATCCCGCCAAAGCCGAACATCAATCCGAAGAACACTCCGGCAATCATCCCGACATTGCCCGGCACCAGTTCTTGCGCATACACCACGATTGCCGAGAATGCTGACGCCAGGATGAAGCCGATCACGACGCTGAGGATACTGGTCCAGAACAGGTCGACATGAGGCAGGATCAGGGTGAACGGCGCTACGCCGAGGATCGAGAACCAGATCACCGCCTTACGCCCGATCTTGTCGCCGATCGGTCCACCGAAGAAGGTCCCCGCCGCTACCGCGCCGAGAAACAGGAACAGGTGCAACTGCGAACTCGCTACCGACAGGTCGAATTTCTCGATCAGGTAAAAGGTGAAATAACTGGTGAAGCTGGCCATGTAGAAATACTTGGAGAACACCAGCAACCCGAGAACCACCAGTGCACTGATCACGCGGTTCTTCGACAAGCCATGAGTCGCCGCCTGGCCTTGCTTGAGTTTGAACAGGCTCAAGTGATTGGCGTACCAGCGGCTGATCCGATAAAGCACGAACAGCGCAAACACCGCGAACAGTCCGAACCAGGCCACATGGCCCTGACCGAATGGAATGATGATCGCGGCGGCGAGCAACGGACCGAAGGCCGAACCGGCATTACCACCCACCTGAAAGGTCGATTGCGCCAGGCCAAATCGCCCGCCCGAGGCCAGTCGCGCCACGCGAGAAGCCTCCGGGTGAAAGGTCGAGGAGCCGATACCGATCAACCCTGCCGCCAGCAAAATCAACGGGAAGGTGCCGACCACCGACATCATCAAAATGCCAATCAAGGTGCAAACCGTCCCGGCGGGTAGCAGCCAGGGTTTGGGGTGCCGATCGGTGTAGTAACCGACCCACGGCTGCAACAGCGAAGCCGTCAGCTGGAACGTCAAAGTGATCAGGCCAACCTGGGTGAACGTCAGGCCATAGTTGGCCTTGAGCATCGGATAGATCGACGGCAGCACCGACTGGATCAAGTCGTTGATCAAATGCGCCAGCGCCACGGCGCCGATAATACGCATCACCAAAGGGCTGCTTTGTGAAGTCGCGGATGCCGGCTGCGCGCCGGTCTGGACATTGCTGATAGCCATAAGAGTTTCCGTACAACAGATGGGTGCACACGGGCAGGTGCGTCAATGTGCCATTTTTCAGTGCAGCAGCGCCATCCCCTTAGCCTGCTAACGACCTCGATTTTCATCGCTGAAAAGGTGATAGCGCAACGCCATGGTCTGAATCTTGCCTTGGTAATCCGCTTCAACGCGGCCCCTTACAAAGGGGACCGAGAATGGGAAGTTTCGCTACAGAGCCGGCCTACAGAGCTGACGAGGGTGAACTTTCGAGGCCTTTTAGAAGGGCACAGGTCGCGACCGCAACGGTTGCGACGCACGCCAATGGTGCGTGGTGTCCAGAGGAGTTTTGGGGCATGCAGGCTTTTTTATCACCGGGGATCGGGTTGCTGGGGCGTTTTGGCTTCGCACGCAAATTTCAGCTGTTGTTTCTACTGTTTATCCTGCCGTTGACGGGCAGCCTGTGGATGATCGGTCAGGACTATCGCGACAAACTGAACCTGATCTCCGGCGAACGTGCCGGGGTTCGGCAACTGCTCGCCCTCGATGCTCTGGATAACCTGCTCGCCGCTCAGCGTGACCGCGCGGCTCGCTGGCGCGCCACGGAAACCAATCGCCAGCCGACACCCGCGACGATCGCGGCGATGGCGGCTTTCGATACGGTTCAGCCAGCCGTCGCCCAAGCCACCTCGGACCTCGGCAACGCACTGCAAACCGAAGGCGCCGAGGGCGAAACCCTGACCCGATATCAAGCCCTGCAAACCGCCCTCAACGGCCTGGACTCAAAAAGCCTGAGCAGCGTCGGTTGGTGGCCGGACGGTTACGATCGTTTCACCAATGCCTTGAGTGCTCTGCAAGCCTTGCGCGAGCAGATCGCCATGGATAATCGCCTGACGTTGGCGCCGTGGCTGGAAACCTATTTGCTGACGCAGATCTCCACGCAGCACGCGCCAGACCTGATTGAACGCGTCGGCCGTCTCGCCAGTGTCGGCCAGGCCTCTGTAGTGTCCGGGCAATTCACCCTGCAAAGCCGTCTGCAACTGCGCGACTTGCGCAGCCGCATCGGCGACGCCCGGGAACAGTTGGTCAAAACAGCGAGCCTGCTGGAAGCGCGGCTGCCCAGCGCGTTGCAAACCTGGGCCGGGCAATACCATGACAGCCTCAAGCACCTGGACGCCGAGCTGAAAGTCCTCGATGACGGCGTGTTCGGCGGCAGCATCAAGCTCAAGCCGGAAGAGTTCGAACGCAGCCTCGACCCCCTGCTCGCCGACCTCGCTTCGTTGCGTCAGCAGTCGTTGGTGTCGCTGGATCAGCGCCTGGACTATTACCACGGTTCTGCCATTCGCCAGTTCATCCTGGTAGCGAGCATTTTTGGCTGCCTGTTGCTGGCCGCGCTGTACCTGTTCATCTGCTTGCAGGCCTCGATCCGTCGTAGCGCCAGCGGTATTACCCTGCTGGCCGAAGCCTTGCGCGACGGCAATCTGAGCCTGCAAGTACCGGTAGAAGGTCGCGATGAACTGGCCGCCATCAGCACCGCCCTCAACGTCGCGGTGGTGCAACTGCGCAACAGTTTGCTGGGGGTCGATCATGAAACCTTGCAGCTGAGCAACGCGGTTCGCACCCTCAACCATCACTCCAGCGGCGCCCTTGGGGAAGTCGAAGCTCAGCAGTTGCAGATCAGCCAGATCGCCGCGGCAGCCACGCAATTGGCCGCGACCTCCCAAGGGGTCGCCCAGAGTTGCGAACAGGCCTCCGGCAGCGCTCAGCACACCCAGCGCATCGCCGCCGACAGCAGCCGTGACAGCCAGCGCACGACGGCGAGTATTCAGCAACTCAATCAGCGCTTGAACGACACCGCGGCAGCACTGGGCCGGGTCAGTGAGCAAGGGCAGCAGATTCAGTTGGTGGTGGATACCATTCGCGGGGTTGCCGAGCAGACGAATCTATTGGCACTTAATGCCGCCATCGAGGCCGCTCGCGCGGGTGAGCAAGGTCGTGGCTTTGCGGTGGTGGCCGATGAAGTGCGCAGCCTGTCGCAACGCACCCAGTCCTCCACCGCGCAGATTGCCGGCACTGTCGACAGCCTGCGCAGCACCGTAAACGAAGCGGTGAGCCTGATGGAAGCCGCTTGCGGCCAGGCTCAGTCCGACGCCCAGGCCGTTACTGGCCTCGGTGAACGCCTGGGGGAAATTGCCAGTGCCGTGCAGAGCGTCACCGACACCCTGGCGCAGATCGCCACCGCGGTCGACGAGCAAGCGACCACCGCCGACGAGGTCAGCGGCAATATCCAGCAAGTCGATCAGGCCGCGGTACGCTTGCTCGAAGGCGCTCGAGCGGTGAACCTGGCAGCGGACACCTTGAGCCAGGGCAGCAAGGCCTTGAGTGCCAATACCGGGAGATTTCAGCTCAGTTGATGCCCTCCCCTGACCCGTTTTTTCGGGTCAGGCGGATAAGCGGTTGAAAGCGTAGAGAAATATTTTAGATTTACGCTTGACACATCCCTGTTCCAAGCCAATAATGCGCGCCACTTGGCTACATAGCTCAGTTGGTTAGAGCATAGCATTCATAATGCTGGGGTCCGGGGTTCAAGTCCCTGTGTAGCCACCAAGTACTAAAAACGGCTTACCGAAAGGTAGGCCGTTTTTTTATGCCTCAAGAAAAGTGCTCTGGCCTACAGGGCGGTTAATGCCCACTCTTCGCGGTTCTCTCCTACAGTTAATGCCAAAGCTTGAACGCAGAGAGACCTAGCCTATGTACTGGGGCCTGGACGAAATCATTCTGTTTTTCATCGTGGTCGCCATCTTCTGCGTGGTGCTGGAACTCGCTTTTCGTCTCGGCCGTCATCACCGAACCCACAGCAATGATTCGACCCGCTCCCACCTCACCGTTTTGCAGACCGCCCTCCTCGGTCTGCTCGCGTTGTTGCTGGGTTTCAACTTCGCCATGGCCACCTCACGTTTCGAAGCGCGCAAGACACTGATTCAAGATGAAGTCACGGTGATCGGCTCGACCTATCTGCGAGCGAAATTGCTGCCGTCTGATCTGCGCGGGAAGATGTCAGCGATGCTCAAGGATTATGTCTCGGCGCGGATTGAATTCATGCGCGCCGGCACGGACGAGAAACTGTTGAAGGCCGCCAGCGAATCGTCGCGGACGATCGAGGACCAGTTATGGAACCTGGCCGCAGCCGCCGAGGCTCAGGGCGAAGCGACAGCCGCCATGAACCTGGTGATCCAGGCGTTGACCGACGTCTACAACGTCAATGAAAAGCGCCGCGCCGAGCAGGACGATCATGTCCCGGCAACCGTCATCAATCTGCTGTTCGTCGTGGCCATCGGTGCGTTGGGTTTCATCGCTTACAGCTATGGCCTGGGCCACCGTCGACGGCACGGCTCGACGGCCATCTTCGCGATCCTGATTGCCATGGTCTTCACCATCACCCTCGACCTGGATCAGCCCCGCAGCGGCTTCATCCGCGTCGGCGAAGAAAGCATGCTGCGGTTGCAGGAAGATTTGAATCGCATGAGTTCGGGCAACGAGAGGCCACGTCCGCGCAAATCACGTCAGGAACGAATTGCCGGCAATGCTGACAACGCCCGCTCCCAAATCTGCCAGGTGCGCAGCCAGACCATCGCCTGCCAGTCGCTGTCGGCGGGATAGAACTGCTCCACCAGATTCAGTTTGATCCCGCGCCCCACTGCATCACTCGGATTGCCATGCAGGTGCAGCCAGTGATCATCGCGCAGATGACGATGAACCTCGGCGCCGGGATACGTCCCGCACTCGATCACAAACGGCATCAACCGCACGTGCGGCAACGCATTGATCAACGCCTGCGAGGTGTAGCCGGTAGCAGTGGCAGCAACGCCGGTTTCGCTCAGCGTGTCGGCGCCTGTGTGCAAGGTATAGAGCCAGGGACCATAAATCGCCTGCGCATCCGCAAGCGCTGGATACGCCGCCTCGGTAATGGTCAGCAACATCGGATGACCGTACTCCCCTGCCCCGGTGTGCAAGTCGAAACACATGGCCACTTCGGCATGGGAAACATGCTTTTGAATGATCTGATGCAACGTGCGATTCGACCAGCTCGGCGCCAGCCCGCCGTAGAACAAACCATCGGGATGACGGTGCTGGCCACCCTCGACAATCGACATCACCGCTGGCCAACCGTGTTCGGCGATTTGTTCATCGAGCAAGGCATCGGCGCGATCACGTTCCGGGCCGTGCAACTGCGTGCAGGCATAGATTTCATGCAGCGCTGCGTAGGCCTGATTATCGGGCAATGCATGCTCGAAGTTCAGGTGATTGCGGTTCAGGTCGATGTTGTCTTCGTTGACCCGACGCAGCCACGCAGTGCCCCACGGATTGATCAGGTGGATCATCACCACCGCGACATCGGCCGGCAGCGAACGCTTGCCCAACGCCTGCAACCACTTGATCTGACATCCCGAACCATAGAAGCCTTCGACGCCATGAGTGCCACTCAGCGCAATCAGCAAACGCTTCGCGCGCGGATCACCCAGCACGGCCACATCGGTGCTCAACGGCTCACCGAACGGCCCTTTGAGTGGATGCGGGTACTCGGTCAGCGTCGCACCGGCCGCGGTCGCGGCGGCCAGGAATTGATCACGCTGGGTGCGGTAACTCGGCTGGGTGGGGAACTCGGTCTGCATGTCTGCCTCTTGTTGATCTTCTGGCCAGTCTATTGCCCTCGACCCTACAGAAAATCCCCGGACTCATGAAGGGCAAAAGCATCTTTGCTGTAGGCGCTGGTTTGCGTCACTTCCATTCGGCCGATAAAGTCCCCTGATCTTTCCCACGGACGGAGTGCCCCCACGTGTTCTCAACCTTCCACTTGAGCCACTATCGCCTGTCAGCCTTTTCGCTGATCGCCGCGGCTTTAACCCTCGCAGCCTGTAGCGCCCCGACCACTTCGACGTTGCCTGTCGCGCCAGAAGTCGCGTCAGGTTATCGCGCCGACCTGCAGACCCAATACGCCTCAAAACACATGGCGGCCGCGGCCAATCCGCTGGCGGCCGAGGCCGGACGGGAGATGTTGCGCCAGGGTGGTTCGGCAATCGATGCCGCGATTGCGATGCAGGCCGTGCTGACCCTGGTCGAGCCGCAATCCTCGGGCATTGGCGGTGGTGCGTTGATCGTGCTGTGGGATGGCAAGGCTGTGCGCACTTATGACGGTCGCGAAACCGCTCCGGCCGGCGCCACCGAGAAGCTATTCCTGCAAGCCGACGGTAAACCGATGCCGTTCACCCAGGCGCAGATTGGCGGTCGTTCAGTCGGGACACCGGGCGTGTTGCGAGCGCTTGAGTTGGCCCATCAGAAACACGGTCATCTGCCGTGGGCACGGCTGTTCGAACCGGCGATCAAACTCGCGGATCAAGGCTTCGCCATCTCGCCACGCCTTCACCAGTTGATCGCCTCGGACTCGTCCATTCGACGCTCGCCGGACATGATCGCCTACTTCCTGAATGCCGATGGCAGCCCGAAAGCCGCGGGCACTACGCTGAAAAACCCGGCGTTGGCCGCGGTGTTCAAACGCATTGCCAAGGAAGGACCGGATGCGTTGTACAAAGGCCCCGTCGCACAGGAGATCGTCGCCAAGGTTCAGGGCCACGCCAACCCCGGCAGCCTGTCGCTGAACGACCTCAACGGCTACAGCGCCAAGGAACGCGCGCCGCTGTGCACCGACTACAAACGCTGGCAGGTCTGCGGCATGCCGCCACCGTCGTCAGGCGGGATCGCCGTGGCGCAGATCCTCGGCACCTTGCAGGCCCTGGAAACCCGTGACCCGCGTTTTGCCCTGGCGCCGCTCAAACCGGTCAAGACAAACAAACCTGCGGGCATCGAACCGACGCCTGAAGCCGTGCACCTGATCTCCGAGGCCGAGCGCCTTGCCTACGCCGACCGCGCGCAGTACGTGGCCGACGCGGACTTCGTGCCCGTCCCCGTCAAAGGTCTGGTGGACCCTGGGTATCTGGCTGACCGCGCGGCCCTGATCGGCGATCGCAGCATGGGCACGGCCAAACCTGGCACCCCGCCAGGCATCCAGGTCGCCTACGCACCGGACCGTTCGCCGCTGCGCATCTCCACCTCGCAAGTGGTGGCGGTGGATGACGAAGGTGGCGCCGTATCCATGACCACCACGGTGGAGTCCGCGTTTGGCTCGCACCTGATGGTTCAGGGTTTCCTGCTGAACAACCAGATGACCGACTTCTCGTTCATCCCCGAAGAGAATGGCCAGAAGGTCGCCAACCGCGTCGAACCCGGAAAACGCCCACGCTCTTCCATGGCACCAACCCTGATTTTCGACCGTCAGAGCGGCGAATTCCTCGCCACCATCGGCTCCCCCGGCGGCTCGCAGATCATCGAATACGTCGCCAAATCCACCATCGGCCTGCTCGACTGGAACCTCGACCCACAAACCGCCATCAGCCTGCCCAACTTCGGCAGCCGCAACGGCCCGACCGAACTGGAACAGGGGCAGTTCAGCCCGGCGCTGATTCAGGCGCTGAAAGACAAAGGGCACAGCGTGAACGAGATCGACATGACCAGCGGGACCCAGGCGATTGTTCGGGTGAAGGATGCGCAGGGGAAAACGTCGTTGGCGGGTGGGGCTGATCCACGGCGAGAGGGGGCGGCGTTGGGGGATTGAATCGTACGCGGGAATGAGCAAGGGCTTACTGGGAGGTCGGCCCTTTTTCAAGTTGTTTACTATTGCTTGAGCAAGAAATGTGGAGCCAACAGCCGCCTACTCCAATCGCACCTTGTTTCACTTATTCAGTTACAGCTTTCGACTTCACGTAGAGAACGATTAGAGATAATTTTTACACCCGCATCAAAAATAGCCCTATAAATAGGGCCTGTTGAGGGCCTCATTAGAGATAACTGCTCTCGACTTCAGAGATAAATTCCATATGCCTGAATTTTCCCATCATGAACTTCAGCTCCTGAATCCTACTTTCGACTCCCCGTTGGTGGATGTGTTGAGTGAGCTGGAACACCTACGAAAGCTCCGCCTTGAAGGCGATACTCCAGCCCCAGTATTTTTCCAGCTCAAGGCAATTTTCCATACTTTGGAAAGCCTGGGATCAGCCCGGATTGAGGGTAACCACACAACCTTGGCCGACTACCTGGACAACAAAATCGAGGGGAAGGCAACGGATAGCGACCAACTGCGTGAAGTGGCCAACATCGAAAAAGCCATGAGCTATATCGAAGAAGTCATGCAACCAGGTGAACCTCTGACCGAACGGACCATTCGCGAAATTCATGCGATGACCGTCCACGAACTAGAGCGCGAAGGCGACCGAACACCAGGCGCCTATCGTCAAACGCCAGTACGTATCGCGCAATCGGAACACCTTCCGCCCGAAGCAGTTCAGGTACCGGGGTACATGCAAGAACTGGTTGCCTTCGTGAACCATGATGACCTGCCGAAATACGATCTGATGAAAGTCGCGTTGGCTCACCATCGATTCGGATGGATTCACCCTTTTGGAAACGGCAACGGCCGCGTAGTGAGACTGCTCACTTACGCACTCTTGATGAAATATGGGTTCAACGTAAACACAGGCGGGAGAGTGCTGAATCCCACAGCCGTTTTCTGTAACGATCGCGAGCGCTATTACGCAATGCTAGGTGTGGCTGACACCGGCACGAAAGCAAGTCTCGAAGCGTGGTGTATCTATGTGCTGGAAGGGGTGAAGGATGAGATTGCAAAGGTGGATCGACTTACCGACTACGCCTACCTCAAACATTCAATTCTCATACCCGCCGTAACATTCGCTCGTCAGCGTGAGTGGATTACTAAAACAGAAGAAGCTGTGCTGGATATAGCGATCAATGAAGGCGTTGTTAAGTCTGCAGATCTCGCAAGCGCACTACCGGACCTGTCAGCTAGCCAACGCACCTACTTGATCAAAAAACTGGTGAGCCAAGGAATGCTCCTCCCTATCAACGAAGGAGCAAGGCAGTACACCATCGGATTTTCAAATAACTACCTGATCCGAGGTGTCATCAAGGGACTTAGAGAGCAAGGTTTTATACCCGAGCAGCTGGAAAATCCTTGAAGGCGTATCAGGCCGGCACACCCAAAATGATATGCGACGCCTTGATCACCGCCGTTGCGCTCACACCCGGCGCCAGGCCACTTCGGCGTTGACCGCGCCGGGCTGCAATTGACTGATAGTGCCTTTGAAGACGTTACGTGCACTGACTTTCATGACGTGTCTCCTCGAATTCAGCCTAGCGAGAGATCTTCAGCGCCTGCCGCGCCTGATGTTTCTCCAGCGCCAGGTCGATCAAGCGGCTGACCAACTCGCTGTAAGTCATACCGGCGGCCTGCCATAACTTGGGGTACATGCTGATGCGGGTGAATCCGGGCAACGAGTTGATCTCATTGATCAGCACTTCGCCGCTGTCGGTCAGGAACACGTCGACCCGCGCCAGCCCGGAACAACCCAACACCTGGAATGCCTCGACGGCCAGGGCACGGATGCGTTCACTAGCCTCGCGGCTGATGTTTGCCGGGACCACCACTTCCGCCGCTTGAGCGTCGATGTATTTGCTGTCGTAGGAATAAAATCCGCTACGCACCACGATCTCGCCGCAACCGCTGGCGATGGCGTCTTCGTTGCCGAGCACGGCGCATTCAATCTCGCGGCCACGGACGGCGGACTCGACCAAGACTTTCTCATCGAAACCCAAGGCCAGCTCCACCGCTGCCGCGTACTCGGTTTCATCATTCACCTTGCTGACGCCCACGGAAGATCCCTGGTTCGCCGGTTTGACGAACAGCGGCAAACCGAGTTTGCCTTGCACCTCGGCGAACCCGGTCCGCGCTGCGGTAGCGCGGGTCAAGGTGACGAACGGAGTGACCGCCAACCCGGCGTCACGCAGCAGGCGCTTGCTGATGTCCTTGTCCATGCAGACGGCCGAACCGAGCACGTCGGAGCCGACAAACGGCAGATCGGCCATGCGCAGCAAGCCTTGCAGGCAACCGTCTTCGCCCAGGGTGCCGTGGACGATCGGGAAGATCACATCGACATGACCCAGCATTTCCTGACTGGAGGTTTCCACCAATTGCTGACTGGCCTTGCCCGGCACAACGGCCAGTTCGCGGTTGGATTGGTTAAGGGCGATCAACGCCGGGTTTTCCTGGTTGAGCAGGAAGTTCGAAGGGTCGTTCAGATGCCAGTGGCCTTGCTTGTCGATGCCGATCAGCACCGGTTCAAAGCGCGAACGGTCCAGCGCATCGACGATGTTTTTCGCCGATTGCAGCGACACTTCATGTTCAGCCGAACGGCCGCCAAAAATAATGCCTACCCGCAGTTTGCTCATTCAGAACTCCTCAACGATTGGCCACCAGATGCGCGCCGAACAGCAGATAGCAACTGCCGGCGAAGCGATCCAGCCATTTACGCGAACGATCATAAGCACCCGCGACCCGCCGGCTGGCAAACAGCAGCGCCACGCTGCAATACCAACTGAAAGACAAGGTCGCCATGGTCAGCACGGCCAGCGCCAGCAACATCGGTGGCGGTGAGGCCGGCATGGCCGTGGCGAAAATCGTAGCAACGAACAGCGCGGCCTTGGGATTGGTCATGTTGCCCACAAAGCCCCGGCCATAAGCCGATAGCAGCGTGCGACCGGCGACATTCAGCGAGCCGTTATCGCCCGGCACACTCGGTGGTTTGCGCTTGAACTGCTTCAAACCCAGATAGATCAGGTAACAACCGCCGGCAATCTTGAAGCTCAGGTAGAGCGTCGGCGCGGCGCTGAACAGCGACTTGATGCCCAGGCCACCCGCCAACCCCCAAAGCACCGTGCCCGTGGCCACGCCCAGTGCGGCGACGACCCCGTGGCGCCGGGAGCAACTGGCAGCCAGTTGCGCGGTGTTGAAGAAGTTCGGCCCCGGCGTCACCACCGCAACTGTCCATAACAGCGCCAACGACAACAACGGAGCGGCGTAGCTCAGGTGGGATATTTCCATGATGTGGGGCGCCTTCGTGGCTTAAAAAATATGCAACACCTTGCAACATTAGTCGGGGATTTTCTACCAGCCGGGTGATTCGATCGGCAGCAGACAAGCGGTTGGTGAGTGGGGTAACGTGTTCAGCATCGAGTTCAAGGCAACACCACCATGGCCAAGCAAACGCCCGCTATCGACTGGTTCCACCGCGCGCCCGACGTTGGCGGGCTTCAACGTTTCGAGGCGTTTTTTGCAGGCCACGGCTACGACCTTCACCGCCACGACACCTACGCCATCGGCCATACCCTGGCCGGGGTGCAGAGTTTTCAGTACCGCGGCGGCTGGCGTCACAGTCTGCCGGGCGGGACCATGGTGCTGCACCCGGACGAAGTCCACGATGGCGAAGCCGGCACCGAGACCGGGTTCCAGTACCGAATGATGTACATCGAACCGGCGCTGATCCAGCAAATGCTCGGCGGCCAGCCGTTGCCGTTTATCAAGACCGGCCTGTCAGCCGATCCACGTTTGTTCGCCGCCACCGCCGTGCTGCTGCGAAGCCTCGATTGCCCTCTCGACCCTCTCGAAGAGCAGGATGCGCTGTTCGACCTGGCCCAAGCCTTGAACAGCGTTTCCGGCGTGCCTGCCACCCGCCAGAGCTTCGACTACGCGGCCGCCGAACGCGCGCGGGAATTCATCCACAGCGCGCTGGATCGCACCGTGACGCTGGAAGAACTGGCGCAACACAGCGGCCGTGATCGCTGGAGTCTGTCGCGGGATTTTCGCCTGTTGTTCGGCACCAGCCCTTATCGATACCTGACCATGCGCCGCCTCGACCTGGTCCGCTCGCTGTTGATCCAGGGCCAGTCACTGGTCAGCGCCGCGCTGATTGCCGGCTTCACCGATCAGAGCCACATGACCCGGCAGTTCAGCAAAACCTACGGACTGTCGCCGGCCCGCTGGATGAAAATGCACCGCCGCTGAGCCCGCACGATCGTTCAAGAAGCACGCCGATACGCCGGCTATCGTGGATGCACGATCAACCACGAGAGCTGCTGCATGAAAGCTTACGAAAGCCTGAATTTCGCTGAAAAAATCGCCAGGATCGACCCGTACTGGACGCCCAGGGTCATCGCCGAAATGAATGACTACCAGTTCAAGGTGGTGAAACTGCTGGAGGATTTCATCTGGCACGATCACTTGGATACCGACGAAACCTTCATCGTCCTGGAAGGGCAACTTCGTATCGACTTTCGCGATGGCCACGTGCTGGTGAACGCCGGCGAAATGTATGTGGTGTCAAAAGGTGTCGAGCACAAACCGTTCGCCGAGCAGGAGGTGAAACTCCTGCTGATCGAACCCAAAGGTGTGCTGAACACAGGTAACGAAGGTGGCGAGCGCACTGCGCAGAATGACGTCTGGGTGTGAAAGGCAGGCTGCTTACGCCTGCAGGACCTTGCCGTCCACTGGATCGCCGATTGTCAGGAAATGTCCGCCCGCCACATGGTGCAAGGTGCGCAACGCGTCTTGCCCTTCGAAGTGCCAGCGACCGTCACTGAACACCCGTTCGTCTGCCTGAGCGGCAATCACTTCGGCCAGGAACAGATCGTATTGCTGGTGATTGTCGGGCTCCGGCAGCAGTCGGCATTCCAGCCAGGCGACGCAGCCTTCGAGCATCGGCGCATCGATCAATTCAGCGCTGAACGTCGGCAAATCATAGACCTGGAACTTGTCTCGGCCTTTCTCCCGGGTCAATTCCAGGCCCGACGTCGAACCCACGGTCTGGACGATATCGGCCTGGGCGGCGCAGGGAACATTCAGCACAAATGTGCCCGATGCCTCCAGCAATTGCCGTGTCCAGGTGGACTTGTCCAGCACCACGGCAATTTTCGGCGGCTCGAAATCCAGCGGCATGGCCCAGGCCGCCGCCATGATGTTGCGCTGGCCGTCATGAGCCGCGCTGACCAGCACGGTCGGGCCGTGATTGAGCAGACGATACGCCTTGGCCAAGGGAACCGGACGGCGGTGAGAAACGCTCATGATGGCTGCTCCTGGGGAAAACGCCGATTGTAGCGATTTACGTCGCGATGGCAGGCATCAAGTCGACAACTGATTGGCAAACTGCCCGACCGCGTTCACCACTTTCTGTGCACCGTCCTGAATCTCGACAATCACCGTCCCCGCCTCTGCCGCCAGCGCCAGGCCCTGTTCAGCCTGGAGTTTGCCCTCGGTCATCAGCGCCACGGCGTTGCGCGCCATGTCCTGGTTCTGCCGCACCACGCCGACAATCTCATCGGTTGCCTGGCTGGTGCGCGAAGCCAATTGCCGGACCTCATCCGCCACCACCGCGAAACCACGCCCCTGCTCCCCGGCCCGAGCCGCTTCGATGGCCGCGTTGAGCGCCAGCAGGTTGGTCTGTTCGGCAATCCCGCTGATGGTTTTGACGATGGTGCCGATCACCAGCGACTGCTCGTTCAGCGCTTCGATGCCTTCACCGGCGGTCTGCATGTGCGTGGCCAGGTTACGCATCACATTGACCGCCTGAGTCACCACCGCATTCCCGCGCTGCGCGCTGCTGTCGGTTTGCTGCGAGGTGCTGTAGGCAATGTTGGCCGCTTCGGCGACGGCTTGCTCCTGATTGACCTGATCGGTAATTACCGTGGCGAACTTCACCACTTTGTAGAGCGTGTTGTTGGCATCGACCACCGGGTTGTAGGAAGCCTCCAGCCAGACCACGCGACCGTGGCTGTCGATGCGCTTGAAACGGGCGGCGACGAACTCGCCTGCATTCAAGCGGCGCCAGAAGTCCTGGTACGCGGTGCTGTTGTATTCCTCGGGCTCGCAGAACATGCGGTGATGTTTGCCCTGGATCTGCGCGAGGCTGTAACCCATGCCGCTGAGGAACCGCTCGTTGGCCGCCAGCACGTTGCCATTGAGGTCAAACTCGATCACTGCCGTGGAGCGCACAAGCGCGCCGATCAGGTTCTCATGCTCACGAGACGCCTCGATGGTGCGGGTCAGGTCACTGGAGTAAATCGAGAAGTTTTTGATCCGGCCGTCCGCAGACCGAACCGGTTGCACGATCGAGCGCAGCCAGGCTTCCTGACCATTGCCGCGTAACAAGCGCACCGTGCCGGCAAAGTGCTCGCCACGGGTCAACGCGAACTTGAAGCGCTGATGGAATTCGTCCGACTTCACATGGGCCGGGACGATGTCTTCGATGTGTCGCCCTATCAGGTCGCTGCTTTTGTAGAGCATCTCGCCGATGAAGTTCTGGTTGACCGATTGAATCCGCCCGTCGGCATCGAGGGTCAGGACCAGCATCTCGCTTTCCAGACTTTCCTTCACTTGCTGAAGGCTGGAGAGTTCTTCGCGAAGAGCCGACAGCTCCTGCTTCAAGCGTTTGTTGAACATGGGATACACCGATGGACAGGGAAAGAAAGCGGCATGCAGCCTAGCCATCGGCCTTTGGGATATTTTCTGAAGAGTGTTTCAGGGTTGTCCTACAAAAATAGTTGCGGTGCGCCCACCTGATCAGCTGACACGGTTTAGCCGTGCCATCACGTCTTCCATCTTCGGCCGTCGCGCCGCCCATTCCTGTCGAGTAATGCCCAGCATCACCACATCGACTCTGACGTTGTCCTTGATGATGTTCTGGCGTCGCACGCCCTCAACGGAAAAGCCGAACTTCTGGTGCAGGCTGATCACCGCCGGGTTGCTCTGCAATACCTCACAGTTGAGCTTTTCCAGACCTGCCACACCGAACGCGTGGTCCAGAAGCCAGAACTCCAACCGACTGCCCAGCCCTTGTCCTTGCAGATCACTGTCGAGATAAAAAGCCCAGTCAGCCGTTTTGTGCAACGTGCTGATCGCGTTCAGCGACACCACGCCACGGGCTGCGCCGTCGAGCATGAGTACGAACACGGATTGACGCGGATTGTCCGTTAACGAGCCGAGCCAGGCCGTGTGCTCGGCCTCGGATATCTCATGATCGGTGTACATGTATTGGCGAACATCAGGTTGATTACGCAAATCGCGCACACGCGACTGAACCTGACGGGACACTTCAAGGATGGGTACCAATTGCACTTGTGCTGCTCCTTTGCATTGTGTTGCTCCTGTACATCGCAGGAACCCGCTGACAGTCACTAAACGCAGGGAGCCACGCTGCGGCTCCCGACATTAGGCATCCGCGTCCCGAAATACGCGGCACTGCTCACCCCCACAGCCCCCATCACCGCGCTGAAAATCACGCAGATCCATGGGCTCCACGGCATCAGACCGATCAGCAACAACGGTGTGATACTCGCCCAGACGGCGTAGGCAATGTTGTAGGTGAAGGAAATTCCCGAGACACGAATCCGCGCCGGGAACAGGCTGACCATCACCGACGGCACCGCGCCGACCACCCCGCAACCGAGGCCGGCCACCGCGTACGCCAGACCGATCCAGCTGCCACCGATGATCAGGCAGGTATAGAGCACGCCGATACCCAATGGCAGCAGCAGGCTATAGAGCATCACCGTTCGCCAGGCGCCAATGCGATCCACCAGCAGCCCGGCGAGGACGCAGCCGATATTCAGAAAAACAATGCCCAAGGCACTCAGGGCGAAGGTGTGGCTGGCGGTCATGCCGAAGGTTTTTTGCATCATGGTCGGGGTGATCACCACGAACACCACCACTGCCGAGGTCAGTACGCAGGTGAGGATCATCGCCGGCAGCATGGCCAGACGGTGTTCACGCAAGACCGTGCGCAGCGGCAGTTCGACGGCCGCATCACGTTGGGCCTGCATGGCCATGAACACCGGGGTTTCGCTGAGCCAGCGGCGTAGCCAGACGCCGATTACACCGAACACACCGCCCAGCAGGAACGGGTAACGCCAGGCGTAATCAAGGATTTCTGCCGGGGTGAACGCCTGCGCCAGAAACGTCGCCGTCAGTGCACCGATCAGGTAACCGAACGTCAACCCGGCCTGCAGAAAACCGAGGGCATAGCCGCGGTGCCCGACAGGTGCATGCTCGGCGACGAACACCCAGGCACTCGGCACTTCGCCGCCCACCGCCGCGCCCTGGAGAATTCGCAGGGCCAACAGCAGCAACGGTGCGAAATAACCGATCTGCGCGTAGGTCGGCATGATGCCGATCAGCAGGCACGGCAGCGCCATCATCAGGATGCTCAGGCTGAAGACCTTCTTGCGGCCCAGTCGGTCGGCGAAATGCGCCATCAGAATCCCGCCCAACGGCCGCGCCAAATAACCGGTAGCGAAGATCCCGAAGCTTTGCAGCAGTCGCAGCCACTCAGGCATTTCCGGCGGGAAGAACAGCTGGCTGAGAGTCAGGGCGAAAAATACGAAAATGATGAAATCGTAGATTTCCAGCGCGCCGCCAAGGGCCGCAAGGCCGAGGGTCTTGTAATCCGAGCGGGTGAACGGCGCCGGACGCGGGTGGGTGTTGGCAGTCATGAAAAGAACTCTGGCATAGGCAAAAAACCAAGGCGCCCATGGTCTACGCAAACGCGCCAACGGACAACCCGTTAGACCAAAGTCCTAGACTCGTAAAACTTCGTCACAAAATAGAACCGATTGTTTTACTGTTGGCGCCTGTCTATACGGGCCTTCGCCGCCCCAAAGACCACAACAAACATAAAAATTCGAGGTACACCCGTGGCCGCTGATATCGAAGATACCCGCTCCGCCCGCTTTGCCCTGCGCTGCTCAAGTTTTGCCGAACGCTGGTTCCCTGACTCCTGGGTGTTTGCCGCACTGGCGGTGATTATCGTCGCCGTGGCCACCCTGTTCATGGGCGCCAAACCCACCGACGCCGCCATGGCCTTCGGTGACGGCTTCTGGAGCCTGATCCCGTTCACCATGCAAATGGCTTTCGTAGTGATCGGCGGTTATGTGGTCGCCAGCTCGCCACCGGCAGTGAAACTGATCGACCGGCTGGCGCGGATCCCGAAAAACGGCCGCTCGGCCGTGGCCTGGGTTGCGTTGATCTCTATGGTTGCGTCGCTGCTGAATTGGGGGCTGTCGTTGGTGTTTGGCGGTTTGCTGGTGCGCGCCCTCGCCCGTCGTACCGATCTGAAAATGGATTACCGTGCCGCCGGTGCTGCCGCCTATCTGGGTCTCGGCGCGGTGTGGGCCCTAGGCCTGTCCTCGTCCGCCGCGCAATTGCAGGCCAACCCGGCCAGCCTGCCGCCGTCGATTCTGTCGATCACCGGGGTGATTCCTTTCACGCAAACGATCTTTCTCTGGCAGTCCGGCGTGATGTTGCTGGCGCTGATCGTGATCTCGCTGATCATTGCCTACGCCACTGCACCCGGCCCGAACTCGGCCCGTGATGCCAAAGCCTGCGGCATCGATCCGAGCTTTAACCTACCGCCGTTGCAACCACGCACCCGCCCCGGCGAATGGCTGGAGCACAGCCCGCTGCTGACGATTTTGCTGGTGCTGCTGGCGGCCGGATGGCTGTTCCATGAGTTCTCGACCAAACCGGCGATCAGTGCGATTTCCGGGCTGAACACCTACAACTTCCTGTTCATCATGCTCGGAGCCCTGCTGCACTGGCGCCCGCGCAGCTTCCTTGACGCTGTGTCCCGCGCGGTACCGACCACCACGGGCGTGCTGATTCAGTTCCCGCTGTACGGCTCGATCGCCGCGCTGATGACCACCGTCAAAGGGACTGACGCTCAGACGCTGGCTCACCACATCTCGACCTTTTTCGTACAAATCGCATCCCACGACACCTACGCGCTGCTGATGGGCGTGTACTCGGCGATTCTCGGTTTCTTCATCCCGTCCGGCGGGGGCAAATGGATCATCGAAGCGCCGTATGTCATGCAAGTGGCCACCGACCTGAACTACCACCTGGGCTGGGCCGTACAGATCTACAACGCCGCCGAAGCCCTGCCGAACCTGATCAACCCGTTCTACATGCTGCCGCTGTTGGGTGTGCTCGGGTTGAAGGCGCGGGACTTGATCGGGTTTTCGTTCGTGCAACTGCTGGTGCACACGCCGCTGGTGCTGTTTCTGCTGTGGGCGTTGGGGACGACGCTGACGTATACGGCACCGGTCATGCCGTAACGTAAAAAGGGCCGATATATCTATCGTAATGCTGTTCACTTAAGCGCGGCGTCCATATTTGTGGCGAGGGGATTTATCCCCGTTGGCTGCGAAGCAGTCGTAATCCAGACAACTTAGTCTGTCTGAAAAGACGCTGGGGCCGCTTCGCAGCCCAACGGGGATAAATCCCCTCGCCACAGGCTCTAGCTCGACTGAAGAATGTCTTAAGTGAACCGGCATTACGATATATCTATCGGCCCCTACTTCTTGTTCGGTCTAGTCTGTTTCAGTATGTATGCGCCCCGCCAACGATGCCCCACACGCTGAAAAGGATCTGAGCATGTTCAAACTTGCAGGACTCACCCTCGCGGCTCTCACCCTGAGTGCCGCCGCCCATGCCGATGTCGACCTGAAGCTGGGCAGTACCGAACGCGTCACCCGCCTGTTCGCTTACCCCAACAACTGCAACGTGATCTGCTTTCGCAACTGGACGCTGGAGCAAACGGTCGAGCATTACCTGACTCAAAGCGTGCAGCGCGATGGTTACAGCACGGCGAAAGTGCTGGTCAAAACCGATAACAATCAGCTCTATGCCGAAATCAGCGGCGTGCCCCATGGCTATGAAAAACCGTTGGCGGCGCTGCTCGATGCCGGTGATCTGGCCTATACCGGCGCCAGCAAGCTGAATGCCGATGGCAAGTGGGCTTACAGCTGGTATCTGTTTCTGCCACTGGGCATGGCCTTGGAAAACCGCAAAAGCATTGAACTGTTGCACTTCCCACCCGACTATTCGTTGACCCAGGCTCAGGATTACCTGCGATCCGCCACCACCGATCGCTGGGCCACGCTGCTGACTGTCAACAAAGTTCCGGCCGACCAGACGCCGGGCTACCAGACCATCATCGACATTGCACCGATAGCTGCACCATCAAACGCTGGCAAGGATCTGGAAGGCGTCTACGACTACTTCAAGGACTACCAGACCACCATGGTCAAGCAACTCAGCCAGAACGCCAGTGGTGCGGCGTTGCCGATGGTCGCCTTTGGCGCGCCGGTGCGTAACTGGATCAAGCAGCAATACGGGCCGACCGTGAACGTGCTGGGCCTGGTCAGCATCAGTCCGAGCGACGGGGTAAAAGTGCCAGTGCTGGGTTCCAACCACCCAAGCTACATTTGGTACGCCGCCGACCCGGAAAGCTATACCGGCAAAGATGCCCAGGCCAAGGCGGACGCGGCTGGCCTTAAAGTCATGGGGCAGGATTTGAGTGCCGCGTGCTGGCAGGCCGCCATGGGTCGCCAACCGGACACTAATCCCGACCTTGAACTGAGAACCTGCACCCAAAACTGGCAAGTGGCCAACACAGAAGAAACTTGCCGGCTGTTCTACACCTCGATCCGCAACCTGACGCCTGACAAAGCCGTGGCCAAGTGCGCAACGGCACCCATCAAATCTCAGCTCAAACAGCTGAAAGCCCCGATACCCGAAACGGCGATCCCTGCCCCGGCCCTGTAAAACGATGAACGGCCGGTCTACTGTCACTTATGACAGTAGACCGGCCGTTTCATTTGCGAGAGGCTTGAATCGCACCCATGTGCTGCAGAGCTGACAGGATCGTCAGCTGATGGAGGTCGCAGCACCCAGCCAACAAGGATCGTTATGAAAACCCACGCCCCGCACGAGACGCTGGCACACCCTCCCGATGGGATTTATCCGTTTGCGGAGCTGCCCGTTCGCCTTGGATTCCCCTCCAGGGCCGACTTCGAGATTATCGACAACACCCACGGATCCGCGGCAGCCGTCGCCGTACTTCGGGATTTTCCACGCATCAGCCGAATTTGTCGGGCGTCGGGGCACCTGCTGCCTTATCGCTGTCGGCATACCCGGCAACTGGCCCATGGCATCCATGTCTACGACCCGCGCTTCTGCGGGCTGCTGCGACACTCCTGCGACCCAAACGTATTTCTCGACATGAGCGAGCTGTGGTTGTGGGCGCTGAAGGACATCAAAAAAGGCGATCGGCTGACGATGGACTACGCCACCACCGAAGACAAACTCATGCGTCAGTTCGCCTGCCAGTGCGGTTCGTTCGACTGCCGTGGCTGGATCACCGGCTACGATGAACCGCCGAACGCCGACGGCCAGTTGTTTCTTCAACACTGGCGCCGGCGAAGCCTATGCTGAAGGGCGTTACAACGCCTCGACCGGACGCAGACGGTATTGCGGCGGCAACTGCTCGAAACCGCTGATGGTGGCGTTCAGGCTTTTCCAGCGACCGTCCTTGATGCCATAGATGCAGCCGTGGACAGACAGGCTCTGCCCGCGGTGCCAGGCGTTTTGCACAATACTGGTGTGCCCGACGTTGGCCACTTGCTGGATTACGTTGTATTCGCAGAGGCGGTCGACCCGCTCTTCTTCAGTGGGCAATTTGGCGAGCTCTTCGCGCTTTTCATAATAGAGATCGCGAATCGAGCGCAGCCAGCCGTCGATCAGGCCCAACTGACGGTCCTGCATTGAGGCGCGCACGCCGCCGCAACCATAGTGGCCGGTCACGAGGATGTGTTTGACCTTCAGCACGTCGACCGCGTACTGAATCACCGACAGGCAGTTGAGGTCGGTGTGCAGCACTACGTTGGCCACATTGCGGTGTACAAACAGATCACCGGGCAGCATGCCGACGATCTCGTTCGCCGGCACCCGGGCGTCGGAGCAACCGATCCACAAGTATTCCGGGGTTTGCTGACGGGCCAGCTTGGCGAAGAAATCAGGATCTTCTTTGGTGATCGCGTCAGCCCAGCGCTCGTTGTTATCAATCAGATCTTGTAATTCGTTCATGCAATGAAGCCTCGAGAATGGTGCGCTTCTATGACAGACAACCCTCTGTCGGGGTCACGCGCCAGATGCAGATACCCGGTTTTCCATGCCGGAGGAATTCTCAGCTGCCCAGGGGGTCCACCGTAGTAAGGCCTACAGTATGAGGAATTACCATGACTGAATCACGACGTCCGTACGATGCGGCGCAACCCGGGCCCATCGATGACAACGAAGACCGCATGGGTTCGATGCATGAGCTGGATTTCGACGAGGAAGAACCCAGCGCCAAAATCGGCGACGAGCTGACGCAATCGGAGCGTGAACGCCTGATGCCTCGCGAACGCGTACGTGAAGCGGGCATGACCGGGGCCTCGACCGATGACCATGAGCCCACCGACGACGACATGAGCCCGGAAACCCTGATCCGTGAAGACGGCGCACGGGACGCCCACGAAGCGGGTGAAGGTGGCCAGGCCGACTGGGATTTGAGCATTGTCGATGAAGACGACATCGGCGGGGGGAATGGGCTGGATGAAGAGGAACTGGCGCGGCGGGATCCGATGGACGGTAATCGTTGATCTGTAGCGCCTGACAAGCCGCCTTCGCGAGCAAGCCCGCTCCCACATTGATTCCAGTCGATCACAGCATTCGTGTACGACACCGATTCAATGTGGGAGCGGCGGTGCGACGATTCGACTTGCTCGCGAAGCTTTTAAAACAGCTCAATCGACGAGGGTACAGGCCATTACAACCGCATCTTCACGCCCACCCACCGCCGGGTAGTAATCGCGCCGCCGACCAATCTCGTTAAACCCATAACGCTCATACAACTTGAACGCACCACGGTTGCTGTCGCGCACTTCCAGAAAACACTCCCGCGCCTTGGCGTCATACGCCCGGGACATCAAATGCTCCAGCAACGTCAAGCCCAGGCCACGGCCCTGGTTCTCCGGTTTGACGGTGATGTTCAGCAGATGCGCTTCATCAAGGATGATCTGCACCACCCCGTGGCCGACCTGCTGCTGGCCTTCAAACATCAGCCATATCTGATATTTACCCAGCCCATCGAGAAAAATCCCGCGCGTCCAGGGATGGCTGTAAGCCGCGTATTCGATTTTCAGTACAGCGTCCAGGTCCGCCTCGGTCATCGGGCGGAACGATACAGCGTCACTCATTCGATTCTTTCCAACGCGCCATCAGCCGACGCATGGCTTGCCAGACATCAGCCTTACGCTGTGGCTCTTCCATTAATAATTCCAGACCCGGCAGGGCCCAGACCGAGCCCAGGCCTTCGACCTGGAGTTCACGGTTGAAGGATTCGGCGTTCGCCTCACCGGCGAAACGCACCGCCGGCAGGCCGATCAGCCACACGCAGACACACGGTGCGTCTTCCAGCCGGGCCGAGAGAAAACCTTGCACGAAGTCGCGAGCCGCTTCCGGGCCTTGATCCATGGTGCCCCGAGACAACAGCGGCCAACGCACCGGCTCGCCGACGATCTGCGGGCTGTCCGGCAGACCGGCGGCGCGCAGCATGTCTTTGAGCAACAGATAGGCAGGGTCGCGGGTCTGGAACGATTCGCCTGTGGGTAACTCCACCAACAGCAGGCAACGCCCGGCCCGCAGCAATTGCAGGGCGAAACGCGGTGGCGGCACGACAGGCGCCTTGGCCACAACCGGAGCGGCCTCTTCTTCAACCTTGGCATTCGTGCGCGTGCTGGCCAGCGACGGCCGTGGTACCTCGATTTTCACCCGTTCGGCCGGTTTGACCAGCGGTTCCACGGGCGAATCAGCCACAGGCGCGGGCGCAACCGGAGCAACCGGCGCGACGACCAACGGCTCGGGTATCTCCAGCAGCTCAGGGCGCGAGGGCGCAGCAAAGGGCAATTCGGTGCGCGGCAGCCAGTTGACCACCTGCATGGCGGTCAAATAAGCGCGACGACGGGACTCGATAAGCAAAGGTCGGCCACTTGTGGATAACTAAAGTGCGGTGATTCTACCGCCCTTCGCTCAAGATCGCCCACGCTTGATCGATAGAAAGCCAACTGTCCGTCCCGAGAGTGAATCGCAACGGGCGTGATGCAGTACAATCGCGACTTTTAATCGCCAACCAGCCGGCCATTCCGATGATCGAACCCAAGCGCGTCTTGCGCGCCCTCGCTGAACACTGGGCACTTCTGGAGCCACTGTGCGAGCACTTCGACCAAGGCACTCTGAGCCTCAACGAATTGCGTTCACAGTTGGCCGCCCAGCAACTCGACAGTACGCCGCAGGACATCACCAGCCTGCTGGACGTGTGGATCCGCCTCGACATTCTGGTTCCCGTGGCGAAAAGCCCGAACCGTTTCGAGCTCAATGCGCAGATCCACGACTTCCTCGCCTACCTGCGCCGTGAGCACCGTCTGGGCCTGTGCCTGGAGATCGAAGCCTATCTGCGCCATCTCGAGCGCCTGGCCGGTTATATCCAGGACGCCTTCGACATCCGCGACGGCCATGACCTGGCGCGCCAGTTGCGCCTGCTCGACATGCGCGTACGGGACGTGTTGAAGAAACTCGCCAACGACGAACAGGCCCTGGTGGCCGTCGCCGAGCGCGCCAAGACCAGCGACCGGCAGATTCCCCTGCGTCAGCGTTACGCTGAAGTACTGGCGACCTGGGACGAATACGTCGAGCCGATGATTCAATTGGTGAACGCCGACGGCGCCTTCGAACAAGGCGTGCGCAAGGTCGAGAACGTTCTGCTGAAGATGCTCACGGAGCAGCAGCGCCTCGGCCATCTGGTCGATGACGACATGCTGCTGCGCACCCACGCGCGCATCCTCGAAATGCAGACCAGCGCCCAGCTGACGCTGCGCCATGCTCGCGAGCTGTTGCTGCCGCTGCGTGAAGAAGCCCGCCGGCACAACGCCGTGACCCGTGGCGCGGCGCTGGCCTTGTCGGCCATTCGTCGCAAAGGCATCGATGCGGTGCCACAAGCGGCGATGCCGATGTTCACCCGACCGCAAAGCACCTTCCTCGGCAGCGCCAGTCAGGTCGAAGCCTACGTTTACGCCCTGGCGCGTTTCGAGCCGAAACCGGCACGTTTCCCCAAGGCCCACAAAACGCAGAAAGGCGAAGCGCCGCGCGCGCCACGCACAGTTCGGGAAATGCTCGAACGTTGCGAAGACGCCCTGCCGATGCCGGACCTGATGACCTGGTTGCTGGAGCAGGAGCCGGACGGCGCCACCGACGAATTGCTTTATTGGTTCTCGCGTCTGTCGCGGGAAAAACGCTTCACACGCGAGCGTCTGGAACGCCGCGACTACCACACTCACGAGCATCAGGTCAGCCTGCGCTCCTTCGCCCTGCTCTCGGCCCGCGACACCGCCGCCGAGGATTCTGCGAGCACCCCACATGCATCTTGATCTAAACGAACTGTCCCAGCTGGCGCCGATCTTTCGCGAGCTGTTCAAGGGCTACCACGTCAGCCGCCGCGATCCGGAGCTGTACGCGCAACTGTCGAATTTCCAGGACCAGTACCGCACGCTGTTCAAGGCACTCGGCTTTGAACTGGTCTGCGACACCCGTGGTTTCTACTACTTCGTCCCGGACCTCGCGGCGGCGACGGTGAACAAGACCGCGCAACGTCTGGCGCTATTCACCTTCATCCTCGTCGAACATCTGGCCGATCAGGGCCGTGACCCGGTCGCCGTGCTCGACGGTGGCAGCCTCGGCCGCGATGAGTTGCCATCGCTGCTGGAGAAATACCGCGACCTGTTCATTCAGGCCGAAGTGCAGACCGTCGAAGAACTTGAAGAAAAAATCATGCGCCGCATGACTCAGCTCGGTTTTGCCGGTGAAGAAAACGGCATCTACCGTTTCCTGCCGCCGATGCACCGTTTCCTCGATGTCTGCCTGTCGGTCCAGCAGGACCGTGATCTGGCGGCCAGCCTGCACAGCGTGTTGCCTCTGCCGGTGCCGGTTCTGATCGACGACGACAGCGACGAAAAACTGCTGCAAACCGATGATCCGCTAGACCTCAGTGACTTCGAAGAAGAAAGCGAAGAAGACGCCATGGCCCGCGCCATCGCCGAAGAACAGGAGACCGACGCATGAGCAAGGAACGCTACGGCATTCGCCGCTTTGCCCTTTTGAACACCGCCGGTTACAGCCTCGGCCTGTTCCCGCTGGAAGAACCGTTGTCGGTTTACGGCGCGAACAACCTCGGTAAATCCGCGTCGATCAACGCCTTGCAGTTCCCGATCCTGGCGCGCATGTCGGACATGAGTTTCGGCAAGTACAGCCTGGAACAATCCCGTCGTTTCTACTTCGCCTCGGACACCAGTTACATCCTGGTCGAAGTCTCGCTGCCCCACGGTCCTCATGTGATCGGTGTGGTCGGTCGCGGCCCGGGCGGTGGTTTCGGTCACCAGTTCTTTGCCTACGCCGGCAAACTGGATCTGGCCCATTACCAGAAAAACGACACCTGCCTGCGTCAGAAAGAATTGTTCACCAACCTTGAGCGCGAAGGCCTGAAAGCCTACGAACTCAAGCCGGATGAACTGCGTCGCTTGCTGGTCGGCGGTCACACCTCGATCCCGCTGGACCTGACGCTGATCCCGCTGCGTTCCACCAGCGAGCAGAGTCTGAAGACGTTCCGCGCACTGTTCATCAACCTGCTGCACATGCGCGAAATCACCGCCGCCAAGCTCAAGCAGCTGTTTCTCGATGCGTTCGAACACAGCCTGCGTTCCGGTAGCGTCGACTACATCGCCGCGTGCGAAGAAGCGTTCCGCGACGTACGACGCATGGAGCAGGACTACAACTCGCTGGTCACTGCCGGCCCATTGGTCGAAGCCCTTGCGGCAGGCGTGACCCAGCGCAATATCCTGCGCGGCAAACTGCACCGGATCTCGCCGCTGCTCGATTCCCTGCTCGGCACCTGGTCGGACTATGCCAGTGCGCGCAAGGAAGAACTGACGATTCAGGCCGAGCACTACCGCAACGAACAGGACGCGCTGCAAAACGATCAGCGTGGCGGCACTCAAGAGCTGATGCGCCTGGAGCGGGAAATCACCGGCATCCAGCGCTGGCTCGGCGAGTTGTCGGTGCTCAAGCATCGCTTCGCGCTGGTCGATGACGTCAAAGTCCTTGAGCAGCAACTGCTCGCGGCCAAGGACGCGCACGATGAACTGGCCGGTGCGCTGGCACAGTCGCGGCAGTTCTCTGCCGAAGACCTGGAAGAACGCCTGCGGGATCTGGAAAAACGCCTGAAGTCGGTGAAACAGCAACTCGATCATGCCGACAACAACAGCTATGCCCGCCTGCGCGAGGAGTTCTCGCAACAGGATGTCGAGCGCCTGATGCGTTTGTTCAACAGCGCGTTGTTCAGCCTGCCGCTGGGTGAGCACGGTATTACGCTGGACGAGGACGGTCAGTGGGTCAAATCCATGGAGCTGATTCTCGATGGCTTCAAAGGCGAGCGCTTCGAAGTACCGGGCCTGTCCATCGACATCTCGCACATCGAACCTCCAGCGCTGCAAGCCTTGGCTGACCGCGCGGCATTACGCGATCAGAAAGAGCGTCTGGACAAAGAACTCAAGCAACTGAAAACCCAACAGGCCGTGGCCGCCGACCGCGCTGCGAGCAAGACCCAGACCGAAGCGCTGTACCAGCAAGTGCTGGATGCGCAGAAAGCGCTGGAAGATTTCCGCCGCGCGCAAACCCTGAGCGCCGAGGAAGGCGACAAGCTGGAACAGCTGGCGCAGATGGAAGCGGCGCAGGACGAGTTGAAGCGTTCCAGCGACGCCTTCACCGAACGCGTCCAGCAACTGTCGGCCAAACTGCAATTGGTCGGCCGGCAGATCGGCGATATGGAAGCCAAGCAACGCACCCTCGACGACGCCCTGCGCCGCCGTCAGCTGCTGCCCGCAGACCTGCCGTTCGGTACACCGTTCATGGACCCGATCGACGATTCCATGGACAACCTGCTGCCGCTGCTCAATGACTATCAGGACAGTTGGCAGGGTTTGCAGCGCAGCGATGGTCAGATCGAGGCGCTGTACGCTCAGGTCCGCCTCAAGGGTGTGGCCAAGTTCGACAGCGAAGACGACATGGAGCGTCGCCTGCAACTGCTGATCAACGCTTACGCACACCGCACCGACGAAGCCCTGACCCTTGGCAAGGCCCGTCGTGCGGCCGTTACCGACATCGCCCGGACCCTGCGCAACATCCGCAGCGACTACGACAGCCTTGAACATCAACTGGCGCTGTTCAACCGCGAGATCAACAAGCGTCAGGTCTCCAACCTGCAGAGTTTCCGCATTGTCTTGGCGCCGAACAAGGAAGCGCTCAAGCACATCGACCAGATCATCCACAGTGCCGGCCAGTACGAAGAAGGTGAAACCCTTTCGGTCTTCGACCTGAGCCAAAGCGCCGATCAGGACAACAAGAACGAAGAAGCCAAGGAATACCTGGCGCGGCTGGTGGCGGCTAACCACAATCAGCTCGGCCTCAAGGACCTGTTCGAGCTGGCGTTCGAGATCACCAAGGTCAACGGCCAGCCGGTGATTCACACCGACATCGACGGCGCGGCGTCCAACGGCACCACGATGACCATCAAGGCGCTGACCAACATGTACTTGTTGCTGCACTTGATGGACCGCGACCAGGCCGGTCGCGTGCGCCTGCCGTACTACCTCGACGAGGCAGCGGACATTGACGAGAAGAACCAGGCAGCGCTGCTGGAAACCAGCCTGCAACTGGGCTTCGTACCGATCCTGGCGAGTGTGAAGCCGCAGGTCTGCGCCAGTGTCGCCATCGACCTGGAAGGTGGCAGCGGGCCGAACGGGATCTACATCGACGAGGCGGACTGGAAGTACATACGTCGTCACGATGAGGTGAAGGCTGCCGTTAATGTTGAAGCGGACGAGCCGGAGCTGGATGCCGTCTGATTTGCATTAATCGAAGGCAATAAAAAGGCCGCGATCCAATGGATCGCGGCCTTTTTATTTGTGGGTACATTCTTGAAGCTGAGTGAACTTGAGGGCCTCTTCGCGAGCAAGCCCGCTCCCACATGGATCGGTGTCATACACAAAATCTGTAAATGACACTGACCACTGTGGGAGCGGGCTTGCTCGCGAAGGCGTCATCACTGACGCAATAACTACTTGCCGATCGAAATCTTCGGCGCCCAAGTCAGCCATTCGTCTTCGAACTTATCGAACAGCGGGAACGTTTGCTCAGCTAGCGCCGGACTGCCCATGCGCTCGCCGTCCGGCGTGGCGAAAGCGATACCGCCCTGAATCAGCGTCTCCAGCGATTCGGTACGCATCGTCGCCCCTTTGAACAAGCCGTAATCAAAGCCAAAACCACTGGAGTTCCAGAAACGCGTACCGGTGCGCACCAACGGCGCGTACTTCGGCTCGATCAGGATGTGCACCAACACACGATCCGCCGTCTGGCCGAGTTCATAGCCTGTTACCTTGCCCACGGTAATTTCGCGGTAAGTGACCGGCACACCTGTTTTCAGCGAACCACGTCGGGCAGCGCTCAATACCAGACTCAATCCGGCCTCTTGTTTAGCGGCTTCCGGCGGATTGGCCAGGGCCACGAAGTTCTTCTGCGGGCCGAGGTTTTTCGCGGCGGGTTGCACTTCGATGTATTGGCCAGTGACCAGCGTTTCGAGGTTGGATGTCTTGATCAGACCCAGTTCAGGTTTGACCACCCAGAACTGACTGCCGACCCGAGCGATACGCTCCGGCACTTCTGTGATTCGTGCAGTCAGCAGCACCGATTGCAGGTCATCGCTGAGGTCGACGTCTTCAATCTTGCCGACATCCAGGCCTTTGAATCGAATCGGTGTGCCGCTGCGCAAGCCATCGGCGCGATCAACCCTGATCGTTACGACGGCGCCTTTTTGCGTTGCCTCATCATGACTGGCGAACAAACGGAAACGCGGAATCCGCTTCTGCAATGGCGCCTTGGCTTCCGGGGTTTCAAACGCAATACCGCCAGCCATCAGGCTTTGCAGCGACTCACTTTTTACCTGGATTCCACCGGTCAACCCGCCGGTCAGCGTGATGCCACTGGCATTCCAGAACCGTGTCGAGGCGTTGACCAGCCCTTCGTATTCCTTCTCGATATGCACACCAATCACCAACTGCTTTTTGGTGCGTGAGAACTGATAGCTCTGGACCGAACCGACCTTGACCTGTTTGTAGAGAATCGGGCTGCCGACCTCCAGTGAACCGAGGTTTTCGGTGAACAGCACGAGGTGCAATCCTGGCGCACGCAAGTCGAGCGGCGGTGCCTTAGGCCGAGCCACAAACTCGCGCTGCGGTGCGGCGCCTTTGTCTCCAGGACGCACGGCGATGTAGTTACCTTTGACCAACGCTTCGAGCCCGGTGATACCGGCAAGCGAGATCGACGGTTTGACCACCCAGAATTGGGTGCCTTCGACCAGGTAATCTTCAGCCAGAGGATCGAGGGTCAATTCGGCGGTGGCACTGGATAGATCAGGATCGATCTTGAGCGCTTTCAGATTGCCGACCTGGATGCCTTTGTACATCACCGGTGTGCGACCCGCCTGCATGCCTTCGAAGTCGCTGAGTTTGACCTTGACCCGAATACCGGCGGCGGCTGCATCGAAATCTTCGTAGAGACGGAACGGTAGACTCGGGTCGGTGGGAGGACTGTCCTTGCGGTTCTCCGGCGTGGCGAACGCGATACCGCCGGCGACAATGCTCGCCAGGGACTCGCTACGCACCTTCACACCTGACAGGTTGGCGTCGATGCTGATGCCGCTGGCGTTCCAGAAACGCGTGTGTTTGCGCACCAGTTTGGCGTAGGTGGGCTCGATGAAAACCTTGAGTTCGACGGTGCTTTGGTCTTCGGACAGCAGATAACTTTTGATCTGGCCGACCCTGATCTGCTTATAGAACACAGGGCTACCGCGATTGAGTGAACCGAGACGATCAGCCTTGATGGTTAGGTGCAGACCGGGCTGGGCGTCCGACAGCGGTGGCTCTTCGGCCAAGGCTTTGAACTTGCGAGTCGGCTCACCCTCGCCCGGGCTTACCGCCACGTAGTTACCCGAGACCAGCGTCTCCAGGCCAGTGATGCCGGCCAGCGTCACGCTCGGCTTGACCAGCCAGAAACGGGTGCTGGTCCGCAGGTACGGCTCCACGTCCTTATTCATCTCGATGGTAGCGATTACGCCTTTGGAGTTGCCTTCGTCATCGAGTTTGAGGGTCTTTACCTTACCCACCGACATGCCTTTGTAAACGACTTCGGTCTTGTTGGCCTGAATGCCTTCACCACTTTCGAAACGCACCTGAATTTCGATACCGGTCTCGTTGTAGGCACGCCAGCCGAGCCAACCGCCGATGATCAAGGCAATCAGGGGCAACACCCAAATAGCTGACCAGTTCGAGGCCGGTCGGGTTTTTGCTGTAGGCAAATCAGTCATGGTCGTCGTCCGACTCCGTGTTATCCCAAATCAGTCGGGGATCGAAAGTTACTGCGGCAAGCATTGTCAGAATCACCACACTGGCGAAAGCGATGGCACCAAGATTGGCTTCGACGCTGGCAAGCCGTCCGAAATTCACAACCGCCACCAGGATGGCGATCACAAAAATATCGAGCATTGACCAGCGGCCAATGAACTCAATAAAGCGGTACATCCAAATGCGTTGGCGAGCCGACAGTGGCTGGCGGCGCTGCACAGAAAACAGCAGCAGTGCGATGCCCACCAATTTGAACGTCGGTACCAGAATACTGGCGATAAAAACCACGGCGGCGATGGGGATCATGCCGTGTTGAACCAGTTGGATCACACCGGACATGATCGTGCTGGGATCGCCCTGTCCCAGTGAACTGACGGTCATGATCGGCAACACGTTGGCCGGGATGTAGAGCACTGCAGCGGTCACCAGCAACGCCCAGGTACGCATCACGCTGTTCGGGCGACGGGCGTGAACCAGCGCACCGCATCGGGTGCAGACCTGCTCGTCGGTGTCGGCTTCCTGCTTGTTCAATTCATGGCATTCGGCGCAAATCAGAATGCCTGCATCAATCGCCCGCATGGGCATCCTCTCCTGATAAAGCCTGCCAGATCTGATGGGGCGACATCACAACCTCCAACCAGACCTGAACCAACAACAAACCGATAAAGCACGCCAGGCCAAGCCCGACGGTAATTGCTGCCATATCTGCCAGTTTGACGATCGCCACCAGTACGCCCATGAGGTAGACCTCGAGCATCCCCCAATCGCGTAAATGGTGATAAATGCGGTAGAGCAACAGGCCGTAACTGCGTCCGATATCAAAACGAATACTCAGCAGTACAACCAGTTGGCAAAGCAACTTGAGCAGCGGAATTCCCATGCTGCAGAGAAACACCACGACTGCAACGCCCTGCATTCCGGTATCGAACAAACCAACAACGCCGCTCCAGACGGTGTCGTTCGATGACTGCCCGAGTAGATGGAGCTGCATGATGGGTAAAAAGTTCGCCGGGATATACAACAACAGAGCGGCAAGCACCAAGGCGAGACTGCGCTGTACGACGTTATGCCGATGGGCGTAGAGCTCGTAGCCGCAGCGCGGACAGAGGGCTTTCTCGCCATGGGCGAGTTCGGGCTTGCGCATCAGCAAGTCGCACTCATGACACGCTACCAAGTCGTCCAGCGGTAATTCTGACAGCCCTGGGGCGTCAACCGGATCTGGCATAAAGGCTCTGGCTCCGAAAAAGTTGGACCTATTCTAGTGTCATGGATCGAAAATAACTGTGCAAATTTGTGCTTTAACTGAACGCAACTTTCCTGCGGGCAAAACAAAACCCCTACCTGCATACGCAGATAGGGGTTTCGGAATTTAATCTTGACGATGACCTACTCTCACATGGGGAAACCCCACACTACCATCGGCGATGCATCGTTTCA
>Ga0255334_1000414_pt1 | contig 35020 bp, 33 predicted proteins | sample EtOH5_35cm_T3_12_FD_202080 | JGI IMG/M metagenome (GOLD analysis project Ga0255334, IMG submission 202080) | Sandy soil microbial communities from University of British Columbia, Vancouver, Canada - EtOH5_35cm_T3_129 | ecosystem: Engineered > Artificial ecosystem > Sand microcosm > Unclassified ... | reverse complement strand
ATTATCCAACTTACTTAATAAACTACTGTCTAGAGGATAGCTTTTTTCAAACAAAGCGGATTTAAACACGTTTTCTGAAACAGACTTTTCAAAACTACCTAATAAAAGATTACGGTTCAAGATAGAATCAAAAATGCCGTAAGCTACTAAAAACTTTAAAGTACTTAAAACACCAGACAACAAATAGTTATAAACCTTACTAAAGTAAGTACGTTTTAAAAGCTTATTTTTTGCAGAGTATTCAAGATAATCAAACTTATATAAAAAAAAGTACCAAATTCTATATATTATATTTCGTAATTTTAAATTCTTGAAAACTAAAATTACGAAAAAATTAACGGTTAAAAAATATAAACCAAAAAAGAAAAGAGTTAACCAAAAATATTGAGTAAAGAATGAAATTTTATCCAATTGCGGCATTTATACACAAGAGTTTCCATAATTCAAACATTTTTTTCATTGATGCCGTTCAAAACAGCGTAATAAATTAGTTAAATTAGCGACCCTTTACCCAACGCCAAAGTTTACAAATTAATCTAAAAAGGTAAACTGAAGTGGGAAGAATAACAGCCATTCAAGCAGTTAGAATGAAAAACTCCTGATCGCTATAAAGCCTTTCACAAAATTTAAAGCCAAGATAAGAAAATACAATAACGTGAATAAATGTAAGTAAATTTCGCTGCCACTGTTTTTTTAAAAATCTAAACTCAACCAAATAATTGAAGTTTGCTGAAAAGTTATTTACAAAGCTTTTGCAATAATATTTTATCTTATATAACATGTTTTAAATTTAATTTATAATCTTTTTAACTTCTTTTTTCGCATAGGTAAAGAATGCGGTCTATTTCGAACTATAACGCCCTTTAATATAAGCAATCCAGATTCTTTAAAGCTTCGGAATATTAATTTTCCATTCTTCATGTATGTACTTGTCATAAAAAATTTTCAAATATAACGTATATTCTTCATTCGTGCAATTCTAGAAGCCGAAGCGGCAACAGCCTTCAATGTATCCCATGACTTTTTTTTTTTTTTAGTTGTAATTTTGCAAGAGCCTGCAGATTGTGAAACAACAACACGCCCTTTTACGTCTGTTATTGTTATAAAAACATTGTTTCGTGTTCTTAGAAAAAACGCGTAATATTTTTTCTTGTTCGGATTTTCCTTACCAATCAAAAAACGTTCTCTTCAAGGAATTCAACCGTTTCATCTCGGCTTAGATGCAGGTGGTAAAGGGCTTTTTGTAACCACTTTCTTTATAGCTTTTACCTGCTTAATCACTTTCTTTTTTTCGACCTTTACAGGCTGCGCCCTTTCAATCTTCTTTAGTACTATTCTTTTTTTTATAACCTTTTTGCGAGGTTTAACATCTTGAACATTTAAATTTTCTAATAAATTCATCTTTATAATTCCTTTTTAATATTATTTCGTGAAGTCTTAGAATTTGTATGGGTTCTCTGGCCCCTAACAGGTAAACGCAGAATGTGACGCATACCGGAATAACTTTTAATTTTTTTCTTACGTTCAATATTATTAAATATCTTGTTTTTTTCTAGGCTGAAAAAAAAGTCAACCTGGTTTTTCAAGGTTACAAAAGTATTGTAGCTAACTTTACTGTTAGGACAACTAGCCCAACCATTCAATAAAACTATCTTTTTCAAATTTTTTAAATTAATGCCGTGTACTTTACGTAACGTGGTATTAAGGTTTCTTTTTTTATTTATCTCTATAAAATTTTCAAAAGTTTTAAAATCTTTCATAATTACATAAATCTTTGCTTCTTTCCGATCTTCAGCTTCATAAACTTAAAATTTTTGAACTCTAAAACGCCCTTACCTTTATAAAAATTAGATTTTTTAATCTTTTTTAAAGTCGCCATAAAATCATATAAAGTAATACTGTCAGAAGATAATAAATAAATTTGATTTTTTTTACAGTAAATCTTTAACATTTTAGGAACATCAAAAATAACGTAATTACAGTCACCTAAAAGTATATATAATTTCTCACCCAAAATAAAATTCTTAAAACCAAGACCAATCATATGGAGCTTTCCAAAAAAACTGTAATTGGAATAAAGAGTGCTGTATAGCGATTTTACTACTAAGCTTACGGCGCTATGATAACTGTTATACGAAAGTTTATCGGATAAAAACAACAAGCTATTACTTGCGTAAAGAGTACTGGCCGCTAAGCGAACTTTTCAAACAAGCTTACGAGTCTCAGAATAGAATATAAAGCCGTACAGACCAGTATTATAAAATTGATAGACAGTTATATTGTTTTTTAATAAAATTGTTTTTGAAATTGTCATTGTCGTTTTTTAAATTTAACTAATCTTTAAAAGCACCTCACCACCTTTGCCAAACATAACTGATTCTTCATCAGTTAGTAAGCCTTTACTAGTAGAAATAACGTAAAAACCAGAACCTTTTTTCTTTAAATCGGCTTCTAAAGCCTTATAACCCGAATAAATGCGCCTACCGGGTGTTGAAACGACGTTGATATTACGTATTACAGGTTTATTATCCGCATATTTTAAAAAAACTTTAATAAATCTTTTATTCTGTATAGCGAAGCCCCTTATATAACCTAATCTATACAAAACGTCTAATACATTTATACATAATTTTGAATTTTGAACGGTAACATCTAAATGTTTCGCAGTGCTACCAACTTTAATTATTGATGTCATATTGCTAATCAAACTCATAAGCTAATTTATTACTTAATTTAATTTCTTTACACCGTTTATGTAGTTATTCGAAATCAGTAAGCGTAATTTAATACGCGATAGTTTAAAATGATTAGAAACCGATCTACCGTTATTTGAAACACAACACCTTTGTCGTATCATAACATAAGATGAATTAGAAGAAAGCTTACTTAGGCTCAAAAAACTGTACTGCCTTATATAGCTCGGAATTTTTAAGTTGTAAGCTAAACTTTTGTACTGTAGTCTTTTAAGTTCAAATTTAAAAAATAACTTATAGATTTTTTTATTCTTTATCATTAAATATTTCATTTTTATCTTTTCTTTACCTTCAAAAAAAATGTATTGGTTAATTGCCTAAATACATCAGTACGCTTTGCATTACTCAACGTTAAAGTGACTTTTAATTGCGTTTTTTGAGCCTGTTTATAATAACTTTTAATAAAAAACTGAATGTTGTCTAGATATAGATCGTAATCATTACCAGGGCTGTTATATTTCAAGCCCCTTTCATAATATATATGGTAGAAATAAAAATAAAAATTAGACAAATAAAGTAAAAAATTTGCCTTATTAAATTTATCCAATGTAGAAACAATGTTAAAACGTTTCAATATTTTTTTATTTAAGTACATAAACCTAACTCTTTTTAAAATAGGTCTTTGACCACCTACCATAAATAATAAATAGTACAGTTTAGTAAATTTCAAATTTTTGTCAGACTTAAACGTAGTAAATGAGCTATTTATACTAACCCTATCTCTTGCACCTAACATATTAATATTATACATATTAGTTTGGTGCAAGCTTAAATTTTTTATTACTGTGTTCTTGTAAGTATTGAAAAACATTGGCTATAATGTAACTTGAGCAAGTGAGATGACCTTACTAAATTTTATGTTAACTCTAATCTCTCGAAGTACAGGGCCTAAAAGCCTCGAGCCGATCGGTAAAAAGTACTTATTTAACAAGGCCGCTGAATTTGTACCGGATTTTATAAAAAAATTACCCCAACGTTTTGTACCTTTTAGAGTTCTTAACACTATAGCTGTACAAACCTGACCCTTTTTAACTTCTTTACTTTTTTTAACATTTTTTTTAACTATACTTTTTTTAACTACAACCGTTATAGTATCCCCCACTTTAGCACCAACCCTTGCCGATGAATTAAGCAAGCGTATACAACTAACGAAAACTGCACCAGAATTATCAGCTACTTTTAATACTGTCTGTACGTTGATCATGTTTTTTTACAATAATAGTAGAAACCGGTAAACGCAGTGCTGATGAACGCAAAGCTCTAATTACAGGCCCTTTTGAGAACCCTTTTATTTCAAAAATAATTTTTCCAGCCCTTAAGGGGTAAATCTTTAATGATGGGCTACCCTTTCCCCTCCCCATCCGAACATCTCTCGGTTTGCGAGTCAACATTCAAAACGGCAATGTTCTTATTATTAAAAAATTTTTCTTTTTAATAACGCGTTTTAAAGACCTAACAGCAGCAGTTAGTTGTTCAGAAGTTAAATTGCAGTTACCTAGGGATTTTAAACCTATTGAGCCTGAATACAGGCTATCGTACTGAATAGCAGTATTACCACTATATTTTATCTTAAAATATTTTTTAAATCTCATTCTTATACAATAAAATCAACTAAATTTCGCTTCTTTCTGTTTAGACGGACCCAAACCTTTATAGTTATAGAACTATACTTTAAGGCGATGGTTCTATAACTATAATCGAGTTTAGATTTAACGGTACTTAGTGCTAAACTTCCAAACGACTTCCAGTTATAAGTAGCACGTTGTTTACGCGAAAATCGACCAGAACACATAATCTTATATCCACGGACAATCCTTTTTTTACGCATTAATATTTTAAAAAGAAAATTAATATTCTTTAAAACCTCTCAAATTGTATAATATTGCTTTAGCCTAATAAAAAAAAACTCGCTAATAATACTAGCGTTCACATTCATCTTAGATAAGCCCATTATGTAAATATTGATTAGGTTGGTGCTGCCACAAACCAAAGCTTTTGATAGGTAATAGTTTAACACACCCTTAAAATTATCCCAAAAAACTCTTAAAATCTTGTTTTTCAAAAACAAAAAAAACAATTTTCTCGAATACTTAAAAACCAACCTTTTTTGTAAAATATAAAGTAATCTTATATTTGATCCATATTTTTTAGAACGCATATAACCACGATATTTACGAAAAAACCTCTGATGGTAATAACTCTTGACAAAGAGATACATTTTATCTTTTTTTAGATTAAAAAATAAAAGATCTAAAAAACTATCGTGAACATAAATATAAAGTGATAATGAGTTAAAGGATCTGATTATCTTGAGATTTACTAAGATCAGGCCTACAGATATTGAATCTAAATGAAAAGAAAAAATCCTCCTCAAAAGACGTTGTATAAGAATATCCTGGTTAACTATGTATGAATAGTTTACTTTTTCAGAAACAAATCAATTGTTATTTCAATATCTAATATTGTATAGTCTATAGGAAATTGGATTAACTACGTGCCCCATTTACTTTTTTTTACCTTTTTTTTTGTTTAAAACCTTTTTCTTATGCGTAACCCCAATTCTTCTAGTAAAAACAAATTCACCAACCTTAGAACCAATCATTTTGCGTTCAATCGTCAGTAATTTAGACGATTTACCATCATAAATTGATACTTTTTGTTTTAGCATTGTATTTAACAGCGTCGAGGAATTATCTAATTTAATACTATTCTTTACAAAACAACCCTTTCAAGACGATCTCATTTTTTAAGATTTTTTTCTACGTTTTAAAATTAAGGACGAATTCCTTTTTCGAGTAGGTTTCCCTTTTGTAATAACACCATAAGGTGTAACTGACGGCCTACCACCAGACGTTTTACCTTGACCACCACCGTGAGGATGATCAACCGGGTTCATGGCTACCCCCCTAACTACAGGCAATCAACCCTTTAGTCGATAAAATCCAGCCTTTCTAAAGTTTCTATAAATATACTGAAAATTTGACACTGCCCCCACAGTCGCCAAACAATTAAATGAGATTTTTCTTAACTCACCGGATTTTAATTTTAAAATAACAGTCTTCTCAAATTTGCTAACGATGGTAGCATATGAGCCAGCAGCGCGTATAAATTGAGCGCCGTTATTTGGAATTAATTCGATCGAACTGATTTTTAAACCGATCGGTAAATTAGACAAATAGGCAGAATTACCAGTCTTGCACACTACACTTTCTTTAGAGAAGATGTAATCACCAACCCTTAAACCTTCAGTAGCCAAAACATAAGCCATAATGCCGTTTGAATATACAATTAAAGCAATCAGACTATTCCGCTTCGGATCGTACTCAATACGATGAACAAAACCAAAAATATTCCAGATGTATCTATTAAAATCTATAATTCTATTAGACTTTTTACAACCACCGCCGCGATGATAACGCGTAATTTTTCCTTGGTTGTTTCGGCCGGATATACGCTGAGCACCAAATCTTAAATTTCTTATTGGTCTATACTTTCATATTAAGACAGACATACTGTTTAAATTAAAAACCAGTTTTTAAAAAACGAAGAAAACGTATATACGTTTTATTTTCAAACGAGATAGAATGAAACTCTTTTCTATGTCTAACTAGTGAACCTTCATTTTTTACAGAACTATTTATATTACCGAATAACGAAATGACTGTTTTACCGTTTTCCGTTGAATTAGCAATTAACCACCGAACAGCTATTGCATAACTTTTTGAAATAGGCAATAGTACAGGTATTTTGTATTTTCGTCCACTAATAAACATAACTTTATAGTTTATTAGTGGTCTTATTCTTTCTAATGAATACAAATACTTATTTATAAAGTCTGTTTTTCATTTAAATTTCAACAACGTAAATAAATCTACAAATATTTTTAAAGAAAGTTTTTTCTTACCAACAGCAACGATTGATTGAAAAAAAACGTTTAAAAATAAAAGGCTTTCGACTCTACTAATTCCTACTTTACGAACAATCTTTTTTGGCTTACGTTTAAAAACTCTTTTATATTTCCGTAAAATCGCCTTTAATCTAGCGTATCGAATATAATCATGTAACAAACGCATAAAACCCTTTCGGCGATAAAATTTATTTATAATTCTGTAATAACCTACCTTAGAAAACCTTGGTTTACGGCGAAAGAACTTTAAATAAAATTTCTTGAACCCTCTTCGATACTTCTTTCTCCAAAATCTTCTTTTTATTCTGCGAGAGTATCTAAACAGGCGATGCTTAACGCGTAATGCATCAACTCGTCTATTCATATATGAAAGAAGAGTATAACGAGGCATAGCCAACTTATATATACGCGTGGCAAGGGTCTTGAATTGGTGGCGTGAAAGTGGCCCCAATCTTGCTCAACGCTCTTCCCGTCTCTTTAGCTGTAACTCGCGCCTACCGTATTTTCAAGATTTTTTGAATTTATTTAAATAGAAACGCCTAAAAAGCCTTCGTTTAAAGGGTGATTTATTTCTCATATCCTCGATATTATTTTTTTTTTGTTGGATAACCATATTTCGATAATTTCTTTCTTCTCTCAAAACTCTCTTTTCAACTAAAGTCATACTTACCCTTTACCAAAGTATAACGCACTCCAGGCAAATCTGGCGCTCTACCGCCAGATACTAAAACTGATGAATACTCCTGTAAATTATGACCCTGGCCAGGAATATAAGCAATTATCATACGTCTAGTTGATAAACGAAGCTTAGCCACTTTTCGCTGAGCAGAATTTGGTTTTTTGGGTTTAACAATACGCAATTTGACGCATACCCCTTTTTTTTGAGGACAACCCTTTAGTGCTTTAACATTATTTGTATGAATTTTTTTTTTTCTCGGATTAGACAATACTTGATGATATGTTGGCATTCTTATAAGTTAATAATCTTGTTAAAGCTAAATGTAAAAATGTAGCGGATTTTATAAATTTTAGAAAAATAACGTGTAAAACCTTTACTAAAGAAAAATGACCCTTTGACGTATTAAAAGATAATAAAAATGTTTTAAAAAAGCTGTTACTCAAAAGATTACAACCCAGTCTATAATATGTAATAAAAAAACTGCTTGACTGATTCACCCGTAAAGTTTCCTTTAAAAGATTAATCACATAACTAAATTGATTAGAAGCTATGTAAAAAGTGTTGGAACTAAACGGTATATCAGACGCGAGCGTTAACAATTTAGTATCTACCTTAACAACAGATACGTTGTAAAGACTTAGACAACTAGACAGGTAGTTTAAACGACTACCGTTTTGGTTACTAAACACAACAAAAAATCCGTATTTCTGATCTAGCAGTTTTTTAAAAAAAATGAAATTTAGAAGGTTATGTTTTAACGTACTAATGTATCTAAAACCCTCGAAATTAATGCTATTCATAGTAGCTTTAACAACAGAGGTTAATGATACGCCCTTTAAAATTTTAGCTATATACTTTCGAAGCGAAATATAAATGTTTTTGTGAAGACCAATTAAACGATTTGCAGAAAAAATGGACTTAATTAATGAGATTTTATACAAAACTAATGCGTTTAAATTAGATTTTGTGTGACCAAATCCTTCTAAATTAGATAAAATAGATGTCACGTATGGTGTTTTAACAAATATTTCAAATGTTTTTATTTTTGTTATCTTAACCTTCACAGGTACAATTATGTCAAAGTTAATAAATCGAGTTTTTGTTTCAAAGTCAGCAATAAACTCCTTAACATTTATACCGTAAAGACCCAGAATCGGCGTTAAAAAAGATACCATATTAGTATGGTATTTCGGAACTAGTACGACAACTTCTTTTAAGTGTAATTTATCGAAATCAAAATTTAAATTAGTTTTCATGTATATGTACTATTCAATAAATCACTTTAAATGTAGCAGGGGGGACAGGACTCGAACCTATATCTTTAACTTTGGAGGATAACATTTTTCCCTTAAACTACCCCACCAACTACTTACTAAAAATAACTATACAAATGTATCTGGTGAAAAAAAATGGTTTATATAGCCACCAGGTGGCATAAACCCATCAAATAATAAAGTTAACGAAATACTAATGAATACCAGACCAAGAGTTATTGGGACAAAGACCTTTCAACCTAGTCGCATCAACTGGTCATATCGGTAACGTGGTAACGTAGCACGTACTCAAATAAATGCAAATAAATACACATATACTTTTAATATATATATAAATGTGTGATACAATCAAGTAATATAATAGTGTTCCGCTCTAAATTTGTAAAAAAACTCATCAACTCATATATAAGACTCTAAATTGATAAACTTAACAAAAAAATATAAATCAGGCATAGTTCAACCACCTAAAAATAGGATGGTAGCCACATGACACAATAAAATGATATTAGCGTATTCCGATAAAAAGAATAAAGCAAATAAGACACTACTATGTTCAACGTTATAACCTGAAACTAACTCTGATTCGGCTTCAGCCAGATCAAAAGGATGTCTATTTGTCTCGGCTAGCATAGCGATAAAAAACAAAAAGAACTGCGCCCATAGCACAAACGCGTATCATAAATCTTTTTGCGCTCAAATTATCTTTAAGAAATTCAAAGAGCCACTTAGAACTATAATATTAATTATTATAATACCAATTACAACTTCGTAAGCGATAACTTGAGCAATTGACCTTAAAGCACCAAGAAATGCGTACCTAGAATTACTTGACCAGCCGGCCACTATAATATTGAGAGTATTAAGGGAAGATACCATAAAAACATAAAGTATGCCGATATTTATATCAGCAACTACCGCATTGTTATTAAACGGAATAACAAATCAAGCACTCAAGCTTAAAACTAAAAGAATTAAAGGTCCGCCAAAAAACAAAACGGAGGAGGCGTTTTGCGGAATCGGATTCTCCTTTAAAATTAGTTTTAAAGCGTCGGCCAGGGGTTGAAGGATTCCCAGAAAGCCGGTTCAGTTAGGACCCTTTCGTTTTTGTATACTAGCCAAAACCTTACGTTCAAACAAAGTTAAAAACGCAACAGTTAAAATTATATTTAAAATTAGATATAAAGATAATAAAACAAATGAGATAAATAAACTTACCATCTTATACTCTTCTATCTTCTATTCAGTGTAAGCTATTTGGAAGCGAATCCAAAAATGTTAGTTGAAAGATATTTTAAATAACTAATAAAGAAACCAACAACGTTGTTATTATTTCTTTTCTTATAATATTCAGTATTGGAAAGAAGAATAACGTTAGTATTAAATATCGAGTAATTCGTAATTTTAGAAAATACGTTATTTTCGTAAGACCTAATTAATTTGTTATTAATACCTGTTAAAAAACCCTTAATACCAGAATACATTAGAACAAATTGATTTTCAATAGGAATTGGAACGAACCTGTTTTGATTTAAAAGTTCTGTAAGCATATTACCTCTAGCTAACAAGTTTTTAGTAATCTCATCAAGATCACTACCAAATTGAGCAAAACTTAATGCTTCCCTATACTGAGCCAATTCAAGTTTAAGAGAACCCGCAAGCTTTTTAATTGCTAATATTTGAGCAGCAGAACCAACACGGCTAACAGATAAACCGACATTTACAGCTGGGCGAATACCGTTATAGAATAAATTAGTTTCTAAGAAGATTTGACCATCAGTAATAGAAATAACGTTAGTTGGAATATAAGCAGAAACATCACCGGCTTGTGTTTCAACGACAGGAAGAGCAGTTAGTGAACCATTTCCAAAATTTTTATTTAATTTTGCAGCTCTTTCTAAAAGTCGTGAATGTAAGTAGAAAATATCACCAGGATAAGCTTCTCTACCAGGAGGCCTTCTTAATAATAAAGACATTTGGCGATACGCGACAGCTTGTTTACTTAAATCATCGTAAATAATTAAAGCATGTTTACCATTATCTCTAAAATACTCACCAATAACACAACCAGTATAAGGCGCTAAGTATTGTAACGGGGCTGCTTCAGAAGCGGTTGCTGCAACTATTACGCTATATTCTAAAGAGTTTGTCTTTTCTAATAATGTCACAAGTTTGCTAATAGAAGATCTTTTTTGACCTATAGCTGTGTAAATGCAATATAAAGCGTTCTTTTTGTTTTTTGCATTTTCATACCTTTGATTTAATATAGCATCTAAACAAATAGAAGTTTTACCTGTTTGTCTATCACCAATAACTAATTCACGTTGGCCACGACCAACTGGGACTAGACAATCAATTGCCTTAACTCCAGTAATCATAGGTTCGTTGACAGATTGTCTTGTAATAATACCAGGGGCCTTAACTTCTACTTGCTTTAACTCAGAATTCTTAAACTCACCTTTATTATCTATCGGTTGACCAAGTGCATTAACAACGCGGCCAAGAAGGCTCATACCAACAGGAACACTGATAATATTACCTGTACCTTCAACATACTCTCCTGGTTTAATTTTAGTTTCATCACCAAATAGAACCGCGGAAACTGTTTCAGAATTTAAATTTAGAGCCATACCTTGAATGTCATTAGAAAATTGTAGCATTTCCCCAGCCTTAACGTTTGAAAGACCTTCAATAATAACGACACCATCAATTATACTTTTAATAACACCTATGTTACTATCATTTTTCAAGTACTGTAAAAATAATTCGTTTATGTTTTGACTTTGTAATAGACTGGTTTTTAAGAATTTATACTTCTTCATTGTAGCTATAGTTTTAAAAAAATCTTCTTTACATAAAGAATAATGCGCAATAACGATCGTTTGGCGCTGAGTGTCTCAAAAGAGTCTGATTTACTAAAGGCTCTTATTTATGGACTGTTTATCTTTTGAATTAACCTTTTAGCGAAGTTACGAAATTTACAGTGATGATACCTCTGATACGATAAAATATAATTAAAATCGCGAGCCCTATAGCAGCCTCGGCGCCCGCTAAAGTTAACACGTATAATATGAAAATTTGACCAAAAATATCCTCTAAAAGCACAGAAAATATTGCAAAATTGAAATTGACAGCTAGTAACATTAATTCTATTGATACCAAAATAATTATAATGTTTTTTCTAGTGATAAATATACCTAAAATGCCGAGGAAAAAAATTATAAATGAAAAAAAAAGTAAAAAAAAAATACTCAGGCTTGCCATTTTTAAAAAATTCTTTTAACTACCTTAAAAAGACGCTTTTTAAGCTATAACCTTGCAGAAATGGAACAAGAGTGGCCATACTGAAAAAGTAAAAAAAATACGATAACGTCAGAAGCTGGCCTAACAGTAAATAAGGATCTTCTATAGGCTTGAATCCAATTCAACCTAATAAGACACAAACTGACAGGAATGATCAAAATAGTATTGTTTTTGAAATTTCAAAGAACGAACCCTTAAAAACGTTATTCGTTATAAAAGGAAGAAGAAATAAAACAGCCAAGGCGAGCGCTAAAGTGATAACACCACCTAGTTTGTTTGGAATAGAACGTAAAATCGCATAAAATGGTAAAAAATATCATTCTGGGACTATATGGGTAGGTGTAACTAATGGATTAGCTGGAACGTTATTTACTGGGTCTATTATTTTATCAGGATAAAAAAAGACCGCGTAGCAGAATATTATTAAAAATAAAATTACACCAAGAAGATCTTTAAAGACAAAGTACGGATGAAACGGAACTTTGTTTGACGCAGATAAAGCAATATTTAATGGATTGCTTGAGCCACTTTCGTGCAGAACGGCAACGTGAATTAATGATAATAGTGCTATTACGAATGGTAAAAGGTAATGCAGACTGAAAAACCTATTTAAAGTTGCATTATCAACTGAAAAACCGCCTCAAAGCCATATAACTATATATTCGCCTATGATTGGAATGGCCGAAAATAGACTTGTAATGACGGTTGCGGCTCAGAAGCTCATTTGTCCTCAGGGTAGGACGTAACCCAAAAACGCTGTAAGAATCATAACGATTAATATCGCAACACCGAGATTTCATAGCAGCTCGCGTGGTTTGACATATGAATTGTAATATAGTCCTCTGAACACGTGAACGTAAACGCAAATAAAGAAAAATGACGCGCCGTTGGCGTGAATATACCTTATTAGTCAGCCGTAATTGACATCTCTCATAATGTACTGGACACTCGAGAATGCATTTTCTATATTTGGAACATAAAACATTGCCAAGAATATTCCTGTTACAATTTGAATACCTAAACAAAAGGCTGCTAGTACTCCGAAGTTTCATAGATAACTTATATTCGGAGGGGCTGGATAATCTATCACAAAACTATTTATGATATTTAATAAAGGATATTTCTTTATAAAACGCATACTATAGATTTTAAAAAAATGGTAGGGACAGGATTCGAACCTGTGAAGCGTATAGCAATAGGTTTACAGCCTACTTCCTTTAACCAAGCTTGGATACCCTTAATAAATTTTTAAACACAAATGTAAAAAACTAAATAAATAAAATTAAAAATGCCATAACTAGAGCTAATAGACCAATAGCTTCAGTAAGGGCAAAACCAATTAATGCGTAACTAAATAGTTCTTTTTGAAGATTAGGATTTCTAGAGAAGGCTAGGATTAGGCAACCGAAAACTATACCAACTCCAGCACCTGCACCAATTAGACCGGATGTAGCTAAACCAGAACCTATCATTTTAGAACTTTGTAAGATAATATCTAAATTTTTCATCTTGAACCTCTTTGTGATACCGTTTAATGGGTATGTGCTGACAAATCACTAAGTTATTGTAATGTATCTTATTAAATTGAAAAAAGCGGCCAATACCAAAACCTCGAATAGTAATTACGATGTGATGATATCGAGAAACGGTGGCGAAAGGGTAATCGGTTCTTATAATCAAGCTAATAACAAATTAATTTTGGACATAAAAATTTTATTTTTTGTGTTAGAAAAAGGTACGCTCTTTTCGAAGAGTTTTTTAAAAATTTTTAAAAAAACAACTGGAGCGCTCGCTTCAAAGAAAATCGTAAAAACAAAATTCTAATGAAAATAAATAACGTTATAAATCACATTCATAAAAAAAATTGGATAAATGTTGGTCAAGTAGTTTATCTCAAATACATGCTTATCAAAGAAGATGAAATTAAAATATCTAACTTTATTGGGTTGTGTATTGCCAAAAAAAATAAATCCAATAGTCTTTTGATAAAAAACAATATCAAAAAAGAAGACATCAAACTGTTAGTACATACACATTCACCATTAATAATCAGCTTTAAAATTCTAAAGCGGTATAAAAAAAAATACAGACTTAGTAGATTATATTACAAATAAACGTGTGACCGTTATTGGAATCGAACCAATACTCCTTAAGGAAATAGGTTTTAAGCCCATCGCGTCTACCAATTCCGCCAAACGGTAAAAAGTTATAATTTTTTATGATTTCCCTAACCTTTTAAATAAAAGGTGGATAACGGGAATCGAACCCGTATATACAATGCCACAAATTGTCACTTTACCATTAAGCTATATCCACAAAAATACCAGTGTAAAAACAACAGCTTTAATAAAAAAAGCGTGTTATTTATTTAAGACAAGTTGGAAATAACAAACTTCGTTTGAAAATTATAATTTGAATAGATCTAAGAAAAATACACACCTAATCAAACTTTTTCTAAAAAGGAGATGACTCTAAAGGAGCTTCCGCTCAACTCTCCTCAACTCAATTGCGAGTCTTTGGTGGTTTATTAATAGAATCAACTCTGGCACGTATACTTTCGGCATACTTCCAAAGTGAGTCGTGTTTAAATAAATCGTACGAGTAATACCTTGAATCGGAATACCCATTTTTGAACATAAAATAGTCCTGCTTTGCAATCGCTATTATATTACTACTACGCTGATGATCGCCTATAATTTTAATTTCCGTGTGATCTATAGGAAAACCGGCAAAAATGCAATCTTTTGTGTGGTAATAGGTATTACTGAGAGTCGAAAATCGTGTGAACGGGTCGTGTCAAAAGCTTTTGACTGGATCGATACAGAAACCACATTCGGCAGCAAAAACTATACCCTCATCCGGATAGCGTACTATAGGGCGCGGCGGGAAAAATCTGGCATTTGAAGACTCAAATACGTCTTCTATACTTAAGCCCAATTCCATTAATATGCTAAAATCTATAATTCAATAATAATTATCTACAGTATTTGGTTCACCCCAAGGCATTGTTTTAGTTTTAACTTTAATTTTTTTAAATAAATCTTTTTAATTTTAGACCTACGGTGTAATTTTTAAACTAATTTTTTATTTATTTAGTTTTAATTTAAAACTCTTCGGTTTTACCGAACTAAATAATTACTCCTGTAACGCTCTTTAAAAGAGAGCGCAAAGTGCTTAAATTTGAAGGCTTAAATTTTAATAGGTTGCGAAAATATAATTTGAATAGATTGAGGATGATATATGTAAAGAGGCAAAACACAAAATCATATCGGATTAGGTGATGTTTTTGCGAAGTTAGAAGTTTTTTTTGTTCTTGTAAAAAGTTTCAATAGTAGTGTTTGTTACTTGCAAGAACAAAGAAGTCCTTAAACAGATACGCTTTAGACAAAACTCTTGAATAACTATATCAAAACGATACGTCAAAAAATTGTCTTACAATTAAATTTTTTTTTAAACGTTTCAATTTAAATTTCGATTTAGAAACTTTTTTTTTGGCCTTCTTATAGAAGGAAAAAATGAAGGAAGATGATCGTAGACACCTTGCGTACAAGACGCTTTTGCAAATCATTAGGTAGAAAAAGAAAACAGCCCTCATACTTTTTGAATTTCCGGGAATTGGAAAAAATAAATTAGTAGGATCGTCAACCGAATCAGCCACGCCTAAGGATGGTATATTTATTATAAAACACTCATTAATTACAAAATGATTGTTCTGCATATTTGGAACGAAAATTGAATGAGGAAACCTTCACGGGCGAACTCTTCTAACATGTTTATAATTTGATAGCACACCTTTGCACCACTTTTCGTTTATAAATTTTATTTCAGGAAACAACTCGGATAGTTTTGTGAAGTGCGGGCTGTCCTTAAATGTTGTGAACTTTTCATTTACAAGCCATACACAACACTTTTTAACAAACAAGTCTGAGGCAACTGATAAAATTTTTTTAGTAGCTATATACGTATGATTAGCGTTAAATATGTTTGTATTTCTGTACTTTCCAAGTAAAAAATAATTTATTCTTGGATTTCAATTTGAAGTATGATAACCCAAGAACAGGTCGGCTGCTAATATTTGGTTTATTGTAAGACTAATCTTCGTTATCATTTTTAAAAAAGTTAAATGTATACGTAAAATGTAAAGTTGTAAATAACCTTAAATATAAAGTTAGGGTTAATAAAGAAAATACAGTTTATTAAAGTGATGGATGCTATAACGAATGCATTGTAAAAAGGAATTTCCTTTAGAAATGTCCAGCCCGTGCTCCTATTAAAATAAATAATTTTTACTAGCCTTATGTAATAAAAGACGCTAATTACACTAAAAATAACGAATAAAATAGTTAATCAGTACATTTTCGCTTTAAGCGTAAAGGCGAATAAAAACAATTTGCCGTAAAAACCCAAAAGAGGTGGAATACCCGCAATTGAAAATAATAAAATAAATAAACTGAAAGACAGAAAAGGGTTAATTTCTGCGAGATTAATTAATCAGTTTAGCCTTTTAATTAACACGTTGCCAGTAGCTGTCCTTAATGTAATAAAAATAGAAAACAACCCTAACATAATGAAAACATACGAAATAAGATAAAATAGCGTAGTGAAAATCCCAGAAACATCACCAATAGCTAATCCCAGAACGATGTAACCGGTATTTGTTATCATACTATAAGTTAAAAGGCGTTTTAGTTTTACTTGATAAATGGCTGCGATCGAACCAAGAATTATTGATAAGAGCGCTGTTAAAACAAACAAAATTTGATAAACGCCGAACACTTCCAGAAAAATAACATAGTACAATTTTAAAAAAATAAAAAGTATTGAGATTTTTGGCACAGTAGATAAGTAAGCCGTAATAATCATCGGAGAACCTTCGTATACGTCTGGCATTCACATGTGAAACGGAGCAGCTCCAAGTTTAAATAATAAACCTATTGTTATTAAAACTAAACCTGCAAAAAAACCACTAAAAGAAAAGTAATAAAGACTGCTGAAATCTAAAAATTGAAAAGTTGATAAAAATAACATGAGATCTTGATAGGAAAGAAAGCCGGTAAAACCATAAATTAAGGATATGCCGAATAGAATTATACCTGACGAAAAACTACCTAAGATAAAGTATTTCAAACCGCCTTCAGTTGAGAATGATGAAGTTTGCTTTGACGAGACGAGGACGTAAAAGCTTAAACTTTGTAATTCTATTATAAAAAATAAACCCATAAGGTCATTAGAGTTTAATATCAATAAACTGCTAAAAACTGATAAAAGTAAAACTATTATAAATTCAAAGTCGTAAAGTTTTATCGAACTAATATAATTTTTTAAACTAAATGCAAAAATGCTGAAACTAGCAAGAACAATAATTTTAAAAAAGTTAGTACTAAAGTCACTGTAATATAAACCACCAAAGGCGTAATAGTTATCAGGAGTATTTCCAATAGCAAGCATTAATAAAATAATCAGCGGAAACGGAAGCAGATTAGTTAAAATTATCGAAACATTTAAGTAACCAAGCGGTAGTTTTCTGTTAGACAAAAAGACAAAAAAAATTAAAAAGATAATTATAAAAACAAGAAAAAAAATTTCAAATAAGAAAAAATACAAATCGTTTGAGAAAAAACCTAAATTATGGTTTAAGGCAAAAAGGTCGCTATTTAGTTCACTAACATTATTTAAATTAAAAGGCATCGTTATGAGTTCTTTTATTTTTATTTTAAAAGTAAATAATTATAAATAGATAATTCCATCAGTGATATAATGCCATTAGCCTTAATACCAAAAAGAATTGTAACAAAACAGAAAGTAAATCCCACCAGAAATTCCTTTTTCGAAAAATCGGCGAATTTGTTGAAATATAACGTGTTTAACCTATTAAAAATTATACGGTTATAAAGTCAAATAGAGTAAACCGCCGTCAAAATTATACTAAATGTAGCAATCAGAGCCGAAAAATGATTATTCTCTAATAAACCAACCAATATTAAAAACTCACCAACAAAACTACTAGTTCCCGGAAAGCTGATATTTGAAAGGATAAGTATAAAAAGACATAAACTAAACAACGGCATTGTAGCAACTAAACCGCTATAATATCGTAAAATTCTAGTTTTATAACGATCATAAATACAACCGATACAAAAAAATAAACCGCTTGAAACTACACCGTGGCTTAACATTAAAAATATACTGCCGCTTATTCCCTGTATGTTAGAAGTAAAAAGGCCTAGTATAACAAAACTCATATGACTTACAGACGCGTATGCAATGACTTTCTTCAAATCAATTTGCCTTATAGTACTACAACACGTGTAGACGATCCCTAACAAACAAAGAGTATAAACTAGTGGCAGAAAAAAGTAAGTAGCGTCGCAAAATAAGGGAATAACAAACCTCAATAAGCCGTACGTGCCCAATTTTAATAAAACGCCTGCAAGAATAACAGAACCGACAGTGGGTGCCTCAACGTGAGCTTCTGGTAATCAAATATGAAAAGGGAAGAGCGGAACCTTCACACAAAAAGCAAAAAAAAAAGAAAGTCACAGTATAGCTTGTCTATAAAACGAGAAGTTTGTATAATAAAGTTCTCGAATATCTGTAGTCTGTACGTGAGAGTATATAACAAGTATGCCAAGTAACATGAGTAATGAACCGAGTAACGTATAAAAAAAAAGTTGATACACAGCGTGTATTTTCCTTTGTCTGGAACCTCATACCCCTATAAGTATAAACATTGGTATTAATATGCTTTCGAAAAAAATGTAGAAGAACACCAGATCGAGTACACAAAAAATATTAAATAATATAAATGTAATAATCACAAGGCATGTAATAAAAGCGCTATATTTATACTTTATGCTATTTCAGCTAATAAGAATACAAACAGGCGTCAAAAAAAAAGTTAATAACAAAAAAAGTAATGATATATTGTCAATACCTATTACGTAATAAAAATTAAATAAAAAGATTCACTGACCATAAAATTGAAAATTTGGAAAATCGAAATCAATAAACGGATTAAGATTATTTACTAGTATTCAAAAAACTAAGACTAATAAAAACTGAAAAATCGAAATCGAAAGTGATAATTTCTTTATAAGCCTGGTTTTTAATTTTACACTATTGATACAGAATGACAATACAAATAGTGCAACTAGCCACACGATAAATGAAACAAATAAAATATAATATAGTAAAAAATTCATAAATAAATATCTACAGTTTAATTAAATTTACTAAAAGTACTATTTAAAGAAACTATCTACGCCAGAACCTCAGCAATATATAGATAGAAAAAGAAAAATTCAAACGACATCGACAAAATGTCAATACCAAATAGCCGCTTCATAACCAAAGTGGTGATTATAAATAAAATGTAGATCTAATAATCTAAAAAAGCAAACTGTCAAAAACAGCGTACCGACTATTACGTGTAAACCATGTAAACCGGTTGTCATATAAAAGGTTGAACCATAAACACCATCGTAAATATAAAAGGTAGCCTTATAATATTCATAACCTTGTCATACTGTAAACTCTAAACCTAGAAAGATCGTCAAAAATAGAGCGAAAGCGCAAATTACGTAATTGTCCAAGAATGAAAAGTTTTCTTCTTCGCTTACAGAATCAGAAAAAAAGAAAGTCTGCCATGATTTATCCCTTATAACGTGATGGCTTCACGTAACTGTTAAACCAGAAAGTAATAAAATGAGAGTATTAAGTAGAGGAATTTTTAAGGGATTCAGTACGTTAATACCAAGTGGTGGTCATACGGAACCTAAAACAACGCTAGGTGAAAGGCTAGCGTGAAAGAAAGCTCAAAAAAAAGAAAAGAATAACATAAGCTCTGATATAATAAAAAGAATAACGCCAAGCCTTAACCCCTGTTGTACTTTTTTAGTGTGATAACCACTAAAAGTGCTTTCGCGAATAACGTCTCTTCATCATACGAACATCATTAATAGAATTAGTAAAAAACCAGAAAACGATAAAAGGCTGCCATATAAATAATTATGCATATGCATAACTAAACCGAAAGTCAGCATAAGAGCTCCAATAGAAGAGTAAAGCGGTCAAGGGCTTCTAGTTACGATGTGAAAACTATGTTTTTGATTGCCGGCAAAATGAACGCGGCAGTTGTGATACCATCACTTATTATTTAAATCTATTAAGCGAATATCGCTATTATAAACGTTATTGAATTTGTTTAAAAAAACGTCATAACCAAGTTTCATATGAAAAAATATTTAAATCTATTTTATTTTTTATTAAAAAACACGCTTTGCGGAAAAACCACAAAACGGCTGTATGTACAAGCAACCAAAATAAAAATTTGCGCTTTCGCGGAATTTTAAAGTTTAAACAACAAACAATTAACAAACTAAAGAGTACGTAAAAAGTTATAATTTTTTGTACTAAATTTATTAAAGGATAAGGACATAATTTTTGAATTTCTGGTAATAACGTCAGCGAGATAAAAGTTATTAACCTTCGATGCAAAACTTTTCATAAAAAAATTATCAAAAGGGTAAGAATTTGCAAGTGCAACCGAGCTATTTAACCTTTTATATAGAACAAAAGGGGAAATTTTTGAAATAAGAGAAAATAAACTTGATGAATTAGCGATCCGTAAGGTTGAAAATCCCAAAATCTCAATTAGAGCATTAATTATTTTTCAGTCATCCCTTGAATCTCCAACACTAAATAAAACCTTTTTAGTCTTTTGTGCCATACCTAGTATATTTCCATATAAAGAATTTTTTTCGATAAACGATGTACTTGGTAATACCACATTAGATAAAGTAGCACTTATATCACCGTGATGTCCTTGATAAACCTTCAAAGAGGACGTTGTATCCGAAGTAGAATCATAATTATATAACCACTCTACCGGACGATTTGTTAAAAATGAATTTTGCGTGTGATTGTTAGAGAACCCGATCTCCTGAATTGAAAAAAACGATGAGTTAGATGGGATTATACCAAAACCGTTTCACCCAACCCTAATTAAATTAGTGTGTAAGGATAATGTAGAAAGTATCGGAGAAATAATGTTTGATTTAGCAATGCCTTCACCAACTAAAATAAGTGGATAAAGGCTAAAGCTCTCGGATACTTTAGCACTTAATCAGTGGGAACCTTCTAACATATTTAACAGTGTAGATGAAGAGCTTGAGATGTGCTTAGCGTAATAGTTAAAATTTGAGTGATAACCAATTAAATAAACCGGGAGATTACTCTTTACGACCAAGCGTCTAATTTTTGAATTTAAAATTGGTGACTGTATTCGTAGGTTTAAATCGACTAAAAGACAAAAGTCAGCCTTTTCTAAATCATTCACGTTAACATTTAACGAATACGTTATTGATGAGTCAACGTTTGCGGATGTAGACCCGATAAAGTAGTTAGAGCCGTTCAAATAAGAAAATTTTCTTATAAGGTAAAGAGTTTCTAAATCTAAAAACTCACCCACATAAGCTTTAAGCATATTGAAAGGTGTTTTGGATTTTAACCTGAAGGTTAAAAAGGCCTTTAATAAAAAAAAAATCTTTTTTCAACTAACCTTAACAAAATTTGAACCTTGTCGGACCATAGGGTAGTACAAACGCTGCCTTCTAAAAGCATCGTAGGAAAAGCGTATTTTATCAGTAATTCAATCTTCATTTATTTCATTATTAACTCGCGGAAGAATACGCATAATCTTAGTTCCGCGTACGTCGACCCTAATGTTACTGTGTAGACTATCAAAAACGTCAATAGAATTATAACTTTTTAATTCTCACGGCCTGGATGTAAAAGCAAATGGTTTAGAAGTTAGAGCACCGACCGGGCATAAATCAATAATATTTCCCGAAAGCTCATTACCCATTAAGTTTTCAATATAAAAACCTATCTCCATTTTAGAGCCACGACCAGTAACACCTAAAATGCTAGTTCCCGCTATTTCGTTGCTAAATCTGACACACCTTGTACGATGTATACAACGATTCATAATAGTTTTTATTAAAGGGCCGCAGTCTTTATCTTCAACAGAACGTTTAAACTCGTAAAAACGACCTCTATCATTACCAAAGACAACAGACTGATCTTGTAAATCGCATTCGCCACCCTGATCGCAAATAGGACAATCTAGAGGATGATTAGCCAGTAGAAACTCTAAAACCGCTTCTCTAGCTTTTTTAACTTTTAAGGTGTTGGTATACACGCTCATCGAGCTAGAAACGTTTATTGCGCAAGAGGCGATTGGTTTAACTTGTTTTAAGTCTTCAACCAAACACATTCTACAGTTTCCTGCAATAGATAACTTTTCATGAAAACAAAACCTAGGCACATCAACTTTATTTTTAAGACACGCTTGAATTAGCGTTAGCTTATCATTTATTGTATATTGGAAATCATTTAGTTTAAATGTAATAGGCTTCATTGTTTATCGTCTAATATGCGTGTTTGAACTGAAATTAAGAAAAATTATAGCACAAATAATACAAACCAAAAGTTTAAAATTTATTGTGTCATTGTAATCCAACTCTACTAAAAAAATTGATAAAATTAACTTTAAAAAAATAATTATACCTAATAAAATTACGAAAATATAATTATACATAAAACCAGTCTGAAATGAACTAAAGGTAGATGATAATCTGCTTGTCAAACGCACTATACTTAATGGACCAAAAAACTCGATTAACCCCCTATCAATTAACTTAAAAGTTAGAGTGTAAGACAAACTCAATATGTTAAAGATAAACACGTTATTATAAATCAAATCAAAATACCACTTCTTCACTAAAAAAAAATAAATATTATATAGCAATCTATTTTCTAAAACAATCATAGTTGCTTTGTACGCAATAAAATAAGTAAAAAGTGAGAAAAAAACGCCAGCAAAACTAAAATAGAGCGGAATAAGTTTATAACGATAATCCAGAAACTCAGCATTTAGCATGCTTGTATGACTGGTCAACTGAAAAATTGAGTTATCAAAAAAATCCGTACCCAATCCTATAAATAAATCTTTAAAAATAAAACCAATAAAAATACTTAAAAATCCTAAAATAGCTAAAACGTAAGAAATAAAATAAGTTGACTCGTGAGATACACTGATTGCTTTGGCTGGCGAATTTGATTTAGCAAAAAAAACCAAATAAGCAAGCCTGATGGAATAAAAAGATGTTATAAACGCGGCGAACGTACCTAGTCAATAGATAAAAAAGCCGTTTACAGAATAACTCGAAAACGCAATCTCCAGAATAACCTCCTTTGAATAAAAGCCGGTTAAAAACGGAAATCCTGTTAACGAAAGTGAACCAACAAGAATTGCTGCATAAGTAAGTGGCAAAAGTTTAACAAGACCGCCCATTCTTCGCATATCCTGTTCATCTAGCAGAGCATGGATAACAGATCCGGCACCGAGAAATAGTAAAGCTTTGAAAAAACCGTGATTAAATAAATGAAACAATCCGACGGAGTAGTTAGACATTCCGCAAGCGAAAAACATATAACCCAACTGACTACACGTGGAATAAGCAATAACCTTCTTAATATCATATTGAACCAAACCGACAGTACCAGCAAACAATGCGGTTAGACCACCAATTAGCGCGGCCAAAAATAATATCGAATTGCTATACTCCAGTAATGGCGATGATCGTATCAAAACGAAAACACCAGCAGTAACCATTGTGGCAGCGTGTATCAAGGCAGACACAGGAGTAGGCCCCTCCATAGCGTCTGGTAATCACGTATGCAAACCCAATTGAGCCGATTTACCTATAGCACCCAAAAACAAAAAAAAACATACTAAATCAAGTCGATTAAACGAAAAAGATAAAAAATTAACATAAGGCGCTTGATTTAAAAAAGCGCTTAAGTTAAAAACCACACCAAAGTCAAAGCTTTTAAAAAAAAAAAATATCAACAATAAAGAAAAATAAAGACAAAAATCACCTATACGATTAACTATTATCGCCTTCATAGCAGACTTATTAGCTTGAATACGTGTATACCAGAAGTTTATAAGTAGGTAAGACGACAGACCAACACCCTCTCAACCCAAAAATAACTGGACAAATGTCCCTGAAGTTATCAACACAAGCATAAAAAACGTAAATAAAGACAGGTAACCTAAAAAGCGTATTATGTGTGGATCGCCATTCATATAATCCATAGAGTAAAGATGTACAAGAAAAGAGACGAACACCACTAAAACCATCATGGTTGATGTAACGCTATCAAAAAGAAAAGACCAATTTAATCTTAACAATCCGATATGAAACCATGAACCCAAATCGATATAGCAGGTGTATTTAGCTAAACCCACCTCGTAAAAAACAAACAACGAGACAAGCAAACAGGCAAACATATTAAACACAAAAAAACCACGTATTTTATCACCTAACAACTTACCAAATAAACATGAAAAAAAAAGATTTAAAAAAGGCAAAAATAATGATAACAGATACATTGCAAGAAGGTTCCAAATTAAATCTTTAACGAGACCGATGACTTTAAATTACGTAAAGTCTGGCGGAATATTAATTGCCTTTTCACGTTGACGTTTTGATTTAAAACGAGGATAATTGAACCGACCATTGCTATAAGTAATATAAGACTGACAACTAAAAAGATAAAAAAAGTATACGTATACACCAATCCACCAAGCAGTTCGGTATTTGTCATTTCGTTAATCAATACAAGATTAGACATACTCAACGAGGCTGAACTGTACAAAGCGTAAAACTCGAAATTCGGCAAATAAAGGTCGCGCAGAATGCTCGTATTAAGAGTTGTAAAGTAATCGCTCAAACCATAAAAACCATTTATATAAGTAGATGGAAATTTAATTGACAGAGGCTCACTCGCAAACAAAATCTTCCTCATTAGCATTAAATCGCCGCCAAAAAATATATCATAAATCTCACCGATCCTAAAATTAAAAACCAGAAAAAAAAGCTGAAAAAGGAATATACTGCTTATAGCTAATCCGATGGGTATGTATTTTCAAAAAACCTCATCCAGCTCAAGTATTTTTATATTTAGCATCATAACAACAAATAAAAATAAAACTGCGATTGCTCCGACATAAACGATAAGAAATGTAATTGCAATAAACTCAACGCCAAGAATTATTAAAACAAAAGTTACGTTGCAGAAAACCAATATCAAATACAAAATTGAGTGTATAGGATTTTTCGAAACAACCACCAAAACGCTACAAATCAGCGCCAATAAACAAAAAGCGAATAATAAATAATTCATTAACATGCTACTCTCTATACCTACTTATTTTTAAAAATTTCTTTACTTAAGAATTACAACAAACAAATTGTAAAAAGTCGAATGTGGGTAGGAATGGAATCGAACCACCGACCTACGGTTTTTCAGACCGTCGCTCTACCACTGAGCTACCTAAAAAAATTTGCTAAACTGAGGAGGGCGAGACTCGAACTCACATCGTCGGGTCATGAGCCCGATATGTTTCCATTTACAACACCTCCATGTTTATATAAGACGCAGCAAAAACGCAAGAGATAAAGCGTGCGCGTGTCGAATGTGTCACACAAGTGCAAACGAAAGAGATTTGTGAAGAAGTAAGAAAAATGGTAGTGACAGGATTCGAACCTGCATCTTTTAACTCGACAAGTTAACTCTTTACCGTTAAGTTACACTTTCCATTTTTGTCAGAGTGACAGGACTCGAACCTGTAGTCTTCTGTTCCCAAAACAGACACATTACCTATTATGCTACACTTTGGACGCAATCAGAATCGAACTGATATCTAATACGTGCAAGGTATTGATTTTGCCATTAAACTATGCAAAAGTGTAGCTTTTCAGTAGGCCTAATAGGAATCGAACCTATAACTTTTCGTTATGAGCGAAACATTTTGCCACTAAACTATAGGATAAAAACAAATAAAACTTATAAAAAAGTCTTGTATAAAAAAATATTATTTTAGTAAAAGTAAGCAAGTTTGTCACCAAACTAAACACCTAAACTATAATGGTAATTATCTATAACCATTTTTGCAAAACATAAAAATTATTTTCTCGCTTATATGCTTTCAGCGATTATAAAAATTATACGTAGCTACTTGACTATGCTCAAAATGATACAATCAATTTACCAGTGGTATACATTTCTCAATCCTCTCGTACAAAAGAAACGTTTTTTTAGTTTTAATCGAAATGACAGATAGGAACCGAACTGTCTCACGACGTTCTAAACCCAACTCACGTACCACTTTAATAGGCGAACAGCCTAACCCTTGGAACCGCCTGCAGCTCCAGGATGTGATGAGTCGACATCGAGGTACCAAACAAGCCCGTCGATAAGGACTCTTAGGGCCCATTAGCCTGTTATCCCTGACGTACCTTTTATCCGTTAAGCAATAGCCCTTCCACACAGCACTATTGGATCACTATGGCCGACTTTCGTCTCTGATTCGATTTGTCAATCTCACAGTCAAGCAACCTTCTACCATTAAATTTTTAACTAATTTAAAATTAATTATAATTACCTTTTGCACGCCTTCGTTACTATTTAGAAGGCGACCACCCCAGTCAAACTACCAGTCATAAAATATCCTAATTCTTAGTTAGTTTTAAAAATTAAAAAAGTAATATTTCAACAACGCCTAAACAATTAACTGGCGTTAAAGTCTCATAAGCTTATTACTTATTCTACATATTTAATGTTTTGAAAACAATTTATGATTATAGTAAAGGTGTACAGGGTCTTTCCGTCCAATCATTTCTATACTGCATCTTCACAGCAAATTTAATTTCACTAGGCTAGTACTGGAGACAGTAGGGAAGTCGTTATACCATTCATGCAGGTCGGAACTCCAAAAAAACTTAGTCTTCTTCTTTCGAAGAAGTTTAGACTATATCATCACCCTAAATTTATCTTAGAAATAAAAACTATCTAACGACCTTTTTTTAATTTTAGATATCAACTCGTTTTTAAGCCACTTTCTTTTACCCGAATTTATTCTATAGGAGGTTTCAATGATAGAAACCAAGCCAACTTCATTTAAATGTTGTTTGCTTGAAATTAATTCTACAACGAGGCAAAAAAACTCAAAATCTTTTGCTTTTTTTGTCCTTAAGGGATAATTTATAAAATGCGGTAAAATTTTATGTTTTATATCCGTTAAATTCCTGCATTCATATTTTCAAGTGTTATCTCGTTTACAAAACCTAATAAAACCGCAAGAAAAAAATTCTCTAAGTTGCTGCAAGCAATTTAGATTTAAGTTTTGCTTATCACCGACTTGCGACAAAGAAAAACTAGGACGAACTTCAATTCCCAAAGGAAGTTTAGCTTTTAAATTAAAACTGACGGAGAAACAACCTTCTCCGTCAGTAAACCCACTTATTCAAAAAGGGTCTGGTATGTTCGAATTGATATCTTTAGTCATCTTTTTGAATTTACTTCATAATAAACTTGAACAATAGGGGCCGGCGTATTATTTACCTTACAATAAATCTCCTCTTTCGATTCAGTCGTTACGGGTCAATTACCTTCATTCAAGTTCATAAAAGATAATTGTTCCCACGGTATTGCCATATTCATTCTAAATGAACTTAGGGTTTTACCGTTATTAGCCGATTTGCAATAACGTGTTACTACGTTAATCGGGCAAGTTCCAATTCTACCCGACAAGGAATTTCGCTCAAATGTGTTGACTTGTCTAATAAGTGTGACGAAGTACTCTTGGCATTTCTGCCAAGTTCGGACTATTTCTTTATCCTCATAAAAACATAATTACAAAATTATTTAATAGGCAAAGATCTATTCATACGACCTTTAATGGCAATTATTTTATTTAATCCAGATTCTGTCAAGTGTTCTTGCTGCTTCATCATCAGTATCACGTCCCGAAAAGCAAGAAAATTAAACTTTTTGCACGTTAATAGTTTATTTGATTCAAAAAAAGGAACAATCACATCGTGAAGTACATCAAATTTTCTTATTCGATACTCATAAATAGATGAATCTTTAGATCTATTTGGTACTACCATACCGTGTCCGAAAAAAGATTTTATGGCGTACAACAATTTAATATCTCTTTCATGCTGAACTATCCTGAATTCAGGTAAAATTTGATACCCTGTATTCAAATCTACGGATTTATTAATACCGATATAAAAGCAACCCTCGCCATCAACAAAACCAACTAATCAATTTTTATCGATTTTCATATTATAATATTTCTGTAATTTATGTAAATTATAAGGATATCCAACGTATAGTCTCTGAGGATCCTCAAATTGTGAGTTTCCTGCCGATTGTCCCCATGTACTAAGGATTTTTGCTACAACACGAGTTGGTGCACCTTCTAGTCTTTTGAGGATGTCCCGGCATACGGTTGAATGTTTGCTCTTTTGTTACCAAAAGAGAAGGCAACGAAATCTCACCTTAGGACCGTTATGGTTACAGCCGCCGTTTACTGAGATTTATATTCATGGCATTTCTACCAATCCTTTTTGTCTTTCAGCACCGGGCAGGTATCAGACCCTATACATCGTTTTACAACTTAGCAGAGTCCTGTGTTTTTAGTAAACAGTCGCTACCCTCTATTCTGTTACACCTATTAATAATTGCTTACTAAAGGTACTCCTTCTCCCGAAGTTACGGAGTTATTTTGCCGAGTTCCTTCAATACTATTATCCTATCACCTGAATATACTCTATCAAAATATCCGAGCCGATTTAAGTACGGTTTTTAATTCCAAGTTTTTTCCAGAAGAGCCGATAATGCGCAATTAAATTTATAAAATTGCACATATAAAGCACTTGTCACTTTAAGGAAAAAATTTAAGAATATTAACTTAACACCCATCACTTATAATTTTCATTATGAAGTTTAGAGGCCGATTAACCCTATTAAAATTAATTTATAAATAGGAAACCTTATATTTACGGTGGAGAAGCTTCTCACTTCTCTCTGCTACTCATGCAGGCATACTTACTTCCAATATAATAATTACATCTCACGAAGTAACCTACAAAATATGGAATACTCTACTACCGATTTACATATAGCTTCAGTAAATAATTTTAGTCCGTTACATCATAAACCTCTATAGTGCTTGTATAAAATTAGTGAGCTGTTACGCTTTCTTTAAAGGATGGCTGCTTCTAAGCCAACCTCCTAATTGTTATAACACTTTAAGGTATTTCATACACTTAATTATTTTTATGGACTTTAGCTGATATTCTGGGCTGTTTCCCTTTTGACTACGAACCTTCGCGCCCACAGTCTGCCTTGCTTTGTAAAAAAATTTAATGCTATTCGTAGTTTAAATAAACTCAGTAGAAGTATTAGTTCCCATTGCTTATCTAGAGCTCTACCAGCACCAATGTCAACAAAACGCTCTACCTAAATAGATTTCGTAGAGTACTAGCTAACACCAAGCTTGATTAGCCTTTCACCCCTAACTACCGCTCATCCCGGTATTATGCAACATACATGGGTTCGATCCTCCGATACGTATTAAAGTATCCTCAATCTGGCAGTAAATAGATCGCTTGGTATCGAGTCTCTAGAATATAACTTAACGCCCTATTAAGGCTCGCTTTCACTACACCTTCTTTTAACAAATAAAGTTTGCTAAACCCTTAGAATTCGCCCGTTCATTATGCAAAAGGCACCTTATCACAATAATTTTTATTTATTGCTCTAAATCCTTGAAATAAACAATTTCAAGTTCTTTTCACTAATTCTTATCATCTTTCCTTCACAGTACTTGTTCTCTATAAGTCACAAAAATATATTTAGTCTTGGCAAATGGTTTTGCCTTATTCCAATAAAATTCCACAGATTCTATTTTACTCTTTTTAAAATGCTTAGCTTTGTGTAAAGGACTCTCACCTGCTATGGTATTCACTTCATATGAAATTTCCACCAGCCCAACATTCTAGATTGACTACTTTGCTTTTACTCACCATTACTAACAAAATCTTTAACTATTTTCCTCTCCTTTGGCTACTGAGATGTTTCACTTAACCAAGTAAATTCAATATTTAAATGTTAGGTTTACCTTCTGGAACTTATAATTCTTAGTAATATTTCGACTCATTATAATTTTCGTACGATTAAACGCCAGTAATTTTGTGCTTAGATATCCGTTGTTTATTAAAAAAAATTTATACAATTACGAATTTTCTAGTTTTCCAATTTTGACATAAGCAACCAAATAAATTAAACACGCTAAAAAAATATGTGGGGATAATGGGACTCGAACCCATACGGTAAAAACCACTGATTTCTAAAATCAGCCTGTCTACCATTTCAGCATATCCTACAAAATTCACCTAGACAGACTTGAACTGTCGACTTCACGCTTATCAAGCGTGCACTCTACCAACTGAGTTATAGGTTTCTTGAACCCTATGAGAATCGAACTCATATTCTTAACGTGAAAGGTTAACGTCCTACCATTAGACGAAGGGTTTCCTATGGGTGTATTGGGACTCGAACCCAAAACCTCTGGTTTAAGAGACCATTGCTCTACCAAATTGAGCTATACACTTGGGATAATAGGAATCGAACCTATAATCATGGGTTCAAAACCCACCGCCTTGCCATTTGGCTATATCCCTCAGTATATATTATTATCTATATACCTCTAATACGGAATAAAAAAATCCTTTAGAAAAAAAACAAAAAATAAGCGGCCTGTAATATAAACAAAAATATAAAATATTAATGACGCTAACTAATGGCTAGTGTTGTATATATCGTTTAAATAAATACAAGTTAAAATCGAAAAGATATAAGCCTGTACTATTGCTATACAAAACTCTAAAACAATAATAAAAACAATAAATAAAAGTGGTAAAAAGGATATAACAGCGTATTGCTTAAAAATGTTAAAAATAAAAGCACTTAGGATATTTAAAAGTGTATGGCCTGCAAGCATATTTGCAAAAAGTCGAACTGACAAACTAAAAGGGCGAATTAAATAAGAAACTATTTCGATAACAACCAAGAACGGAACAAGCGGTTTTGGAACACCGCTAGGTACAAAAAGATTGAAAAACTCTAGTTTATTATTAAAAAAATTTATTAAAGTTATGCCAACAAAAAGAGAAAATGCTATTTGAAAAGTGAAGATAATATGACCGGTTATGGTGAAACCGTAAGGTAAAAGACCTATCAAATTAGATAAGAGTATAAAAGAAAAAATAAATAAAACTAAAGGAAAATATTTTAACGCAACGATATTGCTAACTTGTTGTTTAAACAATTGTAGAACAAAAAGATAAATATTTTCGATAGCATATTGTCACTTGCTTAAAACATACGTGTTGTTACTATTATTTACATAAAATAAAAAGGTAAATGCTATTAGTACAATCAAAAGTATGATTGTGTTATTTGTTATGGAAATGTCGATACCAGAAAAACATATTTTCTTAAGTACTTGAATTCTAAATTGCTCTAGCGGATTAAAAATCATTTTTAAAAATATAAATAAAATTGTGTTATAAGGACAAGTATTAAATGAGTAGACAGGCTGATTTTATTCAATTGACAAGAGCTCTTTGTTTTGTACATCAGAGGCTGTAGCAGATTGAATAAATGCAGACTCCTTGCCGTCTACAATTGACAATTTCTTATAAGGGCCTTGTGGTAGTAACGTCTCACTCTTTACATACACACCCTTCTCATATCATGCACGTGGCGAAGCCTCTAACTCCTTATATGCGGCTGAAACCGCAATTTGGTCTAGCTTTTTAGTTCCGGGATAACAAAACGTGCTCATGTCACAGCCATGAGTAGCAAGCCTCCAAGCTGCAACTATGACTTCAGCGTCGTCACTATAATACCCTTCACGTACCTTCCAAATAAATCGTGAGCTGGGGGGCAATGTCGGGTGTTGAAAAAAGAGCGCTTCGACTCCAAGTGTGCCTCCGATTATGGTGCTGAATGCGAGAGCACCTGCAAGGACTCTGCTAAAGGTATTGTAAGTTTTGGCTGTCTTGATTTTGCGTTGATAGTATTCGTACTCTGTATTTGACTTTCGAACTCGATTTTCTCCAAAAAAGATTCCCTGTAAAGCTTCCCAGCTAATGAATTTTAAGTCTCATCAAAGCTTCTCAACTCTTGATGGAACGTATAACAACTCATTTGGAATTTCGGCGTAGTTAAGGATAGTCTTCTGTATGTGCTTAAGGTAAAGAAGGACAAGCAGCGCGCAACTCAAAATGAATCAGCCAAACGTAGTGTGCGCTCACGTTGGAAAAATCTTAAATGAATAAACTATTCATATAATAGATAGGGGGTAGAAAAAAAACCAAGGATCGAATATAATGTTTGGAAAGTCAATCTGTAGTTTATGAACAAGATTTTCACGTCTGGCCTTATTCTTGTCCAACCTCTCAAAATCGACTAAATTTGAGAACACTTGTCTCAAAAATTGCGGATAGTTGGATCGAAAGTAGAAAATAAAAACTGAGAACGTAACAGAGCATGAAGTAACTACAAATAGAGTGCTCAGCCTATTGATAAAATTGATATTTTCTGGGGTTGAAAATGACCAAACCAATACACTTCGTACTACAACATTCATTAGGGCTATACTAGCCACAAAAACGGCGAAATTTCTAGTGTTTGAGCGACTAGCAATTAGCAAATTTTTTATTGGTACAAAAAAGCGTGACAAAATGTTCAGTATTAAACCAATCATTTACCCTAACGAAATTACCTATCTATTTCACCAAAAACTATATCTTGCGTACCGATAATAGTAACAACGTCTGCTATCATGTGACCTTTAGACATAGCATTTAGTGATTGTAAATGAAGAAATCCGGGTGCTTTAATTTTACACCGATAAGGTTTGTTCGAACCATCAGACACTAGGTAAACGCCAAACTCACCTTTGGGTGCTTCAACACAAGCATAGGTTTCGTTTTCAGGAACATTAAAACCCTCACTATATAGTTTAAAATGATGAATTAGTGATTCCATAGAGTATTTCATATCAACGCGCTCAGGTGGTGTTATTTTTTTATCATCTAATTTAATTAAACCTGACGGCATAGACTTTAAACACTGTTTAATTATATTAATACTTTCGTACATTTCGTAAACACGAATTAAGTAACGATCAAAACAGTCACCGTTCTTTCCAACAGGTATGTTAAATGAAAGTTGATTGTACACCTCATAAGAATTGTTTTTACGTAAATCTCAATTTACGCCGGAACCACGTAGCATAACACCACTAAATCCATGATTCATAGCTTCGTCAGCCGACACTATACCAACATCGACTAATCTTTGTTTCCAAATTCTATTACTATTTAGCAATTCTTCAACTTCTACCAATCTTCAAAAAAACTGATCAACAAACTGCATAATATCATTTCAAAGCCCTAAAGGGAAATCTTGCGAAACACCGCCAGGTCTTATATATGCTGCGTGCATTCTAGCACCAGAAACTCGTTCATAAAATTCCATTAACTTTTCTCTCTCCTCAAACAACCAAAGAAAGGGTGTTAAAGCTCCGACGTCCATTGCATGGGTGGTAACAGCCAAAATGTGATTAAGTATTCTAGTCAACTCACTAAAAATAACACGAATGTATTGGGCTCTTAATGGCACCTTACAGTTTAACAAATTTTCAACCGCCATAGAATAAGCGTGTTCCTGAGCCATCATTGATACGTAATCCAGCCTATCAAAATATGGTAAAGCTTGTAAGTATGTTTTATACTCAATTAATTTTTCGGTACCGCGATGTAAAAGACCTATATGTGGATCGGCTTTGCGAACTAATTCACCGTCTAACTCTAAAATTAAACGAAGAACTCCGTGAGCGGCTGGATGTTGAGGTCCAAAATTCATGGTAAAATTTTTTATTTTTTTTGTAACATTTGAATATGTATTTACTTGATTTTTTCTCATGGGCTAGTAAAATTAAATAATCTGTATTCCTGAGACATTTCTAAAGGCTCGTAAACTATATTTGATTTTTCATCATCGTATCGAATTTCGATGTAACCGGTAAGTGGAAAGTCCTTTCTTAAAGGAAAACCGTCAAAACCATAATCAGTTAGAACACGACGTAGATCCGGATGATTTAAAAAGAAAATTCCGAACATGTCCCAGCACTCTCTTTCGATTCAATTAGCACTATTAAATAACGCTGTAAGCGATGGAACATACGCCTGCGTGTAGGTCTTTACAAAAAACCTAATATTGTATTTCGTAGATAAGAGATTATAATTAATCTCAAACCTTTCATTTTTTGCTGGATAATCAATAACACATATGTCACCCAACACTTTAGCCTGGGTGATAGTATTATTTTTTAAACTACAAATTAATTCAAAAATATAATTATTTCTTACTATTAAAGTCAATGAGTTTGTCCCGCACCTTCTTATTATAACTGCACTTAAAAATTTCTTATATAAACTTAAAAAAAATTGTAAATAGTAATTGAAATTCATAATCTAATCCCATTCCAGCGCACCTTTTTGTCACTCATACACGAAACCAACCGTTAATACAATTAAAAAAAGGAAAATTGATCAAACACCAAAAAAACCACCTGTAGCAATAGAGACTGACCAAGGAAATAAATACATTATCTCCAAATCGAATATCATAAATAATATAGCTATTAGATAGTACCTAACGTTAAATTTACTTCTAGTATCTTCAAACGGTTGAAATCCGCACTCATAAGCTGAATTTTTTTCGATATCAGATTCTTGATAAACCAAAAAGTAAGATAAAAATATTAATAAACACGAGATAAAAAAAGCTCCCCAAAAAAAAATGAATATATATACATATTCTATCGTCATGTGCCTTAATTTAAAATACTTCTATTTAAAGAAAACTGGATTAAAAACAAATAAATTAGATTTATTTTTCAACAGCGAAGTCAGTTTAATATCCGAAATTCTTTTTTTTATAATAGGAACCAGGCAAATAAAATTACTTATCAGCGCCCTTAAATTTAAATAAAACAACTTGTTAAAGTAAAGAAAATTAAAAATCGCATTCATATATATATTAATGTCCTTTAATAAAAATTCTATTTTTGCTTTAAATTCGGTTTCGATTACGCTAGATAAAAATTTAA
>Ga0255334_1000412_pt1 | contig 35136 bp, 32 predicted proteins | sample EtOH5_35cm_T3_12_FD_202080 | JGI IMG/M metagenome (GOLD analysis project Ga0255334, IMG submission 202080) | Sandy soil microbial communities from University of British Columbia, Vancouver, Canada - EtOH5_35cm_T3_129 | ecosystem: Engineered > Artificial ecosystem > Sand microcosm > Unclassified ... | reverse complement strand
GCGTCCTGGGGCTCGACGCGCGACAACCTCGTGCTCGGCGGCGGTTCGGGCGGCATCGACGGCGCACATATCCTGACGCCGATGGTCTATATGATCCACGCCGGCAAGGTCGTGCAGAACAACCAGCCGGTGCCGATGGTGATCCTGGCGCGGCTGAACGTGAACGGCCAGGGCATCTCGGTCGCCGCCAAGCACCAGGCGCTGCGCGCGACCGTCGATGCCTCGCCGCTGAAGCCGGTGCTGACGCAGGACAGCAAGGTCGCGATGACCTTCCGTGGCGGCACGCATGATCTGTGGCTGCGCTACTGGCTGGCCGCCGCCGGGATCGACCCGGACAAGGATGTGCAGACCATCGTGGTGCCGCCGCCGCAGATGGTGGCGAACGCCAAGGTCGGCACCATGGACGCCTTCTGCGTCGGCGCGCCGTGGAACGACCAGACCGTGAACCAGCGCGTCGGCCATACCGCGGCCGAGACCGGCGAACTCTGGATGAACCACCCCGAGAAATCCCTTGGCATGCGCGCCGACTGGGTCGCCGCCAATCCCCGCGCCGCCGAGGCGCTGACCGCCGCGGTGATCGAGGCGCAGCGCTGGTGCGACACCGATGCCAACAAGCAGGAGATGTGCAGCATCATCGGCCGCCGCGCCTGGTTCAACGTGCCGGTCGCCGACATCTATCCGCGCAGCCTGGGCAACTTTGACTACGGCGACGGCCGCACCGCCGAAAAATCGCCGCTGATGATGAAGTTCTGGCGCGACAACGCCTCCTACCCCTACCAGAGCCACGATCTGTGGTTCCTGACCGAGGACATCCGCTGGGGTCTGTTCGCGCCCGACACCGACACCGCCGCGATGATCGCCGAGGTCAACAAGGAAGGCATCTGGCGCGCCGCCGCCGCACGCGCCGGCGTGCCAAGCGCGGAAACGCCGAGCGGCACCAGCCGTGGCCGCGAAACCTTCTTCGACGGCAAGGTCTTCGATCCCGCCGATCCCGCGGCCTATCTCGCCAGCCTGTCGATCAAGAAGCTGGTGGAGGCCTGATGCGATGAACATACTGGTCACCAAGCCGGAGGCGGCGCCGATCCTCGCCTCCTCGCCGCTGCCCCCGCCCTCGCGCGTGGCCTGGCTGCGGCCCTATGCCGCGAACATCCTGCCGCCGGTGCTGCTGACCCTGCTGTTCTTCATCGCTTGGCAGGCGCTGTGCAGCGGACCCGGGTCCAACCTGCCGCCGCCGACACAGGTCTGGGCCGAAAGCTCGGAGCTGATCCTGCGCCCGTTCTATATCCGTGGCGGGCTGGATCGCGGCCTCGGGCTGCATCTCTTCGCCTCGCTGGAGCGCGTGGCGATGGGCTTCGTGCTGGCGGCGATCGCGGGCGTCGCGCTCGGGCTGCTGGTCGGCACCTCGGATTTCGCGATGCGCGGGCTTGATCCGATCTTTCAGGTGCTGCGCACGGTGCCGCCGCTCGCCTGGCTGCCGCTGTCCCTGGCGGCCTTCCGCGAGGCCACGCCCTCGGCGATCTTCGTGATCTTCATCACCGCGATCTGGCCAATCATCATCAACACCGCGGTCGGCGTCAGGAACGTGCCGCAGGACTATCGCAATGTCGCCGCGGTGATCCGGCTGCGCGGCCCCGCCTTCTTCTGGCGAATCGTGCTGCCGGCCGCCGCCCCCTACATCTTCACGGGGCTGCGCATCGGCATCGGCCTCGCCTGGCTCGCGATCATCGCGGCCGAGATGTTGATCGGCGGCGTCGGCATCGGCTTCTTCATCTGGGATGCCTGGAACAGTTCGCATCTGTCCGACATCTTCGTCGCGCTCTTCTACGTCGGCATCACCGGGTTCGTGCTGGACCGGATCGTCGCGGCGCTCGGCCAGATGGCCACGCGCGGCACCCAAGCATCCTGACCCGGAGGAATATCCCATGGCCTATCTCGAAATCTCGAATCTCTCGATCCAGTTTCCGAGGTCGCCGGTGCCGGTGCTGCGCGACGTCACCTTGCGGATCGACAAGGGCCAGTATGTCTCGGTCATCGGCCACTCAGGCTGCGGCAAATCGACCCTGCTGAATGTCGTGGCCGGGCTGCTGCCCGCCACCGCCGGCGGCGTGCTGCTGGAAGGGCAGGAGGTGAACACCCCCGGGCCCGACCGCGCCGTGGTCTTCCAGAACCATTCGCTGCTGCCCTGGCTGACCGTCACGGAAAACGTGCTGATGGCGGTCGAACTGACCGTCGGACGCAAGATGAGCAAGGTCCAGCGCCTGGCCTGGACGCTGGAAACCCTGGCGCTGGTCAAGATGACTCATGCGAAGGACAAGCGACCCGGCGAGATCTCGGGCGGCATGAAGCAGCGCGTCGGCATCGCCCGGGCGCTGGCCATGCAGCCCAAGGTGCTGCTGCTGGACGAGCCCTTCGGCGCGCTGGATGCGCTGACCCGCGCGCATCTGCAGGATGAGGTGATGCGCATCCACGCCGACCTCGGCTGCACCGTCATCATGATCACCCATGATGTGGAGGAAGCGGTGCTGCTGTCGGACCGCATCGTCATGCTGACCAATGGCCCCAATGCCCGCGTCGGCGAAGTGCTTGAGGTCAGCCTGCCGCGTCCGCGCAACCGTATCGCGCTCGGCGCCGAACCGCGTTTTCTTGCCGCGCGAGAGGCGGTGCTGACCTTCCTGCACGACCGCCACGCCGCCCCGACGCTGACCGCGGCATGACCCGCGTCCTGGTCATCGGTGCCGGGCCGGCCGGCACGCGTTGCGCGGAGGCCTGCGCCACGCGCGGCCTCAGCGTCACGCTGATCGGCGCCGAGCCGGGCCTGCCCTATGACCGGGTGGCGCTGGGCAAGGTGCTGACGGGCGCCGATCCCTCGGTGTTGTCGATGCCCAATCCGGGCAGGCGCGGCATCCACTACATCCCCGGCACCCGGGTGTCGCGGCTGGACCGCGCCTCGCGCCGCGCCTTCACCACGGCAGGGCAGGCGATCAGCTATGACCGCGCGGTGATCGCGACCGGGTCGCAGGCCTGGCGGCTGCCGCTGCCGGGGGCGGAGCGGCCGCATGTGCTGCTCTACCGCACGCTCGCCGATGTCGCGGCGATGCGCGAACTGGCCGGCATCGGCGTGCCGGCGGTGGTGATCGGCGGCGGGCTGCTGGGGTTGGAGGCCGCGGCCGGCCTCGCCGAACTCGGCTGCGCCGTCACCGTGCTGCATGCCATGCCCTGGCTGATGGAGCGCCAGCTTGACGCCGCCGCCGCCGCGACGCTGCGCCGGCACCTGGAGGCACGCCAGCTGCGCTTCGTGATGCCCGCGGCCACCGCGGCGATCGAGGCGGATGCCGTGCTGCTGCAGGACGGCACCCGCATTCCCGTCGCCATCGTCGTGCTGGCGGTCGGCGTGCGCCCGAACCTTCCGCTGGCCGAGGGGCTGGTGGTGAAGCGCGGGATCGTGGTCGATGACCATTTGCGCAGCTCCGATGCCGACATCTTCGCGATCGGCGAATGCGCCGAGCACCAGGGCCAGGTCTGCGGCCTGGTCGCGCCGGCGCTGGCGATGGCCGATGTCGCCGCCGCCAACCTCGCCGGCCTGCCGGAGCGCTACACGCCGCCGACCCTCTCGGCGACGCTGAAGATCGCGGGGCTGCCGGTCTGGAGCCTGGGCGAGATCGCGCCCGAGGGTGCGGAGGCGGTCACCGTGGAGGATGCGGGGCTTGGCGAATATCGCGGCTTCTGGCTGCGCGACGGGGTGCTGGTCGGCGCCGTGCTCTGCGGCGATGCGGCGGACAGCGGATTCTACCAGGGGATGCTCGGGCGTCCGGTCGGCGATCGTGCCACCCTGGCCCTTGGTCCCGCTTGGCACAAGGCGGCGGCGTGATGGATGAGCAGGCGTTCAGCGCGGAACAGGCGGAATATCTCAAGGGATTTTTCGCGGGCGTCGAGGCGCGTCGTGGCACCCTGTTGCCCGACGCCCCCGCCGGCGGCGCGCCGCCCGATGCGCTGCGCGCCGCACAGGATGCGACCATCGCCCAGGGCGGCACGCTGACGCCGGAAGAAGAGGCCAAGCGTACAAGACATCCGCTGGACCGCTGGGACGAGGTTTCGGCCCGCGCCGCCAAGGGGGTCTTCCCCAAAGGCACCGATGTGCTGATGACCAAGTTCCACGGGCTGTTCTATGTCGCCCCCGCGCAGGACAGCTTCATGTGCCGGCTGCGGATTCCGGGCGGCATCATGACCGCGCACCAGCTGCGCGGCGTCGCCGCCATCGCCGATGACTGCGGCGGCGGCTACATGGATGTCACCACCCGCGCCAACCTCCAGATCCGCGAGATCCCCGCGGCCAAGGGGCCGGAGGTGGTGATGCGCCTCGGCGACATCGGGCTGCTGCCGCGCGGCACCGGCGCCGACAATATCCGCAACATCACCGCCGGCCCCACCGCCGGCATCGACCCCAACGAATGGGTGGACCCGCGGCCGCATGTGCGCGCGCTGCATCACCACATCCTGGCGACCCGCGACCTCTATGCCCTGCCCCGAAAATTCAACATCGCCTTCGATGGTGGCGGCGCCGTGGCGGTGCTGGAGGACACCAACGACATCGCCTTCACCGCCGCCCGGCTGCGCGACGGCACCGCGGTCTGGCGCGTCGCGCTGGGCGGCATCACCGGGCATCGCGACTTCGCCCGCTCCGCCGGCGTGGTGATCCCGCTGGAAGACTGCGTGCCGGTCGCCGATGCCATGCTGCGCGTCTTCATCGCGCATGGCGACCGCACCGACCGCCGCCGCGCCCGGCTGAAATACCTGCTGGATGCCTGGGGCATCGACCGCTTCCTGACCGAGACCGAGGCCCTGCTCGGCCATCCCATGCCGCGCGCCGCCGACAGCGTGCTGGCCTTCCCCCCCGTTGCCCAGAAGCACGCGCATCTGGGCATCGGCGCGCAGCGCCAGCCCGGGCTGGCCTGGATCGGCGCCACCACCCCGGTCGGCCGCCTGACCACCGACGCGTGGCGGGAGGTCGCGCGCATCGCCGACAGCTTTGGCGATGGCGAGATCCGCCTGACCGTCTGGCAGACCTTCCTCCTCTCCGGCATCCCCGCATCCCGCACCGCCGAGGCCGAGGCCGCGCTGGCCGCCATCGGCTGCGCCACCGGCGCCAGCGCGGTGCGCGGCGGGCTGGTCGCCTGCACCGGCAATGCCGGCTGCAAATTCGCCGCCAGCAACACCAAGCGCCATGCCGCCGAGCTGGCCGACTGGCTGGACGCGCGCGTCACCGCACCGGGACCGATCAACATCCATCTGACCGGCTGCCACCATTCCTGCGCGCAGCATCTGGTCGCCGACATCGGCCTGCTGGGTGCGAAGATCGAACGCGGCGAGGAGACCATCGAAGGCTATGACCTGCATGTCGGCGGCGGCGCCGGGCCGGAGCAGCGCATCGGCCGGCTGATCCTGCCGCAGGTGCCGGCCGAACACCTCGGCCCCGCCGTGCGCGCGCTGCTGCTGGCCTGGGCCGAGCAATCGCCCAACACGAGTTTCCAATCCTTTTGTGCCGCGCATGACGACGACGCCCTGCGCGCGATGACCGAGGTTGCGGCATGAACGCCATGAGCCGTGTCGGATCCGCCCCCGTGATCCCCGACAACGCCCCCTTCACCGCGCCGCAGCGCGCCTGGCTGAACGGCTTTCTGGCCGGGCTCTACGCCAATGCCGCGCCTGCCACCGCCCTGGCCCCGCCCGCCCCGGCCGAGGAGTTCCCCTGGCACGACCCGGCGATCGAGCTGGACGAACGCCTGGCCCTGGCCGAGGGCCGCCCCCCCGCGCGACGGCTGATGGCGGCGATGGCGCAGCTGGACTGCGGCCAATGCGGCTACCTCTGCCAGACCTACGCCGAGGCGCTGGCCGAGGGCCGCGAGGCCTCCGCCGGGCTCTGCGTGCCGGGCGGCAAGCCGACCCAGCGCGCGCTGAAAGCGCTGCTGGCGGAAGCGCCGAAGCCCGTGGCCGCGGCACCGGTTGTTATGGCCCCGGTGGTCGCGCATGCCAGGGAGGCGCGGTTCCTCTCCGCCGCGCGGCTGACCGGCGCAGGCTCGGCCAAGGATGTGCGGCATGTGGTGCTCGACCTCGCCGGCACCGGGCTCAGCTACGAGCCGGGCGACAGCCTCGGCGTCACCGCGCGGCAGGACCCGGCGCTGGTCGCAGCGACCCTGACCGCGCTCGGCGCCAGCGGCGAGGAGATTGTGCCCACCGCAGCAGGCCCGCTGCCGCTGCGCGAGGCGCTGTCGGCGCATCTGGACATCGCCCGTCCGCTCGACCGCACCCTGGACCTGCTGGCGGGTGCCGCGCATGACCCCGCCGAGGCCGCGGCGCTGCGCCGGCTGTCCGATGGCGAGGATGGCGCGGAACCCGCCGATCCCGATCTGCTCGATCTGCTGGAGGCGTTTCCCTCGGCACGGCCGCTGCTGGCCGATCTCTGCGCCTCGCTGCCGGCGCTGAAGCCGCGGCTCTATTCCATCGCCTCCTCGCCGCTGGCCGATCCGGGGCGGGTGCATCTGTGCATCGGCGTGGTCTCCGCGATCCGGCGCGGGCGGCTGCGGGGGGGGGTGGCCTCCTGCCACCTCGCGCAGCGTTCGGCCCCGGGCGACCTGGTCCCGGCCAGCGTCACCACCAGCCATTTCCGCCTGCCCGCCGATCCCGCGGTGCCGGTCATCATGATCGGCCCGGGCACCGGCATCGCGCCCTTCCGCGCCTTCCTGCAGCATCGCGCGGCGATCGGCGCCAAGGGGCCGGCCTGGCTGTTCTTCGGGGACCAGCGCAGCACCACCGACTTCCTGTTCGGCGAGGAGCTGGTCGCCTGGCAGCGGACCGGCACGCTGACCCGGCTGTCCCTGGCCTGGAGCCGCGATTGCAGCAGCAAGATCTACGTGCAGCACCGCATGGCGGAGGATGCCCCCGACCTCTGGCGCTGGCTGCAGGATGGCGCGCATGTCTATGTCTGCGGCGATGCCAGCCGCATGGCCAAGGATGTCGATGCGGCGCTGCGCCAGATCGCCATCGGCCAGGGCGGCATGGATGCCGATGCCGCGCGCAACTGGATCGTCGGCCTGGCGCGCCAGAACCGCTACCAGCGCGACGTGTACTGAGATGGATGGCGCACAGTTTGCCGCCACGCGCACCACCTGCCCCTATTGCGGGGTCGGCTGCGGTGTGTTGGCGCGGCCCTCGGGGCCGGTCGCGGGCGATCCCGCGCATCCGGCGAATCTGGGCCGGCTGTGCAGCAAGGGTGCCGCGCTGGCCGAGACGCTGGACCTGCCCGACCGCCAGCTGTTTCCGGAAGTGGACGGCAGGCGCGCCTCCTGGGACGCCGCACTCGATGCGGTCGCCGAGGGGTTTCGCACGGCGCTGGCGGAACGCGGGCCGGAAGGGGTGGCGCTCTACGTCTCCGGCCAGCTGCTGACCGAGGATTATTACGCCGCCAATAAATTCGCCAAGGGCGTGCTCGGCACCGCGAATATCGACAGCAATTCCCGGCTCTGCATGGCCTCGGCCGTCGCCGCCCATACCCGCGCCTGGGGCGAGGATGTGGTGCCCGGCTGCTATGAGGACATCGAGTTGGCCGATCTGGTCGTGCTGGTCGGCAGCAACCTCGCCTGGTGCCATCCGGTACTGCACCAGCGGCTGCTGGCCGCCCGCGCGGCGCGGCCGCGGATGCAGGTCGTGGTCATCGACCCCCGCCGCACCGCGACCGCCGAAGGCGTGACCTTGCACCTGCCGCTGCGCCCCGGTAGCGATGTGGCCTTGTTCGCCGGCCTGCTCGCGCATCTCGCGGACCAGGGGCATGACGCGCCGGGCGCTGCCGAGGCGGTGGCCGAGGCCCGCAGGATCGACGCGGTCACGCTGACCGGGCTCGACCCCGCCCTGCTCGCGCGGTTTTTCGCGATCTTTGCCGCCACCGAACGCGTCGTCACCTTGTTCAGCATGGGCGTGAACCAGTCCAGCGCCGGGGCCGACAAGGCCAATGCGATCATCAACTGCCATCTGCTGACCGACCGCATCGGCAAGCCGGGTGCGGCGCCCTTCAGCCTGACCGGCCAACCCAATGCCATGGGCGGGCGCGAGGTCGGCGCGCTGGCCACCATGCTGGCCGGCCACCTGCGCTTTGCCGAACCCGCCGAACATGCCGCCGTCGCCCGCGCCTGGAACGCCCCCGCGCTGCCGCGACAGCCGGGGATGATCGCCACCGAGATGTTTGCCGCCCTCGGCCAGGGGCGCATCGGCGCGCTCTGGACCATGGCGACCAACCCGGCCGTCTCCTTGCCCGGCAGTGCAGCCGTGCGCGCGGCGATGGAGCGCGCACCGCTGCTGGTCGCATCGGATGTCACCAGCGCGTCCGACAGCATGGTCCGCGCCCGCATCCGCCTGCCGGCGCTGGGCTGGGGCGAAAAATCCGGCACCGTGACCAATACCGAGCGGGTCATCAGCCGCCAGCGCGGTTTTTTGCCGCCCGCCGGCGAGGCGCGGCCGGACTGGTGGGCCATCGCCGGGGTCGCGGCCCGCCTCGGCCGCGCCGATGCCTTCGGCTGGTCCGGCCCCGCCGACATCTTTCGCGAACACGCCGCCTTGACCGGGCTGGTGCCGGAGGCGGGGCGGGTGTTTGACATCTCCCACCTCGCCCGCCTGACCGATGCCGAATACGAGGCGATGCCGCCGACCCGCTGGGGGCCGCAGCGCTACGCCCCCGCCGCCGCGCGGCTGGTCCCGACCCCCTGGCGCGCCCCCGCCCATGTCGCCGATGCCGCGCATCCGGTGACGCTGCTGACCGGCCGGCTGCGCGATCAGTGGCACACCATGACCCGCACCGGCGGCGTGCCGCGGCTGATGGCGCAGCACCCCGCACCGAAGCTCAGCCTGCACCCGGACGATGCCGCGGCCACCGGCCCCATCGCCGAGGTTTCGGCCGCGGGCGTCACCGCGCTGGTCGGCGTCGCAGCCGATCCGGGGATGCCGCGCGGGCTCGGCTTCCTGCCGATGCATTGGACGGATGCGTTCGCGCCCTCCGCCCGCGCCAATCCGCTGGTCCCGGTCGCGGTCGATCCGGTCAGCGGCCAGCCGGAGCTGAAACATGCGCCCGTGCGGGTTTCGGCCTGGCTGCCGCGTTGGTTCGCCGCCGTGGTCAGCCGGGGCCGGCTGCCGGATGGGGTGGCGCCGCTGCTCTCCCGCGCGCCGCTGCCGGGCGGACTGTGGCGGCATGACCTGGCCGGGCAGACCGATCCCGCCGCAAGCTTCGCCGCGCTGCAATCCGCCCTGGATGCGCCCGGGCTGGTCTGGCGCCTGCTGGCCGCGCCCGAGGCCGGGCTGTTCCGCGGCGTCGCCTTCGATGCAGCGGGCGTGCCCGGGGCCTGGATCGCCCTCGGGCCGCAGCCGCAGGACCCGGGCTTCGACTGGCTGGCAGAGGCCTTGGCCGGCGGCCCCGCCGATGCCGCGCTGCGCCGGGCGCTGCTTGCGGGGCAGGCCGCCAGCGGCCCGCCGCCCTCGCCCACCATCTGCGCCTGCCATGGCGTCAGCCGCGCTGCGATCGAGGCCGCCATCGCCGCCGGGGCCGAGACCGTCGCCGCCGTGGGCAGCGCCTGCGCCGCCGGCACCGGCTGCGGGGCCTGCCGTCCGGAAATCGCGGGGCTGTTGGCCGCCCCGCTTGTGGCTATCTGACGATCATGCGCGGATTCCCGATCTTCCTCGACCTCGACGCCCGCCCGGTGCTGCTGCTGGGCCTGGGTGAGGTCGCCGCCCGCAAAGCCGTGCTGCTGGCCGCCGCCGGCGCCGCCATCCGCCAGCGCGCCCGTTTCGATCCGGCCGATCTGGAGGGCTGCGCCCTGGCCATCGGCGCCGATGCGGCGGAGGCCGATCTGCTCGCCCTGCACGCCGCCTGCGTCGCGCGCGGCATCCCGGTCAATGTCGTGGACCGCCCGCCTTTGTGCAGCTGCATCACGCCTGCGGTGGTGGACCGCGACCCGGTCACCATCGCCATCGGCACCGGCGGCGCCGCGCCGATGCTGGCGCGCATGGTCCGCCAGACGATCGAGGCGGCGCTGCATCCCCGCCTCGGCGCGGTCGCGGCTCTGCTGGCGCGGTTCCAGACCACGGTGCGCCGGCGCCTGCCGGATCTGGCCGCCCGCCGCCGCTTCCTGGATGCCGCCTTGACCGGCACGCCCGCCAGCCTGGCCCTGGCCGGCGACGATGCGGCTGCGGAGGCCGCCTTCGCCGCCGCGCTGGAGACCGCCGAACCTGCCCCCCAGGGGTTTGTCTGGCTGGTCGGCGCCGGCCCCGGCGCGCCCGACCTGCTGACCTTGCGGGCGCTGCGGCTGCTGGGGCAGGCGGATGTGATCGTGCATGACCGCCTGGGCACCGCCGAGGTGCTGGACATGTCCCGCCGCGACGCCGAGCGCATCTTTGTCGGCAAGTCCCGCGCCAACCACTGCCTGCCGCAGCAGGAAATCAACGCCCTGCTGGTGCGCCTGGCGGCCGAGGGCAAGCGCGTCGTCCGCCTGAAGGGCGGCGATCCCTTCGTCTTCGGCCGTGGCGGCGAGGAGGCCGAGGCGCTGGACGCCGCCGGCATCGGTTTCGAGGTCGTCCCCGGCGTCACCGCCGCGCTGTCCTGCGCCGCCGCCGCCGGCATCCCGCTGACCCATCGCGATGCCGCCCGGGCGCTGGTGCTGGCCACCGGCCATACCCGCAATGGCGAAGTCGACCTGGATTTCCTGGCCCTGGCCCGGCCCGGCCATACGCTGGCGATCTACATGGGCGTCACCACGCTGCCGCAGATCGCCGCCGGGCTGACCGGAGCGGGCATGCCGGGCAATACCCCGGCGGCGCTGATCGAATCCGGCGGCACGCGGCATCAGCGGGTGCTGGAAGGCAGCCTGCTCAGTGTCGCCGCCGAGGGCCGCGCCTGGAGCACCGGCGGCCCGGCGCTGCTGCTGGTGGGCGCGGCGGTGGGGCGCCGGACCCCCCAGGGCGCGCGCGGCCCGGCTGAGGCCGCCTAGCCGCGCCACCGCGCCCGCGATAGGATTCCTCCGCTCAGGGAGGGCGCGAAATGAACGACGAGACGCGACGCAAGCTCGGCGAAGTCTCCACCGCGACGCTGACCACGGTCCTGTTCAAGCGTGGCTTCCGCAACCTGTTCCTGCAGGATGTGCACCCGCTGAACCCCGCGGCGGCGCGCATGGTCGGCCCCGCCTTCACCCTGCGCACCATCCCGGCGCGGGAGGATCTGGACCGGCTGGACGCCTTCCTCGACCCCGAGCATCCGCAGCGAAAAGGGGTCGAGACCTGCCCGCCGGGTGCGGTCTTCGTGATCGACAGCCGCGGCGATGCTCGCGCCGCCAGCGCCGGCGGCATCCTGCTGACCCGGTTGTCGCAGCGCGGCGTCGCCGGGGTGGTGACCGATGGCGGCTTCCGCGACAGCCCGGAGATCGCGGCCATGCCCTTTCCCGCCTACCACTCTCGCCCGAGCGCGCCGACCAACCTGATCCTGCATCACTGCGTCGATCTGAACATGCCGATCGCCTGCGGCGGCGTGCCGGTGTTGCCGCGCGACATCATGGTCGGCGATGCTGAGGGCGTCGTCGTCATCCCCGCGGCCATCGCCGACGACGTCGCGGCCGAAGCCCTTGAACAGACCGTCTACGAGGATTTCGTGCAGGACCGGGTCGGTAAGGGCCATACGATCCGCGGCCTCTATCCGATGACGGATCCGGCCAACCGCACGCTTTTCGTCGAATGGCGAGCCCAGAACGGTCGCTGAGGTCCAGCGCCACCGACCTTGGCCATAGGCGGCCTTAACCATATGGCAAGCTGACCCTCGGCATTTTCTGCCGGCGCGCATGGCAGAAGGTCATGGCGGGGGTGGCCCGATGCGAAGACTTCACCTGATTACTGCCCACCTGATTACCGCCCACCGGATTTCCGCGCGCCGGATCGCTGCTTGCCGGACGGGTACGCCGCGCGCCGCGGACCGGCGCCGGGACGTCCGAACATGATCGAGCAGCTTCGCGCGCTCGGCCCCGCGCGGCTGGGCGGGCTGGCGGGCGTCGGGGTGGCGGTGCTCGGCCTCGTGCTCTGGCTGGCGCTGCGGGCCGGGCAGCCGGCCATGGCGCTGCTCTACGCCGACCTCGATGCCCGCGACGCCGGGCAGGTGGTGGCGGCGCTGGAACGCCAGCACGTCCCCTATCGCCTCGCCGCCGGCGGCGCCCAGGTCTGGGCGCCGGAGGAAGAGGTCGCCCGGCTGCGCCTGTCGCTCGCCCGCGACGGGCTGCCGGCCGGCGGCAGCGTCGGCTACGAGATCTTCGACCGCGGCGAATCCCTGACCACCACCCCCTTCCAGCAGGACGTGAACCGCCTCCGCGCCCTGGAAGGCGAGCTGGCCCGCACCATCCGCGGGCTGGATGGCGTGCGCAATGCCCGCGTGCATCTGGTGCTGCCGCGCCGCGAACCCTTCTCCCGCGAACGCGGGGAGGCGCAGGCGAGCGTCGTGCTGACCATGCGCGGCGCCCAGCGGCTGGACCGGGAAGGCGTGCAGGCGGTGCTGCACCTTGTCTCGATGGCGGTGCCGGGGCTGCGGCCGCAGGGTGTCTCCATCGTCGACAGCCGCGGCGAATTGCTCGCCCGCGGCGGCCAGGCGCTGGACGGCCCGGCCGGTGCGGCGAGCCAGGAGGAAGCCCGCCGCGCCATGGAGATGCGCCTGGCCCGCGGGGTCGAGGAAATGCTGGAACGCAGCCTGGGCCAGGGCCGCGTCCGTGCCGAGGTCTCGGCCGAGATGGATTTCGAGAAGGTCACCACCGTCGAGGAACGCTACGATCCCGACAACCAGGTCCCGCGCAGCACCCAGACCGTCAACGAGCAGAACCGCACCGCCGATGGCGGCGTCGCCTCGGTCGCGACTCAGCTTCCGGGTGCCGAGGCCCCCAGCGGTCCCACCACCCAGGAAAGCCGCCAGGAAGAAACCACCAACTTCGAGATCGGCCGCACCACCCGCAACAGCCAGCGCGAACACCCGATGCTGAAGCGCCTGTCCGTCGCCGTGCTCGTCGATGGCGTCTGGGAAGGCCAGCCCCTCGCCTATCGCGACCGCACTGCCGAGGAGCTGCAGCGCCTGACCACGCTGGTACGCAGCGCCGTCGGCTATGATGAACGCCGCGGCGACCGTGTCGAGGTGGTGTCGCTGCGCTTTGCCGAACCGCCCGACGGGAGGATGGCGGAACCGGCCGGGCTGTTCGGCCTCGGGCTGCAGCCCGCCACCGTCGCGCGGCTGATCGAAAGCGGCGTCTTCGCGCTGCTCGCGCTGATCGCACTGTTGGCCGTCGCGCGCCCCCTCGCCGGGCGGCTGGTCACCGCGCTGGCCACCCGCGCCACGCTGGCCGAGACCGGCGCCGCGGTGCCCGCGCTGCTTCCCGACGGCACACCGAATCCTGCGGCCCTCGCGGGGGGTGAAGGGGCGCTGGCCCTGGACGATGCGGATCCGGACGGGATGGTCAGCCTTGCGAACATCGCCGGCCAGATGCGCGCCTCCTCGCTCGCCCGTCTGGCCAAGCTGCTGGAAGCGCATCCAGACGAAGCCCTGGGCGTCATACGCGGCTGGCTCCATGCGGAGGGGAAGTCATGAACATCGCGCTGATGACGGGCGCCCAGAAGGCCGCGGCGCTGCTGCTCGCGATCGATGAGGCACAGGCCGTGCTGCTGCTCGGCCGCCTGCATGAAGACGAGGTGCGCGACCTCTCCATCGCGATGTCGGGCCTTGGCACCATCGCCGCCGAGACGGTGGAGGCCCTGTGCGGCGAATTCGCCGCCAGCCTCGGCAATGCCGGCAGCCTGACCGGTTCCTTCGAGACCACGGAACGGATGTTGTCGAAATCGCTGCCCAAGGAGCGGGTGGCGCAGATCATGGAGGAAATCCGCGGCCCCGCCGGCCGCACCATGTGGGAGAAGCTCGGCAATGTCAGCGAGGCGGTGCTGGCGAACTACCTGAAGAACGAATACCCGCAGACCGTCGCCGTGGTGCTGTCCAAGGTGAAGCCCGACCATGCCGCGCGCGTGCTGTCGCTGCTGCCGGAATCCTTCGCCATGGAGGTGGTGATGCGGATGCTGCGCATGGAGAATGTGCAGAAGGAAGCGCTGGAAGGCGTCGAGCGCACCCTGAAGATGGAGTTCATGTCCAACCTCGCCCGCACCAACCGCCGCGATGCGCATGAGGTGATGGCGGAGATCTTCAACAACCTCGACCGCACCTCCGAAACCCGCATCCTGGGCGCGCTGGAGGAACGCAACCGCGATGCCGCCGAACGCATCCGCGGGCTGATGTTCACCTTTGACGATCTGCAGCGCCTGGACGCCGCCGGCATCCAGATCCTCATGCGCAGCGTCGAGAAGGACCGCCTGACCATCGCGCTGAAGGGCGCGAGCCAGGAGCTGCGCGACCTGTTCCTGCGCAACATGAGCGAACGCGCCGGCAAGATGCTGCGCGACGACATCGCCGCCCTCGGCCCGGTGCGGCTGAAGGATGTGGATGAGGCGCAGGTCTCGATCGTCGCCTCGGCCAAGGATCTGGCGGCGCAGGGCCAGATCCGCCTGACCGAGGGCCGCGACGAGGTGATCGAATAGCATGGCAATCTTCACCCCCGTCCCGGTCGGGACCCGCCGTGCCGCCGCGCGGGCGGCGACGCTGGTCCGCATCGGCATCACGCTGCCCGATCTGGACGCGCCGCCGCAGGCGCCGCCGCCTGTGCCGGCCGAACCGCCGGGCCCCGACCTCGACGCGCTGCTTGACGACGCCCGGACAACGGCGCGGGAGATGGGGTTTTCGGCCGGTCGTGCCGCCGGTCTCGCCGAGGCGCATGGCGAAGCCACGGCGCAGACCGCCCAGGCCCTGGCCGCGATCGCCCGTGCGATGCTCACCGCCGCCGCGACCACCGCCCGGCGGGCGGAGGAAGATGCGGCCGCTTTGGCCGAGCTGGTCCTGGCCGCAGTCAGCGCGGCCCTGCCGCATGCCGCCGCGCGGGATGGCGCCGGGCAGGCGGCACGAGCCGCCGCCGCCATGGCCGCGATGCTTTCGCCGGGCCGGCAGCCGCAATGCCTGGTCGCGACCGAACTTGCCGAGCCGGTAGCGGCACTGCTCGCGGAGCAGGGGCTGGCGCTGGCGGTGCGGGGCGATCCCGCCTTGGCCGCCGGGGACGCCCGGCTGGAATGGGAGGGCGGGGGCGTGGAATCCCGCCTCTTCGACCGCCGCCGCGCGATCGAGGACATCTTGACCGCCTTCGGGCTGGCCGCGTTTGAGGAGCAATCAGCATGAGCGGTTCGGACGGGTTCCAGCCGGTGGAGAACGCCGCCGAGGCCCCACGCCCCAGCACCGGCCCCAACCGGGACCTGGAGGCGGTCTATGACATCCCGGTGCAGGTCAGCGCCGTGCTCGGCCGTGCCACCATGCAGGTCAGCCAGCTGCTGAAGCTCGGCCGTGGCGCCGTCGTCGAACTGGACCGCAAGCTGGGCGAGGCCGTCGACATCTACGTCAACAACCGCCTGGTCGCGCGCGGCGAGGTCGTGCTGGTCGAGGACAACCGCCTGGGCGTGACCATGACGGAAATCGTCAAGGCGGATCGCGCGCCATGACCCGGCTGCTGATCATCGGCGGGCTGGAAGGCGAGCTCGGTGCCGCCGCCCGCATCGCCACCGCCCGCGGCGCCCAGCTGCGCCATGCCGAGGGCGTGACCGGCGGGATGGCGATCGCGCGGGGGGAAGGCGCGGACCTCATCCTCTGCGACCTGCGCCATGACGTGCCCTGGCTGGTGCAGGCGCTGGCCGCCGAACGCATCGCCTGCCCGGTCGTCGCCTGCGGCCGCGACGCGGATGGCGATGCCGCGGTCCGCGCGATCCAGGCGGGGGCCAAGGAATTCCTGCCGCTGCCGCCGGATGCCGATCTGATCGCGGCGATGCTGGCCGCCGCGGCGGGTGAGCCCGATGCGCCGATCCATGCCGATCCGGTCATGGTCGCCCTGCTCGCGCGTGCGGCGATGGTCGCGCGCGCGGATGCCTCCATCCTGATCGGCGGCGAAAGCGGCACCGGCAAGGAGGTTCTGGCGCGCTACATCCATCGCCATTCCCGCCGCGCGCGCGGCCCCTTTGTCGCGCTGAACTGCGCCGCTTTGCCGGAATCGCTGCTGGAGAGCGAGCTGTTCGGCCATGAGAAAGGCGCCTTCAGCGGCGCCGTCGCCGCGCGGCGCGGAAAATTCGAACAGGCCGATGGCGGCACCCTGCTGCTGGACGAGATCGGCGAGATGGACCCGCGGCTGCAGGCCAAGCTGCTGCGCACCATCCAGGAACGCGAGGTCGATCGCCTCGGCGGCCAGGCCCCCGTGAAGATCGACGTGCGCATCCTCTGCGCCAGCCACCGCAACCTGGCCGAGGAAGTCGCCGCCGGGCGGTTCCGCGAGGATCTGTTCTTCCGCCTGAACGTCATCGGGCTGCGGCTGCCGCCCTTGCGCGAAAGGCTTGGCGACATCCTGCCGCTGGCCGAGCATTTTTCCGCCCGCTACGCCGCCGCCAACGGGTTGCCCAACCGCCCCTTCGCGCCGCAGGTCCGTGCCGCGCTGCTGACGCATCCCTGGGCGGGCAATGTGCGCGAGTTGGAAAACGCCGTGCACCGCGCCGTGCTGCTGGCGGGGGAGGATGAGATCGGGCCGGAAGCGCTGGAACTCGCCGCCCCCCGCCGGCGGGAGGCACCCTCGCCCGAGGCCGAGCCGCCCGCCGCCGCCGCCGCCGCCCCGGTCACCGCCCTGGTCGGCCGCACGGTGGAATCTGTGGAACGCGACCTGATCCTGGAAACCCTCGGGCATTGCCTCGGCAATCGCACCAGGGCTGCGGAGATCTTGGGGATTTCCATCCGCACCCTGCGCAACAAGCTGCATGACTATCGCGCCGCCGGCCTCACGGTGCCGCCGGTGCCGGGCCAGGGGCCCTTCGGGGCCTTCCCCGCGGATGCCTTGCGCGGCGCATGAAAGCCATCGCTCTGCCGGCCTGGGTGTCGCGCGCGCTGCCGGGCAGCGACGTCGGCCTGGCGCTCGGTGTCATCGGGCTGGTCGTGGTGCTGGTGGTGCCGCTGCCGGGGTTCCTGCTCGACATCGGCCTCGCCTTTTCCATCACGCTGTCGGTGCTGGTGCTGATGGTGGCGCTGTTCCTGCGGCGGCCGCTGGATTTCACCTCCTTCCCGACCATCCTGCTGCTGTCGACCTTGTTGCGCCTGGCGCTGAATGTCGCGACCACGCGGGCGATCCTGACCCAGGGACATGAGGGCACGTCATCGGCCGGGCATGTCGTCTCCGCCTTCGGCGGGTTTTTGATGGGCGGCGATGTGCTGGTCGGGCTGATCGTCTTCGCGATCCTGCTGATCGTGAACTTCATGGTGGTGACCAAGGGGTCGGGCCGCATCGCGGAGGTCGCGGCGCGCTTCAGCCTGGACGCCATGCCGGGCAAGCAGATGGCGATCGACGCCGATCTCTCCGCCGGCACCATCCAGGAGGACGAGGCCAGCGCCCGGCGCAAGGCGCTGGAAGATGAAAGCGGCTTCTACGGCAGCATGGATGGTGCCGCGAAATTCGTCCGCGGCGATGCCATCGCGGGGCTGATCACCACCGGCATCAACCTGGTCTGCGGCATCGGCATCGGCGTGGTGCGGCATGGGCTGCCGTTTTCCGAAGCGGTCTCCACCTTCTCCTTCCTGACGGTCGGCGATGGGCTGGTGTCACAGATCCCGGCGCTGCTGGTCTCGATCGCCGCCGGCATCGTGGTCACCAAGGGCGGCACCGAAGGCACCGCCGACAAGGTGTTGGTCGCGCAGCTGGGCGGCGGCGAGAAACCGCTGATGCTCGCCGCCGGCGCCGCGGTGCTGCTGGCGCTGATGCCGGGCATGCCCATGCTGGTCTTCCTGGCCATCGCGGGCGGGGCCGCCGCTGCCGCCTTGGCCGCGCGCCGCGCCGGCAAGCGTGCCGAGACGGACGCCACCGCCCCCGTCGCCGCCCCGACCGAGGCACCCATCGCCGAAACCCTGCGCACCGATCCGCTGCGGCTGGAACTCGGCTATGGGCTGCTGTCGCTGGCCGCCGGCGATGCGCCGCGGATGACCGAGCAGATCAAGGGCCTGCGCCGCACTATCGCGCAGGAGATGGGCTTCGTGCTGCCCTCGGTCCGCATCCAGGACAATCTGGAACTGCCGCCCGACCATTACGCGATCCGGGTGAAGGAGATCGAGGCCGGTCGCGGCCGGCTGCGTCCGCCGCTGCTGCTGGCGATCGACCCTTCCGGCAACCCGCCCGACATGCCCGGCGAACGCTGCCAGGAACCGACCTTTGGCCTGCCCGCGCTCTGGATCGAGGATCAGCAGCGCGAGGATGCGCTCGCCCGCGGCTGCACCGTGGTCGATGCCGCCGGCGTGCTCGCCACGCATCTGACCGAGGTCGTGCGCGAACACATGGCCGAACTCCTCTCCTACGCCGAGACCCAGAAGCTGCTCGACGAACTGCCGCGCGAGCATCAAAAAATCGTCGGCGACCTGATCCCCTCCCAGGTGACCATCGGCGGCGTGCAGCGGGTGCTGCAGGCGCTGCTGTCGGAGCGGGTGTCGATCCGCGACCTGCCGACGATCCTGGAAGGCATCCAGGAATCCGCCGCCTCGGGCGGGCGCAGCCTGCCGGCGATGACCGCGACGGTGCGGGCCAGGCTCGCGCGGCAGATCAGCGAGGCGGCGCGCGGCCCCAATGGCTATGTGCCCCTGCTGGCGCTGTCGGGGGAATGGGAGGCGGCCTTCGCCGAATCCCTGATCGGTTCGGGCGACGAGCGCCAACTCGCAATGGCGCCCTCCCGTCTGCATGGCTTCATGGCGGCGGTGAAGGAGGCCTTCGACGCCGCCTCCAACGCCGGCGAGCAGCCGGTGCTGGTCTGCAGCTCGGGGATCCGCGGCCATGTCCGCGCCATCATCGAACGGTTTCGCCCCGCCACCGCCGTGCTGGCGCAGACCGAGATCCACCCCCGCGCCCGCATCCGCACCATCGGCACGGTCTGATGTCTTCACGCGCCGGCAAGGGCGCTGCGGCTAGCTTTCACCCATGCGGCTGAAAACCTTTCGTGCGCCACGCATGGCCGAGGCGATGGCCCGCATCCGCGCCGAATTGGGCGAGGAGGCGGTCATCCTCTCCTCCACCCGCGTCGCCGGTGGGGTGGAGATCATTGCCGGGCTGGAACCGCCCGAAGCCGAGCCTTTGCCCGCGCCGCCGCCGCCGCCCGTCAGCGTCGCGCCGCTGTTCCAGCCGTTGCCCGATGCCGTCGCCGCCCCGCTGCTGCTGCTGGGGCCGCATGGCGGCGGCAAGACACTGACCCTGGCCAAGCTTGCCACCCGCATGGCCATGGCCGGGCAAGCGCCGCTGCTGGTTGCCGCCGATGCCGCCCGCGCCGGGGCGGTGGCGCAGCTGGCCGCCTTTGCCGCCGTGCTGGGGCTGGATCTGGCAGTGGCCGAAACTCCGGCCGAGCTCGCCCGGGCCCTGGCCCGCCGCCGCCACGGCCAACCGGTGCTGGTCGATACCGCCGGCTGCGATCTGCTGGACCTCGACTCCGCCGAGGCCCTGGTCGGGCTCCGCAGGATCGCGGAGGCGAATGTCGCTTTGGTCATGCCCGCCGGGCTGGATGCCGCCGAGGCGTTGGACACCGCCCGCGCCGCCCGCGCGATCGGCGCCCGCTGGATGCTGCCGACGCGGCTGGATGCGGCGCGGCGCTGGGCGGGCTGGCTCGGCGCCACCACCGCTGCCGGGCTGGCGCTGGATCTGGCCGGCACCGGCCCCGGCGTCGCCGATGGGCTGACCTGCCTCACCCCGGACTGGCTGGCCGCAAGAATTCGGCTGGCAGACCCCCGCACCAAGGCCGCCGCATGACCCCGCTGACCTCCTTGGCCGATCCCCTGGCCTTGCAACCGGCGCCTCGGGCGCGCGGCCGCATCATCGCCGTGGCCTCCGGCAAGGGCGGGGTCGGCAAGACCTGGTTCGCCGTGACCCTGGCCCAGGCGCTGGCCCAGGCCGGGCAGCGGGTGCTGCTGGTCGATGGCGACCTGGGCCTGGCCAATGTTGACGTCCAACTCGGGCTGAACCCACCGCATGGGCTGGCCGAGGTGCTGTCCGGCCGCCTGTCGCTGGGCGCTGCGACCGTGCCGGTCGGCGGATTTGCGGTGCTGACCGGGTCCAGCGGCAGCGGCGCCCTGGCCAATGCCGATCCCGCCATCCTGGCCGCGCTGCTGCAGGCCGGGGCCGCGGGGCGCGACATGCTGGTGCTGGATTGCGGCGCCGGGCTGGATGCCGCCCCTCGCCGCCTGGCCGCCAGCGCCGACCTGCTGCTGGTGCTGGCGACCGAGGAGCCGACAAGCCTGACCGACGCCTATGCCGCCATGAAGCTCGCCTGGCGGGACGCGCCGCAGCTGGACCTGCGCCTGGTGGTCAATCGCGCCGCGGATGCCAAGGCGGGGGCGCGGACCCATGCCGCTTTGGCCGCGGCGGCGCGGAATTTCCTGCAGCGCGAGTTGCCGCTGGCCGGGATCGTGCGCGCGGATGCCAAGGTCCCGGATGCCATCCGCCACCAGACCGGGCTGCTGACCCGCCACCCCGCCAGCCCCGCCGCCCAGGATGTGATGCGGATCGCGCGCGGGCTGTAGCCGGCTGGATTGGCGAGCCGGCCGGATGGGCGCCACATGTCCGCCCCGTCATGTGGCTTTCAGGACGCGGGCATCCGGCGAGGCCCGGAAAGCTGTTCGGGGCGGTTGAGTTTCTCCGCCAGCGGGGCCATGTCGATCTTATTGGGCCGCGGCAGGCGGCATCGGCATTGCGGTTTGCGCGACGCCGGATGAACGCCTAGAAACCGGCAGGTCAGGACACGGCAGCGGGGCGTATTGCCCGGCGCCGCAAAGGGATTGAGGCGCGACGATGGGTTCCTTCAGCATTTGGCACTGGCTTGTCGTGCTGCTGGTTGTGTTGCTGCTCTTCGGCAGCGGCAAGATCAGCGGCCTCATGGGCGACATGGCCAAGGGTATCAAATCCTTCAAGGCGAACATGAAGGAAGACGAGCCGGACGCGTCCATGGAGGCCCAGGCCCCGGCCGCCCCCCCCGCCGGCAGCATCCCCGGCCCGGCCGGCACGGCGCATTCGACCACGGCGACCCCCGCCCAGTCGAACCGTCCCGCCGCCTGAGACTCCGCCGCGGCCCCCTCGTGGGCACGGCATCCTGGCCTGATGCGCCGCCGCCGCCCTTGAGGGACGCGGCGGCGCTTGCATGTCTGCCCTTCGCTGCGGTCTGTGCTACAGGCTGGTCCAAGGTGGGGGGAATCATGCATGAATGAAGCCAATACGGCCGAGGTGACGGCCGTCGACGACATCGAATTCGCGACCACCCGCCGGGCGCTGGACGGCTGGCAGGGCCTGGCCTGGCGGGCCGCGGCCGGGGTCTTCGTGGTCTGGCATTTGTGGATCCTGCTCGTCGCGCCGGTCGATCCGACCATCAATCAGCCGCGCCGTGCATGTGTTCGGCGGCGCCGCCCTCGGCTTCGCGCTGTTCGCGCCCGGGGCCGGGCCGATCGCCACCCGCGTGCCCTGGTACGACTGGCCGCTGATCTTCGTCTGCCTGCTGATCCCGCTGCACTACATCGCCGACGCCGATGGCATCGAGATGCGCGCCTTCATGGGGCCGAACAGCCGCGACCTGCTCGCCACCTCCGTCGGGCTGCTGCTGGTGCTGGAATTCACCCGGCGCACCGCGGGCATCATCATGCCCATCATCTGCCTGACCTTCATCGCCTATTGCTTCGCCGGCCCCTGGCTGCCGGGCGTGCTGTACCACCAGGGGGTGGCCTGGGACGCGGCGCTGGCCGAGATCTTCGGCAACAACGGCGTGCTCGGCACCATCGTGCAGGTCAGCGCATCCTTCATCATCATGTTCGTGGTCTTCGCGGGCTTCCTGCAGACCTCCAGGGCCGGCGACTGGTTCAACGACCTCGCCATGGCCTCGGTCGGCTGGGCGCGGGGCGGGCCGGCCAAGGTCACGGTGCTGTCGGGCATCCTGTTCGGCACCATCTCGGGGTCTTCGGTGGCCAATGTCGTGGCCTCTGGCGCCTTCACCATCCCGATGATGCGGCGCGTCGGCTATGATGCCGCGACCGCGGCGGCGGTCGAGGCGACCAGCTCCACCGGCGGGCAGATCACGCCGCCGGTGATGGGCGCGGGCGCCTTCATCATGGCCGAGGTGCTGGGCCGGGCCTATGCCGACATTGCCCTGGCGGGCGTCATCCCGGCGCTGCTGTTCTACACGGCCAACTACATCCATTGCGACCTGCATGCCCGCAAGCATGGCATCCGCGGCCTCGCTCGGTCGGAACTGCCGCGCTGGATCGACATCGGGCGGCGCATCTACATGGCCGCCCCGCTGGTGATCCTGCTGTATATGCTGATCATCGGCTATTCACCCTTCCGCGCCGCGGCCTGGGGCATCGGGGCGACGCTGGTGCTAATGCTCGGCGCGTCACTGGCGCATCGACTGGCGGTGCGGCGGCAGGGGATCCTCGCGGCGGCGCTGGGCGCCACCCTGGAAACCGCGCGCGACATCGAGAAGGGCCTGACCACCAGCGCCCGCGAATGCATGCAGCTGATCGCGGTCTGCGCCGCAGCCGGCGTGGTCGCAGGGGTGATCGGGCTGACCGGGGTCGGCGGGCGTTTCGCCAGCATGCTGCTGCTGATCGCCGACAGCAGCCAGTTCCTGGCGATGATCTTCGCCATGGTGGTGGCGATCATCCTGGGCATGGGCGTGCCGACCACCGCCGCCTATGCCATCACCGCGGCGGTGGTGGCACCGGGATTGATCCGAATCGGCATCGATCCGCTGGTCGCGCATATGTTCATCTTCTACTTCGCCATCCTGTCCGCGATCACGCCCCCCGTGGCGCTGGCCAGCTTTGCCGCCGCCGGCATGGCGGGGGCGGATATGTGGCGGACCAGCCTGGTCGCGCTGAAGCTCGGCCTCGCCACCTTCATCGTGCCCTACATGTTCTGGCTGTCGCCGACGCTGCTGGCGCAGGGGCCGCTGCTGCCGATCCTGGTCGCGGTCGCGACCGCGGGCCTCGGCGTCTGGGCGCTGGCCTGCGCGACCGAGGGCTGGATGGGCCGTGGCGCGCTGACCCTGCCGCTGCGCCTGGCCAGTGCGGCCGGCGGCCTCTGCCTGATGGCGCCGGAGGGGCTGACCGATATCGGCGGCCTGGTGGTGCTGGCGTCGCTATGGCTATGGCAGGCGCGCTCCTTCCCGGTCGAAGCCCGCACATGACCCCGATCCCCGCCGCGGCCGCGCAAAGCCTGATCGACGCCGGCCGCCGGCTGGATGCGCGCGGCTGGGTGCCGGCCACGGCGGGGAATTTCTCGCTGCGCCTTGGCCCCGGGCGGATCGCCCTCACCCGTTCCGGCTTCCACAAGGGGTTTTTGACGCCCGAGGCGCTGATGGTGGTCGACCTGGACGGGGTGCCGGAGGATGCGGGTCTGCGCCCTTCGGCCGAAACCGGGCTGCATTGCGGCATCTATCGCCGATTCCCCGGCGCCGGGGCGGTGCTGCATGGCCATTCCATCGCCAATACCGTGCTGTCGCGCGCCGCCGGGGTTGATCTGACCCTGGCGGGATATGAATTGTTGAAGGCATTTCCCGGCCTTGCCACCCATGACGCCAGCGTCGAGATCCCGGTCGTGGACAACGACCAGGACATCGCCCGCATGCAGGCGGGGCTGGAGGCACGGTGGGATGGCATGGGCGCCACCCCGCCACCGGGCTATCTGATCCGGGGTCATGGTTCCTATATCTGGGCCGCCGACCTGCCGGGCGCCCTCGCCCGCTTCGAGGCCCTGGAATTCATGCTCGATTGCGAGCTTGCCACACGGAGATCCGCATGAGCCGCCTGACCGTCTGGGACGCCGCCACCAACCAGGTGCAGACGACGACCGAAGATGCCGCCGAGATCGCCGCCATCCTGTCCGGGATCGGCGTGCGCTTCGAACGCTGGGACATCGCGCCGCTGCCCCCCGGCGCCTCGGCCGAGGCGGTGCTGGACGCCTATCGCCCGCGCCTGGATGAATTCATGGCCGGCAGTGCCGCGGGGTCCAGCGACGTGCTGCGCCTGACCCCGGACAATCCCAACAAGGATGCGCTGCGCCAGAAGTTCCTGTCCGAGCACATCCACACTGAGGATGAGATCCGCTTCTTCCACGAAGGCGCCGGCAATTTCGTCATCCACGCCGATGGCCGCGTCTTCGATGCGCGCTGCACCGCGGGCGATCTGATCAGCGTGCCGGCGAACCACAAGCATTGGTTCGATGCCGGTGAGACGCCGATGTTCACGGCGCTGCGCGTCTTCACCGATACCTCCGGCTGGACCCCGCACTACACCGGCACCGACATGGCCAGCCGCTTCCCCGCAGCGACCGCGGCGTGAGCTTGCGCCCCACCGCGATCCTGACCGATATCGAGGGCACCACCTCGGCCATCGCCTTCGTGAAGGAGCGGCTGTTCCCCTTCGCCGCCGCGGCGCTGGACGGCTTCCTGGCCGACCGGGCCGAGGACCCGGTGGTCGTGGCGCTGCTCGCCGAAGTTCTGGCGCTGGCCCCGGGCCGTCCGCCGGCCGAAACACTGCGCGGCTGGATGCTGGCCGATGCCAAGGTGACGCCGCTGAAGACGCTGCAGGGGCTGATCTGGGAGGCAGGCTTTCGCGACGGGCGGCTGCAGGGGCATCTGTGGCCGGATGTCGCGCCCTGCCTGCGCGCCTGGGCGCAGGCAGGGATCCGGCTGGCCGTCTATTCCTCGGGCTCGGTCGCGGCCCAGAAGCTGCTGTTCGGCCATTCGGAGGCCGGCGACCTCACCCCGCTCTTCTCCGGCTTCTTCGACACCACGCTGGGGGGCAAGCGGGAAGCGGCCTCCTATGCCGCCGTCGCAACCGCGCTCGCGCTCCCGCCGGACGACATCCTGTTCCTCTCGGACGTCGCGGCCGAATGCGATGCCGCCACCACCGCCGGGATGCGGGCCTGCCGTCTGGTCCGGTCGGCGGATGGCACCGAAGCCGGCAGCCGCCATCGCGAAGCCGCCGACTTCTTCGCGGTGGCCGAAGCCTTCGACCTGCCCAAGCCCATCCCAGCGGTCTAGCCTCCGCAGCCACCCCCAATCGCGGGAGCGCCTGTATCCATGCTGACCACCTATGCCGTGCAGAATGGCAGCGTCCTGCCGCGTGAGGGGAACCAGCCGCCCGAGGTGTTGCGCGGTGCCGTCTGGCTCGACCTGCTGAACCCCACGCCCGAGGAGGGGCGCGCGCTTGAGGCGGCGCTGAATTTCGAGATCCCGACCCGCGAGGAGATGCAGGAGATCGAAAGCTCCTCCCGGCTCTACCGGGAGGATGACGTCCTCTTCCTCACTGCCAATTTTCTCTATGGCGTCGAGAACGGCGAATACGGCTCGACCGCGATCACCTTCGTGCTGGCGACCAGTGTGCTGGTGACGGTGCGCTATGCCACGCCCAAGGCCTTCGCCTCCTTCGCGGCCCGGGTGGCGCGCCAGCCGCAGGCGCTGATGACCAGCCCCGATGCGGTGATGCTGCATCTGTTCGAGCAGGTGGTGGACCGCCTCGCCGATATCCTGGAACGGATCGGCGCCGACATGGACCGCGCGAGCCAGGCCGCCTTCCGCACCGCGCGCGGGCAGATGAAGGCCAATGTGCGCGACCGCGAATTGAAGAACGCGCTGATCGTGCTGGGCGAGGTCGGCGAGGTCACCACCCGGGCCTCGGAAACCCTGCTGGGCCTGACCCGCATCCTGACCTTCGTCAGCGCCGAGAAGGCGACCGCGGTGCGCAAGGAGAACCAGCCGCTGATCAAGACGCTGGTGCGCGACGTCCGCAGCCTGATCGAGCACGCCAATGTGCTGAACGCCAAGGCGAGCTTTTTGCTCGACGCCGTGCTCGGCATCATCAATGTCGAGCAGAACGCGATCATCAAGACCTTCACCGTCGCCTCGGTCGCGCTGATGCCGCCGACCCTGGTCGCCAGCATCTATGGGATGAATTTTCGCTCGATGCCGGAGCTGAACTGGAGCTTTGGCTATCCGATGGCCGTGGCGGTCATGCTTTGCTCGGCGATCGTGCCCATCCTATATTTCAAGCGGAAGGGCTGGCTGTGACGGGCTGAAAAGGTCCCGAGGGCGGTAGTCGGCAGCACCGGCCACCAAAGCGGCCGCGCGAACAGCACCGGCGTTGAGCCCCACCATCACCCTGGCGCCGCCCAGGACCAGGCGTCGGGCAGTGGCGGCACCGATGCCGCCGGTGGCTGCCAGGAAGCACAGCACTGGCGGGATCGAGCGCCAGCGGTTTTTTTGCGCATGGCTCTGTGCTAGGCCGCACGTGGCGTCTCCGTAGCTCAGCCGGATAGAGCACCAGATTCCTAATCTGGGGGCCGTGGGTTCGAATCCCGCCGGGGACATGCCTTTTGCCACCTTGGCCAAAAGCCTTTGCCACTTTGGGCGCTGATCCGTTCATCGGATGGCCCCCTTTCGCCCCCGTCCCGCTTCCCGTTTGCGGATCGCATTCGCGGCCATGCGGTCGTCCGGCCGGACATAGACCGCGACCACGCTGCGGCTCAGGTGGCCGGTCACCGCGCGAATCTCGTCGTCGGTGGCGCCCGCCGCCCCAAGCTCGGTCGCTGCCGTCCGGCGAAGGTCGCGGAATTGCAGGTCCTTCGGCAGGCCGGCCCCATCCCTGATGCGCGCGAACTCGTGCCGGAAGTGGAAGCGGCCCCAGGCCTTGCCGGTCGTCTCCGAGCGCAGGATCGAATCGGCCGGCTCCCCCTTTGCGGCCGAAAGCTCCGCGGCAAGTTCCTTCGGCAGCGGCACCATGATCCGCGTCCCGGTCTTCGACTGCCGCAGCGTCACGGCCCGGCCGTCGAATTGGCCCCATAGCAGCGCAAGGACATCGCCCTGGCGCTGCCCGATGGCGAGGGCGAGGCGAACCGCCAGCGACAATGAAGGGCGGTCAGCGGCCTTCGCTGCGGCGCAGAAATGGGCAACTTCGGCCGGCGTCCACACCCGCGACCGAGAGTCGGGCGTGATCAGATGCAGGCCCTTCGCCGGGTTGTCACCGCGAAGGCCCTCGTCCCAGGCGAAGCCGAGGATGACGCGCCATATCCGCATATGCGAGGCGGCAGTGGCCAGGCCGCGGGATTGCAGCTTGCGGTAGGTATCGGCCAAGTCCTTCCGCGTGATCGCCTTCACCGCTACCCGGCCGGCGACCCGCTCGATTTCCCGAAGCACGTCCTCGTAGGACCGCTGGGTCGATGCGGCGAGGCGCGTGAAGCGCGGGTCTTTCCGGTAAAGCGCGATCAGGTGCGCCATGGTGCCCGGCGCGAGGCCCGGCGCGCCGGGTTCGCGCTTCCGCTCCTTCTCGACATCGGCGTTCAGTTGCCGCGCCCGCTCGACCGCCTTCGGCAAATCGGAGCCGAGCGCCTCGGCCATGAAGCCGAGCGTTCGCACCGCCGGTGTCGGGCGCCAGAAGTAGCGCCCCGCGATGAAGCGAAGGCGCGGCACCGTCAGTTTCAGCGTTCCCATGACAATTCACCCAGGCTTGGCCCCTGGGTAACGTGAGCCTCGACTGGCGCCATCGCGTCCAGGGCCTTGTCGATGGCGGCGCGGTCCCATGTCACCCGGCCGCCCGAAGCACCCCGGCGGATCGGCTGCGGCTATGTGTCGCCGCTGCTCATAGGCGCGTATCTACCCGGCATGGCCGACAGGATCACGCCCGAAGCGCGCAGCGCGAACATGTCCCGGATACGGGGCAAGGACACGAAGCCGGAGCTTGCGGTCCGCCGGATGCTGCATGCGATGGGCTATCGCTTCCGGCTCCATCGTCGGGACCTCCCTGGCACGCCCGATATCGTCCTGCCCGGCCGGCGGAAGGCGATCTTCGTCCATGGCTGCTTCTGGCATGGGCACGCCGGCTGCCGCCTCGCCGCGAAGCCCGCGACCCGCCCCGAGTTCTGGGCCGATAAGATCGCGAAGAACCAAGCCCGTGATCGGCGCGCGGTCGCAAAGCTGCGGCGCCTCGGCTGGTCGGTGGGAACCATCTGGGAATGTGGCCTCCGCGATCCCGAACGCCTGGCGGCCAGGCTTCATCGCTTCCTCCATAGGGATTAGTGAACACCCCTCGCCACCATCGGCGCGCAGCCACGCATCGCTGGGGATTGTTTCGGGGGATCGGAAGCTGACTTCATCTGGCGTTCTTGAGGAGAAAATGGCCCGTCTGGCGTCCGGTGAAGCGCCGCGCGTCCTGGACCTGTTCGCGGGCTGCGGCGGTATCAGCCTGGGGTTCCTGAAAGCGGGCTTCCGCATCGACGCGGCCGTGGAGATCGACCCCATCGCGGCCCGGTCTCATGCGCGCAATTTCCACCCCGGCGACTTCAAGCGGCATTCCGTCGCCAGGGACATGGTGACCACGCAGCCGTCTGCGCTTTGCCGCGACCTCAAGCTCGGCAGGGTCAGTGAGGCAATCGACGTCATCGTGGGCGGGCCGCCATGCCAAGCCTACGCACGCGTCGGCCGCGCCAAGCTGCGCGAGATTGCCGCCCATCCCGAGGCCTTCAAGGTGGACCCGCGGGGGAATCTCTACCTCCGGTATCTCGAATATGTGCGGGCCTTCCAGCCGGTCGCGCTACTCATGGAAAACGTCCCGGACGTGATGAGCTACGGGGGACACAATGTCGCCCAGGAGATGGTCGAGACGCTCGAAGAGATGGGCTATTCGGCCCGGTATTCCCTGCTCAACAGCGCCTTCCACGGCGTGCCTCAGACGCGCGACAGGGTGTTCCTTATCGCCTACCGCACCGAGCTTGGCGTGGTGCCGAGTTTCCCTCCCCCCACGCGCTTCATCGCCCTCCCGCCGGGCTATGCCGGGCAGCGCCGGGTTGCCTTGCAGCTTGTCGATCTCCTCGGTGGCCGGGGTTTTGTGCCGCCGGTCGCCCCGAACCCGCCCATGGCAGCCGCGATATCCGCCGAGGAGGCAATCGGCGACCTGCCGCCCATCCAAGGCGACACCGTGCGTCGCGGGATGCGGCGGCTGGATGGCACACAGGCCATCCCCTACCCCGCGACGAATGCCATCAGCGCCTATGCGGCAACGATGCGCCAATGGCCGGGCTTCGAGGGCAGACCGAATCTCGACGATCACGTGATCCGCGCCCTGCCGCGCGATGGGCGCATCTTCGCGGCCATGCCCGAGGGTGCCGAATACCCGGCGGCGCTCGTTCTGGCGGACACGATGTTCCGGGAAGAGGCGGCTGCACAGGGGCTTTCGGAAGGCTCGGAGGCCTGGGTGGCCCTAAAGGCGGCGATGGTGCCGCCCTACAATCCGGCGACGTTCGCCAACCGATGGTGGAAGCTCCGGCGCGACCAGCCCGTCCGGACCCTGATGGCCCACATCGGCAAGGACACCTACAGCCACATCCATTACGACGCGGCCCAGGCCCGGACGATCAGCGTGCGGGAGGCCGCGCGCCTTCAGAGCTTCCCGGACGGCTTCCGCTTCGAGGGCGCCATGAACAGCGCCTTCCGCCAGATCGGCAATTCCGTGCCGCCTCTGATGGTGGAAAGCCTTGCACGTAGCATGGCAGCGGTTCTGGCCCGAGCGACAGGAAGACACACGGAGGCGATATAGCAGATACAGCCGCTTCTGCTGATTGGTCTCATCGCCAAAATGGGCCTTGTGCGCCTTACCTACGCCACATATATCCCTTCTGTATGGACGGAGGCGGACGGTGAGGGACAAGCACGGCAAATTTGTGGAGTTGGCGAACAAGCGCGTGAATGCCGCCATGAAGGCCATGCGGCTCGTCGCGAACCTCTCCAACAGGACGAATTACGAGTACACGGAAGAAGAGGCGCGGAGGATCATCCGCGCTCTTCAGAAGGAGATGGACGCCACCAAGGCGAAGTTCGGTGACGGCGGCGGCGTGGGTGACGGGGAGTTTCGGCTGTGACGCCGGCCGGCCCAGACCTCGTTGTCCGCTGGAAGAAGCAGGCCCTGGATGATGTCACGAAGAACCTCACGCAGCGCGACCAGTTCAGTTCCGAGAAGGTCGGCCTGACGGAGGCTCTTGTTCGCGAGGCCTTCCAGAACATCCTAGATGCAGGCGTCATGGGCCGCACGTCACCGATCCGGGTCCGCGTGGGCATCACAAAGCCCCAGGCTGGCCCGGAACCCTTCATGGGTGGCCTGCTGATGGCGCTGCGCCCGCACTTGGCGGCCTGCGGCATCGAGGCGCCAGAGGCCGATCTTGCTGCCCCTGGCTTCCTCGTCATTGAGGACTTCACGACCACCGGCCTGACCGGATCGTGGAAGAGCCAGGACAACGGGGGCTGGAATGGCTTCTTCCGGGCCTTCGGCGAATCGAACAAGGGAGGGCGCACGGGAGGCCGGTGGGGGCTGGGCAAGCTCGTCTTCACATCGGCTTCCGCAATCCGCACATTTATTGCGCTCACGGTCCGGCACGACGACGCTGTTCCCGAACCGCTTCTGATGGGCCAGACCATTCTCAACACGCACGACATCGGCAGCGACCGCTATGGGACGCATGGCTTCCTGGCCCTCGATGGGGCGGACGGGACGATGCAGCTTCCCTGCCGTGATGCGGAGACCATTGCGCGCTTCCGCGCCGAGGCGGGTGTCATCCGCATGAACGAGCCTGGCCTTTCCGTGGCGGTCGCCATGCCGTCGCGCGATCTTTCGCGTGAAAGCCTGCTCCGGTTCCTGCTTGACAACTACTTCTTCCCCGTCATCGACGGGCAGCTTGAAGTTGATGTGGAAGGCACTGCCGTCACGGCCGCCAGCTTCGATGCCGTGGTCAAGGAATTCGGCGGCGAGGAACTGAAAGGCGGCCGGATGGCGGCCTTCATTCGTGATGTCGGCGCGGCCCGCACGAAGGCGCCCATGGCGTCGGCTCCGGCCGGATGGCACGGGCGCGACCGTCTGGGTCTGACTGAGGCGGCGGTCCTATCCCTCCGCGAGGTCTATAAGGCCGGTGGCGTCGTGTTGGTCCGCTTCCCGATCTCCCTGCGGAATCGGCAGGGAGAGACCTTTGCCACGCATGTGGACGTGGCGATGCGGAAGATCCGGGACGACGAGAAGGGCGGCGCCATCGCGGTGCGCAACCTCATCACCGTGCCGTCCGAGGCCGACCGCATCCGCGCCGCGGGGTGTTTTGTTGCGCTGCTCGCCCAGGACGATGCCATCGTCGGCTTCCTCGGCGATGCGGAGGGGCCGGCACATACCGAGTGGAACGCCAGGGCCGACCGGCTCAACGCCGCATGGCAGAATGCCGCCGGCCGCCTGAGCGAGGTCCGTGCCGCACCGCGCAAGCTGGTGGAGCTTCTGGCGCCGGCCATTGCTGAGGAAGACCCGGACGCGCTGATTGAGGAACTCTCTGTCGAAAGCGAGCTTCGCGCCGCGCGGCTGCCTTCTTCCAGCACGAAGAAGCCCAAGGGGCCGCCCGCCGAAATGCCGGAGCTTCCTGCGGCAAAGGCGAAATGGCGCCTTCAGAAGCGGGATGGTGGCTTCTTCATCGCAAGCGGCCCCGGGCTTGAGGAAGCCGATCTTCCGCTGCGCCTGCGTGTGAAGGCGGCCTTCGACGTGCCGAGCGGCGATCCCTTCAAGCGGCACAACAGGCTGGATTTCGACCTCACCGAGCGCGACGGCATCACGGTGACCGAGGATGGCGCGCGGGCGGTCGGCGAGGATGCGAAGACCGCCATCATCACGGCCGACGCAACGACCTTCCGGGTGGGCTTCGAGGGCTTCGACACGCGGCGTGACCTGATCGTGGAAGCCCGGAGGACGACGAAGTGAAGCGCCGCTTCAACTACACCGGCCGAAAGGGCATCCCCGCCGGCATGGTGGCGGTCGCCGTGCTGCCGCCGGGCGAAGACGGGGTGCGGAGCTTCGATGCGCGATTCGGTGATCTTGCTTCCCTGGGCCTGCCAGCGGATGCCCGCGTCTATGTTGAGCCATACGTAAAATCGTCGTCCATGCGGTTCGCCTTCGGCACGGTGGGTTCAGTATTGGCGCCGCAGGACAGAAGTCTGCCCGAGATCGACGAAGGTGCCGGCGTGCTTTTCCGCGTCCTCGTTGTGGATGAGGCGGACAAGGGCGGTCGGCTTCTCGCCATGGGCGACAAGATCGCGCCTGTCGGCGATGAGCAGCAGCGCGACGCCTTGCTGCCCCTCGTGACCGAGGACCTGGGAGAAGCCGTCTGGCGGCTTGACGCGACGGCGGGTGCTCAACCGCGGCTGCTCATCAACAGCCGATTTCCCGGATTGAAGCAGAAGATGCTCGAAGACCCGCTCTTGATGGGCGCCATCCTTCCGCTCGCCGTAAGGGACGCGCTGCTCGCGGTGCGTATGGAAGATGACCTTGAGGCCGATTGGGTGACGAAGTGGAGGCGGTTCGTGAAGGATGTGGCCGGTGAATCTTGCGCGGAGCTTCTCTTCGACGAAGGCGAGGAGGACGAAGAAAAGGTGGATGACGCCATTGAGCATGTGTGCGGGCTGCTGATCCAGCGGCGCCAGTATCTCACGCGCGCGCTGCGCCACGCCGGGAGCACGGCGGATGCCTGAAGCGGTCCGCTGCCTGAACGAGGAAGGCTCTCGCCTGTTTCGCGACTACGTGGAGCGCGTGAGGAAGGGCGATACGGAAACGCCGCCATGGCACCTGCTGACGGACGAGGCGACCTCGGCGCCGCTGGACGCGAATGTCCTGATAGAGGTCCGTGATTTCGCATCGCGCGTCGAATTCGGTCGATATCTCGCAGACCGTTTCTCGCATGTCGAGAAGCGCCGCCTGTCCCGCGACGCGGGCCTCTGGAACTGGCTGGCCCTGCGATACTTCGACCAACTTGCGCCGCCCGCGGCATCCGGGCCGCGGAAGCTGCTCGCGCCGGGGCACTATGTCCTTGAGGGTCGCTTTGCCCACAACCGCTATTACCGCCATCTCGTCAGGGCGGCTTGGTATGCCCTGGCGCTGCATGGTGACGATGGCGCCATCCTTCTCATGTCCGCCGGGAAGCCAACGCCCGGCGTCGGCCAATGGGGCGAGATTTCCGAGCAGCTTGCAGGCTATCAGGACATCCTCGGCAGCAAGACCGCACTGGTAGCCGCTGCGACCCTGTTCCTCGATTCCGCTGGTGCCACGAAGCGGGGAGCGGCTTCGCCTGACGGTCCGGGCAGCGTCCGCCGTCTTTCCACCGTCCTGCGCCAGCTTGCCATGACGCACGATCTGCGAACCGCGGAGCCGGCCGAGGTCGTCGCGATGCTGCCGGATGAGTTCGAGGCTTTCCGCAGCGCACCGAAGCCCGCGAAGCGAAGGTTCAGCGTAAGCAAGCTGTTTGGCGGCAAAGAAGCGCGCGCCTGACGCGCCTTCCTATGCCCGTTTCTCCGCGCTCACCGGGATCGTCCAACCCTCGGGGGTGATCGCATAGACCATCGTCCGCGGACAGGCGCCGGCCGCGGCGCGGGCTTCGGCGAGGGTCTGGAAGCGGGCGGTGTCGTATTTCCCGCGGCCCAGGAAGCGCGCGGTGGAGAATGCGACGGCGCGGGCGATCTGCTTCGCTTCGTGCAGGTCGGCGGGGTGGGGGCGCTTGGCGCGCCGCCCGGGTTTCGCCGCGCCCATCACTTCGCCGCCCGCGCTTCGAGGGCGCGGATGGCGAGGTCGCGGAAGCGAATCAGGGCCTTCGGGCTGGTGCTGGTCGGGTTGATCGCCATGGCGCGCAGCCCGGCGACATCGCCGGCCTCGGCCATTTCGATCAGCTTCGCGAGCTTCGCCCGATAGGGCTTGTGCGTGTCGGCCGAGAAGTCGGGCGGGGCGGGAAGCTCGCCGCGCGCGGCCTTCGCCTCGGCAGCCATGGCGTCGGCGCGCACCGCCTTGCGGACCGCGCGGCTGGCGATGCCGCGCCGCTGCTCGGCTTGCGTCGGCGCGGCCTTATCATGAATGGCGCCGCCGCTATCCGGCATGGGCGGGGCGTTATCATGCATGGCGGCGCCCATCATCGTGGCGGCGGCATCGACGTATGCGACGGCCGCCGCGAAGACTTCCTCCCGCCCGGCCTCGTCGGCATCGGTCGGCCCTTCCGCCGCTGGGGCGTCGGTGGGTTCGAGGATCGCTTCCGTGATCACGCGGCGCAGCGCCTCGGTCGGCGTCTCGGCGGCGGCCGGCGCGATGGCCTCCGGCTCAATGCCGATGGCGCGCATCCCGGCGTCCGTGATGCGAAGGCCCGTCATCGTGCCATCGGCGTCGGTGCGCCAAGCGAAGGCGGCGTCGCTGGCCGCCAGTGTCACGGCGTCGGCAATGCCGCCCATCGAGAACTTGCGCGCGATCTGGGCGCGCGGCGCGGGGGGCGTCGGCGGCGGCAGGATTAGGCCCTCCGGGTGCTGCGCGGCCTTCGCGAGGATGATCGCCTGGGTGTCGGAAAGCTTCATGGTCTGGCTCCTGCTGCCGGTGCGGCGGATGCCGCTTGCCCAGGCAGAGAGCCGGAGAACCCGAAGCGGAGGGGTTGCTGAGAGAGCGGGAGGGGGTGGCGGACTGAGCATGTCCGCCGGGGCGGCGAATGCTGCTCTCTCGCCACCGCCGGATGGCCGGCGATAGGATGGAGGCGAAGATGGCGCAGGCAGCGATGACACGGGCGAAGGAGAAGCGATGGGCGATCATCGGCGAGGACGGCCGGCACGTCTGGATGGGGCGCCATAGCGACCCGACCGAGGCCGAGATCGCCCAGGCCGAGAGCGCCCTCGCGGCCCAGGGCCTGGCCGGCTGGCTCGCCATCACCGAGGGCGACTATTGGGCGAAGCGCGGCCGAATGGGCTTCGTGATGGTCCGGCCCCTCGCCGCCCCTGCATCCAGCTTCGAGGCGGGCACCGCCGCCTTCGAGGCGGCCCGCAAGGCGAAGCTCGCCGCCCTCGATTAAAGGGGCGCAGCGCCTGCCCCGGCACGGGTCATCCGCGCACCGTCTCGTATGCCGTGCCGCCGCGGCG
>Ga0255334_1000411_pt1 | contig 35206 bp, 31 predicted proteins | sample EtOH5_35cm_T3_12_FD_202080 | JGI IMG/M metagenome (GOLD analysis project Ga0255334, IMG submission 202080) | Sandy soil microbial communities from University of British Columbia, Vancouver, Canada - EtOH5_35cm_T3_129 | ecosystem: Engineered > Artificial ecosystem > Sand microcosm > Unclassified ... | reverse complement strand
GAGCGGGCTTGCTCGCGATGGCGGTCTGTCTGCCAGCGCATTTGTTGGATGTGCCGGCCTCATCGCGAGCAAGCCCGCTCCCACAGGGGTTGGGCGGCGATCACAAAATCCGGGCGTGACCTCAATCAAATGTGGGAGCGGGCTTGCTCGCGATGGCGGTCTGTCTGCCAGCGCATTTGTTGGATGTGCCGGCCTCATCGCGAGCAAGCCCGCTCCCACAGGGGTTGGGCGGCGATCACAAAATCCGGGCGTGACCTCAATCGAATGTGGGAGCGGGCTTGCTCGCGATGGCGGTCTGTCTGCCAGCGCATTTGTTGGATGTGCCGGCCTCATCGCGAGCAAGCCCGCTCCCACAGGGGTTGGGCGGCGATCACAAAATCCGGGCGTGACCTCAATCAAATGTGGGAGCGGGCTTGCTCGCGATGGCGGTCTGTCTGCCAGCGCATTTGTTGGATGTGCCGGCCTCATCGCGAGCAAGCCCGCTCCCACAGGGGTTGGGCGGCGATCACAAAATCCGGGCGTGACCTCAATCGAATGTGGGAGCGGGCTTGCTCGCGATGGCGGTCTGTCTGCCAGCGCATTTGTTGGATGTGCCGGCCTCATCGCGAGCAAGCCCGCTCCCACAGGGGTTGGGCGGCGGTCACAAAATCCGGGCGCGACCTCAATCGAATGTGGGAGCGGGCTTGCTCGCGATGGCGGTCTGTCTGCCAGCGCATTTGTTGAATGTGCCGGCCTCATCGCGAGCAAGCCCGCTCCCACAGGAGTTGGGCGGCGATCACAAAATCCGGGCGTGACCTCAATCGAATGTGGGAGCGGGCTTGCTCGCGATTACGGAGTGTCAGCCACCATCATTTTTGACTGTGCCACCGTCATCGCCAGCAGGCTGGCTCCCACAGGGGGGCGGTGGGTATGAAGTCTGTCGTGATCATCGGTGCCGGGCCGGCCGGGATTCGTGCGGCGCAGACGTTGGTGGCGCATGGTGTGCGCCCGATCCTGCTGGACGAAGCCGCACGCGGCGGCGGGCAGATTTATCGGCGTCAGCCGGTGAATTTCAAACGCTCGGCGGTCAAGCTATATGGCTTCGAAGCGCGCAAGGCGAACGCGTTGCATCAAACGATTGATGAGTTGCGCGAGCAACTCGATTACCGTCCCGACACCCTGGTGTGGAACGCCGAAGACGGTGCACTCGACACCTTGCACGAGGGTCGCGCCGCACGACTGGAATTCTCTCGGGTGATCGTCGCCACGGGCGCCACCGACCGGGTTTTGCCGGTGCCGGGCTGGACGTTGCCAGGTGTCTATAGCCTCGGCGCCGCGCAGATCGCCCTGAAATTCCAGGGCTGCGCCATCGGTGAACGGGTGGTGTTCGCCGGCAGCGGCCCCTTGCTGTACTTGGTTGCGTATCAATACGCCAAGGCCGGCGCGAAGGTGGTGGCGGTACTCGACAGTTCACCGTTCAGCGCTCAGGCCCGCGCCCTGCCCGGCCTGCTGTCGCAACCGGCGACATTGGCCAAAGGCATTTACTACCGCAGCTGGCTGACCGCTCACGGCATCCCGGTGCATCAGGGCGCAACCTTGAAACGCATCAACGGCGAACAACGGGTGCAGTCGCTGAACTGGTCCAACTCCAGCGGCAAACATACGCTGGACTGTGATGCAGTGGCCTTCGCCCACGGTCTGCGCAGCGAAACCCAACTCGCTGATTTGCTCGGCTGCGCATTCGCCTGGAACCCGCTCAACCGCGCCTGGCTGCCGCAACGCGACAGCGCCGGTCGCAGCAGCGTCGCCGAAGTTTATCTGGCGGGTGACGGTGCCGGCATCATGGGCGCCGACGCGGCGGAAATCGCTGGCGAACGGGCTGCCCTCGCTTTGCTCGAAGACAACGATTACCCGATCGCGCCGCAGCGTGGCGTGCAATTGGAGCAGGCACTTGGACGGATCGATACCTTTCGCCATGGCCTGGAACGCGCTTTCGTATTCCCGGAAAACTGGGCGACCGATACCGCTGACGACGTGATGATCTGCCGCTGCGAAGAAGTGCGCGCCGGTGACATCCGCGAAGTGGTGCGTGAAGGCCATTGGGAAATCAATCGGGTCAAGGCCCATTGCCGGGTCGGCATGGGCCGCTGCCAGGGTCGGATGTGTGGTGCCGCGGCCGCGGAAATCATCGCCTGCGAAAGTCAGCGGGCGGTGTCCGACATCGGTCGACTGCGGGCGCAGGCGCCAATCAAACCGTTGCCGTTTGGTCTGGAGATCGAGCCATGATCGAAGTCGATGCAGTGATCATTGGCGGCGGCATTGTCGGTGCTTCCGCCGCGCTGTTTCTGAGCCAGGCGGGTCGTCGCGTGGCGCTGCTGGAGCGGGATTTTTGTGGCTCGCATTCCAGCGGCGTGAACTATGGCGGCGTGCGCCGTCAGGGTCGGCCGCTGTCGCAACTGCCGCTGTCGCAACGGGCCCACGAGATCTGGGGCCGGTTGCCGCAGTTGATCGGCATCGACGGCGAGTACCAGCGCAGCGGCCACTTGAAACTGGCGCGCAGCCTCAACGACCTGCGCGCATTGCAGGAGTACGCCGCCAGCAGTCAGGGCTTTGGCCTCGATTTGCAGGTGCTCGAACGCAGTGAGTTACGCGCGCGTTTTCCGTGGGTCGGCGAGGTGGCGGTCGGCGCTTCATTTTGTCCGGATGACGGCCACGCCAACCCGCGCCTGGTATCTCCGGCATTTGCCCGTGCAGCCCGACACCATGGCGCGCAGGTCCATGAACAATGCGCGGTGGGCGCGGTGGAGCACGACGGCCAGCGCTTTCGCGTCAGCACTCAAAGCGGTCTCGAACTGCGGGCACCCTGGGTATTGAACTGCGCGGGCGCGTGGGCGGGAAAACTGGCCGGGCAATTCGGTGAACCCGTGCCGATGCACGCCGGGCACCCGGCGATGCTGGTCACCGAACCGTTGCCGTGGGTGATGAACGCGAGCACCGGTGTCGAGGGCGGTGGCATCTATGCGCGCCAGGTCGCGCGCGGCAATTGTGTGTTGGGCGGCGGTCAGGGTTTTGCCCTCGACGACGCCCGCGCCCGCCCCGGTCAGCACGCCGTGATCGAGATCCTGCGCCAGGCCGTCGAGCTCTACCCGTTTCTTGAGGGCGCCCAGGCGATTCGTACCTGGAGCGGCACCGAAGGTTACTTGCCCGATCGCCAGCCGGTGATCGGTCACAGTGGCACTCAACCCGGTCTGTTGCATGCGTTCGGCTTTGCCGGCGCAGGTTTTCAGATCGGTCCTGCGGTGGGCCAGGCGCTCGCCGAGATCATCTGCAGCGGCGCCTCAACCACGTCGCTGGATGCGTTTTCCATCACCCGGTTTCACTCCATCTCCGTTGCTTGATAGAGGAAGGTCGCGCCAATGAATAACGTCAAACGCACTGCACTGCTCGGACTTTCGTGCCTGAGCGCCCTGCTCACGGTCACCCAGGCCCAGGCCGAGCCGACGCTTTACCTCGGCATGAACGGCGGGACCATGGAGCGGCTCTACGCCGACAAGGTGCTGCCGGTTTTCGAGAAAGCCAACAACGTCAAAGTGGTGATTGTGCCCGGCACCTCTGCCGATATCCTGGCCAAGGTCCAGGCCAGCAAAGGCAACCCGCAGATGCACGTGATGTTCCTCGACGACGGCATCATGTACCGCGCCATCGCCATGGGCCTGTGCGACAAACTCGAGGACAGCCCGACCCTGGCGCAGATTCCGGCCAAGGGCCGCATCAAGGACCAGGCCGTGGCAGTCAGCCTCGGCGTCACAGGTCTGGCGTACAACACGCGACTGTTCAAGGAAAAAGGCTGGGCTGCGCCGACCTCGTGGATGGACATGGCCGACCCGCGCTTCAAGGACAAACTGGTGTTTCAGTCGATGGCCTCTTCGACCTTCGGCCTGCACGGTTTCCTGATGTTCAACCGGATTCAGGGCGGCAGCGAAACCGACGTCGAACCGGGGTTCAAGGCCTGGCCGAACACCATCGGGCGCAACGTGCTGGAATACATTCCAAGCTCGGCGAAGATTTCCGAAATGCTCCAGACCGACGAAGCGGCGCTGTTCCCGCTGACACCGACTCAGGTGACGGCCCTGAAACTCAAAGGCATGCCAGTCGAGTACGCACAACCGAAAGAAGGCGCGGTGGTACTCAACGTCGCCGAATGTGCCATCGCCGACAACACCCAACCGGAACTGGCGCAGAAACTCGCCGCGTTTCTGCTGACCCCCGAGGCGCAAGCCGCTGCACTTGAAGATGGCGATCAGATCCCGTCCAACCCGAATACCCCGACCACCGACAAGACGCGCGGTCAGGTCGAGGCGATGAAGCAGTACCTGCAAACGGCTATTGCAATCGACTGGGACCAGGTCAACGAACAGCGCCCGGCATGGAATGCGCGGTGGAATCGCAGTATCGAGCGGTAGTTCTCCGGTAGAGCAAACGCAACAAAAACCCCTGTGGGAGCGGCGGTGCGACGATTCGACTCGCTCGCGAAAGCGGTGTGTCAGCCACATCATTACCGACTGACACACCGCCTTCGCGAGCAAGCCCGCTCCCACAGGTTTCGCGTTAACACCCCACCTCCAGCACCACACTGGCCAGTTGCTTCCCGCACTTGTCTACACAACTGGCAGCAAATTTCCGGTATTGGTTACACTACGCCGCCGCAGCTCGGGGAGCCTGCCTGACGATAACGGGGTGATGCCAGTGGCCGTTCGACCGCCTGACCGTTCGCGATTCACACCACGCTGGCCCGCGCTGCGCCGTCTCTTCGGCAAGGTCTCGATCGCCTCCGCCAGTCATTCCGCGACGGGACGCGCCGTCCACGACTACTTTCGCCACAAGGCCCATTCCCAAGGTTACACACTCAGCCATAGCCAACAGCGCGTGATCGACTGCATGGCGCAGCACGCTACAGCGCTGCTTGGCCCGTCGGCGAAACCACTGCCGGGTCTTTACCTGCATGGCGCCGTCGGTCGGGGCAAGAGCTGGTTGCTCGACGGCTTTTTCCAGGCGCTGCCGATCGCGGAAAAACAGCGCCTGCACTTTCATGAATTTTTCGCCCGACTGCACGAGGGCATGTTCAGCCATCGCGACCATCCTGATGCGCTGACGACGACGCTGGACGAACTGCTGAGCGATTGCCGGGTGCTGTGCTTCGACGAGTTTCACGTCCATGACATCGGCGATGCAATGCTCATTGCGCGGCTGTTCAAGGCCCTGTTCCGCCGCGGCATCCTGCTGCTGGTCACGTCGAATTACCCGCCCGAAGGCTTGCTGCCAAACCCGCTCTACCACGCGCGTTTCAAACCGGTGATCGACCTGATCAACGCCCGCATGCAAGTGATGGAAGTCGGCGGCCCTCATGATTACCGCAGCCAGGCGAGAACCCACGCCCAGCAACTGTTTACCCAGGGCCACTATGTATGGCCAGCCACCGTGGCGCAGCGTCAGGCATTGAACCTGCCCGAACCCGACGCGCCAACCATCGCGCTGCCCGTCGGCACCCGGCATCTTCCTGCCCGCTACTGCGAAGGACGAACCATCGGCTTCACCTTCGCCGACCTGTGCGACCACCCCACTGCTGTCATGGATTACCTGGAACTGTGCCGGCGATTCGATCACTGGATCATCGACAAACTGCCCAACCTCGCCGACTGCTCGATCGCCGCACAGCAGCGCTTCATCAATCTGGTGGACGTTTTGTACGACCAGGACAAGCACCTGATCCTGCTGGGCCAGCGGTCGTTAAGCGAGAACCTGGGCGGCGATGCCATTGATCTGGCGCGCACTCGCAGCCGGTTGGGGCAGTTGGTGGAGGTCCGGGAGTCGGTCTGACCACAAGGGTGGCGGCGCGACACCTGCCGCCATCGCGAGCAAGCCCGCTCCCACATTGGTCCTGCGTACACAGGTCAAATGTGGGAGCGGGCTTGCTCGCGATGGCGGTCTGACAGTCACCAGAGTTTTCCCGCTATCATGTCGCCCTTTTTCAGGCCCCCGCGCCCTACCCTCGATCAATAGCGAATCTGTTCATGGATACCCTTGCGCAACTGCGCGCCGGCCTGCTGGCTGGCTCCACTCGCCTGGACCTGGCCGCAGGCCTGACGGAGTTCCCACGGGAAATCCTCGACCTGGCGGACTCGCTCGAGGTGCTCAACCTCAGCGGCAACGCCTTGAGCAGCCTGCCGGACGACTTTCACCGCCTGACCCGTTTGCGCGTGTTGTTCTGCGACCGCAACCATTTCAGCGAACTGCCCGCCTGCCTTGGCCAGTGCGCCGCCCTGACCATGCTCGGGTTCAAGTCCAACCGCATCGAAACCGTTCCGGGCGCTGCGCTGCCACCGCTGTTGCGCTGGCTGATCCTCACTGACAACCGCATCAGCGAACTGCCCACCGAACTGGGTGAGCGCCCGCACCTGCAAAAACTGATGCTGGCCGGTAACCGTCTGCAGCGCTTGCCCGAGAGCCTGAGCAATTGCCGTCGCCTGGAGCTGACCCGCATCGCCGCCAACCAGTTGACCGAACTGCCGGATTGGCTGCTGACCCTGCCAAGCCTGACCTGGCTGGCCTACGCCGGTAATCCGCTGGAAACAGAGGCGGATGCGGCCGCGCTCGAGGCCACGCCGACGATCCCCTGGTCGCAGCTCAGTCTGGAACAACAATTGGGCGAAGGCGCTTCCGGGGTCATTTATCAGGCGTCGTGGAAGCAGGCAACGCCGGTCGCGGTCAAACTCTACAAGGGCGAAATGACCAGCGATGGCTCGCCGCTGCACGAAATGAATGCCTGCATGACCGCCGGCCTTCACCCTAACCTGATCCGGGTCGAAGGACGGATCATCGAGCACCCGCAGGCGCAGGCCGGGCTGGTCATGGAGCTGATCGAACCGAGTTATCGCAACCTCGCCGGGTTGCCGAGCCTGGCGTCCTGCAGCCGTGATGTCTACGCCAGCGACACCCGTTTCAGCGCTGGCGTGGCCTTGCGAATTGCCTGTGGCATCGCGTCGGTGGCCGAGCATCTGCACCGTCAGGGCATCACCCACGGCGACCTCTATGGCCACAACATTCTGTGGAACGAGCACGGTGATTGCCTGTTGGGGGACTTTGGCGCAGCGTCTTTCCACTCGACGCAGGACAGCCTTGAAAGCCGCGCATTGCAACGGATCGAGGTGCGTGCGTTTGGCGTTCTATTGGGGGAATTGCTGGAGCGGATCGACTCGGGGTTGAGCGATGAGGGGCGTGTGTATCTGGAGGATTTGCAGCAGCGCTGCTGTCAGCCGGATGTGCTGGCGCGGCCGGGGTTCAGCGAGATTGTGCGGGAGTTGGACAGCCGGTGACCGCTGCGCGGTCATTCGCGAGCAAGCCCGCTCCCACAGGGGTTCTATGTCGGTCACACGTTATGCGTACGACACAAAACCAATGTGGGAGCGGGCTTGCTCGCGAAGACGGTCAGTCAATCGACAGAACCGTCAATGACACAATGATTTAACCCGCCAACCCGACAAACATGTCCTGCACATCATCGTGGTTATCGAGGCCTTCAAGGAAGGCTTCGACCTCAGCCATCTGCTCGTCGCTCAGGCCGCTGACCGGGTTCTTCGGCTTGTAACCCAGCTTCGCCGACAACACGGTGAAACCCTGCTCAGGCAAGGCTTTCTGTACCGAATCCAGGTCGGTCGCTTCGGTGATGAACAGCGTGGCGCCGTCCTCGGCCGGTTCGAAATCCTGTGCGCCCGCTTCGATAGCGGCCATTTCCGGATCGGCATCCGGGCTGTCCGGAGACGCCTCGATCATGCCCACATGGTCGAAGTCCCAGGCAACGGAACCGGACGCACCCAATTGGCCCTTGCGGAACGCGACGCGGATTTCCGCGACGGTGCGGTTGATGTTGTCGGTCACGCATTCAACGATCAGCGGCACTTGGTGCGGCGCGAACCCTTCGTAGGTCACGCGATGATATTGCACGGTTTCGCCGAGCTGGCCGGAGCCTTTCTTGATCGCACGTTCCAGGGTTTCGCGGGGCATCGAAGCCTTTTTCGCCTGTTCGACCACCAGACGCAGGTGTGCGTTGGTGGCGGTATCGGCACCGTTGCGCGCAGCGATGGTGATTTCTTTCACCAGTTTGCCGAAGATCTTGCCCTTGGCATTGGCTGCCGCTTCTTTGTGTTTAACCTTCCACTGTGCGCCCATTACTCACTCTCACTCTCTTATCTGTGGCGCCGAGACATCTATTGGCCGACGCTTTGTGCAAGTTTATACGGCCTAAAGTTGGCAATCGACCAAAAAATCCATCCTGTCGAATCGACATCTTCACCGCGAGTTGTAGGGCGATTCTGAAACGTCGCTTTGCGGTGACCATAAGGAGCCACGGTTTCGTACCCTCTGCGCCCGTACTCCCTGGCAGAAGCGCGCTCGATGCACAACGACAAGGAAAGTCCCTTCACCCTGACCCTGCTGAACGGCAATTTGAGTTTGCAGGTGGTGCAGTTCAATGGCCTTGAAGCCCTCAACCAGCCTTACCGATTCGACATCGAGGTGATCAGCCTGGCGCCTGCCATGAGCCTGGATCGCCTGCTGCAACAACCGGTGTTCCTCAGCCTGGCGCAAGGCCGGGGCGTTCACGGCATCATCCACTGCGCCACCCGCGAACATCGCGACCTGCACCGGGTCGGCTACAGGCTGGCGTTGGTGCCCTGGCTGCAAAACCTCGATCGACAGCGTTCACGCCGAGTGTTTCATCAGCTCGATGTGCCCACCATCCTGCGCCGGTTGCTCGAAGAAAACGGGCTGCCTGAAGACAGCTACCGCTTTGAACTGCCGAACGGGCGCTATCCCGCCAAGCCGCTGTGCATTCAGTTTGATGAAACGGACCTGGCCTTTCTGCAACGACTCTGCGAAGAAGAAGGCATTCACTATCACTTCGAACATCAGCGCGACGGCCATGTGCTGGTGCTGGCGGACGACAGCCTCAGTTTCCCTCAAGAACCGCTGCTCATGCCGTTTCACGGCGATGAGGCTGCTGCCGTAAACGGGCCGGTGATCAATGAATTGTTCCAGCGCCACACCTCGCCCCCACTCACCACGCGCCCTTCCCCACAACCGCTCGAGCGCGACCAGCTCAGCCGCCGGACACTGGAACGCCTGCGCTGCCGCCATGGGCAGATGCAGGGTCAAAGCAATCAGAGCGCATTGCACAGCGGACGCATCGTACAAGTGTCGGAACATCCGCTACCGAATTTCAACGATCAATGGCTACTGACCGAAATCCGACATCAGGGTCGGCAGCCGTCGATTCTCGAGCGCAACGTAACCGACGGGGTGCAGCGTTACAGCAATCAGTTCACCGCCATTCCATGGTCAACGGTATTCCGGCCCGCACTCACACAGGCCAGACCCAACATTCCGGGTTTTCAGTCGGCCCGGGTGCTGGGCCCGCTCGGCCAGCCTGCAGAGCTGGATGAGCAAGGCCGGATAAAAGTCAGGTTATGGCCAACCCCGCAGACTGAGGAGGACGAGTCCAGCGGATTCTGGCTGCCGGTGGTCGTCGTTGCCCCGGATGGCCGGATCGATCCGTCCAGGCTGCCGGTCGCCGGAGCCGACGTGCTCATCAGTTTTCTCGACAGCGATCCGGACCGCCCCGTGTTGTACGCCACCGCGAGCAGCCCGCCAGCGCCTCACCCCGCGCCGCAACCCAAGGGTGATGACCGCCTGCTGTTTGACTGGCTGGTGAACCGGAAAACCTGATCAGCCTTTGTCCGCCTTGCCGGCCGCCGCCGCGAATTTCGCCAGACGGACATCCAGATGCCGTGGTCGGCGCCCGTGATCCTCGGCGCGCTCCTTGCGGCGGATGGCGTTGCGCACCATCAGCGAGCCCAGGTAACGAATCGGCTCCGGCGGAAAGAAGCCCAAAGGACCGTTGACCAGCGGCGAACGGGTCCAGGCGTTGTCCAGCCCCTGGACCATCGAAGCGAGAATCTGCCCGCCCATATGGCACGGTCCGACGCCGCTGCCGGAATAACCGAACCCGTAAAATACATTACCGTGGGCACTCATCTGGCCGAAGAACGGCAGCCCCGTGACCGAGCGATCCGACGGACCGTTCCAGGTGGCCTCGACCTTGACCTCGGCAAACGCCGGAAAGAACTCGCCCAGGCTGTGCTTCAACAAACCGGCATAGGGCGACGGCTGATCGAACACCGGCAGCATCCGCCCACCGTAGGCGAACGTGTTGCCGCCCTTGCCGAGCATGATCCGGCCGTCCGGGGTGTTGTGGTAGTAGTGCACGAAAATTCGCGAATCGAGCACTGTGACGCCGCTGGTCAAGCCGATTTCGTCGAGCAGATCCGGCCGTGGTTCGGTGATCAGCATGTCGCTGGAGACAATCGCCACACTGCGTTCGAACTGCGGGAATGCGCGGGCCATCCACGCGTTCATCGCCAATACGACCCGATCTGCGCGGACAGTGCCGTTGGGGGTGTGAATGCCCGCGGGCTTGCCCTCCTCCAGTCCGGTCATCGCCGTGTTTTCATAAATCCTCACACCCGACTGCAACGCAACCCGGCGCAAACCGCGCACGAGTTTGCCTGGCTGCACGCTCGCAGCGGCCGGTGAAAACCAGCCTTCCAGGTGTTTGCTTGAGCCGGCCATGCGTTGTACATCCGCGACCGGCCGTTGAGTGAAAGAGTTGATACCGTTGCGTTCGAGCGCCGCGATCACCGCGTCGGTCGAACCGCATTGCGCACGGTTGGTCGCGGTGTAGAGCGTGCCGTCGAGGCGGTAATCGGCGTCCACGCCGTACTGTTCGCAGAAGGTGCCGATCGCGTAGATGCTGCGCTCGGACTCCTTGACCAGACGCACCGCCTCTTCGACGCCGAACAACCTTTCCAGGGTGAAATACTTGGCCGACCACGACAGTGCACAACCGCCATTGCGGCCACTGGCGCCGGCCCCGCAGATGTCCGCCTCGATCAGCAACACGTCCAGTTCAGGGTTCTGCTCCTTGAGCATGATCGAGGTCCACAACCCGGTGTAGCCACCACCGACGATGCACACATCGGCGCGGGTGTCGCCCACCAAGGGTTCGCACGGCGCGCACGACTCGGCCGCCAGCGCCTGTTCCAGCCAGAAAGGTCTCATCGGTATTTCCTCAGGTACGCAGGGGTTTGACGCTCATCGGCCGGTCAGGCACGAACGCACTTTGGGCCTGCAGGCCCGCCGGGCGGCTGTTCCAGTAAGGGATCAGCACCAGCGCGGAGAACAACGCGCAGCCGGCGAAGATAATGAACACGGTGACCGAGTCGAAGTAGCCCGGCAGCAAGCCGCCGAGAATCGCCCCGACCGAGCCGCAACCGTTGACGAAGCCTGCCGACGTTGCGCCGGCCTTGGCGGTGCCGAAATCGATGGCCGCCGCGCCGCTGATCATCGAGTCCGGCCCGTACAGGGTCAGGCCCATGACGAACAACAACGCCACCACCAGCATCACACTGCCGGTGTGCAGCGCGCCCATGAACAACGCCAGGGAAACAGTCAGCGCCAACAGACTGAGCACGCAGGCCGGCATGCGCCGGGCGCCGAACAATTTGTCCGAGGCCAGCCCCAGCAGGATCGGCCCAAGCAGCCCGGCCAGTTCGAACGCTGTCGGGATGATCGCCGCACCGACTTTACCCACCGTCGGCATCTGCTCGAAAACGATGACCGGGCCCCACAGCAAAATCGCGTAGCGCGCCGGTTTCAGCAGGAAATACGCGAGCCCGAGAATCAGCACCGTGCGGTTGCGCAGGATTTCCTTCAGCGGTTCCAGCACGCTGATCTTGCTTTGAGCGTACGCCTCATCGGCGGTCAGCTCGGGCTCGGGCTCCACCGCTGGCAAGCCGACGTCTTCAGGTTTGTTGCGTTGAAAAATAAAAAACAGCACGGCGACCAGCCCAACCACCGCCGCACTGGAAATGAACGCCGCATGCCAGCTGCCGATGAGCGTGTACGCCCACCAACCGGCAAACGGCGAAGCCACGAGTCCGCCAAAGGCATAGCAGGAACTCCATAAACCGAGCACCCGCCCGCGCTGTTCGGCGGGGAAGAAACTGCCGATGTTCTTGCACAACCCCGACCATCCGGTGGACTGGGCCAGGCCTTGTATCAGCATGCACGTGGCGAAAATCGGTAACGTGGCAAAGCTGCCCATCACCAGCGCCGCGGCGGCGGAAATGAGCAACCCGCCAAGTACCACGACCCGCGGGCCAAAGCGGTCGGCAAGGATGCCCCAGGTGAATTGTCCGAGGGCGTAAGCGGCGAGGTAGATGGCATCGAGGTTGGCCATGGCCATTTTGTCGAGGGTGAACGTGGGGTCTTCGGCGATCCCCAGTTTGGCCACGGAAAACGCTTTGCGGGTGAAGTAGAAAGCGGCATAAGCGAGCCAGGTGATCGCGAAGATCTGCACGCGCCAACGCTTGATGGTGCCGATGTGCTTGTTCATTGTGGTTCTGACCTCAGGGTGTGAGTGTGCCGGCAGAAATTGAGAAATAACGCCTGTCTTTTTATTGTTGAGCACTGCGATATCGCTGCGTCACTGAGGCGATACCGGTCAGATGAGTCCTGCAGTTGCACGCACAGGCTCATGGTCACGGAGGCTGTTCGACTGACCAGTCACCGCGACTGAGGCCGATAAAAACAATTACTGATTAATAAGTGAAATCGATTTATCGTATTTCCAATATAAGCTCAGCTTGTTACTGGAGGTTTCGATGTCGGTTTCCCACGCCCAGCTCAAAGCCTTCCACGCCGTGGCTGTACACGGAAGCTTCACCAAAGCCGGCGAGCGGCTTTTCCTCACGCAACCGGCGATTTCCGATCAGGTGCGCAAACTTGAGGAACGCTTCGGTGTTTTGCTGTTCCACCGCAACAAACGTTCGGTGCGCCTGACCGATCTGGGCGAACGCTTGCTCGGCATCACCCAGCGGCTGTTTGTCATTGAGGCCGAGGCGCAGGAGCTGCTGCAGGACTCCCAGGCGTTGCAGACCGGCAGCCTGATTCTGGCGGTGGATGCGCCGGTGCACGTGCTGCCGCAGATCGCGCGGTTCTGCGAGCGCTACCCCGGCATCAGCGTGAAAATCGAAACCGGCAACACTGATGAATCGCTGTTTCGGCTGTTCAACTATCAGGCTGACCTGGCGTTGCTCGGGCGTGAGGTCAGCGATGAACGATTGATCTCGGTAGCGCTGCGTAACGACCCGATGGTGGCGTTTGTTTCGCGCAATCATCCGTGGGCCGACCGCGAGTCGATCTGCCTCGCGGACCTCGACGACACGCCGCTGGTGCTGCGGGAAATCGGCTCGGTGACTCGCCAGACGCTGGAGGAGGAAATGGCCGGCGCCGGTTTCCGGATTCGCCCGGCGATTCAGGTTGAAGGTCGGGAAGCGGCGCGTGAGGCGGTGGTCGTGGGGATCGGGGTGGGCGTGGTCTCGGCCGCGGAGTTCGGCGCGGATTCGCGGGTGTGTGCATTGCCGATTACCGATTGCACACGGCGGCTGACGGAGACGCTGGTGTGCTTGCGCGAGCAGAGTTCGCGGCGGGTGGTGGCGACGTTTCTGGAGATGGTGCGCGAGAGTCTTGTGTAGGCAGGTCCGGCCCCTTCGCGAGCAAGCCCGCTCCCACATTTTGACCGAGTCGTTCCAGGCGACTCGGTCAAAATGTGGGAGCGGGCTTGCTCGCGAAGGCCGCACCTCAGTCTATCGGCCGGGCGCCAACTCGAAAAACGCCTGAATCAAACGCAAATCCCGCCGCCGCTCCATGCACCCGATCATGTGTCGATTCACCAATCCCTCACCAATAATCGGCACTGCCGCCACCCGTGGGTCATGGCTGACTTCCACCGATGACACCACCCCCACCCCCAACTCTGCCGCGACGGCCTCGGTCACCGCCTCACGACTGTCCAGTTCCAGCAACACCCGCGGATTGACCTTCGCCTGAGCACACGCCTCATCAAACGTGCGTCGGGTAATCGAACTCGGTTCGCGCAACACCATGATCACCTGATCCAGCTCCTTGAGCGGCACCCCCTTCGAACGGTGCGCCCAAGGATGACTATCCGGCACCAGCGCACAAATCCGCGACTCGCTCAGTGCCTGCAAATGCAGACCCTTGCGCGGCTCGACCTCGGTCAGCACCGCCACGTCGGCATGCTCCGACAACAACGCCGCGAGGGTTTCCTGGGCATTGCCCAGGCGCAGGTTCACGGTGATCCCCGGATACCGCGCCCGCAGGCTGGCCAGCATCGGCATGACCATGTGCGGCCCGTCCGCCGCCACCTCCAGACGCCCGGTGAGCAACTGCCGATTGGCCTCCAGCATCACTTGCGCTTCTTCGGCCAGACCGAACATCGCTCGTGTGATCGCGGCGAGTTTGGTGCCCTCCTCCGTCAGCTCCACCCGTCGTGCCGTTCGCCGCAGCAAGGTGATCTGGTAGTGCTCCTCCAACGCCTTGATGTGCCCGGTGACCGCCGGCTGGCTGATGAACAGCCGCGCGGCGGCACGGGTGAAGCTGCCCTCGCGGGCCACCGCATCGAACGCGCGGAGCTGGAACAGGTTCATTAATAACTCTCACTGATGGCTGGCATAACAACAAACAATTTGATTGATAGCACGGCAAATTGCAATTTAAGCCCCGTAGCTTCATCCCATCGATTGCGAGGACACGAGAATGAGTACTGCCGAACCCATCCTGCTCACCCCCGGCCCGTTGACCACGTCGGCACGCACCCGTCAGGCGATGATGGTCGACTGGGGTTCATGGGATGACCGCTTCAATCAACTGACCGCCAGCCTCTGCGAGCAATTGCTGGCGATCATCAACGGCGGCGACAGTCATCACTGCGTGCCCCTGCAAGGCAGCGGCACCTTCGCGGTCGAAGCGGCCATCGGCACGCTGGTGCCTCGCGACGGCAAAGTCCTGGTGCTGATCAACGGCGCCTACGGCAAACGCCTGGCGAAGATCTGCGAAGTGCTCGGCCGTTCCTTCAGCACGTTCGAAACCGCCGAAGACGAGCCGACCACCGCCGCCGACGTCGACCGTCTGCTGCGGGCCGACGCCAGCATCACCCACGTTGCGCTGATTCACTGCGAAACCAGCACCGGCATCCTCAACCCGCTGCCGGAAATCGCCCAGGTCATTGCGCAACACGGCAAACGCCTGATCATCGATGCCATGAGTTCTTTCGGCGCGCTGCCGGTGGATGCGCAACAAGTGCCGTTCGACGCGCTGATTGCGGCCTCGGGCAAATGCCTGGAAGGCGTACCGGGGATGGGTTTCGTCTTCGCTCGCAAAGAATCGCTGGCGAACGCCGCGGGTAATTCGCACTCGCTGGCGATGGACCTTTTTGACCAGCACACCTACATGGCCAAGACCGGTCAGTGGCGCTTCACCCCGCCGACCCACGTGGTCGCGGCGCTGCACGAAGCCCTGCTGCAATACAACGAAGAAGGCGGTTTGCCGGCGCGGCATCAGCGCTACGCCGACAACTGCAAAGTGTTGCTCGATGACATGGCCAAACTGGGTTTGCGCAGCTTCCTGCCCGCCGCGATCCAGGCGCCGATCATCGTCACTTTCCACGCACCGAAAGACCCGCGCTACCAGTTCAAGGCGTTCTACGAACGCGTCAAGGCCAAGGGTTTCATCCTCTACCCCGGCAAATTGACCCAGGTCGAAACCTTCCGCGTCGGCTGCATCGGCCACGTCAACCAGGCCGAGATGCACGCGGCCGTGGCGGCGATTGCCGAAGTGCTGCGCGAGATGGAAGTGTTAGAGATCTAAACCACACCGGTTTCCCCTGTGGGAGCGGCGGTGCGACGATTCGACTTGCTCGCGAATGCGGACTGACATTCAACATAAATGTCGCTCGCTGCACCGCCTTCGCGAGCAAGTCGAATCGTCGCACCGCCGCTCCCACCAAAAGCAGCTCCTCATTAATCAGTTGCCACAGGACTTGATCACCATGAACTACACAAACCCAACCAAACTCCAGGCCGCCATCCTCGACTGGGCCGGCACCGTAGTCGACTTCGGCTCGTTCGCCCCTACGCAGATTTTTGTCGAGGCCTTCGCCGAATTTGACGTCCAGGTGTCCATCGAAGAAGCCCGTGGCCCGATGGGCATGGGCAAGTGGGATCACATCCGCACCCTGTGCGATCAGCCGGCCGTCGCCGAACGTTATCGCAAGGCCTTCGGTCGCACGCCGACCGACGATGACGTCACCGCCATTTATCAGCGTTTCATGCCACTGCAGATCGAGAAAATCGCCGAGCATTCGGCGCTGATTCCCGGCGCGCTGGATACCATCGCCAACCTGCGTGCACAAGGAATCAAAATCGGTTCCTGCTCCGGCTACCCGAAACAGGTCATGGACAAAGTGGTCGAACTGGCTGCCACCAACGGCTACGTCGCCGACCATGTGGTCGCCACCGACGAAGTGCCCAACGGCCGCCCATGGCCGGCTCAGGCGCTGGCCAACGTCATCGCCCTGGGCATCGACGATGTCGCCGCGTGTGTGAAGATCGACGACACCGTGCCGGGCATTCTCGAAGGCCGGCGCGCCGGTATGTGGACCGTGGCGCTGATCTGCTCGGGCAACGCGCTGGGCCTGGACTATGAAGGTTATCGCGCCCTCGGCAGCGATCAACTGGCCAGCGAGCGCAAGCGCATCCACGCATTATTCGAAGGCTCGCGCCCGCACTACATGATCGACACCATCACCGATTTGCCGGAAGTGATCGCCGACATCAACCAGCGTCTGGCCAAGGGTGAAATGCCGCAGACCTGCTGATCCCCCGCCTCCCCTTGTAGGAGCCGGCTTGCTGGCGATAGCGGTGGGTCAGCCCACATAAAGGTTGCTGACACACCGCTATCGCCAGCAAGCCGGCTCCTACAAGGGGAATTGTGTTTTTTGCTCAATCACCTGACTTAGAGCATTGAACCGCCAATGGCTTGAGGCAAACCTTGCGAAACAGGCTTACAGTTAAAGCACACCGTCGACCAAGAACGGTGGCTCGACCCGACCTGTGAGGAACGCCGAATGCCCTGGAAAAACTCCGATTCACGCTACAGCACCGTGTCGATCACGCTGCACTGGTTGATGCTGGTCCTGCTGGCGCTGGTGTACGCCTGCATCGAATTTCGCGGGATCTTCCCAAAGGGCAGTGGCGGCCGAACGCTGATCACCGAGTCGCACTTCATGCTGGGGCTCACGGTATTCGTGCTGGTCTGGTTCCGGTTGTTCGCCCGCAGCCTTGGCCCGGCGCCGCAGATATTCCCCGCCTCACCGCACTGGCAAACCACCCTCGCCAGGTTGATGCACTGGGCGCTCTACATTTTCATGATCGCGATGCCGATCCTGGGTTGGCTGGTCACCAGCGCCAAGGGTCATCAGGTGATGTTCTATGGCATTGATCTGCCGCTGCTGGTGTCAGAGGACAAGGAGTTGGCCAAACGGATTCAGGAATGGCATGAACTGGGCGGCACCATCGGCTACTGGCTGATCGGCCTGCACGCCGTGGCGGGGATTTATCATCACTATGTGGTGGGCGATAACACCTTGTTGCGAATGATGCCCAAGCGGGTTAGCCGCAATACCTGAACGTGAGGGAGCGGGCTTGCCCGCTCCCACATTAGTCTGCGGCGTCCTTCAGGTTTTTGGACAGAACCCGCGGCGGCCCTGCAAGCCGCCGGTGTGGATGAAGATCAGGCGCGTGCCTTTTTCGAGTCTTCCCGCTTCGACGTGCTGCTTGAGCGCCAGTAATGCTTTGCCGGTGTACAGCGGTTCGAGAGGAATGCCGCTGGCCTGTTCGGTTTGCGCGATGAACTCCAGCAACAGCGGATCGACTTTGGCAAAGCCGCCCCGGCTGGCCTCAAACAATTCATAGACCGGACCGCGCAAGCCTGCTTCTTGCACAATAGATTCGACCTGCTGCGCCACACCATGGTCGTCAGGCACGGCCAACGCGCCGTAAACCGGATGTTCCCCCGCTTCGGCCAGCACCAGGCCGGCCAGCGTGGTGCCGGTTCCACAGGCCAGCCACCAGCCGTCGAAACCGCTCCACCCCAGCCCCTTCAGTTGCTCGCTGACCATTGTTTTCAACGGCATGCAGCCCTTTGCGCCGGGTAATCCGCCGCCACCTTCGGGCACCGGAAGCAGATCGGGATACTGCGCCCGCCAGGGTTCCCAGAAACCCGCTTCGTGCCGCGCGCGATAGCCGCCATAACCCAGCCAGTGCAACTGCATGCCAAAGGTCTGCAAGTCGTTCACTGTCGGCGTGTCTTGCGGATGACCGCGCAGCAAACCCACCGTTTTGAACCCGAAGCGTTTGCCGGCGGCCGCCAGTGCATGCAGATGATTGGAGTGAGCACCGCCCAGGCTGATGATGCCTTTGGCACCGGCAAGGTCAGCGGCTTTGAGGTGTTCGATGAGCTTGAACCATTTGTTGCCACTGATCAGCGGGTCGATCTGGTCGAGGCGCAGGATGGCGACTTCGATGCTTGATCGGGTTAGCCAGTCAAGATGAAGGGGTTCGAGCGGGACTTGGGGTAGCCAGTCACTGGAAGGGAGAAGCATCGATGCCGGCTCTGGGTAAAGAGCCGGCATCTTAACAGCAGACCTGTGGCGAGGGGGCTTGCCCCCGTTGGGCTGCGCAGCAGCCCCATACCCATACGACACGGTTTTCCAGAATCACCGAGGCGAATGGGTTTACGACGGCTGCGCCGCCGAACGGGGGCAAGCCCCCTCGCCACAGGGATTGCGTGATTACAACTGCGCAGCCAACCGCGAACCCTGATTGATCGCCCGCTTCGCGTCCAGCTCCGCCGCCACGTCCGCGCCGCCAATCAAGTGCACGTTCTGCCCCGCCGCGACCAACCCGTCCTGCAACTCGCGCAACGGATCCTGCCCGGCGCAGATCACGATGTTGTCCACCGCCAGCACTTGCGGTTCGCCGGTTTCACCAATGCGGATGTGCAAGCCTTCGTCATCGATCTTCAGGTATTCGACGCTGTTGAGCATCTGCACCTGCTTGTTCTTCAGACCGGTGCGGTGAATCCAGCCAGTGGTCTTGCCCAGGCCGTCGCCGACCTTGGTTTTCTTGCGTTGCAGCAGGAACACTTCGCGGGCCGGTGCATGTACTTCGGCCTTGACGCCGGCCACACCGCCGCGTGCTTCCAGATGCGTGTCGATACCCCATTCTTTCCAGAAGGCTTCGCGATCCAGGCTGGTGGCCACGCCTTGATGCACCAGGAACTCCGACACGTCAAAACCGATACCGCCCGCGCCGATCACTGCAACACGTTTGCCGACCGGTTTGCGCTCAAGGATGACATCCAGGTAGCTCAGCACCTTGGCGTTCTCGACGCCCGGAATCGCCGGCGTACGAGGCGCGATGCCCGTAGCGAGGATGATTTCGTCGTAACCGCCTTCCACCAGTTTCGCCACGTCGACGCGGGTATTCAGGCACAGCTCGACGTTGGTGGTTTGCAGTTTGCGGTTGAAGTAACGCAGGGTTTCAAAGAACTCTTCCTTGCCCGGCACGCGCTTGGCGATGTTGAACTGGCCGCCGATTTCGCTGGCCGAATCGAACAGCGTCACTTGATGGCCACGTTCGGCGGCCACGGTGGCAGCCGACAGACCCGCAGGGCCGGCACCGACCACAGCGATCTTCTTGATCTGCTGCACCGGCAGGTAATTGAGTTCGGTCTCATGGCAGGCCCGCGGGTTCACCAGGCACGTGGTCAACTTGCCGCCAAACGTGTGATCGAGGCAGGCCTGGTTGCAACCGATGCAGGTGTTGATTTCATCGGCACGACCGGCAGCGGCCTTGTTGACGAAGTCAGGGTCGGCGAGGAACGGCCGCGCCATGGAGACCATGTCGGCATCGCCTTCGGCGAGAATCTGCTCGGCGACTTCCGGGGTGTTGATGCGGTTGGTGGTGATCAGCGGAATGCTCACCGAGCCGCGCAGCTTGGCGGTGACTTTGCTGAATGCCCCACGCGGTACTTTGGTGGCGATGGTCGGAATCCGCGCTTCGTGCCAGCCGATACCGGTGTTGATGATGGTTGCACCGGCCTGCTCGATGGCCTTGGCCAGCGTCACGATTTCTTCCCAGGTGCTGCCGCCCTCCACCAGGTCGAGCATCGACAGGCGGAAAATAATGATGAAGTTCGGACCGACCGCTTCACGTACACGGCGGACGATTTCCACCGGCAGGCGCATGCGGTTTTCGTAACTGCCGCCCCAACGGTCCGTGCGGTGGTTGGTATGGGCCGCGAGGAACTGGTTAATGAAATAACCTTCGGACCCCATGATCTCGACACCGTCGTACTCGGCTTTTTGCGCCAGGGTCGAGCAGGTAACGAAATCGTTGATCTGCTTCTCGATGCCTTCTTCGTCCAGCTCCTTGGGCTTGAACGGGTTGATCGGCGCCTGAATGGCGCTCGGCGCAACCTGTTTCGGGCTGTAGGCATAACGACCGGCATGAAGAATCTGCATGCAGATCTTGCCGCCCGCCTCGTGCACCGCGCGGGTCACGATCTGGTGTTTGAGCGCTTCTTCTTCAGTGGTCAGCTTGGCCGCGCCGGAATACACACCCCCTTCGTCGTTCGGGCCGATACCGCCCGTCACCATCAGGCCGACACCGCCACGGGCACGCTCGGCGAAGTAGGCAGCCATGCGTTCGAAGCCGCCGGGCTTTTCCTCAAGACCGGTGTGCATCGAGCCCATCAGGGTGCGGTTGCGCAGCGTGGTAAAACCCAGGTCCAGCGGGGCCAACAGGTGCGGGTAATGAGCGGCGGTCATCGGTAACTCCACAACGAGCGATCACGGAAAAAGTGTGGGCGCTCTTTGGCGCCCCTCTGTCATGTGCAACAGACTATGAGCACTCCCCCGGCCGCTCAATGACCGAAACTGACAACTTAATGATCCAAACGAGCAGAACCCAGGCCTCACCCATTGGCGCAACTGCGCAGCCGTGAACTCCAGATTGCTCAAGGCAGGCAGGTTCTCCCCCAGTCGCCCGACCTGGCCGCGCAGGTCAGTGAGTTCCGGCTGGAAATTCGTATACCATATCTCCAACTCAATCGAACGACTGCCGCCGTGAACCTACCCAAATTCAATGCTCCAGACCTGGGCAATGCGCCTTCGACCTCGGAAATCATTACCCGCCACCTGCGTGACGCCATCGTTGCCGGGCATTTCGCCGAGGACGAGCCTATCCGCCAGGACGATATCGCCCGGCAATTCAACGTCAGCAAGATCCCGGTGCGTGAGGCTCTCAAGCGACTGGAGGCCGAAGGCCTGGTGATGTTCCAGCGCAATCGCGGGGCAATGGTCACGCGGGTGTCCGATGCCGAACTGGCACAAATGTTCGAAGTGCGCATGTTGCTCGAAGACAAAGTCCTGCGCCTGGCCATTCCCAACATGACCGAAGACACCTTCGCCCGCGCCGAACGCATCTGCCAGGAGTTCGTCGGCGAAGATGACGTGGGCCGCTGGGCCGAGCTCAACTGGGAACTGCACGCCTGCCTCTACGAGCCGGCGCAACGTCCATTTCTGGTGAGCCTGATCCGTTCGGTCAATGACAAGCTGGAACGCTACTTGCGCATGCAAATGAGCCTTTCCGCCGGCAAGGAGCGCGCCGATCACGAACACCGGGAGATCCTCGAAGCCTGCCGTGCCGGTGACGTCGATCGGGCGGTGAAGCTGCTGGACGAACACATCGCCGGGGTCTGCAAAACCCTGTTCGAGCACCTGCCCCACCACCACTGACAAACTGCGACACTGTGCCGATTTCGTCATGGGCGCTGGATAAAACCCTCAAGCCTGCAAGCCCTCACGCGGGCCACTCTTGCGTTCACTCATCTGAACGGACGTGGCCCTGTCATGAAACGCATCACCGTGATCGACTCCCACACCGGCGGCGAACCGACCCGCCTGGTGACCGCCGGCTTTCCTGATCTGGGCACCGGTAGCATGGCCGAACGCCGGCAGCGCCTGGCAGAACAGCATGACCACTGGCGCGCTGCGTGTGTGCTCGAACCGCGGGGCAGCGATGTGCTGGTCGGCGCACTGCTGTGCGAACCCGTCGACCCTGCGGCCTGCGCCGGGGTGATCTTCTTCAACAACACCGGTTACCTCGGCATGTGCGGCCACGGCACCATCGGCCTGGTGGCGTCGTTGGCGCACCTGGGCAAGATCGCTCCGGGCGTGCATAGCATCGAAACACCGGTGGGTACGGTGCAGGCGACCTTGCACGACGACTACTCCGTCAGCGTGCGCAACGTGCCGGCCTACCGTTATCGCAAAGCCGTGGCATTGCAGGTGCCGGGGATCGGCGAGGTGGTCGGCGATATTGCCTGGGGCGGCAACTGGTTTTTCCTGATCGCCGAGCATGGCCTGCGCGTCGCCAGCGACAACCTTGATGCGTTGACCGCTTACACCTTCGCCGTGCAGCAGGCACTGGACGTTCAGGGGATACATGGCGAAGACGGCGGGTTGATCGACCACGTCGAGCTGTTCGCCGAGGATGAGCACGCCGACAGCCGCAACTTTGTGCTCTGCCCCGGCAAAGCCTACGACCGTTCGCCCTGCGGCACCGGCACCAGTGCAAAACTGGCGTGCCTGGCGGCCGACGACAAATTGCAGCCGGGACAGATCTGGCGTCAGGCCAGCGTGATCGGCAGCGAGTTCGAAGGCTCCTACGAACAACACGGTGAGCGCATCGTACCGACGATTCGTGGCCGTGCCTTCATCAGCGCCGAGGCCAGCCTGATCATCGAACAGGACGACCCGTTCGCCTGGGGCATTCGCCCATGAGCCAAGGCCTGGTGGCCGATGTGATCGTGATCGGTGCCGGCATCATCGGCGCCGCTTGCGCTCAGGCCTTGGCGCGGCGTGGCTTGCGCGTGCTGGTGCTGGACGCTGGCCTGCATGGCGCAACGGCCGCTGGCATGGGCCACTTGCTGGTGCTCGATGACAACCCGGCCGAACTGGCCCTGAGCCAATACTCGCTGCAACGCTGGCGCGAACAGGCGCCGCAGCTTCCCGAAGGCTGTGCTTATCGAAACAATGGCACGTTGTGGCTGGCGGCCAATGCCGAGGAAATGGCCGTGGCCGAAAGCAAGTACCTGAACCTTCAAGCCCAGGGCGTTGCCTGCGAGCTGATCACCCGCAACGCTTTGCGTAGCCGTGAACCCGAGTTGCGCGACGGCCTGGAAGGCGGTTTGTTGATCAACGGCGACGGCATTCTCTACGCCCCGGCGACCGCCGACTGGATGCTCGATACTCCCCACATCGAACAACGCCGGGCGCGGGTCAGCGAGGTAGATGGCCACCGCGTGCGACTCGATGACGGCCAGTGGTTGAACGCCGAAGCCGTCATATTGGCCAACGGCATCCAGGCCAACGAACTGTGCCCCGAGTTGCCGATCGAGCCGAAAAAAGGCCACTTGCTGATCACTGACCGCTACCCCGGCAAGGTCACCCACACGCTGGTGGAGCTCGGTTATGTCACCAGCGCCCACAACGCCACCGGGCCATCGACCGCCTGCAACATTCAGCCCCGGCCGACCGGGCAACTGTTCATCGGCGCCTCGCGACAGTTCGGCACCCTCGACCCGCAAGTCGAAGGCTGGATGCTCGCGAAAATGCTCAAGCGTGCCACCGAGTACATGCCAGGCCTGGCTCAGCTCAACGGCATCCGCGCCTGGACCGGTTTTCGCGCCGCCAGCCCCGACGGGCTGCCGTTGGTTGGCCAACACCCTAAACGCAAGGGCCTGTGGCTGGCGGTCGGGCACGAGGGACTTGGAGTCACCACGGCCCCCGGAACGGCCGATTTGCTGGTCGCGCAATTGTTCAACGAGACGCCGCCCCTGGCGGCACAACCCTATCTGCCGCAACGCTTTCTCGGGGAGGCCGTGTATGCCTGACTTGATCCTGGATGGCCGCGCCCTGCGGGTGGCCGAAGGCACAACTGTCGCCGCGGCACTGGCCTTGGCCGGCGACGGTTGCAGTCGCACCTCGGTCAACGGTCAGCGGCGCGCACCGCTGTGCGGCATGGGCATCTGCCAGGAATGCCGGGTGACCATCGACGGCCGCCGCCGACTGGCCTGCCAGACGTTGTGCCAGCACGGCATGCAAGTGCAGACCCGCCCATGAACGAATACGCCGACCTGCTTATCATCGGCGCCGGCCCCGCCGGCATGAGTGCCGCCCTCGCCGCCGCGTCCAGAGGCGCACGCATCATCGTACTCGACGACAACCCGCTGCCGGGAGGCCAGATCTGGCGCGACGGGCCTCAGGCCAGTCTGCCGAATCAGGCGCGGCAGATGCGCGAGCGCCTGCACGCCCACAGCAATATTCGCCACCACGGCGGCACTCGCGTGATCGCCTGTTGCGGTCCCAGACAATTGCTGGTGGAAGACGCCGACCATGGCTGGTTGATCGGCTACGACAAACTGATTCTGTGCACCGGGGCCCGCGAGTTGCTGTTGCCGTTTCCCGGTTGGACATTGCCGGGGGTGACAGGCGCGGGAGGACTCCAGGCGTTGATCAAGGGCGGTCTGCCGGTGCAGGACGAACGCGTGGTGATCGCCGGCAGCGGGCCCTTGTTACTGGCCAGTGCGGCCACCGCGAAACACAACGGCGCCCACGTGCTGCGAATTGCCGAGCAGGCCTCTTCGATGGCGGTCGCCGGGTTCGCTCTGCAACTGCCCCGCTGGCCGGGCAAGCTGTTGCAATCCATCACCCTGTTCGACCGCCATTACCGAACCGGCTCCCACGTAGTGGCAGCCTTGGGTAATGAACGACTGGAAGGTGTGCGTCTGCGGCAACAGGGCAAAATCGTCGAACTGGCCTGTGATCGCCTGGCCTGTGGTTTCGGCCTGATTCCCAATACTCAGCTCGGCCAAGCTTTGGGTTGCGCCCTCGATGGCACGGCGCTCGCAGTCGATGCCTGGCAAGCCACAAGCCAGGCCGATCACTACGCGGCGGGGGAATGTACCGGTTTCGGCGGCAGTGAACTGGCGTTGGTCGAAGGCGCAATCGCCGGGTATGCCGCTGTCGGTGACACCGCAGCAGCACGTCAATTGTGGCCACGTCGGACGCGCTGGCAGGGTTTCGCCAAGGCGTTGAACAGCGCCTTCAGCCTCAACCCGCACCTCAAGTCACTGGCGCAGGCCGACACGCTGGTCTGTCGATGCGAAGACGTGCCCTACGCGGCATTGGCCGGGCACACTGACTGGCGCGCGGCCAAGCTGGCGAGTCGCTGCGGCATGGGCGCCTGTCAGGGCCGAGTGTGTGGCGGCGCCTTGCAGTATCTGTTCGACTGGCAACCCTCGGCTCCCCGGCCACCATTCAACCCGGCACGCATCGAAACCCTGATGTGCCTGGACGACACCCCACCCGCGTAAAGACCTGGCCTGGGGTTTCAGGTGCGCTGCCGAGTCTTTATGATCCCGGTAGTTGCCACCAGGCCCCAGCGCTATGTTCCCCTCACTCAATCACTTCAAACCCTGCGACCTGCCGACGCTGCTGAGCTGTCTGCAACCCATCGCGACGCTGCTCGACACCCTGTCGGACGTGGTGTTTTTCATCAAGGACAGCGAGGCGCGCTACGTCTTCGTCAACCAGACTCTGGCCCGGCGCTGCGGCTTCAAACACAGCGAGCAACTGCTCGGGCTGACAGCGGATCGGGTCTTTCCGGAGCGCTTTGGCCCGCTCTACACAGCGCAGGATCGGCGGGTGCTGTCGACCGGCCGCGAACTGGCCGATCAACTGGAATTGCACCTGTATTTCGGCAACCAGCCGGTCTGGTGCCTGACCCACAAGCTCGCATTGCATGACGAACACGGGCAGATCGTCGGCCTGGCCGGTATTTCGCGCGACTTGCAACTGCCCCAGTCCAACCATCCGGCATTCCAGAAACTGGCGGCGGTGGACGCGCACATCCGACGCCATTTCGCCCGCCCCATCAGCCTTGCCGAACTGACGGCCATCGCCGGGTTCTCCGTGGCGCAACTGGAACGCCATTGCAAACGGGTGTTCCAGCTCACGCCACGGCAGATGATCCACAAGTCCCGCCTCGAAGAGGGCTCGCGGCTGTTGCTGGACACGGACCTGCCCATCACCGAAATCGCCCTGCGCTGCGGGTATACCGACCACAGTGCCTTCAGCCGCCAGTTTCGCGCGCTCACCAGTCTGTCGCCCAGCCAGTACCGCGATGGGCGTCGCTGAAATGTTCCTTTAAGGGGCGCCAGGCACTCGCTGTGCTCCCTTCCGTAACACCCTTCCGATCGACGTCATGACGCCGCTGTGCGGCCAATAGCCTTTAAGCAGCCCTGCCTCAAGGGCTGGCAAAAAATCGCAGGCAAAAAAACAAAACCGGCACGTCGATTGCTATTGTTAATATCGTATACGAAATCCCCAATACGATATCTAACAGCACTTTCCGATCACGAGGCCTCTATGAAAAACCCCGCATTTGCCGTAGCCCTCAGCGCTGTGCTCAGTACCTCCTTCATTGCCTCCGCGCACGCGGACAAGCTCGACGACATTATCGGTTCAGGCAAGCTGCGCTGCGCCGTGACCCTGGACTTCCCACCTATGGGTTTCCGCGATGCCAGCAACGCTCCCGCCGGTTTCGACGTGGACTATTGCAACGACCTGGCGAAGATCCTGGGGGTCGAGGCCGAAGTGGTGGAGACGCCGTTCCCGGACCGTATTCCGGCACTGGTCTCCGGGCGGGCCGATGTGATCGTCGCCTCGACCTCCGATACCCTCGAACGGGCCAAGACCGTTGGCCTGACCGTGCCGTACTTCGCCTTCCAGATGGTCGTGCTGACCCGCGACAACACGGGCATCAACAGCTTCAACGACATCAAGGGCAAAGCACTGGGCAACACCAGCGGCACCTTTGAAGCCATCGCACTGGAGGGTGATGTGAAGAAATGGGGCAGCGGCACCTTCCGCGCCTACCAGTCACAAAACGACACGCTTTTGGCTGTGGCCCAGGGTCACATCGACGCCACGGTGGTCACCAATACCGTGGCCGCCGCGACGATCAAGTCAGGCAAATACAAAAACCTGAAAATCGCCGGCAACGCGCCTTACACCATCGACTATGTGTCACTGGGCGCCAAACGCAATGAGTACGGCCTGCTCAACTACCTCAACCTGTTCGTCAACCAGCAGGTGCGCAGCGGTCGCTACAACGAGTTGTTCACCAAATGGGTCGGCACTGAAATCCCGCCGACTGACCTGACCGTGCCAAAGGTCTACTACTAAGGTGTCCGGCATGCCTGGGTCCACTGCTCTCATCGGTCGTAACCTGGTCCCGGGCTCCGCCCAGGGCGCGCTGCTGTTTGCCGATGTCGGGCTGAGCTTCTGGGGCGGCGTCGACCCTTACACGGGTGAAGTCATCGACCGTCATCATCCGCTCAGCGGCTTACACCTGGCCGGTCGTGTACTGGCCATTCCCAGTGGTCGCGGTTCGTGTACCGGCAGCAGCGTGCTGATGGAGTTGATCAGCAACGGTCATGCACCGGCCGCTTTGGTACTGGCCGAAGCCGATGAGATCCTGACCTTGGGCGTGCTGGTGGCACAGACCATTTTCGAGCGTTCCCTGCCGGTGCTGTGCATCGGCCGGGAGGCCTTCGCTACGTTGCGCGGCAAAGCCTTCGCCCGAGTCGAAGGCACCTCGCTGGCGATGTTCGATCACGTGCCCATCGATGACTGGCAGCCAACCGAAACACTGATGCACACAGGCGAAACCAACGAGTCGATTGAGCTCACCGGGTTCGACCGTTCGCTGCTCGAAGGCGAACATGGCAAAGCCGCGCAGATGGCCATGCAGATTGTCCTGCGCATGGCCGAACTGCAAGGCGCCCACCAACTGGTGGATATCTCTCAGGCCCACATCGACGGTTGTATTTACACGGGACCGGCAAGCCTGCGCTTTGCCGAACAACTGGTGCACTGGGGCGCAAAGGTTCGCGTGCCCACCACCCTCAATTCAATTTCCGTGGACCAGCGCCGCTGGCGAGAGTTGGGCATCGACCCGTTGTTCGGCGAACCGGCCAGTGCCTTGGGCGATGCCTACATGGCGATGGGTGCGCAGCTCAGTTTCACCTGCGCCCCCTACCTGCTCGACAGCGCTCCGAAGGCCGGCGAGCAAATCGTCTGGGCTGAATCCAACGCGGTGGTCTACGCCAACAGCGTGCTCGGTGCGCGCACGTTGAAGTACCCGGATTACCTGGATATCTGCATCGCCCTGACCGGCCGCGCGCCCCTGATCGGTTGTCATCTGGAGGCATCACGCAAAGCCCGCCTGCGCGTTGAATTACCGGAATTGGGCGAACTCGACGATGCGTTTTACCCTTTGCTTGGCTACCACATCGGCGCCCTCGCGGGCAGCCGGATCCCGCTGGTGTTCGGGCTGGAACAGTACCAGCCAGGCCTCGACGATCTGAAAGCCTTCGGCGCGGCGTTTGCCACCACGTCGGCCGCGCCGTTGTTTCATATCGCCGGGGTCACACCCGAAGCACTCGACTCGACACAGGTGCTGGAACCGGATGCCCGTGTGCCTGTGGAAACGATCCGCCTGCAGGACCTGCTGTTCAGTTGGCGTGAACTCAACAGCGCCCGCGATAAACACGTGGATGTGGTTTCGTTGGGCAACCCGCACTTCTCGCTCAGCGAGTTCGCTCACCTGGCCCGTTTGTGCCGCGGCCGGCACAAACACCCCGAGGTGGTGCTCGCCATCACGTGCGGTCGGACGGTGCTGGAGCAGGCCCGTGACGCCGGGCACATCGGTGTGATTGAAGCCTTCGGCGCCACCCTGGTGACCGACACCTGCTGGTGCACGCTCGGCGAGCCGGTGATTCCGCCGGCGGCCACCACGTTAATGACCAACTCGGGCAAATACGCCCATTACGCACCCGGCCTGGTGGGCCGCAAGGTGCACTTCGCCAGCCTCGCCGAGTGCGTCGACGCGGCCTGCACCGCCAGTGCCAGCGGACGCCTGCCAACCTGGTTGCAACCTGCCTTGCTGATGGAGAGCCACGCGCATGTTTGATTACACCTTCCAATGGCGCGCGACCCTGCGCGCCTTGCCGGACATGCTCGCCGGCGCCTGGGTCACGTTCGAGACCGCGGCGCTGTCGATGATTTTCGGCGTACTGATCGCCCTGGCCCTGACGGTGATGCGCGAAACCAGACATCCGCTGCTGCGCGGCATCGGCAACGGCTGGGTGTCGATTGCCCGTAATACCCCGTCGCTGTTCCAGATCTACATCCTGTACTTCGGCCTCGGCTCAATGGGCCTGCACGTCAGCTCCTGGCTCGCGCTGTTGGCCGGGATCACCTTCAACAATGCCGGCTATCTCGCGGAAAACTTTCGCGGCGGGCTCAAGGCGGTGCCCGACACGCAAGTGCGGGCCGCACGCTCGCTGGGCATGAGTGCCTTCCAGGCCTACCGGATGATCATCGTTCCGCAGCTGTTGCGAATCGTGTTCTACCCGCTGAGCAACCAGATGGTCTGGGCGGTGTTGATGACGTCGCTGGGAGTGATTGTCGGGCTCAACAACGACCTGACCGGCGTCACCCAGGACTACAACGTCAAGACCTTCCGCACCTTCGAATATTTCACCATCGCGGCGGTGCTGTATTACCTGATTGCCAAGGCGATCGTCGCGACGGCCCGGCTGATGGCCTGGCGGCTGTTCCGTTACTGAGGACGTGACTATGTTTTCCACCGGTTTTTCCTGGAACGACCTGTTGTTCCTGCTCAACGGCGCCTGGGTCACGTTGCAACTGACCTGCTGGGCGATCCTGCTCGGCACGTTCGCCGGGCTGCTGTTCGGCCTGCTGCGCGCTCTGTTGCCACGGGCCAGCCTGCCGCTGGCGTGGGTGCTGGACGTGTTTCGCAGCGTGCCGCTGCTGATCCAGTTCGTGTTGTTCAACTCGCTCAAGAGCATCGTCGGCCTGAACATCAGCGCGTTCAGCGTCGGCTGCATCGTGCTCGGGGTTTACGCCGCAGCGTACTTCACCGAGATCGTGCGCGGCGGCGTGTTGTCGGTATCGCTGCCCCTTCGCCGGGCCAGCCGATCGCTGGGCCTGAGTTTCTTCCAGGACCTGCGCTGGATCGTCCTGCCGATGGCCTCACGGGTGGCCTTTCCCGGCTGGCTGAACCTGGTGCTCGGCGTAATGAAAGACACCGCGCTGGTGATGTGGATCGGCATCGTCGAACTGCTGCGCGCCTCGCAAACCATCGTGACCCGCATTCAGGAGCCGCTGCTGGTGCTGTGCATCGCGGGCCTTATCTACTACGTCATGAGCCTGGTGGTCGCACGCCTCGGCGCTCGTCTGGAAAGAAGGTGGCAAGAAAATGATTGAGATCGACAACGTACACAAATCCTTCGGCGACCTCGATGTGGTCAAGGGCGTCAGCCTGACGGTAAACAAGGGTGAGGTGGTGTCCATCATCGGTGGCTCGGGCTCGGGAAAATCGACGCTGCTGATGTGCATCAATGGCCTTGAGCCGATCCAGAAAGGCAACATCCGGGTGGATGGCGTCGAGGTGCACCACCGCACCACCGACCTCAACCGCCTGCGGCAGAAGATCGGCATCGTGTTCCAGCAATGGAATGCCTTTCCACACCTGACTGTGCTGGAAAACGTGATGCTCGCTCCGCGTAAAGTCCTCGGCAAGAGCAAGGCCGAAGCGGAGGCACTGGCCGTGCAACAACTGACTCACGTTGGCCTGGGTGACAAGCTCAAGGTGTTCCCCGGCAAACTCTCGGGCGGCCAGCAACAACGCATGGCCATCGCCCGCGCCCTGGCCATGTCACCGGACTACATGCTGTTCGACGAAGCCACCTCGGCCCTCGATCCACAGTTGGTCGGCGAAGTGCTGGACACCATGCGCATGCTCGCCGAAGACGGTATGACCATGGTGCTGGTGACGCACGAGATCCGCTTCGCCCGGGACGTCTCCGACCGCGTGGCGTTCTTTCGCAACGGCCTGGTGCACGAGATCGGCTCGCCGGATCAGGTGATCGGTAATCCGGTACAGGCGGAAACCGCAGCGTTTCTGAAATCGGTGAAATAACGGATGGCCCCTTCGCGGGCAAGCCCGCTCCCACATTGGCCTGGGTTGAACCCCGATTTTATGTACGCCGCCAAACCCTGTGGGAGCGGGCTTGCCCGCGAAGGGGCCCGAACAGACAAAACAAGGAGCAAACCATGCGCTCATCGAAAGTCATTCATGTGGTCAGCTGCCACGCCGAAGGTGAAGTCGGCGACGTGATTGTCGGCGGGGTCGCACCACCGCCCGGCGCCACAGTCTGGGAACAATCACGCTGGATCGCCAGGGATGAAACCCTGCGCAACTTCGTGCTCAACGAGCCGCGTGGCGGGGTGTTCCGCCACGTCAACCTGTTGGTGCCGGCCAAGGACCCGCGGGCACAGATGGCCTGGATCATCATGGAACCGGCGGATACCCCGCCGATGTCCGGCTCCAACTCATTGTGCGTGGTCACCGTGTTGCTCGACACCGGTATTGTGCCGATGACCGAGCCGCAAACCCGGTTGGTGCTCGAAGCCCCCGGCGGGCTGATCGAAGCCGTGGCCGATTGCCGTGACGGCAAAGTCGAACGGGTGGAAATCAAAAACGTGCCGTCCTTCGCCGATCGCCTCGACGCGTGGATCGAAGTAGAAAGTGTCGGCACGCTCAAGGTCGATACCGCCTATGGCGGAGACAGCTTTGTGATCGCCGATGCCAAGGAACTGGGCTTTTCAATCAGCCCCGATGAGGCCGCAGACCTGGTGGAGGCCGGGTTGAAAATCACCCGTGCCGCCAACGAGCAATTGGGCTTTGTACATCCTTTGAACCCTGAGTGGTCGCACATTTCCTTTTGCCAGATCGCAGCGCCCATCGTCTACGAGAACGGCATCGCCACCGGTGCTAATGCGGTGGTGATTCAACCGGGCAAGATCGACCGCTCGCCTACCGGCACTGGCTGCTCCGCGCGCATGGCCGTGTTGCAAGCCAAGGGTTTGATGCAGGCCGGAGACCGTTTTATCGGTCGCTCGATCATCGGCTCCGAATTCCACTGCCGGATTGACTCACTGACCGAAGTGGCCGGACGCGCCGCTATCTACCCCTGCATTTCCGGCCGTGCCTGGATCACCGGCACCCATCAATTGCTGCTCGATCCAAGCGATCCATGGCCACAAGGCTATCGGTTGTCAGACACCTGGCCCGGTGCCTGAACGCTGAATCCCTGCCCTCCCCGGACCAACGGCTGGCAAAAACCCTTCAAACCTGAAAAAAGCACTAGCCGATTCTTTTCATTTTAAATATCGTATACGAAATACAATAAACAACCCGGAGGTAACAATGAGCAAGCGAATTAACTGGAGTGGCGTCTTCCCCGCGGTGACCACTCAATTCAACGATGACTTCTCGATCAACTTGGACAAAACCCATCAGGTGATTTCCAACGTGATTCGCGACGGCGTTTCGGGCCTGGTGGTTTGCGGCTCGGTAGGCGAAAACACTTCGTTGACCGCTGCAGAAAAAATCGCCGTCACTGAAGTCGCAGTCGATGCCTCTCGCGGTCGCGTGCCGGTGATTTGCGGCGTGGCCGAGTTCACCAGTGTGGAAGCGGCCAAGGTCGCCAACGCAGTCCGCAAGGTCGGTGTCGATGGCGTCATGCTGATGCCGGCGCTGGTCTACGGTTCCAAGCCGTTCGAAACCGCCGAGCATTACCGCTACGTGGCGAAAAATGCCGACGTACCGCTGATGGTCTACAACAACCCGCCGATCTACAAAAACGACGTGACCCCAGACATCCTGATTGCCCTGGCCGACTGCGATAACGTGGTGTGCTTCAAGGATTCGTCTGGCGACACCCGCCGCTTCATCGACATTCGCAATGAAGTGGGTGACCGTTTCGTATTGTTCGCCGGCCTTGACGACGTGGTGCTGGAAAGCCTCGCCGTGGGGGCTGAAGGCTGGGTGTCGGGCATGTCCAACGTGTTCCCGAAAGAAGGCGAAACCATCTTCCGACTGGCCAAGGCCGGACGCTATGCCGAAGCCATGCCGATCTATGAATGGCTGATGCCGATCCTGCACCTCGACGCCCGGGCCGACCTGGTGCAATGCATCAAGCTCTGCGAAGCCATCGCCGGTCGTGGCAGTGCCCTGACCCGTCCGCCACGCCTGGCCCTGCCGGAAGCCGACCGGGTTTTCGTCGAACAGATCATGGCCAAGGCCTTGGCCAACCGTCCGTCGTTGCCGGACGTCGGTCTCTGAGTGATTGCCGGGCGGGTCTTTGCGGACCCGGCCCGGCTGCCTGTTTTTGCGCCCTTACAGGAAACGCCAGCATGCCTGATGCTCAATACACGCAAAGCGCAACCACACCCTCGGGACTCAAGCGTGTCGTGGCCGCCGCCATGGCCGGCACCGTCGCCGAGTGGTATGAATTCTTTCTTTATGGCACCGCGTCGGCACTGGTCTTCGGCCAGTTGTTCTTCCGCCAGACCGACAGCCCCATCGACGGCATCATCGCCGCCTTCGCCCTGTACGCCGTGGGCTTTCTCGCCCGTCCGCTGGGCGGCCTGGTGTTCGGTCACTATGGCGACAAATACGGCCGCAAGCGCCTGCTGCAACTGAGCCTGGTGGTGGTCGGCGTTACCACATTCCTGATGGGTTGCCTGCCCGGCTTCAACCAGATCGGCTATGCCGCACCGGTGTTGCTGGTGCTCCTGCGGCTGATCCAGGGTTTCGCCTTTGGCGGCGAATGGGGCGGTGCGATTCTGCTGGTGTCCGAGCATTGCCCGGACAATCGCCGAGGTTTCTGGGCCAGTTGGCCGCAAGCCGGTGTGCCGGCCGGCAACCTGGTGGCGACGGTTGCGCTGTTGCTGTTGTCGTCGAACCTGTCGGAGGAGCAATTCCTCGCCTGGGGCTGGCGCGTGGCGTTCTGGTTCTCGGCCATCGTGGTGCTGATCGGCTACTGGATTCGCACCAGCGTCGATGACGCACCGATTTTCAAGGAAGCCCAGGCCCGTCAGGCGCAAACCAAACAACAGCAACTGGGCGTGGTCGAAGTGCTGCGTCACCACTGGCGTTCGGTACTGGTCGGTATCGGTGCGCGGTTTGCCGAAAACATCCTCTACTACACCGTCGTGACCTTCTCGATTACCTACCTGAAACTGGTGGTGCACAAAGACACTTCCGAAATTCTGTTGCTGATGTTCGGAGCCCACCTGCTGCACTTTTTCATGATTCCGCTGATGGGGTATCTGTCGGATCTGGTCGGGCGCAAACCGGTGTACCTGACAGGCGCTGTACTCACGGCATTCTGGGGGTTCATCGGTTTCCCGATGATGGACACCGGCAACAACTGGCTGATCATGGCTGCCATCACTCTGGGCCTGGCCATCGAGTCGATGACCTACGCGCCCTACTCGGCGCTGATGGCCGAAATGTTCCCGACCCACGTGCGCTACACCGCGTTGTCCCTGTGCTATCAGGTGGCGCCCATCTTCGCCGGCTCACTCGCGCCACTGATCGCGATCACCTTGCTCAACAAGTACCACAGCTCCACGCCGATTGCGTTCTACCTGGTCGCTGCGTCGCTGATCTCCATCATCGCGGTCGGTCTGACCCGTGAGACGCGTGGCAAGTCGTTGCATCTGGTGGACAGCGAATCTGCCGCGCGCATCGCCGCCCTGAACGACGCCGAACCGGTGGCCGCACGCCGCAGCGATTCACTGGCCTGACACGGCCCCCTGTAGGAGCCGGCTTGCTGGCGATGGCGGTGTATCAATCAACATTTTTGCCGTCTGACACACCGCCATCGCCAGCAAGCCGGCTCCTACAGGTCCTCTACATACCAAACGGAGTTTTCCATGCCCGAGATCATCGGCCACAACTACATCGGCGGTGCGCGCAGTGCCGTCGGCAAGGAGACGCGTGGCAAGTCGTTGCATCTGATGGATAGCGAGTCCACCGCCCGCATCGTCGCCCTGACCGACGCCGAACCGGTGGCCGCACGCCGCAGCGATTCACTGGCCTGACACGGCCCCCTGTAGGAGCCGGCTTGCTGGAGATGGCGGTGTATCAATCAACATTTTTGCCATCTGACACATCGCCATCGC
>Ga0255334_1000410_pt1 | contig 35233 bp, 33 predicted proteins | sample EtOH5_35cm_T3_12_FD_202080 | JGI IMG/M metagenome (GOLD analysis project Ga0255334, IMG submission 202080) | Sandy soil microbial communities from University of British Columbia, Vancouver, Canada - EtOH5_35cm_T3_129 | ecosystem: Engineered > Artificial ecosystem > Sand microcosm > Unclassified ... | reverse complement strand
TCGACCTGACAAATGCTGAATGCACGCTTAACGCAGTGACTTCGCGTAAGACCGGGCAAAACTAGCACAGAGACGGGGAAATATCCGCCTCTAGCTACCCATTTGGTCAGCTTTATTGCTCTAAAACGGTAAAAAACAGCATAAGCGCCATCGGACACCTGCGAATTGCCCTTCGTGCCGCGCCAAAACCAGTGGTTGCGGTACACTTGGCACTTTTTGGGGGAGCACGCCCTCCTCCCTTCAATCAGCCGAGAAGCCCATGCCGATCCGTCATTGCATCGTCCACCTGATCGACAAAAAACCCGACGGCACACCTGCAGTTCTCCACGCTCGCGATTCCGAACTGGCCGAGTCGAGCGCCATCGAGTACATGCTTGCCGACCTCAATGAGAGCTACAACGCCAAACAAGGCAAGGCCTGGGGTTTCTTCCATGCCGAGTCCGGGGCGCATCCGTTCAGCGGCTGGCTGAAGGAATACCTCGATGGCGGCAAGGATTTCACAGCGTTCAGCCGGGTGGCGGTGGAACATCTGCAAAAGCTGATGGAGGAATCGAACCTCTCTGTGGGCGGCCACGTGCTGTTTGCGCATTATCAGCAAGGCATGACCGACTACCTGGCGATCGCCCTGCTACACCACAGTGAAGGCGTTGCAGTGACCGATCAGCTGGACGTGACCCCGTCCCGGCACTTGGATCTGGGCCAACTGCACCTGGCGGCACGGATCAACGTGTCCGAGTGGCAGAACAACAAGCAGTCCAAGCAGTACATTTCGTTCATCAAAGGTAAGAACGGCAAAAAGGTTTCGGAGTATTTCCGCGACTTCATCGGCTGCCAGGAAGGCGTCGACGGCCCCGGCGAAACCCGCACCCTGCTCAAGGCCTTCAGTGACTTTGTCGAAAGCGAAGACCTGCCGGAAGAATCCGCCCGCGAGAAGACCAAGACCCTGGTGGATTACGCCAGCAGCCAGGCAAAATTGGGCGAACCCATGGGCCTGGAAGAACTCTCGGAGTTGATCGACGAAGAGCGCCCGAAAGCCTTTTACGATCACATCCGCAACAAGGACTACGGTCTGTCGCCGGAGATCCCGGCCGATAAACGTACCCTCAACCAGTTCCGCCGCTTCACCGGTCGCGCCGAAGGCCTGTCCATCAGCTTCGAAGCGCACCTGCTGGGCTCGAAGATCGAATACGACGAAGAAGCCGGCACGCTGATCATCAAAGGTCTGCCGACCCAGCTCACCGATCAGCTCAAGCGACGTAACTGATGCTCGGCGGCGTACTGAAGAAATGCCTGCTGATCCTGCTGGTGGTCGTGGTCTACCAGAACTGGGGCAAGATCGAGCGGGTATTCCATCCGGCGCAGGTGGTGTCCGAGCAGACTCAGGCCAAGGCCAACGTCGTGCTCTATGCCACCGAATGGTGCGGTTACTGCAAACTGACCCGGCGTTTTCTCGATCAGAAGGGAATTCCCTATAAGGATTTCGATATCGAGAAGGATGCCCAGGCGCGCAAGGCCTACGAGGCGCTGGGAGGCGGCGGAATTCCGATCATCGATGTGAACGGGACGTTGATTCGCGGGTATGACCCGGACACCATTCTCGCCGCCCTGAAATAACCTATTGGCTCACTCAATCCCCTCCCCACAGGTGTGTGGTTTTGTGTGTGTGCATGAGTGAGGCCATCAGCGTTTTTCGATGCGAAACCCGAATCGCGGAAAGTGTACATGCACCACACCGCCCCGCTCGTCTTCACGACGCAGAATCAATTCTTCACGGCCCGCAAACAGCAACTCACCCGCCACCGGGTCAACGCCGTAATCGATGGCGGCAATGACCACCTGCTGGCCAGCCTCAAAACCGTTCGGCTCGTCGAATTGCTCCTCCGGCAATGCGGCCGGTGTGGCGTTGCGCGCAACCTCCAAGGCCTCTTCGGCGGTCATCTCGCTGAACGCGCCATGACCGAAACCCAACACGCGCCCCAGCCATGCCGAAACCGCGGGATAAGCATCGACCAACGGTGACGTGACGGGCGTGGCCTTGAGGAACCACAACGGATGGGCCAGGGCAAAGTCGGCAATCGACGGCTCGCCAAACAGGAAGTCGCCCTGTTCGCGCTGAAGCTGTTGCTCCAGACGCGCCATGATGGTCGGCCATTGATGCCGGGCCTGTTCAGCCGACAACCGTGTGGCACTGCCACCGCTGAACAATTCTGTGCGATCGGCAATGAATGCCTTGATCGCTTCCGGCGGCATATTGGCGAAGCGCACGGCGATCGATTCTGGTTGAAACACCAGGCTGACCGCGTGCTGGAACACCACCGAATCCGCCCATGCGGCGAAGGTCGCGGCGATCATTTCCTGACCTTCCGGGAAGAACGCCGGCAAGGCTTTTTCCTGTTCCAGACGACGGGCGATCAGCGACGTGTCGCAATAGATATCCGCGCCAATCTGCAATACCGGCGTCTTGCGGTAGCCACCGGTCAGCGCGGTCAAGTCGGGTTTTGGCATCACCGGCGAAATCTTCACCGAGCGCCAGGACAGCCCCTTGAAGCCCAGCAACAAGCGGGCCTTTTCAGAAAAAGGGGACGTCGGGTAATGATGGAGAATTAACTCGGACATGCTCGGCTCCGCCGCACGGTTTGTGAATCCGCAGCTTAGCGCGCATTTCCTGTGCAGCCCACCGATCTGCCTGATGGGCACTTATCAGTCAGATTGATAAGCCCGCAGCAGCACTCGCCACCAAGCATTCCTTGGCGCTTTTCTTGAGTTTTTTGATCAGCCGTTCCTGACGCAGCGCTTCGCTTTTATCGCGGCAGGCTTCGGTGTAAACCAATGCCACGGCAGGACTGGAAAGAAAAAAGCGCGCGCCCTTGCCACGCTGGTGGGTGGCGAAGCGGCGCACGGGATCATCGCTGATCCCGCAGTAGAGCGAACCATTGGCCGCGCGAACGAGGTAGACGAACCAGGGTTTGCTGACAGGCAGCGGCGGTTCGGCGGCAATGACGGAAGATTCGCTGGCGCTGTTCACGTGACGATCAAGGCTTGAAAGGAAACAAGCCGCGATCTTATCAGCGACTGGCCTGGAATGCCTTCAGCCCCTTCAAGGCTTGAGCGCGTACGGCGTTTCTCACCGCCGGCGTCCATCCCAACAATAGCCCTTTGAAACCCAGCGCTTGTCGGGACCAGGTCCACATATCGAAGCTGTCGTGATGCTCGCAAATCTTGCCGTCGCGAAAAACGAAGCGCGCCTGGATGTCGTTGACCACAGTATTGCCAGTCTGGCTAAACAGGTACGTCGCCACCCAATGGGCGCCGCCCGTGCGCTCATCGCTGCGCACGTTATCGAACGTCAGGGAAAAATCCTTGGCCCGAGTGGTGAGCATCCGCCACATGTCGCCTGCATCGCGGCCGCGAAGTTCGCCGAACGCCGGATCACTGAACACCACGTCGTCGGTATAGCAGGCGCTCATGGCCTCGGCATCCAGCCGCTGGAAGGCTTGGTAGAACTGGGTGATCAATGCGTTGTGGGCATCACTCATGGACAGGCTCCCTGATGTGCAAAGTGGCTTCAAAAGATTGCCTGCACGATAGTCAACAAAGGCGCGAAACACTATCGGCATTCGTGAGCCGAATACCGACAGTGTGCGGCTGTCAGACCTTTTCGCTTTCGACCTGGACGTACAGCGAACGTCCAGCGCCCAGGCCGGCGATGATCGCCCCAAGGCCGATGATGCCGAATATCCAGCCCAAGGCGTTCCAGCCACCGGTCCAGTCATGCACGATGCCGACCGCGAACGGTCCCATGGACGCCAGGGTGTAGCCGAAGCCCTGGGCCATGCTCGACAGGTTCGCCGCGACATGGGCGTCCCGCGAACGCAGCACGATCAGGGTCAACGCCAGACTGAACGTACCGCCCTGCCCCAGACCCAGCAGGATCGCCCAGCCCCACAAGCCGTCGATCGGTGCGTAAAGACAACCGAACAAGCCGCCAAGGGTCAGCAGCATGACGATGACGATCGCCAGACGCTGATCCTTGCCACGCGTCGCCAGCCAAGGCGCCGCCAGTGAACTCGCCAACTGAACGATGACCGAGCCTGACAGCACCAGACCCGCCTGGGTCGGCGTCAGGCCGCGACCGATCAGGATCGACGGCAACCAGCCGAACACGATGTAAGCCAGAGAGGATTGCAGGCCCATGTAGAACGTCACTTGCCAGGCCAGTGGATCACGCAACAGGCCGCGAACCCGATACGCGACATTGTGCGCGCCGTGTTTCTGCCCGACTTGTGGCAACCAGAAAATCGCCGCGACCAATGCCGGAACCACCCAGAAGCCCAGGCCCAAGGCCCAGCTCTTGTCGAAATGCTCGCTCAACGGCACGGTCGCGCCCGCGGCCATCGCCGCCCCCAGGCACAGGGCCATGGTGTAGACGCCGGTCATGGTGCCCGCGTGTTTCGCGAAGTCGCGTTTAACGATGCCGGGCAGCAATACACCGATTACACCAATGCTCGCGCCGGCCAGCACGCTGCCGGCAAACAGGCCGATCTCGCCGAGCGAACTGCGCAGGATGATCCCGCCGGCCAACATCAAGAGAATGCCCAGCACCACTCGCTCAGCGCCGAAACGTCGGGCCAGCACGGGCGCCAGCGGTGCAAACAAGCCGAGGCACAGCACCGGCAACGTCGTCAGCAAACCGGCCTGGGCTGCCGACAACCCGAGGGTTTTCGACACCTCGCTGAGCATCGGCGCCATGCTCGACAGTGCCGGGCGCAGGTTCAGCGCCACCAGTATCAGGCCCAGCAACAGCAGCCACGGCCGCCGCAGGATCGGGTGACTTTGCTGGACCTGTTCGTCATCCGCCTCGGCGTCAATCAGCAGCTCTTCGAGCTCCGCCGTGCGCTTGGCTTGGGGGATGCGGCTGTTGTCGACCTGCTGGATGGACATGGGGTTCTCGGTTTCAAGGTTCATTGATCAACTGCCTCGACAGGGCTTTGGCCCGTTCCGGGTCGCGTTGCTCGACGGCATCAAGCAGTTCGATATGAAGGTCGAACACCTCTTGGCGTCGGGGGGAAATGTTCAGGGTCTCGCGCAACTGCGCACCGATGACGCTGGAAAAATAGCGATACAGCTCGCTGAGGGTCGGGTTGTGCGCGGCGTCCACCAAACGCCGGTGGAACACCAGATCGCAGGCGATATACGTGTCGAGATCGCCGTGATAGTGACTGCCGCTGACACCCAACGCCTCGCGCAATGCCACCAGGTCTTCGTCGGTACGACGCAACGCGGCCAGGCCGATGGCCTCGACTTCCAGAATGTGCCGGGTTTCCCGGGCCTGTTCATGGGAGCAGCGGGACAACGCCTTCATGGTGTCGAGCGGATCGACCACCGCCCGCAGATAGCTGCCGTCGCCCTGACGGATTTCGATCAACCCGGAAAACGCCAGTACGCGCATGGCTTCACGCACGGTATTGCGGCTGATGCCCAATTCGGCGGACAGCTCGGGTTCGGTGGGTAAACGCTGGCCGACCGTCCAGACGCCTTCTGTGATGCGCAGGCGCAACTGATCCAGGGCCTGATCGACCAGGGACCGCTTTATGAGTGGAGAAATTTCTGACATTGGATTCGCCCTTTCATCCAATCATAGGATGAATTTTCTGACATGTTAGTCAGCTTCGCGTAGGACGGCAACCGCCTACGGTCAGGGAGAAGGAAATGGAGCGGGATTTTCGATTAGTCAAAATTACCCTTTAAGGGTAATTTCAAGGACAGGGTTTTGGTTTCTTATGGAAAAGAGCACACCCCATTACGACTTGGCGGTGATCAAGGCTGAGGTAGTCAGGCTGGGCGGAAAGGCATTCACCCGACGGGCTGTGGAATCGGGCAGCTGCATGGGTTTCAACGTCCGGCAAATGATCGAGGTGATCGGTGCACTGGAACGCCGAATGCTTTTCAAATCCATGACCACCTATGTCGACCACCGGGTTTGGCAGGACGTTTATCACACTACATTTCACGGATTGGAGATTTACATAAAAGTGTCTTACCGCCCCGGCGGTGGACATCCAGTAGTCTCCTTCAAGGAGAAAGACCTATGAGAACGCAGCAATGCGTCAACTGTGGCACACACGATGGGATGGGGCACTTCGAAGGCCGCACTCTCTCAGTCAATTACAAACAGATGTCGCGACTTGTTGACGAGCTTGCGGGTTGGGAATGCAGAGTTTGCGGTGAAATCGAATTCGATCATGACACCGACAGCGCCGAGCGTTATGCAGATGCCAGCGATCAATTGCTTCAGGACTGCCTGCAACTGATCGGCTCGGAGATCAAGCGTATCCGCCGCAAACTCCACCTGACGCAAAAAAACGCAGTGAAGTTGCTGTCCGGCGGTGGGAACAATGCCTTTTCGCGGTATGAGCGTGGAGAGCTGCCTGCGCCCAAACCGTTACTCACACTGATGCAGCTGTTGGACCGTCACCCCTATTTACTGGCCGAAATTGAAGTATTGAACGAAGGCGCCGCCCTCAAACAACTATTGGCCGCCCGTCATCCGGAACAGGAAGCGACACTAACCTCCTGACCTCAAACCCCAGACAAAATAAACCCGGATCAAGTCCGGGTTCATTTCAACACCTGCGCAGGATCAATGCAGGATCTGGCTCAAGAACAGCTTGGTCCGTTCATTCTGCGGATTATCGAAGAAGTCGTTCGGAGCGGCTTGCTCGACGATTTCGCCCTTGTCCATAAAGATCACGCGGTTGGCCACGGTGCGGGCGAAGCCCATCTCGTGGGTCACGCAGAGCATGGTCATGCCGTCTTCGGCCAGGCCGATCATGGTGTCCAGAACCTCTTTCACCATTTCCGGGTCGAGTGCCGAGGTCGGTTCGTCGAACAGCATGATTTTCGGCTTCATGCACAGGGCGCGGGCAATCGCCACACGCTGTTGCTGACCGCCGGACAGTTGCCCCGGGAATTTATGTGCCTGCTCCGGAATGCGGACGCGCTCCAGGTAATGCATGGCGATTTCTTCGGCCTTGCGCTTGGGCATCTTGCGCACCCACATCGGCGCCAGGGTGCAGTTCTGCAGGATGGTCAGGTGCGGGAACAGGTTGAAGTGCTGGAACACCATGCCGACTTCACGACGGACCGATTCGATCTGCTTGAGGTCGTTGGTCAGTTCCACGCCATCGACCACGATGCGGCCTTGCTGGTGTTCTTCCAGACGATTGAGGCAACGGATGGTGGTGGATTTGCCGGAACCCGATGGGCCGCACAGGACGATACGCTCGCCCTGTTTAACGTTCAGGTTGATGTCTTTCAACACGTGGAACTGGCCGTACCACTTGTTCACGCCCTGCATCTGAATAATGCCTTCAGGGCTCACAGGCTTTTTGATTGCTTCGCTCATGACAAAACTCCTAACGCTTGTGGCCTGTATCCAGCTTACGTTCCAAATGCATGGAATAGCGGGACATACCAAAACAGAAAATCCAGAACACCAGTGCCGCGAACACATAGCCTTCAGTGGCCATGCCCAGCCATTTCGGGTCGGCGGCGGCTTGTTTGACGCTGTTGAGCAAGTCGAACAGGCCGATGATGATCACCAGGCTCGTGTCCTTGAACAGCGCAATGAAGGTGTTGACGATGCCAGGGATTACCAGCTTCAGGGCTTGCGGCAGAATCACCAGGCCCATGCTGCGCCAGTAACCGAGGCCCATCGCGGCGGCGGCTTCGTACTGACCTTTCGGGATCGCTTGCAGACCGCCCCGCACCACTTCGGCGACGTAGGCCGACTGGAACAGGATCACGCCGATCAGCGCCCGCAGCAGTTTGTCGAAGTTCATGCCTTCAGGCAGGAACAACGGCAGCATCACCGAGGACATGAACAGCACTGTGATCAACGGCACGCCGCGCCAGAATTCGATGAAGGTCACGCAGACCACTCGAATCGCCGGCATGTTCGAACGACGACCCAGGGCCAGGACAATCCCCAACGGCAACGCACCGGCAATGCCGACGGTGGCGATCACCAGAGTCAGCATCAGGCCGCCCCATTGGCTGGTCGCCACCTGGGTCAGGCCGAAAACGCCGCCATGCAACAGGCACCAGGCAATGATCGGGTACAGCACCAGAAAGCTCAGGCCATACACGGCTTTATGGTGGAAGCGCGAGATGAACAACGGTGCCACGCCGATCACCGCCAGCCACACGGTCAGGTCCACGCGCCAGCGCAGGTCCATCGGGTAGTAGCCGTACATGAACTGGCCAAAGCGCTGCTGGATGAACACCCAGCAGGCGCCTTCCTTGGTGCAATCGGCCTGGCTGGTGCCGACCCAGTTGGCGTCAATGATCGCCCATTCCAGAATCGGCGGAACGATCAGATAAATCAGGTAGAACGCGAACAGCGTCAGCAAGGTGTTGAGCCAGCTGGAGAACATGTTCGCGCGCATCCACGCCATCGGCCCGAAGACTTTGCTCGGTGGCGGCATGTCAGGTTTGAATGTATGAGTACTCATGCGCTTTTCCTTACCGCTCGATCAGCGCAATGCGCTTGTTGTACCAGTTCATCAGCAGGGAAATGCTGATACTGATCGCCAGGTACACGCTCATGGTGATGGCAATGACTTCGATCGCCTGCCCAGTCTGGTTCAGCACCGTACCGGCAAACAACGAGACCATCTCCGGATAACCGATACCGGCCGCCAGCGAAGAGTTTTTCGCCAGGTTCAGGTATTGGCTGGTCAGCGGTGGAATGATCACGCGCAGGGCTTGCGGGATGATCACTTTGCGCAGGGTCGGACCGTTGCGCAGACCCAGCGAGTGTGCCGCTTCGGTCTGGCCGTGGCTGACCGACTTGATGCCCGAACGCACGATCTCGGCGATGAACGCCGCGGTGTACACGGTCAGGGCCAGGGTCAGCGCCAGCAGTTCCGGGATCAGCACCCAGCCACCGACGAAGTTGAAGCCTTGCAGCTTGGGCATTTCCCAGTGCACGGGGGTGCCGAAGATCAGAGCGCACAGCGCCGGGATCACAAGGAACAGCGCCAGGCCAACCCAGAACTTGTGGAACGGCACACCGGTCGCTTCGAAGCGTTTGGTGGCCCAGCGGCTCATCAGCACGATGGCGACAATGGCGATGACGACACTGACCACAAACGGCCAGAAACCGTCCGCCGTCAACGCGGCCGGCATGTTCAGGCCGCGGCTGCTGACAAAGAAGGTGTCACCGAAGTTATGGCTGTTGCGTGGCCCCGGCATGGTCAGGAACACCGCGAAGTACCAGAACAGGATTTGCAGCAGCGGCGGAATGTTGCGGAAGACTTCCACATAAACAGTCGCCAGCTTGCTGATGATCCAGTTCTTCGACAGCCGTGACACGCCGACGATGAACCCGAGGATTGTCGCCAGGATCACGCCGATGAAGGTCACCAGCAGCGTGTTGAGCAGGCCGATGACAAACACCCGGGCATAGCTGTCCGATTCGGTGTAGTCGATCAGGTGTTGAGCGATACCGAAACCGGCACTGCGCTCCAGAAAGTCGAAACCGGAGGTAATGCCCCGGTGTTGTAGGTTGGTCTGCGTGTTGTCGAACAGGTACCAGCCCATCGAGACCACCGCCACAATGGTGATGATCTGAAATAGCCACGCACGCACTTTGGGATCGCTGAGGCTGAGCCTCTGCTTTGGTGCGCCGATTGAATTTTGCATGAAGTGCCCCGGATGTAATGGAACAGAACATCACCCGGTGGTTGGCCCACCGGGTGATAGAACCATCAGCGCACTGGTGGTGCGTATTGAATGCCGCCGTTGTTCCACAGGGCGTTCAGCCCGCGGTCGATTTCCAGCGGAGTGCTCTTGCCGAGGTTTTTCTCAAACACTTCGCCGTAGTTGCCGACCTGCTTGACGATCTGCACGACCCAGTCTTTCTTCACTTTCAGGTCTTTGCCGTATTCACCGTCAGTGCCCAGCAGACGAGCGACGTCGGGGTTCTTGGTGCCTTTGGCTTCAGCTTCGACGTTTTTCGAAGTGATACCGGCTTCTTCAGCGTTGAGCATGGCGTAGCCAGTCCAGCGCACGATGGCCAGCCATTCGTCGTCGCCGTTACGCACGACAGGGCCCAGAGGTTCTTTGGAAATGGTTTCCGGCAGAACTACATAGTCCTTCGGCGAGGCCAGCTTGCTGCGCTGGGCGAACAGCTGGGACTTGTCGGAAGTCAGCACGTCGCAACGACCGGATTCCAGCGACTTGGCGCTTTCGTCGGAAGTATCGAAGGTGATCGGGGTGTATTTCAGACCGTTGCCACGGAAGTAGTCGGAAACGTTCAGCTCGGTGGTGGTACCGGCCTGGATGCAGATAGTTGCACCGTCCAGTTCCTTGGCACTTTTAACGCCCAGCTTGTTGTTTACCAGGAAGCCGATGCCGTCGTAGTAAGTGATGAAGCCAGGGAATTTCAGACCCATGCCCGAATCACGGGAGCTGGTCATGGTGGTGTTGCGCGACAGGATGTCGATTTCGCCAGACTGCAGCGCGGTGAAGCGCTCTTTGGCGTTCAACTGACTGAACTTGACCTTGGTCGCGTCGCCGAAGACGGCAGCGGCCACAGCGCGGCAGTAGTCAGCATCGATACCGACGATCTTGCCAGTGGCGTCCGGAACCGAGAAACCAGGCAGGCCATCGCTGACGCCGCACTGTACGAAACCTTTCTTCTGCACTGCATCCAGGGTTGCACCCGCCTGAGCGAACCCGCTGACACCGAGTACTGCGGCTGCAGACACGATCGCCAGGGTGGATTTCAACATCTTCATTCAAACCTCCAGTTTTGCTCTTGTTGTGTCGGAGCTTGAGTCCTGTCGCACCCTTATGAGGCGTAGTCGACCCGTGTTGGCTTTTTTTAGGGTCAACCGACGTAGGACCTGCGCTATGAGTCTAGTAGGAGAAAATCCACATCATGGACCACTCACTTCTCACCAATCGGCCGAACGGGCTGTAGCCCTTTCACGTTCGCGAAGCCCGTAGCGGCCACTGGCGAACATCCATCACCGGATTTTTTTGCTATCCCACTACGAACAATGGCCTGATAGTGTTACCGACAGGCGTGGGATTTTTCATACAGGCTTCCTATAGCAAAGCCCGTACCAGACCGCTCGCCAAAGCGGTTTAGGGACAGGTCAATAGCAAAACTTGTAGCCTTGCGACATCTTCTTAACGGATCAACCAGACGCGCACTCATCTCTCGCACTCAATGAGAGCGCACGCACAAAATTGGAGCAGCCATGACCGAGCCCCTTATCCTTGAACCCGTCAAGCCCGCAGATGCCTGCGTCATCTGGCTGCACGGCCTGGGCGCCGACCGTTACGACTTCCTGCCGGTGGCTGAAGCGTTACAGGAAAGCCTGCTGACCACTCGCTTCGTTCTCCCTCAGGCACCGACCTGTGCCGTCACCATCAACGGTGGCTACGAGATGCCGAGCTGGTACGACATATTGGCCATGAGCCCTGCGCGCGCGATCAATCGCGAGCAGCTGGAAGCGTCGTCGGACCGAATCATTCAATTGATCGAAACGCAGCGAGCTATCGGAATAGACGCCTCGCGGATTTTCCTGGCAGGCTTTTCCCAGGGCGGCGCCGTGGTGTTACACACCGTGTTTCTGAAATGGCAGGGGCCGTTGGGTGGCGTACTTGCCCTTTCTACTTATGCACCGACTTTCAGTGACGAACTGGAGCTTTCGGCCAGCCAGCAACGCATTCCGGTGCTGTCACTGCACGGTCAGTACGATGACGTGGTGCAAAACTCGATGGGACGGACCGCCTACGAGTATCTGAAGCAGCATGGTGTCACCGTGACATGGCAGGAATACCCAATGGGTCACGAAGTGTTACCCGAGGAGATTCGCGACATCGGCGTCTGGCTTGGCGAGCGCTTGCGTTAACGGCTCAGCTGAAAAACAGCCCATTGATCCATCCCCCTACGCCGCGCCCGATTCTTGCATTACACTGGCCGCCGTATATTCCTTAACCAATTGATGAGATGACCGTGCTCAAAGCACTCAAGAAAATGTTCGGTAAAAGCGAGACTGAGCAGCTCGCGCCAGCCTCCAGCGCTCCGTCTCACAGCCCCAGCCACCGCACCGACGGTAATCAGCCTGGCCGGACCGACCCCATAGCGGCACCGAAACACGCGCTGAAGCCTGCACCGGCCACCCCCGCCGTCGAAGCCATTGCCGCTGAAGCGCCGTCCATCGAAGCCGCGAAACCTGCCAAACCGCGTCGCGAGCCCAAGCCAAAAGCGCCGGTCATCCCCTGGAAACTCGAAGATTTCGCCGTCGAACCCCAGGAAGGCAAAACCCGTTTTCACGATTTCAAACTCGCCCCGGAACTGATGCACGCCATCCAGGACCTCGGCTTCCCGTATTGCACGCCGATTCAGGCTCAAGTCCTTGGCTTCACCCTCGCGGGCAAAGATGCCATCGGTCGCGCCCAGACGGGCACCGGCAAAACCGCTGCATTCCTGATTTCGATCATCACCCAGTTGCTGCAAACCCCGCCGCCGAAAGAGCGCTACATGGGCGAGCCACGGGCGCTGATCATCGCGCCGACCCGCGAACTGGTGGTGCAGATCGCCAAGGACGCCGCCGACCTGACCAAGTACACCGGTCTCAATGTCATGACGTTTGTCGGCGGCATGGACTTCGACAAGCAGCTCAAGCATCTCGAAGCACGTCATTGCGACATCCTCGTCGCGACTCCGGGCCGCCTGCTCGACTTCAACCAGCGCGGCGACGTGCACCTGGACATGGTCGAAGTGATGGTCCTGGACGAAGCCGACCGCATGCTCGACATGGGTTTCATCCCGCAAGTGCGTCAGATCATTCGCCAGACACCGCCAAAGAACGAGCGCCAGACGCTGTTGTTCTCCGCGACGTTCACCGAAGACGTGATGAACCTCGCCAAGCAATGGACCACCGACCCGTCGATCGTCGAGATCGAGTCGCAGAACGTGGCCAGCGAAAACGTCGAGCAGCACATTTACGCGGTGGCCGGTGCCGACAAATACAAACTGCTCTACAACCTGGTCAACGACAACGGTTGGGAGCGGGTGATGGTCTTCGCCAACCGCAAGGATGAAGTGCGGCGCATCGAAGAGCGCCTGGTACGTGATGGCGTCAACGCCGCGCAACTGTCCGGCGATGTGCCGCAACACAAGCGCATCAAGACGCTTGAAGGCTTTCGCGAAGGCAAGATCCGCGTGCTGGTGGCCACCGATGTCGCCGGTCGCGGCATTCACATCGACGGCATCAGCCACGTGATCAACTTCACCCTGCCGGAAGTCCCGGACGATTACGTGCACCGTATCGGCCGTACCGGACGCGCTGGCGCCGATGGCGTGTCCATCAGTTTTGCCGGGGAAGACGACTCCTACCAGCTGCCGTCCATCGAGGCGCTGCTCGGTCGCAAGATCAGCTGTGAAACGCCACCGACGCATCTGTTGCGGGCGGTTGAGCGCAAGCGTCCGTAACAGCGGGTCGCAATAAAAGAGGCGCAGCCGGCAACGGACTGCGCTTTTTTTTCGCCCCCAAATCACTGTAGGAGCGAGCTTGCTCCTACAAAAGGTGCTTGCGAGAGACAACTAAAAGTCCATAATAGACAAATTAGTTTACTTCCAGCTCCCGGAGCCGCCCATGTCCAGCACGCCGTTTGTGATCACCCAACCCCAGGCCCGCGAATTGTTGGCGCAGGTCGACGTGCCGCAGATCCTGCGCAAGCTGTTCCGCGACCTGGCCGCCGGGCAGGCAGTGCAACCGGCGCAGCAACTGGTGGAATTTCCCAAGGGTGCCGGCGACTTCATCAACTACCTGGGCGTGCTGGCCGAAGACGGGGTTTACGGGGTCAAGACGTCGCCCTATATCGTGCGCGAACAAGGCCCGCTGGTGACTGCCTGGACCTTATTGATGTCGATGCAGACCGGTCAGCCGCTGTTGCTCTGCGATGCAGGCGAACTGACCACGGCGCGCACCGCCGCGACCACCGCCGTCGCTGTCGATGCCCTTGCCCCGTTGAACGCTCAACGCCTGGCGATCATCGGCAGTGGCAAAGTTGCCCTGGCGCACCTGCATTACGTCAAAGGTTTGCGCGACTGGCAAAGCATCCACCTTTTCTCGCCGAACCTGAGCGAACTCAGCCCTGAGGCCCTGGCCGAGATTAAGCGCCTCGATCCACGCCTGACCCTCGTCGACAGTCGTGAAGCGGCCGTCCATGACGCCGACGTCATCATGCTGTGCACTTCGTCCGCCGGCCCAGTGATCGACCCGACGAGCCTGAGCAAACCGGCGCTGATCACCTCCATCAGCACCAACGCACCACGCGCCCACGAAGTGCCGCCGCAGAGCCTCAATGACATGCAGGTGTTCTGCGACTACCGTCTGACCACTCCGGGATCGGCGGGCGAAATGCTGATTGCCGGCGAGCAACATGGCTGGGACAAGAGCGCGATTGTCGGGGACCTGCCGGACCTGATCAGCGAAAAAGTCCAGCGCCCTGATTACGATCGCCACGTGTTCTTCCGCTCCATCGGCCTGGGCCTGGAAGACATCGCGCTGGCCAATGCCATTTACCAACTACAGCACTAATCCCCCACCCTGTAGGAGCCGGCTTGCTGGCGATGCAGGCGCCGCGGTCTGTCAGACAAACTGCGGCGATGCCATCGCCAGCAAGCCGGCTCCTACAGGAGATCTATATTGCGGCTTACAGGAGACATTCATGAGCCAGGCAGATTTCATCATCATCGGCGGCGGGATTGCCGGCGCTTCCACCGGTTTCTGGCTGTCGCAGCACGCCCGGGTGATTGTGCTCGAACGCGAATCCCATCCGGCCTACCACTCCACCGGACGTTCCGCCGCGCTGTTCACTGCGGCTTATGGCACACCGCAAGTCCGGGCACTGACCCAGGCCAGCCGCGACTTCTTCGACGCCCCGCCCGCCGGTTTCTGCGAACACCCGCTGCTGACCCCACGTGGCGAGATGACCGTGGACTTCACCGGCGACCCGGTCGAACTGAACAATCAATACCTCAGCGCCAAAGCCACGGTGCCCGAGATGCAACTGCTCAGCGCCGACGAAGCCTGCGCACGCCTGCCGATCCTGCGCCGGGAAAAAGTCCACGGCGCGATCTACGACCCGACCGCCAGCGACATCGACACCGATGCCCTGCACCAGGGTTACCTGCGCGGCATCCGGCGCAACAAAGGTGAAGTGCACACCGACAGCGAAGTCCTGAGCCTGACCCGCGACGGCGAAGGTGTGTGGCAGGTGCGAACCATCGGCCAGACCTTCAGCGCCCCGGTCATCATCAACGCCGCCGGCGCCTGGGCCGACAAGATCGGCGAACTGGCCGGCGCCAGGCCGCTGGGCCTTCAGCCCAAGCGCCGTGCGGCGTTCATCTTCGCCGGGCCGGAGGGCGTGGACATCCACCATTGGCCGATGCTGGTCAGCCTCGACGAGTCGTTCTACATGAAGCCCGACGCCGGCATGTTCCTCGGCTCGCCGGCCAACGCCGACCCGGTGGAACCGCACGACGTGCAGCCCGAAGAACTGGACATCGCCATGGGCATCTACCAGATCGAAGAAGCCACCACCCTGACCATCCGCCGCCCGACCCGCACCTGGGCCGGCCTGCGCAGCTTCGTGGCCGATGGCGACTTGCTGTCCGGTTTCGATCTGCAGGTGCCCGGCCTGTTCTGGGTGGCAGCGCAAGGCGGTTACGGCATCCAGACCTCGCCCGCCATGGGCCAGGCCAGCGCCGCACTGGTGCGCGGCGAACCCTTGCCCGAGCCACTCAAGCGCTTCGGCCTGGATGCCGGGATGCTCTCCCCCGCTCGCCTGGGTTGATCCGCGTCCTCAGGTGACGTGTCGACACGATTGCGGCAAACTTCCAGCGCCCTTTTTGCAGGGCGCTGACGCTGCCTGGAGCTCCACTGTATGAACGCACCTGTAAAAGACCCGGCCCTGGACAACTTCCGCGCGATTGCCGATGCCATCGCCACGTTGTTCTTTCCCCACGCCGAGGTGGTGCTGCACGATCTGCGCACACAGAAAGTCGATTACATCGCCAATAACCTGTCGAAACGGGAAGTCGGTGACGACTCCGCGCTGGAAGACATGCTCAGCGATGACATCAGCGAACGGAACATCGGCCCGTACGAAAAACTCAATTGGGATGGTCAGAAGATTCGCAGCCTGAGCAGCGTGCTGCGCGACAGCAACGGTCATCCACTGGCCGTGCTCTGCATCAATCTGAATATTTCGCTGTTCGAAAATGCCAAGGCAGCGCTGGATCTGTTCCTGTCACCGAGCAAGTTGATCCCGCAACCGGATTCATTGTTTCGCGATGACTGGCAGGAGAGAATCAACACCTTCCTCCACGGCTGGCTGCGCGAACGTCAGCTGAGCCTGAACCTGCTGACCCGCGACCACAAACGCGAACTGGTGCTGGCCCTGCACGCCGAAGGCGCCTTCAAAGGCAAAAGCGCCTCCAACTATGTGGCGAACGTGCTGAACATGGGACGGGCGACGGTGTACAAGCATTTGAAGGAATTGAAGGGCTAAAAAACGCCCCTTGGATTGCTTGCGAAACACGCACCTGCAGGAGCCGGCTCGCTGGCGATGGCGACTTCAACATCGCTATCGCCAGCAAGCCGGCTCCTACAATGTCCGTGCAAGTCACACGATGTTGATGCGCCCCGAATCCGTAGGAGCCGGCTTGCTGGCGATGGCGCCCTCAAGGCTTGCGGAGATTGCGCGGACGCCTTCGCAGGCAAGCCTTGCTCCTACGGGTATTGTGTATTTATTCCAGCGCCGAAGCCGGGCCGAAGAACTCGTAACGGCTTTGCTTCTCCGGTACACCCAAGGCTTTCAGGTGACGCTTCACCGCTGCCATGAAGCCTTTAGGCCCCAGGAAATACGCATCCAGATCGCGCTGCTGCGGCAGCCACTCGCCCAGTTGCTCCTGACTCAACAACCCGACCTTGTCCGCTGCCGGGCTGACGCCATCATCTTCGTCGTAGCAATAGAAGCGCTTGAGTTGCGGGTGACGCTCGGCCAACCCATCGATCCAGTCGCGGAAGGCGTGGACGCTGCCGTTGCGTGCGCAGTGGATAAAATGCACCGGCCGCTTGGTTGCCAGCGCCGCTTCAAGCATGGCCAGTGTCGGGGTGATGCCGACGCCGCCGCTGATCAGCACCAACGGTTTGTCGCTATCGGTCAGGGTGAATTCGCCCGATGGCGGGAACAGCTGAATGCTCGCGCCGACGTGCAGTTGATCATGCAGATGGTTCGAGGCGCGGCCACCGTGTTCACGCTTGACGCTGATGCGGTACTGACCTTTGTTCGCCAGGGCTGACAGCGAATAGTTACGACGAATTTCTTCGCCATCGAGGATCAGTTTCATGCCGATGTACTGGCCGGGTTCGGCGGCGAGGATTGGGCCTTTGTCCGCCGGCTCGAAGTAGAACGAGGTGATTTCCGCACTCTCTTCAACCTTGGCCGCGACGATGAATTCCCGCGCACCGCGCCAGCCGCCTGGCGCCTGTTCTTTCTGGTCATAGATGCTGGTTTCAGCGCCGATCAGGATCTCGGCCAATTGACCGTAAGCCGCGCCCCAGGCACTCATCACTTCCGGCGTGGCAATCTCGTCACCCAACACTTCGGAAATCGCACGCAGCAGGCAGGTGCCGACAATCGGGTAGTGTTCCGGGAGGATTTGCAGGGCCACGTGCTTGTTGATGATCTTGGCCACCAGGTCGCCCAACTGGTCGAGCTGATCGATGTGGCGCGCATACATCAACACGCCGTTGGCCAGGGCGCGGGGTTGATCGCCGCTGGCCTGGTGGGCCTGGTTGAACAGCGGGCGGACCTCCGGGTATTCGGAGAGCATCATGCGGTAAAAATGCGTGATCAATGCTTCGCCACCGCTTTCCAGCAACGGCACAGTGGATTTGACGATTGCACGGTCTTGAACGCTAAGCATAAGGTGACTCCTGAGCTACTTGGTTTTCTAACTGATTGCCCTATCCTTATCAGTTTCCGTGCCAGCTATTTAATCGTTAAAAATCAATATCTTACAAACAATCTAGTCATAACGACACAGTCTGACTTATAGTCATCTCGACTACATGGAGTCACTATGACTGCAAAATCCCTGCTTACCACGTTGCTGCCTCTGGTCTCGGACCTGTCCCGCGAACTCCCCGAGGGCGAGCGCTATCGGCGCCTGCTCGAAGCCATGCGCGCCCTGCTCCCCTGCGATGCTGCCGCGTTGCTGCGCCTCGATGGCGACTGGCTGGTACCACTGGCCGTCGACGGCTTGAGCACCGACACCCTCGGCCGGCGTTTCAAGGTCAGCGAACACCCGCGCTTCAAAGCGCTGCTCAGCAGCCCCGGCCCGACGCGGTTTGCCGCCGACAGCGACCTGCCCGACCCTTACGACGGGTTGGTCGATGGTCTTCATGAACATCTGGAAGTTCACGACTGCATGGGCTGCCCGCTGTTTATCGACGAGCGCCCGTGGGGTTTGCTGACCCTCGATGCGCTCGACCCGGAGCGTTTCGAACCGATCGAACTGGACGCCCTGCAAGCCTTCGCCAGCCTCGCCGCCGCCACGGTCAATGCCGCCGAACGCATCGAACGGCTGGCCAATCGTGTCGAGGACGAACATCAGCGTGCCGAGCTTTACCGTCAGGCCAGCGGACAGCAGAACCGCGAGATGATCGGCCAGAGCAAGGCCCACAAACGGCTGGTGGAAGAAATCAGCCTGGTCGGCGGCAGCGACCTGACCGTGTTGATCACAGGGGAAACCGGGGTCGGCAAGGAGCTGGTGGCCCAGGCGATTCACGCCGCCTCGCCGCGGGCCGACAAACCGATCATCAGCCTCAACTGCGCCGCGCTGCCGGACACGCTGGTGGAAAGCGAACTGTTCGGCCACGTGCGCGGCGCCTTTACCGGGGCGACCAGCGACCGCCGAGGCAAGTTCGAACTGGCCAATGGCGGCACGCTGTTTCTCGATGAAGTCGGCGAACTTTCGCTGACTGTGCAGGCCAAGTTGCTGCGTGTGCTGCAAAGCGGTCAGCTGCAGCGGCTGGGTTCGGACAAGGAACATCAGGTCGACGTGCGACTCATCGCCGCGACCAATCGCGACCTCGCCGAAGAAGTGCGCAGCGGCCGTTACCGTGCCGATTTCTATCACCGTTTAAGCGTTTACCCGCTGCTGGTGCCCGCGCTGCGGGATCGCGGGCGGGACGTGCTGCTGCTCAGCGGTTTCTTCCTGGAGCAGAACCGCTCGCGCATGGGCCTCAACAGCCTGCGCCTGAACAGTGACGCCCAGGCCGCATTGCTCGCCTATGACTGGCCGGGTAATGTGCGAGAACTGGAGCATTTGATCGGTCGTAGCGCGTTGAAAGCCTTGGGGCACTGCAAGGAACGGCCGAAGATTCTCAGTTTGAGTGCGGCGGATCTGGAGTTGCCCAGCGGCAGCGTTGAGGTAGCGTCCGAGTCACCGGCTGCGACCCCGGTGGCGTTGGTGTCCGGGGATTTGCGTGAAGCGACTGAACGTTACCAACGGCAATTGATCAGCGCGTGCCTGGAACGGCACCACAATAACTGGGCGAGCGCGGCGCGAGAGCTAGGCCTGGACAGGGCGAATCTCGGAAGAATGGCCAAAAGACTGGGCATGAAATAAACGCTTTTGTGTAGGAGCCGGCTTGCTGGCGATAGCATCGCCGCGGTCCGTCAGACAAACCGAGGCGATGCCATCGCCAGCAAGCCGGCTCCTACAGGTCGGGAGAGCATTTCGCTGTACATCGGCATTTAGCCTAAAGCCTGCCCCCAACAAGTCGATAACTTGGCATCGATAGCTTTTGGCGACTTCCATTCGCCCATCACCTTTTTCTACAGAAGGTTTTTATGTCCTCCACCAAAGCCCGCGCAGACTCACTTTCGCTTCTGCTGTTTACCTTGCGCAGTGGCAAGCTGATGGCGATCAACCTGCTCAAAGTCAGTGAAATCATTCCCTGCCCGCCGCTGACCAAGCTGCCCGAGTCGCACCCCCACGTCAAAGGCATCGCCACCCTGCGCGGCGCGTCGTTGTCGGTGATCGACCTCAGCCGCGCCATTGGCGAGCGGCCACTGGAAGACCCGAACGGCGGCTGCCTGATCGTCACTGACGTCAGCCGTTCCAAGCAGGGCCTGCACGTTCAGGCCGTGAGCAAAATCGTCCATTGCCTGACTACCGACATCCGTCCGCCGCCCTTTGGCTCTGGCGGCGTTCGCTCGTACATCACCGGTGTGACCTCGGTCGACGGTACGCTGGTGCAAGTGCTGGACATCGAAAAAGTCATCCACGGCATCGCTCCCGCACAGATCGAAATGGCCCCGACCGAACTGAGCATGGAAGACGCCGAAGTGCTGGGCAACGCGCGCATCCTGGTGGTCGACGACAGTCAGGTGGCCTTGCAGCAGTCGGTGCACACCCTGCGCAACCTCGGCCTGCAATGCCACACCGCCCGCAGCGCCAAGGAAGCCATCGACTGCCTGCTGGACCTGCAAGGCACGGCCCAGCAAATCAACCTGATCGTCTCGGACATCGAAATGTCCGAGATGGACGGCTACGCCTTCACCCGCACCTTGCGCGAAACCCCGGACTTCTCGCACCTGTATGTGCTGCTGCACACCTCGCTGGACAGCGCGATGAACAGCGAAAAGGCACGTCTTGCCGGCGCCAACGCAGTGTTGACCAAGTTCTCCTCGCCGGAGCTGACCAAGTGCCTGATCGAAGCGGCCAAGGCGGTCGCCGAACAGGGCCATTGAGTGTGACCGAGGCCTTTTGTTTTCTGATGCGGCGCAACCTGGCTGAAGTTGCGCCCGCCATCACCTGGCCTCAGGGAATCGTCCTGCACGATTACCGCCCCGAACTGGCAGAAGCCGTTCATCGCCTGATGGAACTGGGTTACCTGGAAGGTGGCGGTCGCGTGCCGGCGCTGGATACCTGGCAACAGCGATTCGAGACCGATCCCGAGTACGATCCTTCACTGTGTTTCATCACTCTGGATGCCGACGGCATTGTTGGCGTGTGCCAGTGCTGGACCAGCGCCTACATCAAGAATCTGGTGGTGCACCCGCGCGCCCAGGGTCGGGGGCTGGGTCGGGCATTGCTGCTGCATGCATTCAACGTGTTTCAGCTGCGTCATGAAGGGGTTGTGGATTTGAAGGTGCTGGAAGACAACGTTCGGGCGCAGCGGTTGTATGAAAGTTGCGGGATGTATGTGGTCCGCCGGGAGCCGGTTCCGGCCTGACACACCGCCAGCTCCCACATTCGATCTTTGTGTACAACAAAGTCCACTGTGGGAGCGGGCTTGCTCGCGAAGGGGCCGACACATTCAAACTAAAACCCTCAGGCATACTCCAAACCCCGGCCAACCCAACGCCCAAGGATGCCTGAACAATGAAAGCCACCACCCTCACCTTCCTCTGCCTCACTGCCCTCGCCACTCAAGCCCAAGCCTCCACCCCTGAAGCCTGGGCCGCCTTCGACAAAGCCATGCTCGCCAGTTGCATCAAAGCCAGCGGCCTGCAAGACGCCTCGCCCGTCGGCAAAGCCGCACAGTTCGACGACCGTGTCGACTACACCGCCGTGCTCCTGCAAGGCCGCTACCCGCAAAAACACATGAAAGGCCAGCAAGGCACCGAGCTGTGCCTCTACAACAAAAAAAGCAAAACCGCCTATGTGACCGAATGGGACTCCATCCGCGTACCCGCCAAATCCAAGTGAATGGCGCATAACTTGCTTCGAAGCAGACCTTCGCGGTGGCATTCTGTCGCCGTTTCGGACTTAGACAGGCGACTGATCCTTCGATGAATACAGCGTTTTCCTGCGTAGGTTGTGGCAAATGCTGCAATGACCACCACGTGCCCCTGACCCTGACAGAAGCCCGGATGTGGGCGGCCGACGGCGGTCAGGTGATCGTGCTGGTGGAAGGTTTCCTGGGCAATGGCCTGGGGCTGCCGGTGCAGCAACGCGAACATGCCGAACGCCGTTCGGTGGAGGTTCGAAGCGGCGCCTCCGAAGCGTTCGTGGCAATCACGTTCGCGGCCTACAACGTCGGTCCCTGCCGGAATCTTGACGAAGACAACCTCTGCCGCATCTACGAACGCCGGCCGCTGGTGTGCCGTATCTATCCGATGGAAATCAATCCGCACATCCCCCTCAACCCGGCGATCAAGGAATGCCCGCCCGAGTCGTGGGAGAAAGGACCGGACTTGATCGTTGGCGGTGAACTGGTCGATCAGGAACTCGCAGGACTTATCCAGCGCTCCCGTCAGGCAGATCGCGATGACATCCGCGCCAAGGATGCGATTTGCGCGTTGCTGGGCATTCGGACTACAGCGCTCAAGGGGGATGGATTCACCGCGTACCTGCCGGACATGAGCGCATTTGCCACGGTCATCGACCACGTGGCGCAACAACCGCTGACGAACGCGAGCAGTGACTGGCAGTTCCACGTGTCCGGCGACGACATCGCCGGGCAAGTGTTGGCGGCCGGCGCAGAAGTGACCACTGAAACACCGCTCAACTACGCGTTCATTTCGTTACGCGCGGCTTAACGGCGCTCTCGCCAGAACTCCTGCGCCAACTGCCGTAAATCCCCCGCCAGCCCCGCCACGTCTTCGGAGTTGGCCTGGCTTTGCCGGCCTTCGCTCACCGTGACTTCGCAGGAGGAGCGAATGCGGCTGATGTTGCGGTTGATGTCTTCGCTGACGGTGCTCTGCTCTTCCACTGCCGAGGCGATTTGCAGACTCATTTCGGTAATCTGATTGACCCGCCGACTGATCGCATCCAGCGCATCGGCGGCGCGCCGGGCCTGTTCGACGCTGTTTTCCACGCGCTCACTGCTTTGCTGCATCACCACCACGGCGTCCCGCGTGCCGTTTTGCAGGGTGCTGATCATGCGCTGAATCTCGTTGGTCGATTGCTGGGTGCGTTGCGCCAGGCCCCGCACTTCGTCAGCCACCACCGCAAAACCGCGCCCGGCATCCCCGGCGCGCGCCGCCTCGATGGCCGCGTTGAGGGCCAGCAGATTGGTTTGCTCGGCAATGCTGCGAATCACTTCCAGCACCCCGGTGATCTCGCTGCTGTGCCCTTCCAGCTGATGAATCACCTCGGTGGCGTGCGCCAATTCCTCGGCCAGACGCAAGACGGCGTGGCGACTCTCACTCACCAGTTGATGACCTTCGCGGGTTTCGCTGCCGGCCAGATCGGCCGCCTGCGAGGCTTGCTGCGCATGGCTGGCAACCTGAGCCACGCTGGCGGACATCTGATGAATCGCCGCCGCCACCTGATCGGTTTCAGCCTGCTGATCCAGCGTGCTGCCGTGACTGCTTTGCAAGTGCTCGACCAGTTCTGCCGCATGCCCGGCCAGACGCTGCGATGCGTCACCGATGCGCCCCACCACTGCGCCGATCTGCGCTTCGAGCATTTGAAAGGCAAACTCGATCTGACCGAACTGATCCCGGCGGCCGGTGTAAATGCCCTGGCTCAACGGGTTGTCGGCAATCTGTCGGGCGCGCTCGGTAAGCGCTGTCAGCGGGCGCAACATCAGCCCGGTTCCAACCGCCGCCAACCCGCTGCCCACGACAAACGCCAGCAGCCCGAACACGGCTGATGACGGGTTGAGCCACACCTCGACGCCCACCACACAGGCCAGCGTCACACTGAACAGCGCCACCACTTTGAGTCCCGGTGCGAGCATGGGCAGGCGTTGCAACAGTGGCACCCGACCGTCGCGAAGGTTTGCGTAAGCTATTTCCGCCGCTTCGATCTGCCGCGCCGAAGGCCGGGTCCGGACCGACTGATACTCCACGGCCTGACCGTTCTGCGTCACCGGCGTGGCATAGGCGCTCACCCAATAGTGATCGCCATTCTTGCAGCGATTTTTCACCAGCCCCATCCAGGAGCGGCCACTTTTGAGGGTCTGCCACATATGCGCGAATGCCGCTGCCGGCATGTCCGGGTGACGCAGCAGGTTGTGCGTCGAACCCAGCAACTCCTCACGGCTGTAGCCGCTGATCCTGATGAAGTCGTCGTTGGCGTAAGTAATCGCGCTGGTCAGATCAGTGGTCGAGAGGATGTTCGCATCAGCCGCAACGTCGACATTACGGCCGGTCACCGGGAGGTTGATCTTCATGGAAAGCGCGCTCGTTGTAGGGAAAGAGTCGGCAGGGCTGCTGACTCTAAGCGCACTGATTCCACAAACGTTGATCTGGCTCAGGATATGAGCACTTAGCCATCATCGCGATTGAAAACCGCGCGGATGGCCAATGGCGAGGGTTGGAAACTCAGCGCTTGCCCATCGAACGACGGGTGCCGGGAGGCGCTGCACCGGGGGTCTTGGTGTGGCCGTTCTTGGCGCCGTTCTTGTACCACGGCTGGCTGGCGGTTTTCGCGGCGGCCAGTTCACCCGGTTTGAACGGGAACTTGAATGCCGGGATCGCGGCTTTGGTTTCGCTGTCTGCGCTGGAGTCGACGCTGTCTGGCAGGTCTGCCTGGTCGTCGCTCAAGGCGTCGGCAACCGGCGGTTGTGTCGGGGAAGTCATGAAAGCTCCGGGTGATGCAATAGAGTCGGGCCCGGTCAGTGAGCCGCGAAAGACGGCAGTATACCTGTGTCGGGGGCGGCAGGCTTCACACGGTGAGTGAGTCTGTCGGGTTTTGTATTGGCAAGTAGGCCGCCATCGCCAGCAAGCCGGCTCAACACAGGATTGGCGTTCAGCACGACCCATTGTAGGAGCCGGCTTGCTGGCGATGAGGCCAGAACAGACAACACAGACCCCAAACTGACAGCGCCGTCAGTTAGCAGTCACCTTCCTGACCGGCGAACAGGTTTATAAAGGGAGGTATAACCCTGACCAAACTCCGTCCACCCAGCCCTGGCGCCTCACTCGCATGCGAATTCAGAAAAGACCCGCCTCGATCGCCGCCCTTCTGATTGTCCTGGCAGCGTTGGGCGTGTGGTATGCCACCAGACCCGTGACGGCCAAACTCGCCGCGCCTACGGCGATTCCGGTCCGGGTGGTGAACGTCGCCGAAAAAGACGTGCCGCGCTATGTCAGTGGCATCGGCTCGGTGCTGTCTTTGCACAGTGTGGTGGTGCGTCCGCAGATCGACGGCATCCTCACCAGAATCCTGGTCAAGGAGGGCCAACGGGTCAGCAAAGGTGACTTGCTCGCCACCATTGATGACCGCTCGATCCGGGCCAGCCTCGACCAGGCCCGCGCACAACTCGGCGAAAGCCAGGCGCAGCTGCAAGTGGCGCTGGTGAACCTCAAGCGCTACAAATTGCTGAGTGTGGACGACGGCGTGTCCAAGCAGACTTACGACCAGCAACAAGCGCTGGTCAATCAGCTCAAGGCCACTGCCCAGGGCAATCAGGCTTCGATTGATGCTGCGCAAGTGCAGCTTTCCTACACGCAGATTCGCTCCCCGGTCAGCGGTCGCGTCGGTATTCGCACAGTGGACGAAGGCAACTTCCTGCGTATGACCGACGCCCAAGGCTTGTTCACGGTGACCCAGATCGATCCGATCGCCGTGGAGTTTTCCTTGCCGCAGCAAATGCTGCCGACCCTGCAAGGCCTGATCAACGATCCGGAGCACGCTCAGGTGAAGGCCTACATCGGTGCCGACACCGACGGCGAAACCGGCAACCTGCTGGGCGAGGGTCACCTGACCCTGATCGATAACCAGATCAACGCCAACACCGGGACCATCCGCGCCAAGGCCGAATTCAACAACCCCGGGCAGAAACTCTGGCCGGGCCTGCTGGTGACGGTAAAGATTCAGACAGCATTGGATAAGAATGCGCTGGTGGTGCCGCCCACGGTCGTACAACGCGGGCTCGATCAACACTTCGTGTACCGGGTCAAAGGCAACAAGGTTGAAACCGTCCAGGTACAGATGGTCCATCAAGGCAGTGGCCAGGACATCATCAAAGGCGTAAATCCGGGCGACGTGCTGGTCAGCGACGGCCAATCGAGGCTCAAACCCGGCTCGACCGTGCAGGTACTGACCGAGCCACCGCAAGTGGTCCAGTCGGAGTCGAAGCCATGAAGGGCCACGGCTCGGTGTCGGCGTGGTGCATCGATCATCCCGTGGCGACGATCCTGCTGACGTTTGCCTTGGTGTTGCTCGGCGTTATCGCCTTCCCACGCCTGCCGATTGCACCGCTGCCGGAAGCCGAATTCCCGACCATCCAGGTCGCCGCACAACTCCCCGGCGCCAGCCCGGAAACCATGGCGTCGTCGGTGGCCACGCCGCTCGAAGTGCAATTCAGCGCCATCCCCGGCGTGACCCAGATGACCTCGAGCAGCGCCCTCGGCTCGACCAACCTGACCCTGCAATTCACCCTCGACAAAAGCATCGACACTGCCGCGCAGGAAGTGCAGGCCGCGATCAACACCGCCGCCGGCAAACTGCCCAAGGACATGCCGAACCTGCCAACGTGGCGCAAGGTCAACCCGGCCGATAGCCCGGTGCTGATTCTCAGCGTCAACTCAAGCCTGATGCCCGGTCCGGAACTCAGCGATCTGGTGGAAACCCTGCTGTCCCGCCAGATCAGTCAGATCGACGGTGTAGGCCAGATCGCCATCACCGGTCAGCAACGTCCGGCCATCCGGGTCCAGGCCTCGGCGGATAAACTCGCCGCCATCGGCCTGACGCTGGCGGACATTCGCCTGGCCATTCAGCAGACCAGCCTCAACCTGGCAAAAGGTGCGTTGTACGGCGAGTCGAGCATCTCGACCCTGTCGACCAACGATCAGTTGTTCCACCCCGACGAATACGGCCAACTCATCGTTTCCTACAAGGACGGTGCACCGGTTCACCTGAAGGATGTGGCCAAAGTCGTCAATGGCTCAGAAGACGCCTACGTCCAGGCCTGGGCAGACGGACAGCCAGGGGTCAACCTGGTGATCTTCCGGCAACCCGGGGCCAATATCGTCGAGACCGTCGACCGGATTCAGGCCGCCCTGCCGACACTGGAAGCCATGTTGCCGGCCTCGGTGCAGGTCAAGGTGCTGATCGACCGAACCCAGACCATCCGCGCCTCGCTGCATGAAGTGGAAATCACCCTGCTGATTGCAATCGCACTGGTGGTCGCGGTGATGGCCCTGTTCCTGCGACAACTGTCGGCGACCTTGATCGTCACCGCGGTGCTCGGTGTGTCGTTGGTCGCCAGTTTCGCCCTGATGTTCATCATGGGCTTCAGCCTGAACAACCTGACGCTGGTAGCGATCGTGGTGGCCGTGGGGTTTGTGGTCGACGATGCGATTGTGGTGGTGGAGAACATTCACCGTCACCTGGAGGCCGGTGACGGCATGCGCGAAGCGGCGATCAAGGGCGCCGGCGAGATTGGTTTCACCGTGGTCTCGATCAGTTTCTCACTGGTGGCGGCGTTCATCCCGTTGCTGTTCATGGGCGGCGTGGTCGGACGGCTGTTCAAGGAGTTCGCCCTGACCGCGACGTCGACCATCATGATTTCAGTGGTGGTGTCGCTGACCCTGGCGCCGACGCTTGCGGCGCTGTTCATGCGCGCCCCGGTGCATCACGCCCACAGCAAACCCACGTTCGGCGAACGCTTGCTGGCGTGGTACGAAAAAGGCCTGCGTCGCGCCCTCGCCCATCAGAAATTGATGATCGGTGTGTTTGGGTTGTCCCTCGGTCTGGCCATTGCCGGTTACATCTTCATTCCGAAAGGTTTCTTCCCGGTCCAGGACACCGGTTTTGTCCTCGGCACCACCGAAGCGGCCGCCGATATTTCCTACCCCGACATGGTGAAAAAACACCTGGCGATGGCGGAAATCGTCGCGGCAGATCCGGCAGTCGCAGCGTTTTCCCACTCCGTCGGTGTTTCGGGCAGCAACCAGACCATCGCCAACGGCCGCTTCTGGATCTCCCTGAAAAAACGCGGTGACCGCGACGTGTCGGCCAGTCAGTTCATCGACCGGATTCGTCCGCAACTGATGGCAGTGCCGGGCATCGTGCTCTATCTGCGCGCCGGTCAGGACATCAACCTCAGCTCCGGCCCGAGCCGCGCGCAATACCAATACGTGCTCAAGAGCAACGACGGCGCTACCCTCAGCACCTGGACCCAGCGCCTGACAGAAAAACTGCGCGCCAACCCGGCGTTCCGCGACATTTCCAACGACCTGCAATTGGGCGGCAGCATTACGCACATCAGCATCGACCGCAGCGCCGCCGCGCGTTTCGGCCTGACCGCCAGCGATGTCGACGAAGCGCTGTATGACGCGTTCGGTCAGCGGCAGATCAACGAATTCCAGACCCAGATCAATCAGTACAACGTGATTCTGGAGCTGGACACCCAGCAACGCGGCAAGGCCGAAAGCCTCAACTATTTTTACCTTCGCTCCCCCCTGAGCGGGGAAATGGTGCCGCTGTCGGCACTGGCGAAGTTCGATGCGCCAACGGTCGGCCCGTTGTCCATCGCCCACGACGGCATGTTCCCGGCCGCCAACCTGTCGTTCAACCTGGCCCCCGGTGTGGCGTTGGGCGATGCGGTGATCATGCTCAATCAGGCCAAGGCTGAAATCGGCATGCCGGCGGCCATGAGCGGCAACTTCCAGGGTGCGGCCCAGGCGTTCCAGAGTTCGCTGGCCAGCCAGCCGTGGCTGATTCTGGCGGCGCTGGTGGCGGTGTACATCATTCTCGGCGTGCTCTATGAGAGCTTCGTGCATCCGCTGACCATCATTTCGACGCTGCCATCGGCGGGGCTCGGGGCGGTGATCATGTTGTGGATTTGCGGCCAGGACTTTTCGATCATGGCGCTGATCGGGCTGGTGCTGCTGATCGGGATCGTGAAGAAAAACGGCATCCTGATGATCGACTTCGCCCTCGAAGCCCAGCGCAAAGGTGGCCTGCCACCGGAAGAAGCGATTTACCAGGCCTGTATCACCCGATTCCGGCCGATCATCATGACCACCCTCGCCGCCCTGCTCGGCGCACTGCCACTGATGCTCGGCTACGGCACCGGCGCCGAGTTGCGCCAGCCATTGGGGATTGCGGTGGTCGGCGGCTTGCTGGTGAGCCAGGCGCTGACGCTGTTCACTACTCCGGTCATATACTTGTGGCTTGAGCGGCTTTTCCATCGGCCCAAACCTTCGCCCATGCCGGCGTTGGCGACCACAGACTGAGGCGGGGTCATGCGCGTTCTGATTATCGAAGACGAAGAAAAAACCGCGGATTATCTGCACCGCGGCCTGACGGAACAGGGTTACACCGTGGACCTGGCGCGGGACGGTGTTGAAGGCCTGCACCTGGCGCTGGAAAGCGACTACGCGGTGATCGTCCTCGACGTGATGTTGCCGGGCCTCGACGGCTTCGGCGTACTGCGCGCCTTGCGTGCGCGCAAACAAACCCCGGTGATCATGCTCACTGCCCGCGAGCGTGTCGAAGACCGGATCAAAGGCCTGCGCGATGGCGCCGACGATTACCTCGGCAAACCGTTTTCCTTCCTTGAACTGGTGGCGCGCCTGCAAGCGTTGACCCGTCGCAGCGGCGGCCATGAACCGGTGCAAGTAAGCATCGCCGACCTGTGGATAGATTTGATCAGCCGCAAGGCGACCCGCGCCGGCACGCGACTGGACCTGACCGCCAAGGAGTTCTCGCTGCTCAGCGTGCTGGCGCGCCGGCAAGGTGAAATCCTCTCGAAAACGGCGATTGCGGAAATGGTCTGGGACATCAATTTCGACAGTGACGCCAACGTCGTCGAAGTCGCGATCAAACGCCTGCGCGCCAAGCTCGACGGGCCGTTCGACGAGAAACTGCTGCACACGATCCGAGGCATGGGTTATGTGCTGGAGAGCCGCGGTGTCCAGTAATTCGATTGCGCTGCGCCTCAGTGGGATGTTCACGCTGGTGGCGCTGCTGGTTTTTTTGTTGATCGGCTGGGCGCTGTATCAACAGGTCGACAAGGGCCTGGGCTTGCTGCCCGAAGCCGAACTGGATGCGCGTTACAGCGTGCTCGAATCCACCGTCGGCCGTTACGGCACGCCGGAGCATTGGGTGAAGATCAACAACAAGCTCAAGTTGCTGGGCGAAGAAGACAAGCGCATCAGCTTCTGGATCATCAGCGGCGATCCGCACTATGAATACGGCAACCTGACGCCGCAGATCCGCGCCTTCGCTCAAGGGCCTCTGGGCATGCGCGACCTGCAATTGCCGGACCAGCCTTACCCGCTGAAAGTGCTGGTCAGCCAGTTTCCGGCCAAGGATCAGCGACCGCCGTTGCGCTTCATGATCGGCATCGACACCGAGACGTTTTTCCAGACCCAGCATCATCTGCTGATTGCCCTGATCAGCCTGGCGATTGTCGGTGTGCTGCTGGCCTCGGCACTCGGTTACTGGGTGGCGCGGATTGGCCTCAAGCCGTTGATCAAGTTGTCTCAGGAAGCCCAGCGACTGGCGCCGCCATTGCGTTCCGGGCGCTTGCGTCTGTCGTCGCTGCCACCGGAACTCAATCAGTTCGTCAACTCGTTCAACTCCACGCTGGAGCGGGTCGAGCAGGCTTACTCGCGGCTTGAGTCGTTCAACGCCGATGTCGCCCACGAATTGCGCTCGCCGCTGACCAACCTGATCGGCCAGACTCAAGTGGCGCTGACGCGTGGGCGCTCGGCCGAGCATTACTTCGAAGTGCTGCAGTCGAACCTCGAAGAGCTGGAGCGGCTGCGTTCGATCATCAACGACATGCTGTTCCTCGCCAGCGCGGATCAGGGCAGCAAGGCGACCAAACTGACGTCCACCTCGCTGGCTGACGAAGTGGCGACGACGCTGGAGTATCTGGATTTCATTCTTGAAGATGCGCAGGTTCAAGTGCAGGTCAGTGGTGATGCGCAGGTGCGGATCGAGATTGCGCATCTGCGTCGGGCGCTGATCAATTTGCTCAGCAACGCGGTGCAACACACCGAGCCCGGTCAGGTGATCCAGGTGCGGATCGAGGTCGAGGAGCATCAGGTCAGCATCGGCGTCGCCAACCCCGGCTCGCCGATTGCCAGCGAGCATTTGCCGCGATTGTTCGAGCGTTTTTATCGGGTCGATGCGTCACGCAGCAACAGTGGCAACAACCACGGCCTGGGGTTGGCGATCGTCAAGGCGATTGCGCTGATGCATGGCGGCGACGTGTTTGTGCGCAGTGACCACGGCATGAATACCTTCGGCATCCACCTCCCGGTCTGATCTTTCGCAAATCTGTAGGAGCCGGCTTGCTGGCGATCGGTCTTAAGTTCTGCGATGTTTTTGAAGACGCCATCGCCAGCAAGCCGGCTCCTACAGGTAGCGATCTTTGCTTATCCCGCAACAGTCCTTTCTTGAATTGGCTCTGTTTCCCGCCCGCCAAGATCCTTATCTTTGCGCCACCAAACAGCACTTGCCAAGCAAGAAGGTTTTAAAGATGTCCAACACTATGGGTATTGCCAGCGCTTTCGTTTTGTCTTCCTTGTTCCTCTCCCCGTTCGCCGTCGCTGAAGAGTCGCAGACCTTCGTCGCGCACAATGCCGCGCGCGCCGCAGCGTATGAAGAGCAACACAGCGAAATGACGGCCAAGGCTCAGGACGCTGCGCAAACCCCTCAAACATCGACCATTCAGGCCCAGCCACGGGTCGAGAAAGATAGCTGATCGCAAAATACCGCTCTGTTTCCCTCGACACTTTCCATCGGCTCTTCCCTTTGAAAAGTTGTCTTCAAAGCCGCTGCTATCAGCGGCTTTTTTTCGTTGCGGGTTAAACACCGTCCGGTTCGTCTTCACTAACAAGAAACATTTTGCACTTCAAGCCTGTGAAGTGCCTGGTTGACCCAAGGAGCTTTACCGCAAGTGCATTTTCCTCTCCGCTTCAGCCCGCTGTTCATTGCAATCGCTGCAACGATGCCCCCCGCCGCCGACGCCGCCGACGAATCCAGCCATGAAGGTTTTGTGGAAGGTTCGAGCCTCAACCTCAATGCCCGTAACTACTACATGAACCGCAACCGTCTGCAGCAGGCGGACGACAACGTCGAATGGGGCCAGGGTTTCCTGGGCATCTTTGAATCGGGTTTCACCCAGGGCACCGTCGGATTCGGCGTTGATGCCCACGCCATGCTCGGGCTCAAGCTCGACGGTGGCGGTGGCACGGATGGCTCGAGCATCCTGCCGATCGGTGATGGCAATGGTAAAGCGCCGGGGTCGTTCTCGACGGCGGGCGGCACGCTGAAAATGCGCGCCTTTGATACCGAACTGAAAGCCGGCGACCTGTTCCTCGCCAATCCGGTAATTGCCGGCGGCGAGACTCGCATGCTGCCGCAGACCTTTCGTGGCGTCAGTGTGACCAACCACAGCTTCGACGGCTTCCTGATCGAAGGTGGCCAAGCGAGCTTCACCAAGCCGTACAACCAGAGCGGTCACACCCGCATCGGCACCTCCTATGGCAGCCTGGCAGACGGTGACGACAGTCAGCACCTGAACTGGGCCGGCGTGGCCTGGAGCGGTTTACCGGGTCTGACCAGCAGCCTGTACGCATCCGAACTCAAGGACATCTGGAACCAGTACTACTACGACCTGGATTACACCTACGCGCTGAACGACCTGGTCAGCCTCAACCCAGGCCTGCACTTCTATCACACGCAAGACACCGGCGATGCGTTGTTGGGCAACATCGACAACAACACCTACAGCCTGCATTTCACCGTCGGCGTGGGCAATCACAGCGTTACCGCGGCGTATCAGCGGGTCAACGGCAACACGCCGTTCGACTACATCAGCCAGGGCGATAGCGTCTTCCTCGACAACTCCCAGCAGTATTCGGACTTCAACGGCCCGAACGAGCGCTCGTGGAAACTCAAGTACGCCTACGACTATGCCAGCCTCGGCCTGTCCGGCCTGACCTCGGCGCTGTCCTACTCCCGGGGCGAACTGGACCTGACCAAAGCCGATCCAGACAGCCGCGGCTACGCCTCGTGGTACAGCGCCGACGGCAAAAATGCCACGCACTGGGAGCGTGACATCGATCTGAAGTACGTGGTTCAGGGCGGCAAGGCCAAGGATCTGTCGGTACGCTTGCAATGGGCCACCAACCGTGGCGGCAAGGGCTACGGCGCGCTGGATCAAGACACCGACGAATACCGGGTGATCGTCGACTACCCGATGAATGTCTTCTAAGCTTCACTAAGCAAAAGGCCAGCATGTTTTGCTGGCCTTTTTTTTATCCGGCATTTATACAGGCCCTCTGGACGCGACCGGTTTCTGGGACTCTGCCCGATTCTTGTAAGAAAACTTTCATAACGCCTTATTTGCAGAAGTCAGAACCATGAGTGTGAGCAGTGTGAAATCTCAAGATCCGATCGGCTCGACACGATCGGAGCAACTTCTGATTCTCGGCAGTGTGATATTGGTGATTGCGATACTCAGCATCGTGACTTTCCTGTTGATCCGTGAGCGCGCGAGCGCCGAATTGTCCGCCGCTCGCGCCGCCAAAAACATCGTGCAATTGATCGACGCCGACGTGCTGCGCAATGTCGAACTCTATGATATTTCCCTGCTGGGTTTGATCGCCGCCTCCCAGCGAGAAGATCTCAAGAGCGTATCTCCAGCCATTCGCCATATGGCCTATTTCGACCGCGCCACTGCCGCGCCGTACAAGGGCAACATTTTGTTGCTCGACAATAAGGGCGACGTGATCGCCGACTCGGCTTCGGTGGAGCCCAGGCAAGGCAACTACGCCGATCGCGAATACTTTCAGTCTCACGTGAACAACCCGGACCCGGGCATGTTCATCAGCCCCCCCTTTAGAGACAGTTCGCCCGAACAGGATTGGCGTATCAGTTTCAGTCGACGGCTGAGCGGCTCCCAGGGTGAGTTTCTGGGGGTGGCCGAAGCCGCCATGCGCTTGAGTTACTTCGATCAGTTGTTCAACAGTTTGAGCATCGGCCGCGATAGCTCGGTCAATCTGATCAGCAAGAACGGGATTCTCCTGGCCCAGCAACCACGCCTGGCCGAAGAGCTTATCGGCAAGGATTTCAGTAATCGCCCCAATTTCCAACGCATCGTCAAAGAAGGCAACGGCAGCTTCACCAGCATGTCCGACCGATACCGTGCCAAGCGTCTGTACACCTTTTCCAAGGTCGGAAATTTGCCGTTGATCGTCATCGTTGCGCTGTCCAGTGATGAAGTTTTTGCGGCCTGGAAGCGCACGGCAGTGGTGGTCAGCTCTGCAACCTTAGCCCTGTGCGCGAGCCTGCTGTGGCTGACGTGGTTGCTACGCCGCGAATTGCGCCGGCGTCACAACGCCGAACACGAACTGGCGCAACTGGCCGCCACCGATGCGTTGACGGGGCTGGCCAACCGCCGAACGCTGGATCAGACCCTGCGCCATGAGTGGTTTCGCGCCCAACGGTCGGGTAAACCGCTGTCGGTGCTGATGATCGATGCCGATCACTTCAAGGCGTTCAATGATCAACATGGCCATCAGGCCGGCGACGATGCGCTACGCGCACTGGCCAAGGTGATAGCCGAGAACGTAAGGCGACCGGCGGATCTGGTCGCCCGGTACGGAGGAGAGGAGTTTTCGGTGATCCTGGCCGAAACGGACAGCGCAGGGGCGCAGCAGATTGCCGAACACATCCGCGTTGCCGTGGAGCAGCTGCCGTTTGTGGCGGGCGTTGAATCGCCGGTTACTGTCAGTATCGGCATCAGCACCTGGACCTCGGCCTCGACCTCGACCACCGATGGCAGCCTTGAGCAGTTGCTGTTTGCGGCGGACAAGGCGCTGTATCAGGCGAAAGAAGGTGGACGGAATCGGGTGGTGGCTGCGCGGTGAGATTCTCGCTGTAGCTGCAGGCCCTATCGCCAGCAAGCCGGCTCCTACAGATCCCCCCTGTAGGAGCCGGCTTGCTGGCGATGACGTCAGAACAAACACCGCATGACTTTCCGGCAGGCATAAAAAAAGGCCACCCGAAGGCAGCCTTTAAAAACTAGAGAGGTTTTTTACTTACACCGCCGCAACCGGACGCATGTAAGAGATCGGTGCAGTGCTGGCGTCTTCGAAAGTCACGACTTCCCAAGCATCTGTCTGCTCAATCAACTTGCGCAGCAGCTGGTTGTTCAATGCATGTCCGGACTTGAAGCCCTTGAACTCACCAATCAGGCTATTGCCCAGC
>Ga0255334_1000409_pt1 | contig 35242 bp, 41 predicted proteins | sample EtOH5_35cm_T3_12_FD_202080 | JGI IMG/M metagenome (GOLD analysis project Ga0255334, IMG submission 202080) | Sandy soil microbial communities from University of British Columbia, Vancouver, Canada - EtOH5_35cm_T3_129 | ecosystem: Engineered > Artificial ecosystem > Sand microcosm > Unclassified ... | reverse complement strand
GACTTCGGCCAGCACGGTCACCTGGGCGGCGGTTGCGCTGGACCTGACCCCCCTGTAACGTGTCACCCATGGACGAGGCTGAATACCGCGAGAAGATTCGGAGCCTGTGCTTCCGAGCAAGCGCTCGTAGCGCCAAGGTGACCATTGACGATCACGGGAACGGTCTCAAGGTGAAGACTCGGACCACGGACGAGACGCAGGACATCACGGTGTACCCGCCGACCATCGTCCGCACGCTCGGGATCCAGGAGGTCTGACGTGGGCGTCACCGTCTCCGGTCTGTTCATCCCTACGTGGACCGACATCCTCGACACAACCCAGCTCGCCATCGACCTTGATCTTGAGACGCACAAGCTGGCGATGTTCACCAACACGATCACGCCCAACTTCTCGACGGACACCGCCTACGGGGTAGCCCCGTACAACGCGAACGAGGTGTCCGGCACCGGATACACCGCTGGGGGTCACGAGGTCACGACCACGGCGCTCTCGGAGTCCCCCACGGGGACCCTCATGTGGGACGCTGCCGACTGGTCTCGGTCGTCCTCGACCATCACGAACGCCCGTTGCGCTCTGATCTACGCCGATGCCCTCGCCGGGAACAACGCCATCGTCTTGGTTGACTTCGACGCCGACTACTCGACAGTATCCGGCACGTTCACCATCCAGTGGGCATCCACGGGGATCCTGAACTTCGACCTGACGCCCGCCTAGCGACGGGAGGTCCGGCATGGCCCGGAGTCGAAGTGTCAAGATTCGGCCCAAGGGCACGTACGCCCTCTACTACTCGTCATCGGCGGACCTGTCCTCACCTATCGTCCTGGACGGGGCCACCGTCAACGGGCCGGTCTACGTGTTCGTCTCCCCCACGGCGGGGGTTGACTCCGTCACGTTCACATACGGGTCGAACACCTACACAGACACGACCGCCCCCTTCGAGATAAACGGGGGGACTCCCGTCAACTTCGCCACGGCCCTCGGGTCCGGCGGGGCTACGTACATGGATGCCGTTCTCTCCGTGGGTAGCAACGTCTACACGGTCACAGCAAACTTCACAGCGATTGCTGAAGCCATCGTTGGGACACAGGAGACACTACTGCTCCCGGTGTCTGTCCCCCTCCCTGTAATCCAGGCGTCCAGTGGGTCAGACGCAACAGTCACTAAGCCCTCTGTTGGCGCTCCTGCTCTTGTCGGAGCATCAGCTCCGCTCGGGTTCGCCGGGCCGAACACAACCGGGACGGTTGTGCGCGGGCACACACTCACGGTTTACAACGGCGACTACGCAATCCCGTCGAACGGGTCCGTAGTTGACCGGGACATCACCGGGAAGCTCTCGACCGCATCCAACTCCACAGCATCGGATTGTCGAGTCCGTAAGTTTGCGGACCTGTTCGCTTCGGCGGCATCGACCGTCGAATACTGCGACATCGGGCCGATCACCGGGCAGGAAACGATCATCACTGACCCGGATCTGCGGCGGTCGGTGCAGTACGCGGCGGCAACCCTGCGGCGGTGCGACATTCGTGGATGCGTGGATGGTGCCTTCGTTTGGGGGGCTGCCATCACCATTGAGGACTGTTGGCTCCACGGTCAGTGGAGGATGGCGTCGGACCCGAACCAGGGCGGCGGCGTCTCCCACTGCGACCCGGTGCAGATAGCACACGGGTCCGGGCACCGAATCACCCGATGCCGCCTGGACGCTCTCCCGTACGAGGCGGGCGAGACGTTCGACCAGTGGAACACGGGGGCTTGGCCGCTCCCCGACGGGTTCTTCGCCCAAGCAGGACAGCCCTCCGCTACGCAGGGGATCATCATAAAGCCGGGCTCCTCGTCGCAGGTGATAAATGACGTGGTGATCCGAGAGTGCCGGATCACCGGGTACGTGGTTGGGCACCTTCTCCTACTTGACTCAAACGGGTCTGCGAAACCAACCAACGTGTCATTCATCGACAACGTGATTGACGTACGCGGGATCAGCCGCGCCGCCAGCCCGAACGCCCGCAAGGTCCTTGGTATCGGCACGGGGGTTGCCAACCCGACGTGGACAGGGAACACGTTGGCAACGGACTACACGGCTGTCAGCGGGAACTTCTACGCGGCTGGGTCAACCATCTCTCTGAGTCTGGCAACGACTCCGATGGTCAACTGGTGACCTGATGGCCGTAGCGATCGTTCAGGAAGGCCAGGTCTACGAGTTCGACGCGTCCGTCACCGTCACCCTCGGCGCGAACTTCACCGAAGGCAACAAGCTTCTCGCCTGGTGCGTCGACGCTGTTTCCGGTGATGTCGGGTCGCCTGACGGGACGTGGACGCTTGTCACGTCGTCCGCTATCAATAATGGTAACCCTGATGGGGTTTGGTATTGGCGGGACGTAGGGGCGTCGGAGGGCGCTTCTGTCACGTTGCAGAAGGCGTCGTCCACCAGCCTCGGCCTGCAACTGTACGAAATCTCTGGGGCTGGCACTCCTGGCACCGCCGCCACCTCGACCGCGGCGTCCGGGACGACGATCACGTCAGGGTCGGTTACGGGCTCGTCGGGCGGGATGGTGTTCTGCGGCGTCCAGCAGAACAACCTGCCGTCCACGTCGTCGTTCAGTAACAGCTTCGTCGCTGACACTTCCGCGAACGTCCGCATCCAGGCAGCGCACAAGGCCGGTACAGGAGCATCAGAGTCGACCGTCTACACATCCGGAGCCAATAGTGTCAAGGTATCCTCGATCGTTGATGTCCCGGCAGGGAGTACGAGCGCTACAGTCACAGCCACCTCGGTAGCCGCTCCGGCTGCCGTTCCGGCCCCGGTTGTTCAGACAGGAACCTCGGTTTCCCCGGCTTCCGTGGCTGCTCCCGTTGCCATGGACGAGATGGGAGCGGAAGTTAGCGATACCGCTACCCCCGATCATGTGGCTGCCCCGGTCTCTGTTCCTGTTCCAGCGCAGACCGGGTCTACCCTTGTCCCCCCCACCATACCTGCCCCGGCTGCCGTCCCAGCCCCGACAATCCAGGTAACTCCTGATCCTGCTTCGGTTCTTGCTCCCGCCGAGGTGCCTACCCCCTTCGTGCGGACTGGAACAACGACCGAACCGGCGGTGGTTGTTTCCCCAGCCGCCGTCCCCGCTCCGACCATCACGACAGACTCGACCGTAGCCTCTACAGCCGTAGAGGCCCTGGCTGCCGTGCCCGCACCTACGGTGTCCGGTGACTCCGTAGCCATTGCTACTCCTCCGTCTGTCCAGGCCCCCGTTGCTGTCCCGGCCCCGTCCGTGCAGACCGGGCAGACGGTAACCCCGGCTGCTGTAGTGGCCCCCGCTGCTGTTCCTGCCCCCACAGTCACAACAGAGACGATCATCACTCCGGCTGCCGTCCAAGCTCCGGCTGCCGTCCCGGCCCCCGTTGTTGTTGCCGAGACAGTTATCTCCCCCGCCGCTGTAGCCGCTCCGGCTGCCGTCCCGGCCCCCGTTGTTGTTGCCGAGACAGTTATCTCCCCCGCCGCTGTAGCCGCTCCGGCTGCCGTCCCGGCCCCGTCTGAGCAGACCGGGTCTGTTGTGGCCGCTACAGCCGTAGCGGCTCCGGCTGCTGTGCCTGCCCCGACAATCCAGGCGGTGGTTACCGGCGGTGGCGAGACCGCCTACGCCTGGGTATCCTGAGCACATGGCCGTTTCGTACAATGTCGCAAGTTCAGCGACCCCCACCCTCATCACGCAATCAGCGGAGGGACCGTCAGGGTACGGGAAGCGGGCTTACGTCTCAGCTCTCGTAGCCAACTCGGCAGCGGTCTACATCGGCGGGGATGACGGAGTGACCACCGGCACCGGGTTCGAGATGTCCGCTGGGGAGGAGAGGGAGTTCCTTCTTCTCGGTGGTGAGGACCTCTACGTCGTCTCGGCTGCCGCTCAGAACGTCCGGGTGCTGCTCACCGGGGTCTAATGGCCCTGTACCCGAGAGCCACGCAGGCCCCAGCGCGATACAAGAACGGGGACCCTCGTCCCGGAGTTCCGTACACCGGGGGTCCCCGCAAGGTTGTCCACCACAAGACGGTGACCTCCGCCTGTGGGTGGCAGAGCGCCGGGTGGAACCTGTACGGGAACACGGGCTCGTGGCCCCACTTCACTGTCTGCGATCACGGGGTCCTTCAGCACTTCGACACGCGGGTAGGGTCCCGCTCCCTCCGAAACAAGACAGGCGGGGTGCAGACGAACAGCGACTCCGCCTACCAGATCGAGGTGGTCGGGTTCCCGACGGTCACCATGCCGGAACCAACCGCCTGGCATCTCGTCGCCCTTCTCAAGTGGATCGGAGAACTTCTGGAGGTCCCGTGGGCGTGGCCCGCTGGGCGACCCCCGCAGACCTCCGAGGACGGATACGGTGAGAACAACGGCCACCGCTTCCCACTCGTCTGGGACAACACAGGTGGGCACTTCGGGCACTCACAAGTTCCCGAGAACACGCACTGGGATCCCGCCTACACTGACACCGAATGGTGGTGGCTGAACGCAGCGATGAATCCGTAATCATCCCGGATGACCTTCTCAAGCTGGCAACAGCAAGTGAGTTGGATGCGTACGAGGCAAGCCTCAAGGCCGAGTTGGCTCTGTCCGGTCCTCTCGAATACATGCTCTATGCCTCGCCTGGGTTCGCCAAGGCGTACCGACACATCGTTCTTCTGGATGAGTGGCTCGTAGCCCTCATTGACGGTCGGCTCTACCAGAACGGCCCCGGCCCCGCCCCTGTCCCAGACGAGAACGGGGACCTGAAGCACCCGGTGACGGGGGCGTCCCCCGTCTATCACCTGTCCATCTCCATGCCACCTCGGTTCGGCAAGAGCTTCCTGGTCTCCGAGCACCTTCCGGCTTGGTTCCTCACGAAGTTCCCGGAGCTTCGGATGATCCTTGCCTCCTACGAGGCAGACTTCGCAGCGTCCTGGGGCCTCAAAGCTCGCAGACACGTCGAGGAGCACGTCAAGGTGTTCGGGATCGAGGTTGACCAGGAAACCCGATCGGGTGCCCGGTGGAATCTCAAAGGCCACCGCGGGGGCCTCAAGACAGCGGGTGCCGGGGGTCCAATCACCGGGTCAGGTGCCCATCTGTTCGTGATTGACGATGCGATCAAGAATCACGAGGAAGCGCTCAGCGCCCTCGACCGCCAGAGCAAGGACGACTGGTACCAGTCAACAGCGTTCACCCGGCTGGAGCCGTGGGAGGACGGGACCCCCGGCCGGATGGTCCTGATGAACACCCGATGGCACGAGGACGACCTCAACGGGCGGGTGATCGGGAGGGAGCCGCACAAGTGGGCAGTTCTCAACCTCCCGGCGCTGGCGGAACCCACCGAAGGAAACCCCGACCCTCTTGGCCGCGAAGTGGGCGAGTCACTGTGTCCCGAGCGGTTCACCACGAAGGCCCTCATTGACATCCGGGACACGATGCAGGGCGGGGCGTACTGGTGGGCAGCGCTCTACCAGGGACGACCGAACATCGAGGGTGGGGGCCTCCTCCCCAAGCCGTATCGGTACCACCGGCTCGTTTCCCCGCCGGAGGGGGGAGAGGGAACCTACGAGGCGACGGACTTCCAGGGGCAGGTCACCTACATCCCCGAGATCAAGTGCTTCCGCTTCGCCACCATGGACGTTGCCGGGTCCGTCAAGACAAGTGCTGACTGGACTGTTTATTCTGTTTGGGACATAAGCCCCTCCGGGCTTATGCTGTTGAGGGGCCGTCACCGGATCCGCATGGAGACCCCGGACCACGAGTCACAGACTCGGGAGTGGCACGCCCTGTACCCCCGGACCAAGTTCGTAGGGGTGGAGAACAAGACCTTCGGGACGCAGCTCATCAAGAACCTCGTCCGGCACGGGGGGATTATCGTCCGTCCCCTAGAAGCCGACAACGACAAGGTGGCTCGTGCCATCCCCTACGGTTCGCTGCTCAAGACAGGTCGGGTGTCCTTCCCGGCGGACGCTGACTGGCTCCACGAGTGGGAGCACGAGCATCTCCAGTTCCCGAACGGGACCAACGACGATCAGGTGGACACCGGGGCCTACGCTGCCGGGATCCTGGAGTTGATGCCGTCCAAGGCCCCGAAGCAGAAGGAGCCGGTCACCACGGAGGAGAAGCTGGACGACTACATCAAGCGCCGGTTCCAGAAGGCCAAGAGCACCCGCCGTAGGCACCCCACCCTCGGGCGGTACTAGCGGGCGTCCCGGCGGGGGGCTACGCTTTCCGCAAAGGGCAGAGCGCCCGCCTACAAAGGAGCACTTGTGGCCCTCACAATCACCGACGTTCAGCGGACAGTCAAGGGGAACAAGCGGGAGCTGACGGCCACCGTGCTGTTCGACTCCTCGTACCCAACGGGCGGCGAGGCTGTGGCCGCGTCTGACTTCGGCCTGTCCTCGGTGGACACGCTGTTCGTGTATCCGCACGCCAGCAGGATCGGGGTCTACGACCACACGAACCAGAAGATCCTGCTCTACACCGCCCTCGGCACGGAGGCCACCAACGCCTCGGACCAGTCGACCATCACGGTGTACGTCCGGGTGTCCGGTAACTAGTACCACCTGCTAGGGTGGTCCTTCATCGGGTGTCCACGGCCTCAAACGGGTGGAGGGGCCGGAGTTTGCTCCGGTCCTTTCATATTTCACTGGCTACTGCTATTCTGTTCGTGTGCTGAAATGCTCTGAATGCGGTGAACAGAAGGATCCAACTCAGTTCAACAGAGCGTCAGGTTCTGCCACGGGAAGACAGGCGTATTGTCGAGTGTGCCAGAGAACTAAATCTGCTGGGTACCAGAGGAAATCTCCCAGGAGGTGCGGTTCCTGCCATGACCCAAGCCCGCCGAGTGGTTACAACAAGGGGCAGGGTGTCTGCCGAGCGTGCAACGCCACAAACGGGGCGGCCTATAGAAAGACTCCCAAGGCAAAGATAGCCGCTAGGAACCGGAATCTGATTCGTAACTTTGGAATCAACTCTGAGGAGTATGATCGAATGCTAGGTCACCAGAGGGGTGTGTGCGCTATCTGCGGTAGGGCGGGGTCCCCCGAGAGGGGCATTCTCGACGTGGACCACTGCCACGACACAGGGGTTGTCCGTGGGTTACTATGCACGTTGTGTAACCGGGGACTTGGTCAGTTCAAAGACGACCTGGGTCTAGTCGAGAAAGCCGCTGCCTACCTAAAGAGGAGCCTCTAATGGCTTGGGATATCATTGAGACCTTCACTTCCGCATCTCGTGGCGGGGTTTGCTCGGTGTGCGGGACTGAGAACAAGGTGAAGGACGGTAAGAAGGCGCTCACCTGTGGTGTCTACATCGAGATGGAGGGCGACTTTGACATCTGTGTCTCCTGCATCGAGGAGGCCGCTTACCTGATCGGGTTCGTCCCGTCGGCTGAGGTGGACATCGCCTTCGATCTGGTGGACGAGCACAAGCGGTACTCCGACGAGATCCACGCTCGGTGCGAGCAGCAGGAGGCGGACATCGCCGTTCTCAAGCGACTTCTCGGGGTCGAGGAGGAAGCGGCGTGATCGCCCTCGTTCTCGCCTTTGCCCTTGCCGGGGGGCAGGCTGCCCTTGCCTTCCTGTTCTTCCGTCTGAACACAACGGCTGCCGAGGAGCGACGGTTCCTCGTGAATCACATCCTTGCTGACACTCCCCAGCAGTTCGCCACCATGCAGATCTCGTCTCGTCCCCCGGCGCAGACGGAACCGGAGGACCGCTATCGGGCGGTTCTCCCGCTCGGGCTGTAACCTTCCCCTGTGGCGAAGACCGACAACCCCATTGACCCCAAGGGGCCTGTGGACGCTCGGTTTGTACGGTCACGTTATGACCTCTCTCTGCGTACAACTCGCGCCGAGATGCAGGACTACTGGCTGAACCACGCTTTCCTGCTCGGGAGCCAGTGGGTCTGGTTTCACCCGCAGACCCGCCGACTGGATGAGATCCCGAGAGACCCGGAGCGGGTGCAGGCCACCATGAACCGTCTGTGGCCCAACTCTCGAATCATCATCTCGAAAGCTATGCAGCGGGAGCTGACCTTCGAGGTACCCCCGAGTGCAGCGGATGACGCTTCCATCCGGGGGGCGAAGATCGCTGAGTCAATCGTGGAAGTAACCCGTGTGGAGCATGACTGGGAGAAGCTCCGCGAGGAGTGGTACTGGACCGCCTGGAAGGGTGGCACCGCCGTCGTCTGTGTGGACTGGGATCCGAAGGCCGGGACCGCCGTACTCCCAGGGGACGCTGATTCCGGTGCTGAGCCTGTCATGGGCGGGGATACTGTCGAAACGGTCCTGTCCATTGCCGAGGTAGCGGTTGAGCCTGGAGTACGGGATGCCGAGCGGGCATCCTGGTGGATCAAGTGTGAGGCCCTACCCCCGTCAACCGTGATGGGGTCCTACGGACTCTCGGCCCTGCCCGCCGCTGATGCCTCCGCAGGCATGACCCCGTTCCAGCGGAAGCTCCTATCCGAGCACGCCGGAGGTTCCTCGGATGATTCGGCGGATCTGACCCTCGTCCTCACCTATTACGAGCGCCCCAACCCCAACCGCCCCGACGGGGCTATCGCCGTCGTTGTCGGGAACGAGATCGTAGGGGGAGGAGTGAAGCCGTGGCCGTTCCCCTTCACTGACCACCTGAACTTCGCTCTCGGGTGCGAGACCCCGATTGAGACGAAGTGGGCGGGGGAAACTGTGCTCACCATGGCCCGTCCTGTGCAGGTTGCTTACAACGCTTCCTGGTCCTCGATCATCGAGCACATGAAGAACGCCGGGAACGCCCGACTCGCTGTCCCGCAGAGCAGCATTGACCTGATGGAGCACTTCACGGATCTACCCGGCGAGCAGGTTCCGTATCCTGACGGACTCGCCCACCCGGAGTGGATCTCCCCGGCGCAGATGCCCGCTTGGTGGATCGAGCAGCCCGTGCGCCTACGGGAGGAGATGGACGACATCATGGGCGTCCACGACATCTCCAGAGGCGAAGCGCCGGTCAACATCGAGTCCGGGTACGGGTTGTCCGTGCTTGCTGAGCAGGACACTACCCCCGTAGGGAAGTTGGTCAAGACTTCGGCGGTTGTGTGGTCGAAGGTGGCGACCATGTGCCTACAGCTTTACGCGGCCAACGTGATGACCACTCGTGAGGCTATTGTCCGCACCCCCAGCCAGCCTCCTACGACGGCTCACTGGACCGGGGCGGACCTCAAGGGGCAACTCCGAGCAACCGTTCCGATGGAGTCGGTGCTCCCGCGCAACAAGGCTGCCATGGCTGCCCTGGCTGAGAAGCTCGTGACCATGGGACTCATCACGACCTTCGAGCAGTTCGCCACTATCGCTGAGGTTCCTGGGTACCGTAGTCTCATTGACCGGGTGAACCCGGACACAGCGAAGGCTCGCCGGGAGAATCACATGATGTCTCTTGGCCGTCCGGCGGTCCCGGAGTCATTCGACAAGCACGACATTCACCTGAATGAGCTGAATGACTACTGCAAGTCCCCGGACTACGAGATGCTTGATGACAGTGTCAAGACCATCTTCGAGGACCACCGTCAGGCGCACGTCACGATGGCAGCCGAGGAGGCAGGCAGTATGCGTGCCCGCGCCGCTGTTGACCCGGTGCTCGCTGCCGTGCCTGATGGCTACGGGTCAACTACGCTTGCCCCCGCTGAGGTGAACGCCGGGATGTCCCCGGCTGGAACCCCGCCGGAGGAACCGGGAGCCGAGGCCCCGATCGAACCCGCCCCACCCATGTAATCAACAACCTGGAGGTATGGGTCCTTGACGGACACGCCTGACATTGACACACCCGAAGATCCGCCGGAGCCTGAAGTACCGGCTTCCCCGGATCCTGACCCGCCCACAGACCCCCCGCCCCCCGTGGCGGAGCCCGCTCCGGTTGCGGACCCCGAGCCCGAGGACTCGACCATCCCGGAGACACTCCGCCCGTACGTGAGGCAACTCCGAGACGAGGCAGCGGAGCGTAGAATCGCTGTCAAGGCGTACGAGGAGGCGTTCACTGGCTACGGGGACGACGAGAAGGCAGCGTTCCTTGAGATCGCTTCCGGTCTCGCTTCCGAGGACATCGGGCTACAGCGCGAGGCCGCTGAGCGAATGGCGGCGGTCGCCAAGGAAATCCTCGGCCCCGACGGAGACGACCCGAACCGCCCGCTCACGCGTTCGGATCTGGAGAGGATTGAGGCCCAGAAGCAGGCTGATGCCCTCCAGGAGAAGGCCGTGCAGGAGGTGATCTCCGAAGCGAAGGCCCTCGGGTACGAGGAGGGGAAGCCGGACTACGCCCAACTCATGTGGCGGGCGCAGTTCGAGACAAAGGGGGACCTGAAGGCCGCTCACGAGGCGATTCTCCAGGACCGGCAGGCAATCATCGACCAGTTTGCGGAAAGCGTCCGCAAGGGGTCCGCTAGTTGGCCGGTTCGTCCAACCCCGAACACCGCCGGGGCTGTCCCGGATGACCAGTCCGGGTCTTCCCCGAAGACGTGGGCGGAGTCCCGCGCTGCCGCCAAGGCTCGCGCTGAGGCTGCCTACTCCTGACCGAAAGTAATGCTCAGCGTTAGTTTCGGAGGGGCGTTGACACGCCCCTCCGCTTTGTGCTGTGCTTATGTCAGTCGGTCGGCCAGGTGTCGAGACCAACGGGCCAGGTGCCCAGAGGCGTCCGCAACCTAACTTGAGCATCTACCAAGAAGGAGAAGCAGCCTCATGGGTCTCGACATGACCACCGCCTCGGATGCGCTGAAGCAGGACTATCAGCCCACCATCCGTGAGCAGCTCAACAACATCAACGTCACCCTCTCGCAGATCGAGAAGAACACCGAGGACACCGAAGGCCTCGAAGCCATCCTCTCGCTGCACGTCACCCGCAACTCGGGTGTGGGTGCCCGCGCCGAGGGCGGCACGCTGCCCACCGCTGGGGCGCAGGGGTACAAGAAGTCCACCATCGACCTTCGACGCAACTACGGTCGAATCCAGGTCTCCGGCCCGGTCATCCGAGCCATGAGGACCAACAAGGGCGCGTGGGTCCGGGCCGTCGAGTCCGAGACCAAGGGTGTCGTCAAGGACCTCAAGAGGGACGTGAACCGTCAGGTGAACGGAACCTCCGACGGCGTCATCGGCAACCTCGGTACCACGACCGCCAGCACGACTGTCGTGGCGTCCAACTTCACCGCCGTCCAGATGCGGCAGATCGAGAACGGCATGGTCATCGACATCGGTACCGTGGCGTCCCCGACCACCATCGCATCCGCTCGTACGGTGTCCGCTGTCGACCGTGCCGCCAAGACCTTCGTCATCTCCGGTGCTGCCGTCACCACGTCCTCGTCCCACTACGTCTTCCGCTCCGGCGCAGGCGGGGATGGCTCCAGCCAGAAGGAGCTGACCGGCCTCCAGACCATCGTCAAGGCGTCGGGCACCCTGTTCGACGTGGACCCCGCTACCTATAGCGACTGGGCCTCCTACGTCGACAACGTGTCCTCGAACCGTGCCCCCACGGACACGCTGTTCGAGAAGGCGATGGACGAGACAAACATCTCGTCCGGCCAGGACCACTGGATGGTCGTCACCTCCCACGGGGTCAGCCGCAACTACGCCGCCCAGCTCAAGGCACAGAAGCGGTTTGCCAACACCAACGACCTCAAGGGCGGATTCAAGGGCCTCGCCATCGAGACCCCCGTCGGCTCGGCAACCCTGACCGTTGACCGGGACCACCCGAACAACGAGGCGACGGGTCTCGCGACCGACCACCTCGTGGAGTTCATGGCCTCCGAGTGGGAGTTCATGGACGAGGACGGTGCCGTGCTCAGCCGTGTCGTGGACAAGGACGCTTACGAAGCGACGTTGTTCAAGTACCACGAGCTGGCAACCGACCAGAGGAACACGCACTTTCGCTTGACCGACCTTTCTGAGGCGTGACTAGGGAGTATAGCGTAAAGAGGCCCCCGCAATGCGGGGGCCTCTTGCGTTCCGCCCTTCAGTTGTTGTAGTGTGATTCATATGACTAAGACCTGCAAGACTTGCCAGGAGGAGAAGCCCGCAACAGACTTCTCCGTCACCAACAAGGAACGGGGTTACCTGTTCCCTCATTGCAAGCCGTGTGCAGCGGCCCGCAAACGGGCGGAGCGCCACGCCGACCCCGCCCGGTACAACGCCTACCAGCGGGGGTACTACAAGAAGAACAAGGAGCGCGTTCTCCCCCAGATGCGCCAAGCCAACCTACGTGCCTACTACCGAGTTAAGGATGAGATACTCAACCTACTCGGGAACAAGTGCAACCGATGCGGGTGGCGTCTCTCCCTGCATATTGACCATGTGCGGAATGACGGTGCCGCTCATCGCAGGGAGTCCGGGGGCCACTACTCGTCTCTCCGATCAATCAGGAACGATCTTCGAGACGGAACCGACGAGGGCCGGTACCAACTTCTATGTGCCAACTGCCATGACCCCAAGAGCCGGGTGACCCAGGGACGGAATCGGGTAACCTGACCACATGCCCTTCATTCTCCCGTCCACCCCCCGGCTAGGGGGAGCACAGCTCATGGTCGAGCCCGAAGTCCAGGACATCATCGACCGGTTGCACTACGGGGATCCCACTCTCGGGTGGGAGGGCGACGAGCGCCTCGCCCTCTACCGAACCGAGGATCACCGCTGGCTTCTCGTCCGGTTCGAGGAGGACGGGTCTGAGAGCATCGTGTGCCGGTCTGGTCCTGACACCCCGCTGGACCGGAGCCTCATCATCCGCCTGATCCAGCACGACGCACGGCGGGGCCAGGACGGCGAAGCCGTCCTGGCTCGCGTCCTCGACCACAACGACCGCCTGGAGGAGGAACGCACCCAGACTCTCGTAGACGACCTCGTGGGTGCCCGAGAGCGGGTGGACTGGGAGATTGGCAAGGAACTAGGGGAGCATCGCCCGTTCATTGCCCTCCCCTAGTAACATCTAGCCGTGGCGACATTCACGACTCTGAAGTCCGACCTGCTCGTCAAGGTTGGTCTACCCTCCACGGACGGTCTCCTCACAGACTCCGCCCTCGGGGTCCTCGTGAACGCAGCGCTCCGGGCCATCACCACGCAGAAGGACTGGCCGTGGCTCTACACCGAGGACTCGTTCGTAACGGTTGCTGGTACCGAGTCCTACGCCGTGGGTACCAACTCCACCAAGACATCGTGGCTGTCCATCGAGGACGATGAGCTTGATCTGGTTCAGCGCACCGAGCTGAAGAAGTGGGACGGGGACACCGCCATTCCGGTGGCCTGGGCGGAGTCCGCTGGGACCATCATTCTTGGCCCGACCCCGGATGCTGTCTACACAGTGAAGCGCGGGTTCTACAAGTCCGAGACAGTGCTGTCATCGGGTGGCGACACCCCGCTACTGCCGGACGCCTACTCGGACTATCTCATCACGTTCGCCGCCAAACTGGCGGGGGTCCGGCTTCGGGACACGCAGCTCCACAGCATGATGATGGCCGAGGAAGCCGCCTGGGTGAAGCGCATGAATGACAACGTGCGCCGGTCCAGCCCCCTTCTCGGGATCAAGACCCGAGCAGACTGGTAATGGCTAGCCAGGCCCACGTTGTCTACAACGACTTCTCAGGAGGAGAGTTCGGCACCATCGGGGCTCGCCGCGCCCCGGATGGCACCTGGACGGGCCTCAACATGCGCGTCTACCGGAACGGATCCCTAGGGGTCCGTCCGGGTCTCCACGACCTAGCCGTTACTGGGATGCCTTCCGGGGCCGTCAAGGGTGTTGCCTACATACCGTTCTCCGGCAAGGAAATCATCATCGTTGTTGGAACAAGTGTTCGGTTTGTGTCGTTCGCTCAGGCAGCAGCGGTGTCCGCCAGCGCAGGGACACTCGCTGCCACTCCCGCCTACCCGATTCGGTTCTCGGAGAGCACCCGAAGCCTCGACAGCCGGGTCTACTTCCAGAACCCCGGTGACGGCTCCTACTACGCCACCCCGTCCGCTGTGACACTCACGGCGCTCACGAACGACCCTTCCGGTAACTGCATGGATCTTTACAAGGACCGAATGGTGGCCGGTGGACCGGCTGAACGGCTCCGTTACTCCAATGCCGCTGACTTCACCACCTGGAGCAGCCTCCAGTTCATTGACGTTGGGTACAGTTACCCAGCCTTCCAGATGATCTCCCACCGGGACGGGCTGTCGATCTTTGCTCAGGCACTCATCTGGAGGATCACCGGGACCATTGGGTCTACCGAGGTCCTTCGCCGGGCGTCCTCGGGGCTTGCCATCAGCACACAGGGGGACGCTGTTCTGGACAACGAGCGGGTGTTCTACATCCCCGGAGCCCGAACCGCTCCCATTGTGTTCGACGGGGGAAACGCCGACGAGAAGTCTCTTGCCCATCTTGAATGGCACACAGACTCAGCAGGGACAACTGACCCCGTGTCCGGGGGAATCGCCCGTAGGTACAACGACATCCTGTTCTCCAACTACGGGTACGACCGGGGCCTGTGGCGTTCTTCTGGTGCCTGGACCTTCCACGAATGGGGGGTTACACAGAGCGGGCTCCTTACTCGCGCGGCATCCGACAAGTTCGTCATCGCCAGTGACGATTCCCCCCCGAAACTCTACGTTCTTGACGCCAGCCTAGATCGCCCCGGCTTCACGTCGGATACGTACGCCGACCCAGGGGATATCAGTGACACGCAACTCAGTGGAAACTTCAGTTTGCCGGAATATTGGGACCCGCAACTCAAGGAGATCCGGGTCCGGGCGGTCACGGTCAACTTCACGAAGTGGGACACCGGGGGTAGCACGACCAACAACTTCACCCTTGCGGTGAAAGCGCTCGACCAGTACGGGGGCGGAGCGGCAATCACGTCGGCCACACAGTCCTTCAACGAGGCAGGGTCTTCCGCTACAACTAGTGGGGTGGATCAGCGAGCTGTGTTCTACTTCGGTGACCAAGGCTCCGGAGGCGGCTTCCAACTCATCTTCACCGCCATCCGCGGGGTTGCTATCCGGGACATCGTAGTCTCCCTCGAATCTCTCCCTTCGAGGGCAGAATGACAACGCCCATCAAGTTCCAGTACCCGAACGTGTGGCCGGAGATGTTCGAGCAGGTCTCCGAACTGGTCAAGGATCCGGTGGCTTTCGACCGGATCGAGGCCCTAACGACCGTTCTCGCCCGTAGGGACCAGGAACTAGAGGACTACCTCTCCAATCTCTCCTTCGAGTCCACCAACTCCCGATTCGCCACTATCGTCCTCGCTGCCTCCAACACATCCGCCGCAGGCCAGGCGGGGGCGGATTATGTCTGCCCCGCCACCGGAGCCGAGACAGTGTTTCAGGAAGCCCTCGATGCTGTGGCAGCCAACTCGGAGAACGGACTCCTCCTACTACTTGAGGGGACGTACATATTCACCTCAGCCACAACCACCGTAGACATCCCGAATTACGTCTCTGTGCGGGGCATGGGGCCAGACGCTACTCGAATTGACGGGAGCTTCTCCCTGAGCGGGGTAAGTAACGGACAAACTAGTTTCATTCGTGATCTTCGCCTGAATGGATCGTCCGCCTACATAAACTTCAACGGGGTAGCCTTCGTGTGGGTAGACAGCGTGTACGCTGGGTACATTGGTGGGTCAATCACAGACGCTACGAGCCGATTCTGGGTCACTAACTGTTATCTCGAAGGGGCTCCCGCCAGTGGCTACTCCATAGATATCGACGGGGCCTCCGACAATGCCTCTACGTTCCGAGAGTCCCTCATACACGGAAACTTCGCTGCTAACGGAATCCGGCTTACGTCCTCGTCCTCGGATACGGCCAACCCCGGGTACGGGGTGAAAGTGTCCAACAACAACTTTGAGGATACCTGCCAGTTCACGTTCTTGGATGATATGACTGTTGTGGGCAACAACTTTCAGAACTCGGCTACCTTTACCGACTGTTCTAGGTCGTGCGTGGGGTCTAATATCGTGCTCGGGGACCTGTCGCTCACGAACTGTGATTTCCTTACTGTCACAGGGAACACAATAGACGGGGGTCGTATTCTCCTTAGTTCCACAAACGACAGTACCATCTGCTCGAACACCCTTCGGGCAGGGGCGGAGCACGCAAGCGGGGCTATTGACCTAGCCAGTGACAGCGACCGGAACAACATCTCCATGAACACCGCACGGGCAGTTAGCTCCTCGATTGATTATAACTACACGATCAACATTGCCTCCGGGTGCGACAACAACCAGGCCATCTACAACGATGGGTACGGGTGCTGGGACACGGCCATCTCGGCGGACGCCGGTACCGGGAACGTCCTCGTTGGGAACAGGTAGAATCCTCCCGTGCCCAAGGACCTGCCCCCGGAACCCGTGCCCCCGCCCTTCGACCGGGAGGCACAGAGCCGGGAAGAAGCCGCCGAGCGTCTACGGCAGGACGCCCGAGGGAGGGCTGTGGAGCGGATCGTGTTTGTAGCCCCCGACAAGGGGCTCTGGAGTCTTGAGGTGTCCAACCAGGGCACCCTAGTCGTGACAACTGTTACGCTCTAGCCGTGGCCGTTGTCATCCCTACCACCCCCGCCGTGGATCCTGCCTTCCTGGCCTTTCTGCGTTCGCAGGGTATGGAGGAGTCTGACATCGCCGGGGAGATCGCCCGCCGAACCTCCGCAATCACACGGGGGCTGGCCCTCAACGCCCCCGTCTACGAGGAGAATGAGAGGCAAGGCGTCCAGAACGTCGCCAACTCCTTCGAGGACCGGGGCCTTTACCGATCTGGTCAACGTCTCGTGAAGCAGCAGGACGTAGTCAACGATTTCACCCGCCAGCGTCTGGGTGCCGAAGCCAACGCCCGCCAACAGATCGCTGATCTCAACTCGTCCGGGGCTGCCCAGGTGGCAGCGCTTCGCCGCAGGACCGCCGAGCAAGAGCTGGCTACCCGAGGGGGGCTCGTATGAGTGACACCTTCCAGGGGGCCGAGGAGAGCGCAGACGCCCAGAAGCGAGCGCTCCTGGCTGCCATCGCCCAGCAGGGGTCCGCTGCCAAGGACCAGTTCAGCGCCCAGGCGCAAGCCTGGGGCGACAGACGAAACCAGGCCGTAGCCGGGGCAGCCGAACGGGCCGGGGCCATCGGAGCCCCAGCCGATGCCGTGGCTCAACTCCAGCAGAGCGCCACCTCCGCCGCTGAGCCGTACGCACAGGACGCCTGGAGGGCAGCGCAGGCCCAGGACGCCGAGAACACCCGGATGACCACAGCCAACTCGAACTACATGGACCAACTCAGGTCCGCCATCCCGATTGCTCGCTCCGTCGCCTCCGCCCGCATTGCCGAGATCCAGGCGGAAGCCGCCGACCGGGCAGCTCAGCGGGCCTCGAACCGATCAGGCATGAGCTTCGCCGCCGAGGACCAGGCGTTCCAGCGCGAGAAGATGCAATGGGACCGGGAGGACCGGGCTCGAAAGAATCCCGTCATGCTTCCTACCCGATCTATTGACGAGGCAGCCGCCGCCTTGAACTGGAAGAACCCCGAGGTAGCCCGCTCCGCTATCCAGTGGAAGAACGATGCCGGAGTTGGCTTCGCTGACGTTCTCTCCGGTATTCAGGGTGAACTAGCAGCGGGGGCCACCCCCGAGGAGGTCCTTGCAATGGTCTACGCCTCGTGGCCCGAGGGCGGGTCGGTACCTGCACTAGCTCTGGCTATGGCAGGTATTGACGATCCTCGTAATGCCGCCAACTTCGGGGCACCACGCACCAGAGACCAGTGGAGGCCTAACTTCTCCCTCTAAAGCGCCTCCCTGCTAGCCTTGGAAATATGCCTATTCCGGGTCCGGGGTCGTCGTCCTCGGGTAGCAGTCGCGGCGGGGGGATCCCCGGCCCGTCGTCCGGGTCGTCCTCGGGAACCTCCGAGGGTCCTTCCCAGACCCGGCAGTTGGCGCAGGCCATCGCCAAGCTCAAGAGGACAAACCCCGGCAAGTCCCGGCTGTTCGACAAGTACCTCAAGTCTCTCCCGCAGGAGGATCTTGTCGCCGCGGGCCTCGCTGCCCCTGACAAGGGAAAGAGCAAGAGCCTGTGGCAGAAGGCCGTAGGAGGGGCAGCCGCCCTTGTCGAGCCCCTGGACCGGGCCTCACAGGCAACTCTCGGCCTCATTCAGAACGCCCGGACCAACGCCGGGACCGGAGAGAGGTTCCGGGATCTCGGTAAGGCCCTCTCCGGTCACGGCGGGGGAGACGAGCCAGAGGAACGCCTCAACTTCCGGGGGGCCACCGGCCTCAACTTCAAGGGGCCGGGTGTCAACACGCCCCTCGGGCGTCTGGATGTTGGCGGAGTTGTTGACTTCGTGGGGACTACTGCCACGGACCCGATCACGTACGCTACCGGCGGGGTCGGGGTATTCGCCAAGGCTGGACTCGGGGTAGCGGCCAGGGAACTCGGGGAGGAAGCCGCCACTCGGCTCGCCTCGAAGGGACTCCGAAAGGGGCTCACCAAGGCGGAGCAGGCGACCCTGAAGGCAGCCACGACCCCCCGTGTGTACCGCGCCCTCGGTCGACGGGCCAAGGGCGGCATCGGGTTCGCCGCTGGGAACCGGGGAGTCACGCTTGTCAAGGGAGAGACCATCGGGAAGGTGGCTCGGGCTACCCGACTCTCGGACACAACCACACGCGTCACAAGGGATCTCGGGAAGGCTTCTGATTACTGGACACCGCAAGAGGTGGCATCCAAGGTCGGGGAAGCGAAGTCCAAGGCCCAGACCAAACTGATAGATCAGGCAATGGGTCCCGCAGCGAAGGCGCAGCGAGAGGCTCGGGTTGCTGGGTCGAAGGCGGAGGAAGCAGCCAAGAAGGCAGCAGAGATCCGGGTGGAGATCAACCAAGCCAACCTGGACGGGTTCCCTCCTGGGTACGGGGCGGGGAAGCGGCTCGGGCAGGCAGAGGTGGCCGCACGGGGAGCCCGGCAAGCAGCAGAGAAGGCCAAGTTCCAGGCAGCGAAGGCGGCAGCCAAGCGAGATGAGGCTCTCCGGGATATCCCGGAGAAGTTGGCGGAGGTCGCTGACAAGAAGGCTCTATCCCTCCTCTCAAAGAAGCCCCTTCTCCCGGAGGGCGGGCTGCCGAAGGTCACGGAGACCGTCGTCACGAAGAAGGGGCTGAAGGGCGGGCTTCAGAGGTCCAAGGTGGCTCGCGGGATCCAGCCACGAGCGAGACTCACCGCCGCCTTCGGTGCTCGGATGTCCGACGAGGTCTACCGGAAGATGTCCCGCGCCATCGGGACGCACGCCTCCGATCTGGACAACGTGGTCAGCGACATCAGCAAGGCCGTCCACGCCGCCAAGATGACCCCCGACGAGGTCAAGGCCGTCCGGGACGCCCTGGACATCGGGGGTGACCTGTCTGCTGCCAGGGCATCAGCCCGCCCCGAGGTCGCCGCCCTCATAGACAAGCTGGACGAGATACGGCAGGCCATCAACGCCGACTTCCTCGCCCTCGGGGGGCAGAGCCGGTACAACGCCAACGAGTACCTTCTCCACAGGCTTTCCAAGGAAGGGAAGGAGTGGGTTGTCAAGAATGAATCAGCAGCTCGCCGGGCGGGGATCGTAGACAACGCAGTTGCGTCCAGCCAGGAACTCGGCGGGTCCACCAAGCAAAGAAAGATTGCCGGGAGCATCTCGGATATCAACGAGCGTGCCCCTGGGCAGTTCGGTGCCCCCGAGAACCTGTTTGAGACCGATCCCTCCGTGCTCGTCGCCAAGTCCGCCGACAACATCCTCAAGGCCAAGGCGGAGCAACGTCTCATGCAGGACCTTGAAGGTCTGGTCCTCCCGACCGGGCACCCCGCCGTTCTCTCCTCCCCGAAGGGGGATGCTGTGGCCGCTCGGGCGGTCAAGACCAAGGCTGACGCCCTCGGGTACGAGCAGATCGCCAAGGACACCCGAGACAGCCTCACAGGACCCGCCTGGGCACCGCCTGAGATCGCTGAGGAACTGAAGCGGGCGAGGACCCTGCTGACCAACGACGCCGCCCTGGAGGCCCTCCAGGACGTGTTCAACAAGTGGCAGCATCTCTGGAAAGCATACGCCACTCTCCCGGTTGTGGGCGGTGTCTCATTCTTCTCCCGGAACGCCCAGACCAACGTCATTCAGAACGCCATCGCCGGGTACGCCAGCATCCGCTACTACACGCAAGCCTTCAAGATTCAGCGGGCAATCGGGAAGGTCGGGAAGGTTGACGAGGGCCTTCTTCAGAGCGTAGGGGGACTCACGGCACACGAGGCCCACATCGCTATGGAAGCCAAGCGAACGGGGGTCCTCGGGTCTGGGTTCGGGTCAGTGGAGAACCCGAAGCGGGCAGCCCGTCTGGAATACAAGACGAAGGCACAGCGGGCCAAAGAGTCAATCAAGATATGGAAGCCCAACAACATCCTCACCAACCGCGGGCAGATCATCAACAGCGTCGTCGAGGACAACGCCCGCCTGGCCCACTTCGTCGGGGCCTACAAGCACCTCGGGAACGTCGAGGACGCTGCTGCGTCTGTCCGTAAGTACCTGTTCGACTACAACGACCTGACCGCCGTCGAACGCCAGGTGTTCAAGAAATACATCGGGTTCTACACCTTCATGCGGAAGAACACGGTCGCCCAGATCCAGCAACTCATGGAGAACCCCGGCAAGGTATCCGCCCTCCGGCGGGGGCTACAGTCCGCAGGAACGGGGGACCTCGGCGGGTCCGTCCCCCCGCAATACTCCTTGGATTCCGGGGGTTCCCCCCTGGGGGGTCCTCTCTCCTCCTTCCTCACCGGGAAGAAGGGCGTCCCTGTTGTTGGCGGTCTGGATACTCCGCTTCTGGCGTCAGCGCAAGCGGTCACCCCACTCGCCCAACTCGCCACCTACGTTCCGGGGCTCCGCGAGGTTCTCCCCGAGGGTCTCCGCCCGACAGAAGGATTCGGAGGGATTGCCCGTGACGCTCTCAACATCCCGAGCGGCGGCGGGGTGGAAGCGCTCAAGCTTCTGGTTGAGCGCGGTACCGGCAGAGACCTGTTCACCGGAGGGAAGGCCAAGACCGGGACGAAGGACACCCTCATCGAACTTGCTTCCCTGTTCGCCCCCCTGGCGTCCAAGGGAGGCCGTCTGGTGCCCGCCGCCGCCGACGCCCTCGGGGGAGGGGACCTGTCAGCCAAGAACCGCCTGACCCTCATCAACGCCCTCATCGGGGCCAACGCCGTAGCCGTGACAGAGGATGTCACCGCCAGCCAGCAGCGGGGGGCGAAGATCCGGGTCGAAGCAGCCCTCAAGGCTCTCCGAGACTCCGGCGTGAAGGTCCCGACCTGGGACGAGCTGAAGGACGCCGGAGTAGTCCCCAGCGGCAAGGGAAGACTCAGGCGCTAGAGGCCCTGCTCCAGCGCTAGGAGAACCTCGCGAGTCGGGGTGACCTTCCACCGGACAGCGATTCCGACCACGAGCACGGCGGCTGACCGCCAGGTGATCGGGTCCCCGGACTCCAGATAGTCGAGGAGCATCACCAGGGATGCCCCGACCATCACAGGGTTGCGACGGATTCTCCGGTAGATGCTCATGCGAGGAACTCTACCAAGGCTAATTCCACTTCGTTCGGGTAAGCGCTGACTACCCACCTGATTAGATCATCAACACGCTGGCCCCGGTGAGGAGGGGAGGTCCACAGTTCCAGGTTCTCTAGGCGGTTGTCGTCGCGTACGCCGTTCTTATGGTGGACAGTCTCATACCCCGTAAGGGGCCTACCCAAATAGAGAGACATCACCAGTCGGTGCTCCAGTTGTGGCTTCCCCCCTACTCGGACGATCACATACCCATCAGGATTCTTGCGGGACCTACCGTACACTTTCGGTTCTGGAGACCCAGGAGACCCGGTCCTTCGTACCCGATGGTAGTGAAACTGACATAATCCCTTACAGTTGTGGACCCGGCTACACCCATCGACAGAGCAAACAGGGGGGTACTTCCTGGGCCGTCCGCTTCTAGCCATAAAGGAACGACCCGAGGGCCACTCCCTCATACCGGCGGCACAAATAGTCGAGGCTGACGAACATAGGATCGTATGTCCCGTTCTCGGCCTGGTGGCACACGACGATCCCGCGCCAGTTGTCGTTCGCCTGTGGCCCCAGGTACACCTCGTCGTGCAGGTAGCAGCTCCCCGCCACGAGTCCGTGGTGCATCCCCCCGAGGGTGGGGCGGAGCCCGTACCAGAGACCCTGCTGATGCCCCATGGTGAATGAATGACCGATGGTCTTCAGCCGGGTGTCAATGCTTTGCCCGCCGTACGGTCGGCCTGTCATCGGGTTGTAGAAGTAGTGCGAATACGCAACCCCGTCGATGAACACAACCTCAAGGAAGTCGTGTACCTCCCACCCTGGGGACTCCAGGTGGTCGAGACTTACGGCCCCCTCAATCTGAGCGTTGTCCTCGATGGCCCGCTCGATCCGGTTCTCGTGGTTCCCGCGCAGGAGGACCAGGCGGGGGGCGTACTCGTCGGTCTTTCGGAACCTGCGAGAGCGGTTGTACCGCTTGATTGGGGCGGTGAGCAACGCCAAGGCGTCGTTCCCCGCTTGCACGTCATCGAGGTACCGTCGGCCTTCCATAGCCCTCTTGCCCTTGTCGTACGAGCTGAGCGACGGGAGGTCCCAATGGTCCCCGAGGTGGACAACCACGTCAGGCTTCCGCTCCAGGATGTATTGCCCGATCCATTCGAGATGATCTGTTCGCACCCCCGGCTTGACTTGTGTGTCGGGAACTATGAGGTGGACGGTCATGTGCCTCCTACGGGGACTGTTCTTCCCTGAGCAGTAACTTCTTGTGTACGTACTCCTGGAATATTGTGTCGCGCAGCTCGTGCTGGTCGTTCCACGCCTCGATTCGCCCGATACGTGCCTCGATTCTGGAAATCGAGTCCTTGATTGAGGCCCCCCCGTTGGGTGTCAGCTCGGAGTGCATCTCCTTCGTTCGCCTGGATGTCCCGATAAGGACGGGGAGTGTCCCCCCCACGATCAACCCGAAGGCCGTGACGACGGCGATGAGGAGGGTTTCCATTTACTCACGATAGCAGGTGCCTATCGAGGACCATAGCCCGCTTGCTACTGCCAGCGAAGAACCCAACCCCCTCCGTGGACTTGTAGTGATTGCGTAGGAAGGACGCCACCGCCTTCGTCCCGCCGGGGAGGGCGAACCCGCCTTTGGCTGTCACATAGTGGATGAAGTTCTCCACTCTGACGTACACGTGGTCTTCGTCGGCGGAGATGAACTCCACGGCGTCGTACTCGTCAAGGCACCAGATGAGAGCATCTTGTATCGGATTGTGTTTGCTGGACTCCCGTCCCTCATTGATGACGAGGCTGAAGTCCGGGTCCCCGAGGGAGATCCCGGCGTCGAAGGTGCGAACGAACTGCTGGAGCAACGCCCACCCGAGGGTGAGCACCCCCAGAGATAGCCGCTGCCTCGGGGGCAACTCATCCGGCCCGGCGTCGAAGTTTCGGATGACCGGGAGGAACCCCTCCTGGAGCCCGACGTACAGCCAGGTCAGGTAGGCGTGAGCCAGCCCGTTAGGACCCCAGGACTTGACGCGTTCCAAGGTCTCAGGACTTCGTCCTGAGACTGGCAAAGCGAGCAACATCATCCGCTCCGTGTGGCTCGTCTCCGAGAAGGCATCCTCCCCCGACACGATCAGCGGAGCAGAGGTAGGAACAGAGACCACCTCGGCCCAGTGCTCCCCCATCCCGCCCTTCGAGGATGCCTGTCCCGTGTAAGCGTCCCGGAGGAGCTGATTCAGGGACTCGATGGCATCCTTGCGAGCGCCGGGGCGGTACTCGTCAAACCAGACCGGGAAGGCGTTGGTGGACCCGACGAAGGCAAACACCGAGTGTCGGGTGGTAGCCGTCAAGTTGTTTGTTATCAGTGAACCCGTGAAGTTCGACAGCACCGTCTCCAGCAGGGTCGTCTTGCCGGAGCCGGAGGACCCGGTGACAGCGAGGACCGGGAACTCCCGGAGCATGGATCGGAGAGGCGCTATCGCCATCCAGGCTAGCATCGGGTCCATGACACTCCGCTCGTGCAACGAGCGGAGCACCGGGATCTGCGAAGGCGACCAGTCACCCTCGGTGAGAAAGATCCTCTCCGAGAGGTGAACGTCCGTGGACGGGGCCACATACACCCAATAGTCCGACCCGATCCGCCCACCCGGCCAGATGAACTGGCCCTCGTGCAGCCCGGCGACCGTGGCCATCCTCCCGGACGAGAGGAACGGGCCTTGCGCCTGAAGCGTGCCGAGAAGGAGCTGAGCGTCCCGGTCGGCCCCGTACCAGGCTCCGCCGTTCTTCGTGCTCCACCCGACGACGCGGGCCTTCGTCCCGAGATCGTAGGAGGACAGCACCGCCTCGTGCCCGTTGACCGTTCCCTCGTAGGCACTCCCTCCGTCCCCGCGCAGCTCCCGCTCGGGGGTGAATACCCAGTTTGATATCGGGGTGTTCGTCTCCTTTCCGGGCCGGTAGTACCCGGTCTCGGATACCCCGAGCCCCGACGGGACCTCGGTGACAGGCCGGGCACGGGAAACTACCTCCCGGATAGCCTCGTGTGTCAGACCTGCCAAGTCGGTCCCGTCGGGCACGGGGGCAATCAGGACCTCCGCTCCGGCGGCTCTGAGGGCCTGCCACCACTTCGGGAGCGCCGCCCTGCCCGCCGCGTCCCCGTCGAACGCGAGGATGACCTTCCGGTTCGCCAACCGGGGAGCCTGCCGGGGCTGTGCCCCTGCCCCCGTGGGCAGCCCGAGAGCCAGGAACCCGGCAGCGGTAGCCGCCCACACGTCGGACTCGCCTTCGCAGAGCAGGATGACGGCTTCGCCGTCGTCCTTCCACTCCCCGTAGAGCACGTCATCGAACTGATTGCTTCCCCTCGGGGAAAGGGCTTTGCTGTTCGGTGTTCGGTGCTTATAGGACACCAGATCGTCATCCCTGTTGTAGTAGGGAATGACAATCTCGGGGCCGGACACCCCGATCCGGAACTCGTGGACTAGCCACCCGGCTGTGACGTTGAGACCGGGGGAGGTTGCCAGCTTCGCGTCAAGGAACGCGGAGATTGTAGGGAGCGAGTCACTTAGGGTGCGTGCCGCCTCCACGAGCTTGCGGGCTTCTTCCCAATCAAACGGTTGCTTGGGTGCCCCCGTCGTGATTCCGTCCCACCCGGACGCCGCCTTCTCTTTGATGAGCGCCTCACAGCGGTCCATCGTGTCAGAGAAGTTCCCGAGCCCGTACAGGCGGGCCACCAGATCGAGAACGTCTCCCCCGAGGGAGCACGGGTAGCACCCCCACCGTTCGAGGTTCTCCCCGTACACGTCGAAGGACGGGTTGCTGTCCGGGTGGAACGGGCAGCGGGACTGGACCTTCCCATCGGCGGGCGTGACCGGGAACCCTGCCGTCTCAAGGACGTAGGTGATTGGGAGATTGGTCTTGATGTACGCCGGGTCAACGCCCGCCGAGTAGTTCCAGTCCACAGTGCCCCTAGAAGGAGCGGGCGGGCAGCCCCGTTGCCGGGTCGATGGGGGGCGTGGTGGAGGGGACCACTGACGGGGGAGGAAGGATCTGCTGCACAGGAGCCGGTGCCGGGGGCTGGACGTACACAGGCGGAGGGGGCGGGCCTCCCGCCAAGGCGGCGCTCCCGCCCTCGACCGTGCCCTGCACCGCGAAGGTGTTGGTCCGCTTCGGGTCGCCCTGGGCTCCGGGGCGCTGCTTCCAGGTGCGGTTGCCGACCTTGACGGTGGCGACCGTGCCCTCGATCCGCTGCTGGATCTCAGCGAGCGTCGGCTGGGGCTGCCGCGAGAAGAACGCAGCGTCCATCCCGAACTGAGCACAGAACCGGAAGAAGAACCCCATCGCCTTCCCGTTCTCCGGCGAGATGGTCTGGTTGTCCCAGGAGGACTGACCGGCGAGCGGACCCTCCAGGACCTTCCAGCGCACCCCGATCTGGTCCTTGCCCCCCTGCGAGGAGGAGATGTTGACGTTCGCCGCCTCCATCAAGTAGGTGCCGTCCGGGATCAGCTCGTTGCTGAACCCTTCGGCCTTGGCCTCCTCCTGGAGCTGAGCGAAGTTGTACGTGGTCATGCTGCCTCCTGCTGGTTGAGAACTGCGAGCATCTCGCAGATGTTCGGGTTCACGATGTGAGTCCCGTAGTGCTGGCTGAGCTTGTGTGTGTTGTCCTTGGCCTCGTAGAGACCGATGGGCTTGATGAGCATGGAACGGAACTCGTTGCCTGAAGCGTCCAGGTTGAGGGTGAGGTACCCCACGAGATCGAACCTGTAGGGGATCCAATCAGCGAGCTGCCCCTGGACCATGGCCCTCTGCTTGCCCGCCCGCTCCTTCGAGCCAGCGAGCACAACGAGAGACTGTAGCGGCTGGGTCGGGTGCGTGCGAAGGTCCTTCATCTTGCGGATGATGGCGTCCATCTCCCGGAGAACGTCACCCCAGTCCTGGGTCTGCATCTGCCCGGTACCGGCCACGTTGTCAATGCAGCGCTGCTGAAGCTCGGACACCGAGTCAAGCGTCACCGACACGAACGGGTGCTTGCCGGAAGCAAGCCACTGGTAGGACAGCTCGAACTCAGCGAAGTTCCGAACGGTGGCAATCACCGTCGTATCCGGGCCGATGCGGTCGAGGGGGATCTCCGTTCGAGGATCCCAGAACACCTTGTCAGGGGTAGGTAGGTACAGACCCCGCCCCTCAGCGTCGATGACGAGCCGAGGACCCGGACCGGATGCTCCGAACCAGGACTTCCCGGTGCCGGAGTCTCCGTGGACGAGTGCGGTGAGAGACAGCATCAGAACTCCACCTTGTCGTAGGTCGCCTCGAAGATGCTGGGATTGCAGGGGTAGAACTCTCCCTGGACCCCTCGGATGATCCAATCACCCGGCTGAGCGGTCATCGTGCCTTCGAGGGTGGGGAGACTGATCGTGTCGTCGTCGTTGAAGATGACGTTCACGTCGTGGTGCGCGAACCACGCCGTGATGATCTTCTCCTCGTTCGGGCTCCCTGGGTTCCACTGGAGGGCTTGGATGGTGACGGGCTTCTTGCGGTAGATCATGCTGCATCCTCTCGCTTGGGCCTCGGAGTGTATAGGTCAGTGAGGGCGGAGCGCCAGTGGCTCCCGTCACTCATCATCGGGCACAGCTCAAGGAACGAGCAACGCCAGGTACAATCGCGGGTGGCGGTCGGGGGAGCGTAGGCGTGATGCGCCTCCGGGTCGGCCTCGATGGCCTGGATGGTGCGGACCATCTCCCGGAGTGTCTCCACGAGACCGGCCCAGTAGTTCTGGACCTGCACGTCGTTGAACGGGTGCTCCACCCGGTTGTAGAACGGGGGCTTCGCCGCCGCTGTCCGCTTCACCTTGCGGATCTGGTTGTGCCGAGCCCGGTTCGCCTTGATCGGGACCTCCTGAAGCCTCAAGAGGACGTTGTAGGTGAGGAGCTGGTCGGCCACCCGGAGCCACCGAAGGTCATCGAACGCCTGGACTGTCTTCGTGTCCTCGATGATGTATTCGCCGGTCACCGTGTCCCGGACAAGGCGGTCCAACTTCCCGGTGACGATGACGAGGTCGCCCTCGAAGACCCCGATTTCAGATTCCAGCGGTATCTCAGTACCGACGGTTTCTTCGCCCACGTCGGCTCCCTCGGCAGCCACCCACTCCACGTAGCCCTGGACCATGATCCGAGCGAGGTTGAAAGCATCCTCCCAAGCAGGGGCTAGGGGCGTGTCAGAAGCGGCGGCTTCACGGGACATCTCAGCATGCGCCTCTGAGATTGGGCGGAGCGGGTCCAGGCCCCGGTAGTACGCCTCGACCCCGGCGTGCACGAGGGTCCCGACATCGCGGCCACCGGACGCCGGAGCTTCAGGGTCGGGGGCCTTCTCGTATCCGGTGCCGTCCTGGAAGTAGTCGAGCATGGCCTGCCGCCGACAGGTCTTGAAGGACTTGATTGCGGATTGGCGGATGTATCTCGTGGTCACCGAGGGACCATCGCAGAGACACGAGAAAGGAGGGCCGTTCGATCAGCAGCCAGCGTGTCAGGGTCATAGCAACAGTGGCTCTCGACAGCCTTCTGGAACTCCCCCCACGTCTCGTTGGTGACGAGTGTGAGATCCTCCAACGAGTAGAAGTCCTCGAACGGGGTGGGGCAGGAGCACCCGGAGTCCTTTGCCCAGTAGACCTTCCCGGACTCGTCGTGCCCCCACGCAACAAGATAATTGAAGGTGTAGCAGGCTTCGGGATCTTCAAGACTTCCCACTATCGAAAGCCCAAAGTCCTCAGGATTGTAGTACGGGTTCATACGATGTCTCCGTTCTTGAGTGTGATCCGACGCTTCAGGGACCGGACAGTGAGCGGCTTCGCCACCCAGCGGTTCGCCCAATGATCCTCCTCATCCTCGACAATGTCAACCTCGATGTCGGCATCGTCCGGGAAGTAGAGGACCACGAGGTCCATCTTGAGAGGGCCGTCCGGGTGGTTCTCGGTGATGGCGATCCTCATACGTCCTTGCCTCTCTTCCTCTGTCGATCTCGTGCTTCCGAGACGTAGGCCCGCCACGCCTTCAAGCTCTCAGCGCACGGTCGTTCCTTCCTCTTGTTGTGGCGCAGGTAATCCTGCCAAGTTCCGTCACAAGGCTTCACTCTCATCCTCCTTGAACACTTCCCAGGCGGCGGTCACCGCTCGGTTGATTATCGCTGCTTCAGTTTCCTGAAGATGCTGCATGAAACTGTCGCCCTTGTGGAGCGTGGCTTGCGCCGCCCGGAGAGCGCGTACCAGTTTCGGATCCTCCGGGGGAGGGAGATCAGGAACGTAGTACCCCGCCAGCTCCATCATTTCCAACTGCTCCTCGGACAAATGCTCAAAGAACACCGCTACGCCACCCCCTCTTGAACACGAGCATTGAGGACGCGTTACGGCGGGCCGTGACCTGCCGGGTGCCGCTGGGCTGCGGTCGGTAAGACAAGTAATCAAGCCGATCTACCAACCCGAGACCCAACGCCTCGGCCTCGTTCGCGAACACCTGCGTCTGCCAGCGCACCTTACCACTGACCACTTGATCCTGGCACTTGAACAAGAGGTAGCCGTCCACGAGAACGCGAGCGCCCTCGGCCAGCATCCGAGACAGAAGCCCCATGCGGTCCTGCCACCGGGTTGGTTCGTGAACCCCGTACCGGCTACTGTCAGTCGGCGTCCCGTTCAGTTTGTACGGGCCGTCAATGACGACACTGTTGAATGAACGGTCAGCGTGCGGTAGCGCAGTAGCGTCCACGCTGGTCCCTGTCGGGGACTTCGCCGGGTCAAGATCAGAGCCGACTAGGAAGGTCGGCCTCCACACGGACCAGAAGACCCCCAGCCCGTAGGTAGGGTCGAGCGTTCGCCAGTCCTCCCTCAGATACCCGAGTTGGGCACAGGCGGCGATGAGATGCCCGTTCGTGGGGTACTTGTCGATCGCCAGAACAGTCATACCTCACCCCTGATTGCCCGCCGGACCCACGCCGGGTCCCGGACTACCTCCTGGAGAATCTCCTCTTTGTTGAGGGCGACTTCGTGCAGAGCGTACTCCAGGGTCCCCTTCGTGATGATGTCGATGTAGGTCACCTTGTCATGCTCCTGTCCGATCCGGTGGATACGAGCCTCCGCCTGGAGGTTCGATGTCATCTTGTAGGACCGCTGGAGGAACACAGCGGTATCCGCCGCCGTCAAGGTGATCCCCTCCGCTCCTGCCCCGAGGGACACGAGGATGACCTGGGTCACCCCGTCCTGGAAAGCGGCTACGTTAGCCGCTCGTTGCTCCGGGGGGACCTTGCCGGTGACCGAGCAGTTACCGATCTTGTGATAGTCGAGGGTGGACGCCGCCAGCTCCAAGAGCTTCCGGGACTCAGCGAACACAACGAGGGGTGCCCCGCACCTCTCGTCAATCAGGTCCACGAGGGCGTCGATCTTGCAAGAGGGGGCGGCAAGGGCGGTGACCTGCGGACGCCCGTCGGCGTCAACCTCGATGACCGGCGTAGCAGCGCTGATCTGGTGGAGACGAGTCTGCTGAGTGAGCGGGTCGGGGGCGGTGAGTATCTCTGAATCAATCATCGTCATCATGTGCTCCGCCATCTGCTCGTACGCCTTCGCCTGCTTAGCGCCCATCTCGACGTGGATCGTCTCATATCGGACAGGAGGCAGGTACGGGAGAATCACGGACTTTGGTCGTCCGATGGAGCGCATCTCGAAGAAGCGGTCCATCTCCGGCTTCGTCGCCATGTTGAACCCGAACACCTCAAGACCGTGCCCGCCGTAGTGCGAGATCGTGTAGCGGTCGATGAACCGGGACTTGGACGGCCAGTTGACCGGGTCGATGCCGTGCATGATGCACCACAGATCCTCGGGGCTGTTCCTGACCGGGGTCCCGGTCAGCGCCCAACGGTACGTAGCAGCGTGCGCCAACGCCCACGCTGCCCGTGTCTGCTTCGCTCGGGGGTCCGCCGCCTTGTGTGCCTCGTCCAGCACAACCGTCCGGAACCCGAACAGGTTGAGATCCTTCGGGTGAACCTCGCACTTGGCCTCGGTGAGTGTCGGGTCCCCAGCGGTACCGGCGCACTCGACGCAGCGCTTCAGGGAGATGCTCCCGTACCCGGCCAGACGGGAGTGCAGCCGAAGGCTCTCCCAGTTAGCGATGACGGCTACGTTGGCCCCGCCCTCAGCGAACTCCTTTGCCTCGGCAATCTGACGGCGGCGGAGGGCGGCAGAACCCCCGACAGTGAAGGTGTGAATCTCCGGGACCCACTTCGTCAGCTCCTCAGCCCACTTCTGTTTCATCGAGTTGGTGCAGACGATGAGGACCGGGTAGGGGTTGGCTTCCTGCGAGACGAGCCTGCGGAGTGAAACGGCCACCTGGATGGTCTTGCCAGCCCCCATCTCGTCATAGTTGAGGACCTGCGCGTGCTCGGACATCAGCGCTGACCCGGACACCTGGAACCCGTAGGCGTCCTCGGCCCACGCGAAGGAGGACAGGGCTTCCTCGTAGAGCCCGGCCTTCAGCCCAGCGGCGAGAGACTCCATCTGGAGAAACTCCCGGCCCCACTCATTCACGGATTCGTGAACTGTGAGATCCTCCCCGAAGGTTGCCCGGAGGGCTAGGGCGGTGCTCCAGGCGGGCTTCGCGACCCAGCACCCGAGCTTGTGGTTGTGGTTGACCCCAGGGATCTGCTTGAGCAGGTCCGTGTCGCGGGGTCCGGCCTCAATGTTGAACTGGCCGTCCGCCCCGAAGGACAGCGCTGCCCTCACCGCCGACCCACCGACGAGAAGTACGGAGTATACGACCCCCAACGGAACACGACGACAGCGCACGGGAACGGGGCATTGTGCCCTTTGTCTGCCTTCCCTCCGAAATGCAATCTCCCACGGACCAGGCGAACCTCGCTCGACCTCATCACGTAGTCATGCCAGTAGGCGGTGTCAGTTCGGGCGGGGATGAGGCAGACGACGGTCGCTCCGCGTTGCGATTCCTCGTATGCCTTGCGAACCCACTCTCCGATTTCTCGACCGTAGGGTGGGTTCATCCAACACACGCCTGACCATGACTGGGAAAGCCCATTGTCGTCTGTTGAGAAGAACCGGGGACACTTGGAGTTGGAGGCGGAGGCACACACGTCCAGGGTGAAGTGGAACTCCGTGTCCAGCATGGAGAAGAAGTCGGCGGGGGTTTCCCAATCATCCGTTGCTGACGTGAACATCCCATTGTTTAGGCGCGGTTTACTCACAGCAGCACCCCAGCCAGGCGCTCACGGAGAGCCTTGCCCTCGGTCGGGTGCTTCACGAGCCAGGTGAGCAGATGGCGGGCAGCGTCGTTCTGGTGTCCGCCCTTGGAGGGAAAGAACCAGTCAACGGCGCGGAGCTTGTCATCTGAAGCGAAGGACTTGGCCTGCGCCGGGGTCTGGAGGTAGAACTCGATCCCCCGCTCGTAGCATACGCCTTCGAGGTACCCGATGATCCGGTGCGGGTCCGCTTGGCGGCTCGCCTTGATGGTCCGCTCCGAGATGAGGAAGTCTTCGCAGACAACCCGATCCGGTGCGGGGATGCCCTCGAACCAGTTGTAGAAAGCGAACCGCCCCTCGACCTGCCCCGAGATGAACCCAGGGTAGAGTGCCCACCCGGTCACAAGACCGGGGTCTATCGCAAGTGTCATCATTACCACAACACCCCCACAAGCACCCCTAGAAAGAACGCTGGAATAATCCGGCGATTGAGGTCATTGATAATCTTGACGTACCCGTCAGCAATACTGCTCCACTCATCCATGTTCCTGATCCAGTAGTTCAGTTCACTCTCGGTCATCGTCCTCCTGTCAGGTATTCCGTGAGAGCTGGGTTCCGAGTCAGAACGTCCAGCAGGATCGGAGCGAGCCGGTTCACGACCCGTTCCTCGGTGTCCGACCCGAGATCCTGGTCGATCCCGGCGACGTTGAACATTGCGTGCAGCGCTTCGTGCAGGAGTGTATCCCGCTGCCGGTCCTCACTGTTCTTCGGGTTGAGGACGATTCTCATGGCCGTGTTGTTGGTCACCCCGTGCAGCTCGGCCCCGGCCTCGACGCTCTCCGAGTCGATTGCAGATTGGTTGCACCGCACCGTGTACCGGCGAGCACCAACCCTGATGAGCCTAGGGAGAGACACGAAACACCCCGTCCGCACCCCAGACGACTCGCAGACCTTCTTCGTATTCCAGATCCGGGGGGTCCTCTGCGGACCCAGACCAGATGACCTTGCCGTTCTCGTCAACGATGCTCCACCACCGGACCTTCACTTCGAGCCCCACGACGATTGACTTAGGGGGGTCCGAAACACATTGAATACTCGGACAGCGTTGTTCGGGCCAGCGAGGATTGGGTGGATGCCGACGCGCTCGACCCCGAATTCCTTGTAGGCGGGGATGATGATGATGTGGAGGATGCCGACGAGCCCTCCTAGCGCGGAGAGCCGCACCGCTTCGCGGAGAATGTGCTTCGGCTTCGGAAGATCGCCGCCCCACTCATTCTGGTAGTGGTCGGCGTACGGCGGATCAGCGAGCACCGCCGAGAACGACCCGTCCTCGCACGGAATCGCGTCGAACGGCGCGGGAATGTCACAGCCCGTCTCGGCGCGCAGATCCGTTGACGTACCCCATTCGCACGAGCCAGCGAACATGTGGAGCACTGTCGGCTCCATGAACTCGGGGTAGTTCTTTCGCAGGTGGTACTCGAAGCGACCGGGATACCGCTGCCGCTGCCCGGACGCTGGCGGTGAACCGCACGGCCACGTCTCATACATACGGGGGTTAGGCACTCTTAGACCCCCACGAGCTGAGGGGGGCCGAGGCGTCCACGGTGAGTGTGAGCGGGGCGAGCGGGCGGGTCATCACAGCGATGATCTCCTCACGTATCTCGGCGAATCCTTCTTCGGGGATGGAGAATAGCAGAGAGTCATGCACGGGGACGACGATGTAATCCCCGAGCCCCTGGGCGTCAAGGTCACAGATGGTCTGCTTGATGATGTCCGCCCCCGACCCCTGGATCAGAGCGTTCACCGCCACGTACGCCTTGTCCGGGTCGACACAGACCTGCCTCCCCCCGTAGGTAGAAACGTACATCCGCTTCTCGGAGAGGAACCTCCCGCGCACCGCCCGGTCAACCTCGTCCATGAACCGAGGGACACCAGGGAACGCCCGGTCGTACCCGTCGAGAAACCCCTTCACCTCCGAGACCGGCACCCCGGCAGTAGCGGCGATCTTGTCGGGGCCTGCCCCGTAGAGCTTGGCGAAGGTCACGTTCTTGGCGATCTGGCGCTGCTCAGGACGCACAGCGTCCTGAGCGGTGCTGTAAACCTTGGACGCCGTGTACGTGTGAATGTCCTCACCCCCGTTGAAGGCGTCGATCAGTCCTTGGTCGCCCGAGTAGTACGCGAAGATGCGGGCCTCCTGTGCTTGCCAGTCGACTTCGAGGAGGGAGCAGCCCTCCTCCGGCAGAACAGACTTCTTGATCTCCGTCCCCCTCGGGAGGGTCTGGAGGGCCGGGTTCGTGATGCTCATTCTCCCTGTGCGGGCAGCGAGGGTGTTGATCGAGGCGTGCACTCTCCCGCCGCTCCCGGTAAAGCCTAGGAGATACGCCGAGGACCACTTGACCAGGCGCTTGTAGCGCAGCACCCGCGTTGCTACGTCGGCGTGTACCCCGAGGGTCTGTGCCAAGTCGGCTAGCACGACCTTGTCGAGCTTCGCAGCGCCCGTCTCCGTGAACTCGTCCGGCTCCCAGCCTGCATCTTCAAGGGCTTGTTGCACCTGACGGTTGCTGGAAGGGTTCTTCACCCCGAGGTCCTGAAGTTCTCGCAAGAGAACTTCAGCTTCATTGGCGTAGTCACTGAGGAGGCAGGCAGCGTAGGACACGTCGATCCTGAGCCCGCGGGCCTCCGCCCGGTACAGGACACCCTGTGCCTGCATCTCCCGCTCATAGGCTTCGAGCGGTACCTGCGGGTACAACTTCTCCGCCAACCGAGCCGTGAGAATCGTATCGAGCACCCCGTAGGACCAGTAATGCGGGTGGTCCACCGGGACGGTCTCCCAGGTCCAGCGGTTCTTCGCCATCGTCTGCTTCAGCAGGCTTTGGCCCGCCGATGACCCCGGCCAGAACTTCTCGGACAGAGGCTTCAGACTGTGCGGCCCGAGATTGTTGACGAGGTGGGACATTACCTTCGTGTCGTGCGCCCTCCGCGGGTCCGGGAACCCGAACCCGTCGCTGGAGAGGGCGTGCCGGTCGAAGTTGATGTTGTGGAAGGCTGTCGGAGTGGAGTGCAGGGAGGCAAGCGCTTCTTGGATCGTCCCTCTCCACTTGAGAGCGTCCAAGGCGTAGCCCTGCTGGCCGTCACCGAACTGCACGAGCCGCGTGAAGTTGGGCGTCCACCATTCAAGGCCGGTTGTCTCGGTGTCGATTGCGAGGATCGGTCGGCGCTCCCCGAGCCAGGTGAGGAACTCAAGGCAGCCCTCGGTGTCGTCTACGAAGTGAACCCGGATGCCGTCCAGGTCGCTCACGCTCACTGGAAGCTAGCGAACAGGACCCCCGCCGAGTGACGGAGACCTTCGAGGGTTGTGTCGTTGCGGACCCAGCCGTCGAACGGCCATGAGTCAAGGCTGTTCTCGCTCGGGTGGTCGTTGGCTGGCCCGACTCCGGGGCGCTCGATGCGAATGACGTAGCCGCCCTGCGCCTTGATTGCCTCGGCCTCGTTCGGGTAGCGGCAATCCGTGATAACAACGTC
>Ga0255334_1000408_pt1 | contig 35288 bp, 28 predicted proteins | sample EtOH5_35cm_T3_12_FD_202080 | JGI IMG/M metagenome (GOLD analysis project Ga0255334, IMG submission 202080) | Sandy soil microbial communities from University of British Columbia, Vancouver, Canada - EtOH5_35cm_T3_129 | ecosystem: Engineered > Artificial ecosystem > Sand microcosm > Unclassified ... | reverse complement strand
TGCCGGCGACGATCAGCAACTCCATCACCCGGGCGTTGGCGTAGTAGATGTTCTGGGCGTTGTAGAGCAGTTCCGAATACTGGATGACGCTCGCCAGGGAGGTCATTTTCACCATGCCGATGAATTCGTTGCCGACCGGCGGAATGATCACCCGCATGGCCTGGGGCAGGATGATCCGCCGCAGTGCCTGCAGGCGCGGCATGCCGATCGACTTGGCCGCCTCGTACTGTCCGGTGTCCACCGACAACAGACCGGCACGCACCACTTCGGCGGTGTAGGCGCCCTGGTTGATGCTCAAACCGAGGAGGGCGGCGACGAAGGGCGTCATCAGGCTCACGGTGTCCATTTCGAACAGGCCGGGGATGCCGATGGTGGGGAAGATCAGCGCCAGGTTGAACCACAACAGCAGTTGCAGGATCAGTGGCGTGCCGCGGAACAGCCAGGTGTAGGTCACCGCTACGTAACGCAGGATCGGGTTGGCCGACATGCGCATGATCGCCGTGATCACCCCGAACACAATGCCCAGCCCCATCGCCAGCACCGCCATGACGATGGTGTTGAGCAAGCCCCACATGATCGCCTGGGACGTGAGGAACTGGCCGATGTACGACCATTCGATCTTGCCTTCGGCGAAAGCCCGCACCAGGCCGACGATCGCGATGACAATCACGGTGGCGAAAAAGATCCGCCCGTAATAACGCCGTGGCACGTGATCGTATTGGGTGATATCGAACTGGTTTTCCGCCAGTTTGCGCTCCGCCTGGAGTCGTTCTGCCTGAGTCTGGCTCATGTTGTTCTCCGAACACTGGTATTTCAGGTCAAACACATTCCCTTTGTAGGAGCCGGCTTGCTGGCGATGGTGTGTCAGCTAAATGGATGTCGACTGACACACCATCGCCAGCAAGCCGGCTCCCACAGGGGGTTGCGTTGTCTGTCAGAGGCGGAAGCCCTGATAGTTTTGGGTCCATTCATGCTGCGCGGCGAGGGCGGCCTTCAACCGACCGATCTGCTCGCGCACCTGCTGCGGCGCCGTACCGCCCCAGCCACTGCGAGCGGCGATGGCGGCTTCGAGGGTCAGGCTGTCGCGCACTTGCGGGGTCAGGCGCGGATCGATTTCGGCCAGCAGCGCCGGGGAGGCTTCCCACAATTCGATGTCGTGCTTCTCACAGGCTTGAACCAAGGCGCCGGTGATTTCATGGGCCTCCTTGAACGGCACGCCGCGCATCGCCAACCAGTCAGCGACCTCAGTGGCGAGGGTAAAGCCGAGCGGTGCCTGACGACGCAGTTCTTCGACGTTGACCTTCATGGTCGCGACCATCCCGGCCATGGCCGGCAGTACCAGGAGCAAGGTGTCGACGCTATCGAGCACGCCGTTCTTGTCTTCGCTCAAGTCGCGGTTGTACGACAGCGGCAGGGATTTGAGCGTCGAGAGCAGACCGGTGAGGTTGCCGATCAGGCGACCCGCCTTGCCCCGGGCCAGTTCGGCGATGTCCGGGTTTTTCTTCTGCGGCATGATCGAACTGCCGGTGGCGTAGGCATCATCCAGGGCGACCCAGCGAAACTGCCGCGACGACCACAGGCAGAATTCTTCGGCGAGGCGGGAAATGTTGATGCCCAGCATGCTGGCGATAAACAGGAACTCGGCGACGTGATCGCGGCTGGCCACGGCGTCGATGGAGTTTTCGCAGACACCGCTGTAGCCCATTTCCTTGGCCGACTGTTGCGGCAGGCGCGCGATGGCGGAGCCCGCCATGGCGGCGGCACCCAGTGGCGACAGCGAGGTGCGAACGTCCCAGTCCACCAGTCTTTGTACGTCACGCAGCATCGATTGGGCGTGGGCCAGCAAGTGGTGAGCGAAGACGATCGGCTGCGCTTGCTGCAAGTGGGTGAAACCCGGGCAGATACTTTCGATGTGTTGTTCGGCCTGATCCACCAGCGCCTGTTGCAGGGCCAGTACTTCAACGGCCAGGGTGCGCACATGATCACGCAGGAACAGACGCAGGTCATTGGCGGTCTGGTCGTTGCGCGAACGGCCGGCGCGCAACTTGCCACCCAGGGCGCCGAGGCGTTCGGTCAGCAAACGTTCTATGAAGGTGTGGACGTCTTCGTCGTCGAGGGTTGGTGCGATGCGGCCGGCGTTGAAGTCAGCACCGATACCTTCCAGCGCGGCGAGCATCGTCAGGGTTTCCTGCTCACTCAGCAACCCGGCGCGCTGCAGTTCACGGGCATGAGCCTTGGAACCGGCGAGGTCATACGGGGTGAGGCGGAAGTAGCGCTCGGGGCAACGGGACAGGGCCGCCAGGGCTTCGGACGGGCCGCTTTTGAAGCGTGCACCCCAGAGACGGTCGGTGGTTTGAGACATTGTTGTTTTCCTCGTCGGTAAAGCGAACTGAAATTAATGCGCAGAGCCGGGAAGACCCGCCGGAAATCATTCGGGCGTGGTTCGGCCTAAGCAGTTTTCAAGAGGGCAGTTGCAGTGTTGCGAGAGCTAATCGAAGCGTCAGCTTTTAGTAGTTCGAAATCAGTGAGTTGGCACTGAAGTACGGGAATTATTAGCGGTTGCCAAGCCTGGTTTTCTGTGTTCATTATTATTGGCCAGCTATGTTTTTGTTGTTGGACACAGGTTGTTGAATAGCGCGCCAGAGGTAAATAAGCATTATGGAAACCCCACTTTCCAATTCCGGAAACCCCGCGCCAAAAACGGTGCAACGGGCACCGTTGGCCCTCAGCGGGCTGGATTTCAAACTGCTCAAAGTGTTCAAGGCCGTGGTCGAGGCCGGAGGTTTCAGTGCGGCTCAGAACGAGCTGAATGTGGGGCTGGCCGCCATCAGCAAACAGATCTCCGACCTCGAGATCCGTATCGGCATGCGCCTGTGTACCCGAGGCCGCGAGGGCTTTCATCTGACCGAAGAAGGCCGTCTGGTGTATCAGGCATCGATTGATTTATTTGCGTCGGTCGACAACTTTCGAGACCGGCTTAGTTCAGCGCAGAACGAACTTATCGGCGACCTTGGTGTGGGTGTTATTGATAATACGATTTCCGATGATAATTCACCGTTAGTTGCAGCGATTAAACGAATAAATGAAACGTCACCCAAAGTAAGGTTTCAACTTCAAGCGTCGCAACTGGATGAAGTGGAAAGAGGCGTCGTAGAGGGACGGTTAGTGGCCGGTATTGTTCCTGTTTATCAGAAACGTGAAGAGTTCGATTATTACGCGCTGTATGAAGAACGCTCGGAGGTTTACTGCGCGGTCGGTCACCCGTTGTTCGCGGTGCCGGAGGCAGAAATCGACAGTCAGGTGCTCAAGGATTACGAGTGCATCAACCACCGCTACGCGATCCACCGCGACAAATTGAATTTTGCCCGGTACGACAGTTTTTCTGCTTCGGCGACCCAGGTGGAAGCCGTGGCGCTGCTGATCAAGACCGGGCGCTTCGTTGGTTTTCTACCGCAGCATTACGCCGCTTCGATGGTCGCCCAAGGGCAATTTCGCGCGTTGCGCCCGGACCTGATCCACATCAGCACGCCGTTCAATCTGATCTTGCGGCACAACACCGTACGCAGTCCGCTGGTCAAGGCGTTCGCCCAGGCGTTGGGTGTAGATTTGAAGTCGTCGGTTTAACTAACAGACGGACCGGCCCCTGTAGGAGCGAGCTTGCTCGCGATTGACTTGAGAGCCACGTGTTTATTCAGGAAGTATGCGTTTTCGTTAACGTCCATCGCGAGCAAGCTCGCTCCTACAGGTCTTCTGTATGATTGAAGTTCAAGGTTTTTGCAGGTGAATCAACACGAAATCGTTTTTATCGAAGCGTCCGCTCAATACTGGCGGTAGCGAACCCAAAACAGTGCCATGCAGTGCGTTGTAATCGCTTTGGTCCATCATCAACCACGCAGGTCCCGCCACACTTTCCAGCGCCTGAATCGACTCGGTAAACACCGGTTGCAGATCCTGCCTGATATTGACCATGAACTTGATCGCCTTCGCGTCTTTGCCCATGCCGTGCAACACCAGCGGTGCCGGATCTTTCTGCACGAACGCGAAGGCCTCGCGACTGAATGTGCGGGTGTCGTAGAGCCTGCGTTCTACCGGCTCGAACACCAGTATGTAAACCAGCCACAGCGCCAACACCGCGCATATTGCCAGTGCCTGCGCGCGCCATTGCGACTTGAACAGCAAGGCGAAGGCAATGGCCTGCAGCGTACCGAGGATGATGAAAATCGAAGTCAATGGCTCGGTCAGTTGTCGTTGCACGATCAGCAATCCCACGACCAGAACCGCCGGCATCACCAGCCACAAACCCTGCATTCCCCCTCGCAACCAGGCAAACACCCGACCTTGCGCCACCTGAAACGGATACGCCGCGATGATTGCCAGCATCGGCAACATGGGCAACACGTAGCGGGCTTTCTTCGCCTGTGGAATCGACAACCCGACCATCACGATCAACGCAGCAGCCGTGCAGTAGTGCACCAGCCGCAGTGCCGGGCCTGGCTGGCGCGCATCCGTCAACCAGACCACCACCAACACCAGCAATGCCAAGGGATACGCCAGTGCATAGTTGCCCAGTGAACCGGTGAAGTAATACAGCGAACCGCTCGCACCTTCGCTGCCGTCCATGCGCCCCATGAACTGCATGCGTACCACGTCGTGCATGAACGCCGGGCCGCCGCTGGTGTCGGCCAGCCACAACAGCGCGCCGACGCACACCGTCAGCAGCAATGCCGCGCTCAGGCCAAAGCCGAACAGCCGTTGCCATTGACGGTTGATCAGGAAGTAGCTGCACAGCATGCCGGTCGGAATCACCAGGCCGATAGGCCCACGAATACCGAAGCCCAGCAGCAACAGCGGCAGAATCAGCCACCAGCGGCGCCTTGCCTCAAAGTGGTCGGCGGCATAACCCAGGTAGAAAACCGCAAACGCGACAGCGGCGAGCATCAAGTCCAGAGACACGGCGCGGGTTTCGGTGATGAAGGTGTTGGTCATCAGCATCAGTGCGATGCTCAGCAGCGCCCAACGTGGGGAATGCGGCGCCAGCAAGCGGAACATCAACGTGACGATTACTGCACCGGCGAAGGCGCTGGGCAGCCAGGCACTGAGACTGTTGACCTGCCCGAACGGCAAGGACAGCAGCCATATGAACAGCGTCGAGACCGCCGAGTAATCGGCGTAGGGCTCACCGTAAGTGGTCGGAAACACCGATGGCCCATGGCGCAGCATCTCCTGGGCAAACAGCACGAACCGCGAATCGAAGCCGATGACCGCCTGCTGATAAACCCCGGCGCTGAACAACATCAACGCCAGCAGCCCGATGCCCAGGGACTGCCGGCGAATGCTCGGTGCGTTAACGATCAAGCGACATCCGAAGCCGCCGGCCATTGCTGGTACGGAATCGGTAACTTGCGCGAGTCACCGCGACCCATCGGGTAGTACATGAACCCGTTGCGCGTCAGGCGATCAGCGTCGTACAGGTTGCGTCCGTCAAAGATCACCGGGGCTTTGAGCCGCTGCTGGATCAGGTTGAAGTCCGGCGCCTTGAACTGCTGCCATTCGGTGCAGATGATCAATGCATCGGCGCCGGCCAGCACCGATTCCGGGGTGCCCATGAGCATCAGCTTTGCTTCGTCGGGGTACAAATGCTGGGTTTCCTGCATCGCTTCCGGATCGAACGCCCGCACGCTGGCGCCAGCAGCCCACAGCGATTCAAGCAGCACGCGGCTCGGTGCATCGCGCATGTCATCGGTGTTGGGTTTGAACGCCAGGCCCCACACGGCGAAGGTCTTGCCGCGCAGATCGCCCTTGTAGAACGCGTTGATGCGTTCGAACAGCTTGTGTTTCTGCCGCTGATTAATTGCTTCCACCGCTTGCAGCAGGTCGCTGGAGCAATGCGCTTCTTCGGCACTGTGGATCAGGGCGCGCATGTCTTTGGGGAAACACGAACCGCCGTAACCGCAGCCGGGGTAGATGAAGTGATAGCCGATGCGCGAATCCGCGCCGATGCCCAGGCGCACCGATTCGATGTCGGCACCGAGGTGTTCGGCCAGTTCGGCGATCTGGTTGATGAAGCTGATCTTGGTCGCCAGCATGCAGTTGGCGGCGTACTTGGTCAGTTCGGCACTGCGCAGGTCCATGAACATGATCCGGTCATGGTTGCGGTTGAATGGCGCATAGAGATCGCGCATGACGTCGCGCACGTCATCGCTTTCGCAGCCGATGACGATACGGTCCGGACGCCGGCAATCGGCCACGGCCGAGCCTTCTTTGAGAAACTCCGGGTTGGAGACGATTTCGAACTGCAACAAACGCCCGACCTTGATCAGGCATTTGTCGATGTGCGCGCGCAAGGTATCGCCAGTGCCCACGGGAACCGTGGATTTCTCCACCAGAATCACCGGCTGTTCGCGATGACGGGCCACCGCTTCGCCCACCGACAGCACGTAACGCAGGTCCGCCGAGCCATCGTCCCGGGACGGCGTGCCCACCGCGATGAACAACACCTGACCGTGTTGCACAGCGAGTTTTTCGTCGGTGGTGAACTGCAGTCGCCTGGCTTCGAGACTTTCGCGCACCAGGCTGGCGAGCCCCGGTTCGAAAATGCTCACGTGGCCTTGTTGCAGTAACTCGACTTTTTTCTCGTCGATGTCCATGCAGACCACGTCGTGGCCGACTTCAGCCAGCACAGCGGCCTGCACCAGGCCCACGTAACCGCTACCAAATACACTGATTTTCATAGGTCGCTCCTGAGGTTGGACGCATGAGCAGGTCGAGAGTTGATGGTGATGACGCCAAGGATGACCAGGGCCACCCCGAGGCTTTTGGAAAGGCTGAAATCTTCGTTGAACACCGGCAGCGCGGCGGCGAGCACGTACACCAGCGCGTAGCTGATGCTCAATAGCGAATAAGCCCGGCCCAGTGGCACATCGCGCAGGGCGGCGAGCCAGCTGAACATCGACAGGGCATAGGCGAGGATGGCGGCCAGCACCACGACCACAGCGCTCGGATCAATCGCAGCGGCCAGCCAGTGATCGGGTGACGGCAGGCGCGTCATGCTCCAGCGCATGCCCAACTGCGCGGCGCTGCCCAGCAGCACGCTGCCGAGGGCGAAGGTAAGGCCACGGCGCAGGCTCATGTGTGCAGCCCCAGCAACATCACGCCGCCCATCACCAGTGCCACGCCCAACCAGTGTCGACGGTCGATGTTTTCGTGGAAGACGAAACGGGCAATCAGGGTGATCAGCACAAAATTCAGGCTCAGCATCGGATACGCGACGCCGACTTCAAGGCGCTGCAACACCAGCAGCCACACGAGCAAGCCCGCGCCCAACGCGACGATTGCCAGCCACAACCATGGCGAGCGCAGTTTTGTGCCCCAGCCCGGCGGCAGGCCGCTCCAGTTTTCCACGGCTTTTTTCTGGGCGATCTGGCCCAGGCAGGTGAGCAGGCAGGCTGCCAACACCAGCAACAGACTCATGACGCACCCTGAGGAAAAATCAGAATCACAAGGTTGCCTTGTTCATAGCGTTTGCCATCCTTGGGCAGTCGTTCGATTTCACGCAGCTCGGCCTCCCCTTTAACCCGCATCAGCACGCCCACTGAACCGTTCTGGCGGGCGTCGCGCATCCACTGCTGCACGCGATCGGGGTCGACGCGCTGCTGTGCGCCGTCAGGATAAGCGAGGCCATATTTCAATTCGCCTATCGTGTTGTACAACGCCACGTCCGTGCGTTTCAGGCGCCAGGCCAGGGCCGAAGCGGCGCCCAGATCGTTGCTTAACAGCGTGCCGGCCTGGCCGAGTTCCTGTGCATGCTCAAGGACGAACTGGTCGGGCATCTTGTTCGCCACCACCGCTTCGGGCATCGCCGCCGGTAGCACACCGATCAGCAACAGGCTGCCAAAGGCGGGCGCCGCCCAGCATTGCAACGGCCGGAACGCCTGCAGCAGGTTGGTCATGATCCAGCCGAGCAGACCGATGAACACCAGCACCAGGCTGTGCAGTTCGTGGTCGTACAGTGGTTTTTTCAGTTGCAGGTAGACGAGGGCGAGCAGGGTGGTCAGGCCCAGAAGGAGGTTGAGCAAGCCATTGATGCCCAACACCCGGCCTTGTTCCAGTCGCAAGCGGTCCGCCAGTGTGTTGCCCAACAGCAAGGCCAGGGGCAACAGGCACGGCAGGATGTAGGTCGGCAACTTGCCGTTGCTCAGGCTGAAAAACAGCAGCGGCATTAGCAACCACAGCAGCAGAAAGCCGATGCTGGCCTGACGACGTGTTTGCCACGCCTGCTTCAGCGCCGACGGCAACAACGCGGCCCACGGCAGACTGAACGCCACCAGCAATGGCAGGTAGAACCACCACGGCGCGTCATGCTGCGCATCGTCACCGGCAAAACGGCGAATGTGTTCGTGCCAAAAGAAGAACCGCCAGTAATCAGGCTCTTGCGCGTGCACCGCCAAGGCCCAGGGCAGGCTCACGGCGATGGCCACGGCAATCGCCACCGGACCGTAAATCAACAACTCGCGTAAGCGTTTTTGCCAGATCATCCAGGGCAGGGCGATCAGCACTGGCAACACCCAGGCCAGAAATCCCTTGGTCATGAACCCCATGCCGCACGCCAGGCCCAGCAGCGCCCAACCGATCAGGCGCCGGTCACGGCTGACGCTGTCCAGCGCAAACCACAAAGCCACCAGACTCAGGTTGACCCAAAAGGTGAATTGCGGATCGAGGTTGGCGTAGCCGGCCTGTCCGGTAACCACGGCGAAACTCATGTACAGCAGCGCGCAGGCAAAACTCTTGCGCGGCTCGTTCCACAGCCGGCGGGCAATCAGGTAACACAGCATCACGCTGAGCCCGGTGCTGAGGGCTGAAGCGAAACGCACGCCGAACAGGTTGTCGCCAAACACCGCCTGACTCAGAGCGATCATCCAGTAACCGGCCACCGGTTTTTCGAAGTAGCGCAGGCCCATGAAGTGCGGCGACACCCAGTCGCCGCTCAAGAGCATGCCCTGGCTGATTTGCGCGTAGCGGGTTTCGTCCGGAATCCACAAACCGTGGCTGCCCATTGGCAGCAGATAAGCCAACAGACAAAGGCCCAGCAACAACGGCAATGCCCAACGTTTGCTCATACGCCTTGCACTCCCAGCCAGCCTTCGCGACCGTCGAGCGCACCGCGCACAACCCGACCGCTGGGCAAGGCGTCCAGTGTTTCGGGCAGCAAATCGCCCAAAGGCTGGAAGCGGATATCACGCTGGCGCGCGTCGGCCAGCAGTTGACGGAAATCGTTGGCCATCAGAATCCCTTCCACTTCGGCGTGGATCGTATAGACGTTGAGGTTTTGCACAGTGAATCGGTCAAGGATGAACGCGTTGAAATCCCTGGCGGCGACGACCGGTCCGACCACCTCATCGAAGGTGGGCAGGTCCACCGGAATCTGTGGCGCGCCCAGGCCACCCTCGGCCAATGTCGGCCGGAACAGGCTGCGGCCACGACAATCGCTGTTGTAGCGAAAACCGAACCTCTGCTTGGCTTCGATCACACGCTCGTCCGCCCGCCAACCGGCGACCGCGGAGCAGTCGATAGTTTGTCCGAGGATATCGCTCAGCGTGTCCACGCCCTGACGAATCTGCTCGATCAGTTGCGCGTCGCTCCAGCGCCCGGCATTGGCCTGCCAGCCGTGGTGATCCCAGGCGTGCAGGCCGATTTCATGCCCGGCATCTCGGGTCCGACGCATCAGGTGCCCGAGGTCGCGGCCAATCGGCTTGCCCGGCCACGCAGTGCCGGCCAGCAGAATGTCCCAGCCGTACAGGCCGGCGGCGTTGGAGCGCAGCATCTTCCAGAGAAACTGCGGGCGGATCAGGCGCCACAAGTGCCGCCCCATGTTGTCCGGCCCGACGCTGAAAAAGAATGTGGCTTTGACCTGGGCTTCATCGAGCATTTCCAGCAACCGCGGCACGCCCTCACGGGTGCCGCGGTAGGTGTCGACATCAATCCTGAGACCCGCTTGCATCAAACGTTGTCCGCGATTTCGAGCATCGCTTCCCGCAGGAAGAAATCCAGCGTGTTGCCGATGGTTTCACTCATCTCCACGGTCGGCGTCCAGTCCAGTAACCGCTTGGCGTTGTCGATGCTTGGTTTGCGGTGCGACACGTCCTGATACCCAGCACCGTAGAACGCCTTGCTTTCGACGTCGCGGAACCCGGCGAACGGCGGGAAGTTGTGGCGCAGCGGGTGCGCGTCGAACTGGCGCAGCAGCTCTTCGCCCAATTGGCGGATGCTGGCTTCGTTGTCCGGGTTGCCGATGTTGATGATCTGGCCGTTGCAGGCGTCGTTGCGGTTGTCGATGATTCGCGCCAGCGCTTCCACGCCGTCGGCAATGTCGGTGAAGCAGCGTTTTTGCTCACCGCCGTCAAACAGACGAATCGGCGTGCCTTCCACCAGATTGAGGATCAGTTGCGTAATCGCCCGGGAACTGCCGATGCGTGCCGAATCCAGACGGTCCAGGCGTGGGCCCATCCAGTTGAAGGGGCGGAACAGGGTGAAGTTCAAGCCTTTTTGGCCATAAGCCCAGATCACGCGGTCGAGCAGTTGCTTGGAGGTCGAGTAGATCCAGCGTTGCTTGTTGATCGGCCCGACCACGAGGTTGGACGTGTCCTCGTCGAATTTGCTGTCCTGGCACATGCCATAGACTTCCGACGTCGACGGAAAAATCACCCGCTTGTTGTATTTGACGCAGTAGCGAACCAGCTTGAGGTTCTCTTCGAAATCCAGCTCGAACACGCGCAGCGGGTTGCGGGTGTATTCGATGGGCGTGGCGATCGCCACCAGCGGCAGGATCACGTCGCACTTCTTGATGTGGTACTCGATCCACTCGGAGTGGATGCTGATGTCGCCTTCGACAAAATGAAAATTCGGATGGCTGCGCAAACGCCCGATCGCATCGGAGCCGATGTCGAGGCCGTACACCTCGTAGCGGTCATCGCGCAGTAAACGCTCGGACAAGTGATTGCCGATGAAGCCGTTGACGCCGAGGATCAGCACGCGCGTGCGGCGTGGCGTGCGTCCGGATTCGGCACCGCGCAGCAAGGAGCCGTCCACCAGACCGAGTTCGCCGGCCAATTGCGGCCCGCTCAGGTACAAGCCGTTGTCGTTACGCTGGCCGGCGTTGATCACCAACGAGTCTTCGCCGCAGGCAATGCGCAGCGGGTCGACACTGATGACCCGGCCCGGTGCCTGGCCTTCGTTGCCTTTGACGACTTCAGCGCTCCAGACAATCAATTTGTGCTCGCCCACCGCGCAGAACGCGCCGGGATAAGGTTGCGTGACGGCGCGCACCAGGTTGAACAGTTCTTCTGCCGGCTTCTGCCAGATCAGCTTGCCGTCGGCGGGCGTGCGGCGACCGAACGTCGTGGCCCTGGATTCGTCCTGAGGGATCTCGCTGGTCTTGCCTGCGAGCAGTGCCGGCAAGGTGTCACGCAACAGGTCGGTCGCGGCCACGCGCAGTTTGCCGTGCAGGCTCAGCGCGGTGTCGCTGCGCTCGATTCCAACCTTCTTCTGCGCGAGGATGGCACCCGCATCGGCGCGCTTGACCATGCGGTGCAGGGTGACGCCAGTTTCGCTTTCGCCGTTGACCAGCACCCAATTGGCCGGCGCACGACCGCGATATCGCGGCAACAACGAACCGTGCAGATTGAATGCGCCTTTGCGTGCCGTGGCCAGCAGCGGTTCGCTCAGCAGCTGGCGGTAGTAAAACGAGAACAGGTAATCGGGGTTGAGCTGGCTGATGCGCTCGATCCACAACGGGTGGTTGACGTCTTCCGGGGCGTGCACCGCAATACCCCGGCGCGCGCACAGTTGCGCGACGGAGGCGTAAAAAGCGTTCTCCTTGGGATCATCGGCATGGGTGAACACGGCGGCAATGTCATAACCGCTGTCGAGCAGCGTCTCGATGCCGGCACAGCCAATATCGTGATAGGCGAAAACAACAGCTTTTGCGCTCATGAGAGAACCTGATCTGAAGAAGTGGAAGTGAGACCGTCAACGGTGACAACGGGAACGGGTATGGCGGGCTGGCTGCGCAGGACTTTTTCGATGAAAAAACGCGGACGCGCACGGACATCGCTGTACATCCGCCCCAGGTATTCGCCCAACAGGCCCATGCCGATGAACTGGCCACCGGTGAACACGAACAGCACGGCGAACAGCACGAACGTGCCGTCGCCTGCCCAACTGGCGCCGAACACCAACCGCAGGACAATCAGCGCGGTGGCGAACGCCACGCCCAGTCCGGCCATGGCAAAGCCGACGATGCTCAACAACCGCAACGGCGTGGTGGTCATGCAGGTGATCAGGTCGAACATCAGGTTGACCAGGCGCATTGGGCTGTACTTCGATTCCCCGTGTTCGCGTTCGGCGTGGGTCACCAGGATTTCCGTGGTGTGCCGGGCGAAGCTGTTGGCGAGGATCGGGATGAAGGTGCTGCGTTCGCGACAGGCGAGCATGGCGTCGACGATGCTGCGTCGATAGGCGCGGAGCATGCAGCCGTAGTCGCTCATGGCAACGCCGGTGGAGCGCTGCACGGCGAGGTTGATCAGCTTCGACGGCCAGCGGCGCAAGGCCGAATCCTGCCGATTGCTACGCACCGTGGCGACCACGTCATAGCCGAGTTCAGCCTGGGCCACCAGGCGCGGGATCTCTTCGGGCGGGTTTTGCAGGTCGGCGTCGAGGGTGATGACGACATCGCCCTTGCACTGCTCGAACCCGGCCATGATTGCCGCGTGCTGGCCGTAGTTGCGGTTGAGAATGACCGCCACCACCGGGCTGCACTCGCGGCAGGCGGCTTCTTCGAGGAGTTGCGCGGAGTTGTCGCGACTGCCGTCATCGACCATCACGATTTCGTAGTCATGGTGCAATTGCTGGCACGCCGCTTCGGTGCGCCTGAGCAATTCGGGCAGGCTGTCTTGCTCGTTGTAGACCGGGATGACGATCGACACGCAACGGATCGGATAAGGTTTCACAGGCGTGTGTCCAGTGTGAGTTCGATGGCGCTGACGACGCGGTCGACGTCATCGTTGGTCATGTCGGGGAACAACGGTATCGAGCACAGGCGCGCCGAGTTCCATTCGGTGCTGGGCAGGTAAATGTTGGGGAAGCGCTGGCGGTACCAGGTGTGCAGGTGGGTGGCGATGAAGTGGATGCCGGTGCCGATGTTCTGCGCCTGCAGGGCTTTCATGAACGCTTCACGGTCGAGCCCGCAGCGCTCGGCGTCGATGCGCAGGATGAACAGATGCCAGGCGTGCTGCTGCGGGTAAAGCGGAATGGCCAGCGGTTGCACCGGCAAGCCTTCCAGACGCTGCCAATAGCGTCTGGCCAACGCGGCACGCTTGGCGTTGATTTCATCCAGGCGTTCCAGTTGCACAAGGGCGATGGCGGCATTGATGTCGGCCAGGTTGTATTTGAAACCGGGTTCGATCACCTGGGCCTGGGGTTTGCGGCCGTGGGTCATGCGGTCGTAGGCATCGACGCCGAGCCCGTGGAACTTGAGCATGCGCACACGGTTGGCCAGCGCTTCATCGTCGCTGACGAACATCGCGCCCTCGGCGCAGGTCATGTTCTTGATCGCGTGAAACGAGAAGATCGCCGTGCCTTTCGCGCCGACGTGACGGTTTTTGTAAAAGGTGCCCGCCGCGTGGGCGGCGTCTTCAATCACTGGAATGCCATGTTTGCAGGCCAACGCGTAGAGCGGATCGAGATCGAACGCCGCGCCGGCGTAATGCACCGGGATGATCGCCCGGGTGCGCGGGGTGATGGCCGCTTCGATATGCTCGACGCTGCTCATCAGCGTGTCGCGGTCGACGTCGACAAACACCGGCGTCGCGCCCAGCAGGCAGATCATGTTTGCGGTGGAGACCCAGGTCTGGGACGGTGTGATGACTTCATCGCCGGGACCGATGCCCAATGCCAGTAACGTGACATGCATGGCGCCGGTGGCCGAGGACAATGCCACGGCATGACGGCATCCGACATAGTTGGCGAAGTGTTCTTCGAGTTGCTGGTTTTTCGGCCCGGTAGTGATCCAGCCGGAGCGTAATACTTGCTCTACGGCGGCTATTTCCAAGTCACCGATACTGGGGCGGGAAAAGGGGAGAAAAGCCTCGTTCATGGAAAACCTCGGGGCGTAGGCCGTCCTTCGGCATGAGTGCCGAAATAAACGGGATTTCAACGGTTTAGTGACCTGTCGGGCACGAGCCTTATTTGACTTTTGCAGCCACGGCCGGCAGGTTGGGAGCCCATCGAGGCTCACCGGGTAGAGATGAGGTTAGGCCGTTTTTTGTCAAAGGAACATCAAAACCCGGTAGTGGAATCGTTTATCTGAACGTTATTAAGCCAATGTTCAGACTTCTGCCGTTCATCGCGTTCTTTAGTAGAAAGTCTTACCGAAGTGTCCCGCGTTATATGAAGAATGTTTCAATCCTTAGTTGTTTTATTGATCTGTTACCACTCAAGGCCGTTTTGTTTTGATTGACTTACCTGTTACTGATTCAAGTGTTGCAAAGACCAATCCGATGCCCCTGTATCTGGCGCGACTGGCGCCGTCCAGCCAACTGACCATGCGTTATGTGTTGCAGGACGCCGCCGACCGCCTGGGCTTCGAAGACATGAACGTCGAGGAAATTCCTTGGCACCAGCTGCAGCCCGAGGATGTGATTGCGCTGGTGGCGGCGTTGCGCGCGGACGGCTACGCGCCCAATACGTCTTCGCTGTACGTCAACGCCGTGCGCGGGGTAATGAATGAAGCGTGGCGCATGAGCCTGATCAGCCAGGAACACTTGCTGAAAATGCGCTCGGTCAAGGGCATTGCCGGCACACGACTGTCCCAGGGACGCAATCTGCGCCGCTCGCTGATCCAGGAAATGATGGCGGTCTGTGCCGCCGACCCACGACCACAAGGCCTGCGGGACGCGGCGATCATCGGGATTTTGTACGGCTCGGGCATGCGCAAATCCGAGTCGGTGAACCTCGACCTCGATCAGGTGGACTTCACCGAACGCAGCCTGCGGGTGACCGCCAAAGGCAACAAACAGCTGATCAAGTACGCACCGGCCTGGGCATTCGCCAAACTGTATGCCTGGCTGGAGCTACGCCGCTCGCAACTCAAGGAAGGCGAGGTGGACGATTCGTTCCTGTTCAATCGCATCCGCCGTGGCAGTCACATCACCCGCGAGCGCATCACCAAGCACGCGATCTATTACATCGCCCGGCAACGCGGCGCACAGGTCGGGGTGAAAATCATGCCTCACGATTTCCGGCGTTCGTTCATTACCCGGGTGATCGAGGAGCATGACTTGTCGATTGCGCAGAAACTCGCCCATCACAGCAATATCCAGACGACGGCCAACTACGACGTGCGCGACGACAATGAGCGGCGGCGGGCGGTGGACCGCTTCGATCTCTAGGATTCGCTCAACACGTGGGCATGGCCGATGGTCGAGACGTGAACCGCGCTGCCGGTCGGTGGCGCGTACAGGCCCGAACTGCGCACCATCAATGACCGACCGGGTTGGTCGGCGGATGCCGAAGGCTCCAGTTCCACGGTCAATGTGCAGGTATTGCCGCTGAAATCCCGCTCGGTCACCACGGCGCGGCAACCGGTGGCCTCGACCGAATCGGAAACGATACCGACCAGTTGCAACTGCTCGGGCCGTAGCATGATCTGCGCGCAGCGGTTGTTGCGATGGTTGTTGACCGGGATCCGCCCCAGATCGCAATGGGCCCAGCCGGCTTCGATCCGGGCGGGCATGACCACGGCATCGCCAAGGAATATCGCGGTTTGTTCGTCGCCGGGATAGCGGTAGAGGTCCAGCGGATGCCCGGACTGCACCAGACGCCCCTCGCGCATGACCGCCAGCTGATCGGCAAACGACAGCGCTTCACTCTGGTCATGGGTGACCAGAATGGTGGTGACACCGGCGTCCGCCAGCAACCGCGCGACCAGTTTGCGCATGGCCGCGCGCAGGCCGGTATCGAGCGCGGAAAACGGCTCATCCAGCAACATCAGGCGCGGCTGTTGCGCCAGGGCCCTCGCCAGTGCCACCCGTTGTTGCTGACCGCCAGACAGTTCATGGGGCCAGCGGTCTGCCATGTTCGCGTCGAGGGCAACGCTGTCCATCAACTGGGCGATACGCTCGCGTTTTTCGAGGCCCTTGAGCGACAAGCCGAAGCCGATGTTGGCGGCCACGGTCATGTGCGGAAACAAGGCACCGTCCTGAGGTACATAGCCAATCTGTCGTTGGTGGGCGGGCACTTCATGAGTAGGGTCGACCAACGTCTGCCCGTTCAGCGTCAGGCGCCCGGAGTCCGGGAATTCGAAACCGGCGATCATTCTCAGCAAGGTGGATTTGCCGGAACCGGAAGGGCCGACGATCACGGTGCGACTGCCCGTCGGCACCGACAGATTGATGTCTTCAAGGGCCCTTTGCGGGCCGTAGGATTTGCAGATCGAATGCAGTTCAAGCGTGTTCATCGGCCAGCCGTTCGTTTGGATTGGTGGTAGAGAAGTCCGGTCAACGGAAGTGACAGCAAAATCATCAGCAAGGCGTAGGGCGCAGCGGCGGCGTAGTCGATTTCGCTGGTCAACGCCCAGAACCCGGTCGCCAGCGTGCGTGTGCCGTTCGGGGCCAGTAGCAATGTGGCGGTCAACTCATTGCTGATCGCGAGAAACACCAGCGCGGCGCCCGCGGCAGCGCCGGGCGCGGCCAGCCGCAAGGTGATCAGCCACAGCGCCCGACCGGGCGAGCGACCGAGGCTGCGGGCGATATTTTCCAGCTCCACCGGCGCCTGCGCGATGCCGGCACGCAAACTCACCAGGGCGCGAGGCAGGAACATCAGCAGATACGCCAGCAACACGGTGATCGTGGTCTGGTAAATCGGCCGGGCGAAATGCACCGTGACCGTCACCAGGGCCAGGGCGACGACAATGCCCGGCAATGAACTGGTGATGTAGTTGCAGCTTTCCAGCACCCGTTGCAGCCGACCCGGCGAGCGAATCGACAACCACGCAATCGGGATGGCGGCGCAGGTGGTGAGCAACGCCCCCGCAACGCCGAGCAGCAGTGTCTGTTGCAACGCCGGCATCAGTTCGGCCATCTGCCAGACATTCGCACCCCCTGCGATCAGCCATTTGCCCAAGGTGATCAACGGCACCCCCAGCGACAGGGCACAGGTCACCGTGAACAAGGTCAGCGCGAGGACGGTCGAACCGGTTTTCAAGTGCACGATGCGCGGTTCCCGGGCACTGCCCGAGCCGACCCGGGCATACCGCGCATGGCCACGCGCCGCCGACTCGACGGTCAGCATCGCCAGGCAGCACAGGGCGAGCACACCGGCCAGCATGTGGGCGGCGGGACCGTTGAAGGTGGATTTGAACTGATCGAAGATCGCCGTGGTGAACGTGTCGAAACGGATCATCGCGTACAGACCATATTCGGCCAGCAAGTGCAGCCCGACCAGCAACGCGCCGCCACAGACGGCCAGGCGCAGCTGCGGCAGCACCACCCGGAAAAACACCGCCCAAGGCTTGAGTCCCATCGATTCCGCGACATCTTCAATGGCCGGATCGAGCCGGCGCAAAGTGGCCGCAATCGGCAAGTAAAGGAAGGGGAAGTAGGCGATGACCGACACCAGCACCCCGGCAAACAGACCGTGAATCGGTGGTACCAGGCTGACCCAGGCATAGCTGTGAACGAAGGCCGGGACCGCCAGCGGCGCGATCGACAACAATGACCACCAGCGTCGTCCCGGCAGATTGCTGCGTTCGGTCAGCCAGGCCAGTGCCACGCCCAGCGCGATGCACAAGGGAATCGTGATCGCTACCAGCAACACGGTGTTGATCAACAGCTCGCCAACCCGTGGCCGGAACAACAGCGTTGCCAGGGTGGCCCAACCGGTCTGTACCGAAACGCCGATGATGAAGGCAATTGGCATCAGGGCCAGCAATGACATCAGCACCGACAAGCCGATCACCCACGCACCGCCGCGCCCCGCGAACACTCCGCGGGAGCGGTGGCGTAAAGGTGCGGGTATCGCCGCAGCGACTTCCGCCGGTAGCGTTTCAGGCATCAATTCAGAGCACCCCGGCCTGAGTCATCAGCTCCACGGCTTTTTTACTGTCGAGTTTTGAGGCATCGACTTTCGGCGCATCGAGCTGCTGCAAAGGCACCAGTTGAGGGTTGGACTCAGCGTTTTTGCCCACGGCATATTCGAACGAATTGCCCGTCTTGAGGATGGCCTGGCCATCCTTGCCGGTGATCCACTTCAGGAACGCCTGGGCCTGTTCCTTGTGTTGGCTGGACGCCAGAATGCCGCCACCGGAAATGCTCACAAACGCACCCGGGTCCTTGTGTTTGAAGTAATGCAGGGCGGTGTTCTTGCTGTTTTCGCCGGTTTTGGCCTGATCGCCGAAGCGGTAATAGTGGTAAATCACGCCGCTGTCGATCTGCCCGGCATTCACCGCTTTCAACACGGAGCTGTTGCCCCGATACGCGGTGAAGTTGGTTTTCATCCCCTTGAGCCACTCGAGGGTGGCGGCTTCGCCCTTGAGCTCCAGCACGGCGGCGACAATGGCCTGGAAGTCGGCGCCAGCCGGTGACGCCGCCCAGCGACCTTTCCATTTAGCCTCGGCGAGGTCCATCAGCGACTTCGGCAACTCGGTTTCAGGCAGTTTGCTCGGGTTGTAGACAAACACCGTGGAGCGCGCGGCGATGCCCACCCACTTGCCATGCGCCGGGCGCCAGGCCGCGTCGACTTGTTCCAGGGTGGTCGGCGCTACGGGGGCAAACAGTCCCGCGTTATCCACCAGAACCATGGCCGGGGAGTTTTCGGTCAGGAACACGTCAGCGGGGGAGGCGGCACCTTCCTGCACGATCTGATTGCCCATTTCGGTGTCGTCGCCGTTGCGCACCGTGACCTTGATTCCGGTCTCTTTGGTAAAACCCTCGATCCAGGCTTTGGTCAGGCTTTCATGCTGGGCGTTGTAGACCACGATGCCGTCGGAGTCGGCGGCGTACACGTGGCTGGCGCTGAGCAGGGCAGTGGCCAGCAGTGCGGTTTTCAGGAAAGCAGGGATATGGCGATTCATTCTTTGGACAGCTCCTGTTTTTTGGCGTCATGCACAGGAATTCGCGGGTCGAACCAATGCGAATCATTTGCATATTTCGAGTCACTGGAATGTAGAGAGCACAATGAGAAAAAAACGTTAAATAAACCGTTAATACATGTCATTTTCATTCAGATTAGCAGTGACTCGGCCCTTTGCCCCGTCGACATGGTTCAAACGATGTCGTCGATCAGGATATGGCGTTGGCCGCGGCTGCAGGTCTCGATCCTGGCCTCGACTCCGTAGACATCACGCAGCATTTGTTTGGTGATCACTTCATCGCAGGAGCCGCTCCCGTGGGACGTTCCATTGGCGATGACCAACACCTGATCGGCAAAGCGTAGCGCTTGATTCAGGTCATGGATGGCAATGAACACAATGACCTCGCGTTTGCGCGCCAGAGCGCGCATGAAATTCAGCACTTGCACCTGGCGATGCATATCCAGCGCACTGGTCGGTTCGTCCATCAGCAGGATTTCCGGCTCGCGCACCAGCGTTTGGGCGATCGATACCAATTGCTGCTGTCCGCCACTGAGTTCACCGAGGTTGCGAAAGGATAGTTCGGTGATGCCGAGTGCGTCGAGAATCTGGTCCACGAGTTTCAGTTCGTCGTCGCGCACGACCCAGCCCGGCGTCAGTTGTTTACGTGCCAGCAGCACGGATTCGTAGACGGTCAGCCGCGCACTGGTATTCAGGCCCTGAGGCATGTAGCTGATGCCCTGTGGGCCTTTTTCCGAGCCCTGCAAGTTGACCTTTCCCGGGCCGTCGATCAGCCCGGCCATCCGTTTGAACAGGGTGGATTTCCCCGCGGCATTGGGCCCGACCACCGCCACCACCTGGCCACCGATAAACGTTGCCGTGGTCACGCCGCGAATGATCTCGCGCTGACCATAGCGGGCACCAAGGTTTTCAAGCTGGAGCTTCACCATGCGTTTTTCTTCCCGCCAAGGATCAAGGATATGAAGAACGGCACACCGATCAGCGAGGTGACCACGCCGATGGGAAAAATCGCGCCCGGGATCAGGGTTTTGCTGACGACCGAACTGGCGGACAGAATCAGCGAACCGGTCAGCAGTGACGCCGGTAAAAAGAACCGTTGATCTTCACCAATCAGCATCCGGGCGATGTGCGGGCCGACCAGCCCGATAAAGCCGATAGTGCCGACGAAGGCCACTGGAAACGAGGCGAGCAGGCTGACCATGATCAATGTCTGAAAGCGCAGGCTGCGCACGTTGATCCCGAAACTTGCGGCTTTGTCATCGCCCAAACGCAGGGCAGTCAGAGCCCAGGCCCGTTTGGCGAAGATCGGCAGGGTGATGAGGATGACAACGCAAATAATCCCGAGCTTTGGCCAGGTGGCCTTGGTCAGGCTGCCCATGGTCCAGAACACCACTGCCGCCACGGCTTGCTCGGTGGCAAAAAACTGCACCAGTGCCAACAGCGCGTTAAACGTAAACACCAGAGCAATGCCGAGCAGCACGATGGTTTCGGCCGTTACGCCGCGGCGCATGCTCAGAAAGTGGATCAGCAGCGCGCAAAGCATGGCCATGATGAACGCGTTCACCGGCACCATGTACTGCGCCGCCAGCGGGAACAGCGCCACCCCGAAAGCCAGTCCCATGGCCGCGCCAAAACTGGCGGCGGCGGAAAGGCCCAAGGTGAACGGACTGGCCAGCGGGTTGTTAAGGATCGTCTGCATCTGCGCACCGGCCAGCGACAGCGCCGCGCCGACCGCAACGGCCATCAGCGCCACGGGCAGGCGGATATCCCACATCACCACCCGCACTTGTGCCGAGGCGGTGTTCGGCGAGAACAGGGCGCCGAGCACCTCCGTCAGGCTGTAACTGGCGGGCCCCAGTGCCAGGTCAAGCAACACGCTGAACACCAGCAACACCGCAAGCGCAACAAGGATCAGTCGTTTTCGCAGGACCCGTTGGCGGTATGTCGCGCTCTGCGCAATAGAAACTTCGCCTAGCGAACTCATGGTTTGTCCTCGGTTTTCTTCAGGCTGACGAAGTAGCCCGGTTGGTAGGGCAGGGGCAGGAAGCGCTCGTGGAGTTCGCGAAACGAGGCGTCAGGATCCAGATCGGCAAACAACGCCGGATGAAACCACTTGGCCAATTGCTGGATGGCCACAAACTGATAGGGACTGTTATAGAACTGATGCCAGATGGCATGAAACGCTTGATCGTTCTGCGCCTTGATACCCGCGTAGGCCGGGCGCTGGGTGTACCAGGCCAGTTTGTGCCGGGCTTGTGTCAGGTCCGCCCCGGGTCCGACACCTACCCAGCGACCACCGGGTGCGAAGGCTTGCCAGTTGGCGCTGGTGACGACCACTTGATCCGGGTTGGCGACGATCACCTGTTCGGGGTTCAATTGGCCAAAGGTGTTCGCAATGATGCTTCTGGCAATGTTGTTGCCACCGGCCATGTCGACAAAAAGGCCAAAATTTTCGTTGCCAAAACTCAGGCAGCAATCCTCGGTGTAGCCACCGATTCGCTCGATGAACACGCTGGGGCGCAAAGGCTGATTGGCCGCAATGACGTCCGTGACGCGACGGATCTGCTGATTGCGAAAAGCGATAAACGCCTCGGCGCGATCATCCTTGCCAAACAGCTGGCCGAACAGGCGCATGGTCGGCTCAGTGTTTTGCATGGGGTTGTTGCGGAAGTCGACGTAGACCACCGGGATTCCCAGCGCGTCGAGCTTCTCGATGTAGCGCGCATCTTCGGTGGCGTGTTGCGCTTCAATGTTCAGGATGATGACGTCTGGCTGTTGCGAGATTGCTTGCTCGATGTCGAACGTGCCGTCCTCAAAGCCACCGAAAGTGGGAATCCTGGCGATGTCAGGGAATTTGCGCAGGTACGCGCCGTAAGTGTCCGGGTCGGACTGGATCAAATCCTTGCGCCAACCGACGATGCGTTCGATGGGGTTTTGCGTATCCAGCGCGGCGACCAGGTATAGCTGGCGACCCTCGCCGAGAATCACCCGTCTGACCGGGATGTGAACCTTGACCTTGCGGCCCAGCAGGTCAGTGACCGTGACGGCTGCGGAATCCGGATTCGCAGCGAGCGCGGTGCGTGGCGCCAGAGAAAACCACATCACGCCCAGCAGGCCCGCCAGTAGCAGGGTCGCGAAGGCGTAGCGGCGTGGATGAACAGATGCCATGGTTGAAACCTTTGCAGGTGGCCTGATCGGGCAACGGCCAAGACCGTTGCCCGGGGCTGAACGTTTCAGAAGTCGACGGTGGCCGACAGTTGCAAGGTGCGCGGCGAACCCTGTGAGAAGGCGCCATAGGACGCGACACCGGACCAGTACTCGCGGTCGAAAACGTTCTGCACCGTGGCGCGAAAGGTGGTCGGACGCTCCGCGATGCGCGTGGCGTAACGTGCACCGACATCGAAACGGGTCCAAGGGTCGAGCTCCTGGGTGTTGGCCTGGTTGACGTATTGGCTACCGGTGTAGATCGCACCGCTGGTCAGCGTCAAACCTTCGATCCACGGCGTATCCCACTCGGCCCAGAGATTGGCCTGGACTTCAGGCACGCCCACTGGCTTGTTGCCGCGATTGGCAGCGGTACCGGTCTTGGTCAGTTCCGCGTCGAGGACGGTGACGCCACCAAGCAGGCGAGTGCCTTGGGCGATCTCGCCAAAAACGTTCAACTCTACGCCCCGGTTGCGTTGCTCACCTTGTACCGAGAACACACCGGAGACCAGTTCGCCGCTGGGTTTCTTGATCTGGAACAGGCTGAGCGTGGAGGTGAAGGTGCCGTAGTCGACCTTGACCCCGACTTCCTGCTGTCGGGAAATGTACGGTGCGAAGATCTCGCCGGAGTTCGACGCAGTGGCCGGCGCGATGTCACCCTTGCTCAAGCCCTCGATGTAGTTGTAGTAGAGCGACACATGGTCCCAGGGTTTGACCACCACCCCGAACAGCGGCGTGGTTTCGCTTTCGTCGTAGGACGTAGTAACGACGCCGGCTGCATTGAAGTTATCGGATTCGATGTTCTGCTTGCGCAGGCCGACAGTGACCTGCAAGCGTTCATCCAGTACCGAAAGGGTGTCGGCCAACGCCACGCCCGACAGCTCGGTCTCGGAGACTTTGAGTGCATCCGGTTCGGCGATGGAGGGTTTCGGACGATCGATCGGGTGGTACATATTCGACAGTACGGCCGGGCCGGAGATGATGCCGCGCTTCAGTTCATCGCGGTAACGGGTGACCTGCAACGTGGTGCTGTGGTTGATCGGACCGGTGTCGAAGCGCAGGCGGGCGCCGGCGTCGACGGTGTAGCGCTCGACTTCGAATTTGTAGTAACCCGGGATTGAAGAGGTGTTGCCTGCGCTGTTGAGAATGGTCGGGGTCTGATCAGACATCCGCTTCACATCCGATTGCCCGCCACCCGCGTGGGCGAACACGGTCAATGCGTCGTTGAGGTCGTACTCGGCACCGAGCAGGGCCGATTTATCATGGGTTTCGGCCCAGCCCCAGTCCTGGCTTACGTTGGTGCGACCGTTGGCAGCGGAGGGAATCTCTACGCCTGAGGCAATGAGGAACGGACGGGATGCAGCGTCGAATTGTTCTTTCTGGCTGATCAGGTCCAGGGTGGTTCGTAGGCGATCACCCTGATAGTCCAGGGAGATGGCGCCGATATCGACGTCCCGGGATTGATCGTCGATGGCTGTGTCGCCTTGCTGGGTGCTGCCGTTGACGCGCACACCGAAACGGCGTTCTTCGCCGAATCGCCGGCTGACATCGAGGTGGCCCCCGATCTGCGAATCCATGGCGTAACTGGCAGTAAACCGGGTCAGGTCCTCGTCGAGGGAACGCTTGGGGACTACGTTGATCACGCCACCAACGCCGCTGTTGGGTGACATGCCGTAGAGCAAGGCGCCAGGACCCTTGATCACTTCGATGCGCTCGGCGTACTCGGTGAATACCCGGTAGTTGGGCGCAACGCCGTAGACTCCGTCGAAAGCCAGTTCGCCGAGGTTGCCTTCGCCCACCGGGAAACCGCGAATAAAGAAGGAATCGACAATGCCACCAGTCTGGCCAGTGGAGCGTACCGAAGAGTCGCGCTCCAGAACGTCGGCCACCGTCACGGCCTGCTGATCTTTCATCAACGTCGAGGTGTAGTTGCTGACGCTGAACGGTGCGTCCATCACGTCCTTGTTGCCCAGCATGCCGAGACGCCCGCCCCGGGCGACCTGACCTCCCAGGTAGGCTGGCGGCAAGCTGCCCTGACGACCGTCGGTGCCGTTGACCGTGGTTTCGGCAAGGGTCAAGTCAGCCTCGCTGTTGGCCGGGATAGGCGCCAGGGTGTAGCTGCCGTCGCTACGCGGCACCATTTCCAGACCACTGCCGGACAACAGTCGGCTGATCGCTTCCTGGGTCGAGTAAGTACCGGAAAGGCCTGGGCTCATCAAGCCCTCGGTCATCGATGGTTGGAATGACAATGCAATGCCCGCGTCCACCGCGAATTTCGACAATATTGCACCCAATGGACCGGGGGCGATGCTGTAGGCGCGGGTTACGGTGGCATCCAGCGGAGCTGGCGCGGCGATGGCAAAGGGGCTGGCGACACCGGACAGGGCAAGGCTTAGCAGCGCGCTGCGGATAGCCAGCTTGAGTGAGCGATCCGAATGCAGAGGTCGGGCAACGAACATGGAATGATGACCCTTTCGACGAGGTTGAGAAGTTCTTCCTTTCGTTGCCAGTCGAGATCAAAAAAAGTATCACCCGCTCAGCCATTTTTTTTTGCGCGAGGTTCAGGCGGGGGAGAGCGTCACCCAATAGCCGCTCAAGTGGCCGGTAGCAATCACCGGGTAGGTTTGCACCAGCATGTTCAAGGTGCGTTGGGTATCGCTGATGGGGAACGCGCCGGATATGCGCAGAGCGGCAATGGCCGGATCACAGCGCACGAAGCCTTTGCGGTAACGCGCCAGTTCCGCGATGAAGTCGGCCAGACGCATGTTGTCGGCCATCAGCATGCCTTGGGTCCATGCACTGACGGAGCGATCCACCGGGTTTAGCTGGCCGAAGGCCTGTGACGAAAAGTCGGTGCGCTGCCCGGCATTGACGATCAAGGGCGATAAGCCGTCGTTACTGGGCAGTTCAACCCTGACAGCGCCGTCCAGCACCGCGAGCTGAGTGCGGGTTTGCAGTTCCCGCACCGTAAACCGCGTGCCCAATGCCTGCATTCGCCCCTGGCGTGTGGTCACTAGAAACGGTCGGGACTGGGGGGCGACATCCGGTGCGGTCTGCACCAGGATTTCACCTTCACGCAAATTGATCAGCCGTTGACGGGCGTCGAACAGCACATCGATCGCTGAGTCGGTGTTGAGTGTAATGCGCGAGCCGTCGGCCAGTGTCAACTCGCGTTGCAGGCCCACCGCAGTCCGGTAGTCGGCCGACCATTGCTGCGACTCAACCAACTTCCAACTGCCCCAACCGGCGGGCAACACGGCCAGAATCATCGCCAGTTTACCCAGGGCCATACGGCGTTCGGGATTGCTTGGGCGATCCAGCGCCGACATCGCCAATGAAGGGGGCAGACCACCCAGCTTGCTTTGCAGAAGTTGCGCCCGCCCCCAGGCGCGACTGCGCTCGGGGCTGCTGACGCGCCAGCATTCCCACTCGGCGCGCTCGGCATCGTCAAGGTCGCCTTCGCTGATGCGCATCAGCCACTCGGCCGCTTCGTCGAGCACTGTCGGATCAATCTGTGCGTGAGTGGCGTACGTCGACATTCATTCCACCAGCATCAGGCATTGAACGAAGGCCTGTTTCATGTAGCGCTTGACGGTGATCAGCGACACGTCCAGTTGCGTGGCGATGTCATCGTATTTGAGCCCGCTGATCTGCGACAGCAGGAACGCGCGTTTGACCAGCGGTGGCAGGGCGTCGAGCATCGCGTCGATCTCATGCAGGGTTTCCAGCACGATGAAACGCAATTCGGGCGAGGGCACTTCAGGGGCAGGCAATCGCGCCAGGGCATCCAGGTAGGCGCGTTCAAGCGCCTTGCGCTGGTACCAATTGACCAGAATGCCTTTGGCCACACAACTGAGGTAGGCCCGGGGCTGTTCAATGACCGCGACTCTGGAGGCCAGTATGCGTGTGAAAGTGTCCTGCGCCAGGTCCGCCGCATCCATGGCGTTGCCCAGTTTCTTGCGCAGGGTTGCGTACAACCAGCCGTGATGGCCGGTATAAAGGGCCTCGATCGCGCGCAGATGATTGTTATGAGTCGCGGGCAGCGTATCGCTCATGGATGATAACTTTTAGCGATTGAGAAGTATTCCCAATCCTAAGTGACTGCAACCTGCGACGCAAGGGGGAGGCTGATCAGTCGCAGCGTGGCGCTTCGTCCGGTTGCACAAGCACCGATCGATAGCGCAGGGCGACGATGAGCACCAAGGCCATTGTGTAGGCGAGGCAAACGATCAGATAGGTGTATTGCAGGCCGTAGACCTGACTGAGCAGACCGCCCAGGGAAATACCTGCGATGGAGGCCAGTTGCGCGGTGCTCTGAGCCACTCCCAGCACGTAACCCTGCTGTGAACTGTCGACTGTTTTGGAAATCAGCGCCATCAGCACCGGTGTCGTGGCACCCAGCAGCACACCCCACAGGAAGTAGGCCACGACAAATACGGTTGGGCTTCGGGTCATGCCGGCGACGGCGGTCAGGCCAATGCAGCCAATGACAATCCAGGACATTCGCTGCAGGGTCTGCTGTTGAGTCCGGTGTTCGAAATAGCGTGCCCAGCGTGTTGCCGAAAGAATGAAGCCCAGTGCCAGCAAGCCATAACACAGGCCTGTGACCGAGTTACCGACCTCGAACACCGAGCTGACGTACAACGAAAACGAAGTCTGCGGCAGCATCCGCGCCAACAGCAGAATACCCATCACACCCAGCAATGACATCAGCGGTGAACCCTGCCACACGCCACGTGCCCGTCCCGCCTGCGGTGCCGTGTCCGTCACCGGCGTTTTTTTCACGGGTGGCACATCCGGCAACGTCACGGCCGCGACCACGGTGCACACCGCACAGAGCGCCGAGGCGATGAGATTGATCCAGAAGAAGGTCGCGTAATCGAGAATCAGACCACCGACCACTGCGCCGAGCAACGAGCCAACGTTGGTGGAGATTTGAAGGATCGCAAACAGCCGTGCACGCCGTGAGGGCGCCTCGATACTCACCCCGTAAGCCTGGGCCGGCGCGATGTACCCGGCAAAGGCGCCTTGTAAGAAGCGCAGCAGCAGAATCACCCAGATATCACTGCACAGCGCCAACCCCAGCTGAGTCAACGACAGACCGGCCAAGGCACGAATCATCATCAACTTGTGGCCATAACGGTCGCCGATTCGGCCCCAGAAGGCGCTGGTCAGCATGATTCCCAGCATTGGGCCGACGTACACGGCGATGCTGGCGAAACCGAACAGCGAATCTGACGTGGTCAGCCCACGCAGGTAAACGGGCCAGAACGGGCCACTCATTTCCATCGCCCCCATGGAGATGAGCTGGATCGTGAACAGAAGATAAATCAGGATTCTGACGCTGGAACCCTGAAAAGTGCCTGAATGGAACATCGGTCAGCCTCGGTGGTTGGCCGGCATCCTACGTGCTTTACCATCGAGGGAAAACTACACCGGGCGATAGGTATCCCCGGCAGACGCCTGTCAGTTGGCCGAAGGACAGCCTCGCTGCGCAGAGGCTGCTGCCTGGCTGATCAACGCGGCCAGGCGTTTGACGTTGTTCTGCTGGGCAATGACCAAATCGTCGATGGAAGGTCCTGAAGGTGTTTGCAATGTACTTCGGCAGCTGACCAGCGTGGTGTCGCTTTCACCGGGGCTGCGCAGGCGCCATTTGACGTCCATTAGCGCGTATTGACCAGGAACCGAATCAAAACGCTGAACCTCCACGCGCACCGACACTTTGCGCTGGGGATTGCTGTTGGCCAGTTGATCGACCAAGGCGCTGCGCAATTCATCCACCAGGCTCGCGGCCCACCATTCGGTCTCCAGTATCGCCAGGCCCGCGTTGCCCTGACGAATGACGATCTGCGGACGATCAACCTGAGGCGGCACGCTGAGGCCTTCGATCAGGATTTCCCCGCCATTGGCGCGCGCCGTTCCGCTCAATTGCGCTGGCGTCAGGGTATGGAACTGAATCGGCTCACTGCGGCATGCGGCGAGCAGCAATAGCGCAGTGACCAACGTTATCTTCAGCGAAGAAACCATGGGTGTTGCTCCTGTGGTCAGTTGCGCGGTGGCGCCTTCAAGTCCATTGGTGCGGCGTTGTCGGGGCGACCGCGAATCAGCGACTCCGGATGCCGGCCCAGATAATCCGAGAGCTCACGCAAGGAGCGCGACATGCGCCCGAGTTCGTCCAGGGTCTGGGTCAATTGCTCGCGTTGCGGCGAGTCTTCGGCGAGGGTCGAACTGGCCGATTGCAAGGTCTTGCTGACATCCGCCAGGGTGGTTTGTACGCCAGGCAGCGTCTTGGCGTTGAATTGCGCGAGGCCTTTACGCAACTCGACGAGGTTGCTGTCGAGGTTGCCGGCAATGCGCTCGATAGGCAGTTGATTGATCTTGTTGACCATGCCTTCGAGTTTTTCCTGCAACTGTTCGAGGCTACCCGCAATGGTCGGAATGGTGACAGGGCGGGCGGACGGGTCGAACACAACCTTCTCGGCTTTCGGGTAGAAGTCGAGCGAGATATACAGCTGGCCGGTCAACAGGTTGCCGCTGCGGGCCTGCGCGCGTAGACCATTTTCAATGAACGTTCCCATCAGACGAACGCCGGCCACTTCGTCATTGGGGTCATGCTTCAAGGCCTCAAGCATCTTGACGTGCGCCTGACCAAGCCGTTGCGGATAGATCACGATGCCGACGTTGACCGGGAAACTGCGTTTTTTAGCATCGAAGTCCAGATTGACCGATACCACTCTGCCGAACTCGATGCCAAGGAATTCCACCGGCGCACCGACCTTGAGCCCGCGCAAGGCCTGATCGAAACGCAAACTCAGGTATTGCGCCTTGCCGTTGGGCGGGGCGAGGGCGGTTTGCTGGTCTTCGAACAGGTCGAAGGCTTTATCCTCGATGGCTGGTTTGTCGTTGGGGCTGTATTCCGGGGCGCGGAAGGCGATGCCGCCCACCAATAGGGAGGACAGCGACTCGGTCTTCACTGCAAAGCCGTTGGCGCCGACATTCACATCGATACCGCTGGCGTTCCAGAACCGGGTGTTTTCGGTGACGTAGGCATCGTTGGGTGAGTGAATGAAGACTTCGATGTTCACCCCTTTGCCGTCGGCATTCAGGGCATACGCGACGACCTGGCCGACGGGAATCTTGCGGTAGTAAACGGGAGAGCCGATGTCCAGCGAACCCAGATCCTCGGTGTGCAGCGTGAAGCGCTTGCCGGGCTCGCCATAGGTGATGGGCGGTGGATTCTCCAACCCGGTGAAGTTCTTCGATCGGGCATTGGACTGGCCGATATCGGCACCGATGTAGTCCCCGGAAAACAGGGTATCGATGCCCGATACGCCGCCGGCTCCGATACGCGGTCGCACGACCCAGAATTGCGAATCTTCACGGGTGAAGCTTTCTGCCTGCTTGGCCAGCTTGATGGTGGCGTTGACGCTCTTCTGGTCGTTGCTCAGTTCGACATCGGACACATGCCCGATCACCACGTTGCGGTATTTGACCTCGGTCTTGTTGGCCGTCAGGCCGCTGCCGGTCTTGAAGGTCACGGTGATGGTCGGTCCTTCCTGCAGGATGCTGTGCACCACCAGCGAAATACCCACCAGCACCGCAACAATCGGCACGATCCAGACCAATGAAACGCTGAAACGGCGGGTCTTGATCGGGGCCTGCCCGGGGGCTTGCGGCCCGTCAGTGGCTTGCGACTTCATCCATGACCTCCTCGTTTTTCGAATGGTGCTGGTCCCAGATCAGACGCGGGTCGAAACTCATCGCCGAGAGCATGGTGAACACCACAACCAGACCAAAGAACAGAATGCCCGCGCGCGGTTCGATATCGGCCAGGGCTTGAAATTTCACCAGTGAAGCCACCAGGGCCACGACGATCACGTCGAGCATCGACCAATAACCGATGAGCTCGACAAAGCGGTACATTTTCGAGCGCTCCTTGCGCGCCCAATCACTGTCGCGCTGAACGGTCACCAGCAGTAACGTCAGGGCGACGAACTTGATGCCTGGCACCGCGATGCTGGCGATGAAAATGATCAGAGCAATGTCCCAGGCGCCGTGCTGCCAGAAGTCCAGTACACCGCCCATGATTGTGCTGTCGGCGCCGTTGCCGACCATTTTGGTGTTCATCACCGGCAACACATTGGCCGGGATGTAAAACACCAGGGACGTGAGCAGGTAGGCCCAGGTGCGGGTCAGCGCGTTGGCTTTGCGCCGATGCAGCGGTGCACCGCAACGCTCGCATTCGTGGGGTTCGCCGGTCATGTCACAGGCCAGGCCGCAGCTGTGGCAAAGGCACAGGTTGAGTTCGCTCGCGACCGGAGGCGTGGTCATAAAACATCCCACAGTTCACGCACATCGCGTCCGGCAATGCGGATCATCATCAGGCTGAGAATGGCCAGGGCGAACAGACCGATGCCGGGCAGCACGTCGAGCAACCCGGCGAGCTTGATCACCGCCACCATCGCCCCCAGCAGGCAGACTTCCAGCATGCTCCAGGGCCGCAGGGTTTCCAGCCAGCGCATGCAGAATCTGAAACCCGGGCTGCGACGGGGAGCGAGGGCGAAGCTCAGGACCCAGATCAGCAGCAACAACTGGACAATCGGCGCGATGATCATGGAGATCGCCGCCACCAGGGCGATGAAGGTAATCGGGCCCAGGGTCAGGGCCATGACGGAATCCCACAGTGTTGCGCTGTTTTTCAAGCCCTGGAGGCTGATGCTCATGACCGGATAGAAATTGGCGAAAATCCACAGCATCAATGCAGTAACAGTCAGCGCCAGCCGCTGTTCCACTGACAGGCCGTTATAGCGCTGAAGCACGCCGCCACAGCGCGTACACAGGGTTTTCTGATGTTTGGCGAGCGTGACTTTTTGATACACGCAGTCGCAGTGCTCGCAGATGATCAGTTGGTCAGTCGTAGCCATAGGCCGCACTCGCCAGGACACAGGAAAGTCAGAGCACCTCCTCAATATAGAAGTGCCTTGCAAATGAGCAAATTAAAAGGCGGGTCAACCGCAAAGGAAGGGGCGGGGTGGCTGGCAGTCATTTGAGTCGCAACACAATTTTGTAGGAGCCGGCTTGCTGGCGATGGCGGCGTATCAATCAACATTGATGACGCCTGACACACCGCCGTCGCCAGCATGCCGGCTCCTACAGAGGTTCTGTGTTTCAGCCGAGCACTTCACGCAACCGATACCAGAACATACCGAGCGCCAACAGCGGAGAACGCAACATCGGGCCGCCAGGAAAGGTCATGTGCGGCACGGCGCTGAACACGTCGAAGCCTTGGCTGTGTCCGGCATGAATCGCTTCGCCCAGCAGTTTCGCGCACCAGTGGGTCACGTTCAGCCCATGGCCCGAGTAACCCTGGGCATAAAACACGTTCGGGTGCTGGCGCAAGCGGCCGACCTGCGGAAAACGATTGGCCGTGATGCCAATCTTGCCGCCCCATTGATAATCAATGCGCACATCCGCCAACTGCGGGAAGACCTTGAGCATTTGCGGACGCATGTAGGCCGCGATGTCCGCCGGATCGCGTCCGGAATAATGACAGGCGCCGCCGAACAGCAAACGCCGGTCTGCCGAGAGCCGGTAATAATCCAGGCCGACTTTCTGGTCGCACAGCGCCAGGTTCTGCGGGATCAATTGCGCGGCAACCTCCGGCGCCAATGGTTCAGTGGCGATAATGTAGCTGCCCGCCGGAAGCACCTTGCCGCTGAGTTTCGGTTCCAGCCCGTCCAGATGCGCATTGCACGCCAGTACGAGGCTGCCGGCACGCACCGTGCCGCCGGCACAACGAACCTGCGCCGTGCTGCCATGGATCAGTTCCAGCACCGGGCTTTGTTCGAAGATCTTCACCCCAAGCGATTGCGCCAGCCGCGCTTCGCCCAGCACCAGGTTCAGCGGGTGCAAATGCCCCGAGCCCATGTCGACCAGACCACCGGCATACACGCCCGAGTTGACCACTTGCTCTCGAATCTGCTCTGGCCCGACCAGTCGGGTTTCATGGGCATAGCCGGACTCGGCAAGGCTTTCCTGCTCCGCCTTGAACGCCGTGAATTGCGCCTTGGTGTTCGCCAGTTCACAAAAACCCCAACGCAGGTCGCAATCGATGTTGTGCTCACGGATGCGCTTGCCCACGAGTTCCACCGATTCGGTCCCGGCGCGCTCCAGATAGTGCACACCTTCTTGGCCGACATGTCGGGTGAAACCACTGACGTCATGCCCGATGCCACGAATCAATTGACCACCGTTGCGTCCGCTGGCACCCCAGCCGATCCGCCGGGCCTCCAGCAGAATCACCGAGAGCCCGCGCTGCGCCAGTTCGATGGCGGTGTTGACCCCGGTAAACCCGCCGCCGATCACGCAGACATCGGCCGCAAGGTCTTCGGTCAGCGCGGGGAAGGGCACCAACGCATTAGCCGACGCGGCGTAATAGGAACCCGCATGTTCGTTGCTGTACTGGTTCATTTGTTGGACTTCACTTTGCTCCACGAACGGGTCATCAGACGCATGATCGCCTGGGGCGGGGTGGTCGAGATGTAGAGTTTGTCGAGCACCGCCTGCGGCGGGTAAACCTCGGGATTGTTGACCAGTTCAGCGTCCATGTATTGCTTGGCGGCGGGGTTCGGGTTGGCGTAACCGACCGAGGCGCTGACCTTGGCGATGACTTGCGGGTCCAGCAGATAGTTGATGAAGGCGTGAGCTTCTTTCGGGTTGCTGGCATCGGCGGGAATCGCCAGCAAGTCGAACCACAAATTGCTGCCCTCCTTGGGGATCGCGTAAGCGATGTTCACACCGTTCTTCGCTTCCTTGGCGCGGTTGGCGGCCTGGAACACGTCACCCGAATAACCGAAGGCCACGCAAATGTCGCCATTGGCCAGGTCAGACACGTACTTGGAGGAGTGGAAGTAGGTGATGTAAGGACGGATGCTCAACAGCTTGGCTTCGGCTTTCTTGAAGTCTTCCGGGTTCTCGCTGCGTGGGTCCATGCCCATGTAATTGAGGATGGCGGGGAACACTTCGTCCGCCGAGTCCATCATCGACACGCCGCACTGACTGAGCTTCTTGATGTTTTCCGGCTCGAACAGCACGGCCCAGGAATCGATGTGATCAATGCCCAGCACCTGTTTGACCTTGTCGACGTTGTAACCGATGCCGTTGGTGCCCCACAGATAAGGCACGGAGTGTTCGTTGCCCGGGTCGTTCTTCTCCAGCAGCGCCAGCAATTTCGGGTCGAGGTTCTTGAAGTTCGGCAACTGCGCGCGATCGAGCTTGAGGAACGCACCGGCCTTCACCTGGCGAGCGAGGAAGTGGTTGGAAGGCACCACCACGTCATACCCGGTACGACCAGCGAGCAGTTTGCCCTCAAGGGTTTCGTTGGAATCGAAGACGTCGTAGATCACCTTGATCCCGGTTTTCGCCTGGAAGTCGGCGAGGGTGGTTTCGCCGATGTAATCGGTCCAGTTGTAGACGCTGACGGTTGGCTGGGCCTGTGCAATGGCGCTGAACAGCATGGCCAGCGCGACCGGAACCACGGATTTCAATAGACGCATAGGGACTCCTTTTGGAATTGTCGGATTTCTGTAGGAGCCGGCTTGCTGGCGATGGCGGCGTGTCATCAATTTTAATGACAACTGACACACCGCTATCGCCAGCAAGCCGGCTCCTACAGGGGGAGCGCGATCAAATGTGGCTGCGAGTTGTTAGACACTCAGCAACAAAAACTCCCGCTCCCAGGAACTGATCACCCGCTTGAAGTTCTCGTGCTCCGCTCGCTTGACCGCGACATAACCGCGGACAAACTTGTCGCCCAGATAACGGCCGATGGTTTCGCACTCTTCCATCTGCGTCAGCGCATCTTCGATGGTGATCGGCAAACGCAGGTTGCGTCGCTCATAGGCCCGGCCCTGCACCGCAGCGCTCGGTTCGATGCGCTCGACCATGCCGAGGTAGCCACACAACAGGCTGGCAGCGATGGCCAGATACGGGTTGGCATCCGCGCCCGGCAAACGGTTTTCCACACGCATCGCTTCAGGGCTGGAGGTGGGCACACGCAGGCCCACGGTGCGGTTTTCCTCGCCCCACTCGACGTTCACCGGTGCGGAGGTGTCGGGCAGGAAGCGGCGGAACGAGTTCACGTTGGGCGCGAACATCGGCAGCACTTTGGGGATGTATTTCTGCAGGCCGCCAATGTAGTGCAGGAACAGCTCGCTCATTTGCCCGTCGGCATTGGCGAAGATCGGCTTGCCGGTGGCGATGTCCACCACACTCTGGTGGATGTGCATGGCGCTGCCCGGCTCGTCGCCAATGGGCTTGGCCATGAACGTCGCCGCGACGTTGTGCTTGAGCGCGGCCTCGCGCATGGTGCGTTTGAACACGGTGATCTGGTCGGCCAGGTCCAGCGCGTCGCCGTGGCGGAAGTTGATTTCCATCTGCGCCGGGCCGTCTTCGTGGATCAGCGTGTCGAGGTCCAGGCCCTGCAACTCGCACCAGTCATAGACGTCTTCAAACAGCGGGTCGAATTCGTTGGCGGCGTCGATGGAAAACGACTGACGACCACTTTCCGCCCGGCCCGAACGGCCCATCGGCGCCTTGAGCGGCAAGTCCGGGTCTTCGCAACGCTGGGTCAGGTAGAACTCCATTTCCGGCGCGACAATCGGCTTCCAGCCTTTATCGGTGTACAGCTGCAGGACTTTTTTCAGCACGTTGCGCGGCGACAGCTCGATCGGGTTACCGAATTTGTCGAAGGTGTCGTGGATCACGATCGCGGTAGGCTCGATGGCCCACGGGATCACGTAGACCGCGTCAGAAACCGGCTTGCACACCATGTCGATGTCGGCCGGGTCGAGCAGGTCGTAGTAGATGTCGTCGTCGACAAAGTCCCCGGTTACCGTTTGCAAAAGCACACTTTCCGGCAGGCGCATGCCTCGCTCATGCAGGA
>Ga0255334_1000407_pt1 | contig 35396 bp, 29 predicted proteins | sample EtOH5_35cm_T3_12_FD_202080 | JGI IMG/M metagenome (GOLD analysis project Ga0255334, IMG submission 202080) | Sandy soil microbial communities from University of British Columbia, Vancouver, Canada - EtOH5_35cm_T3_129 | ecosystem: Engineered > Artificial ecosystem > Sand microcosm > Unclassified ... | reverse complement strand
ATTGCAGCGCGATTTTTCGCCTGGTCAGTTAGCTTTCCGTTGATTTTGTCGTGATAGTTGTTACGGGTGGGGCGGGGTTCATCGGCAGCAATCTGGTCGAGGCGCTAAATAATCGTGGGCGCACGGACATTCTTGTCGTGGATGATCTGACCGACGGCGCCAAGTTTCATAACCTGGTGGATCGACAGATTGCCGACTACCTGGACAAAGATGATTTTCTGCCACGCTTGGAAGCCGGCGAGTTTGACGCGGTTGAGGTGATCTTCCATCACGGCGCCTGTTCCACCACTACTGAGTGGAATGGTCGGTACATGATGGCCAACAATTACGCGTACTCTAAGCGGATTTTGGATTACGGGTTGCGCCATCAGGTGCCGGTGATTTATGCCTCATCCGCCGCTGTGTATGGTGCCGGCCCGGTGTTCCGCGAAGGCCTGGAGCATGAGCGACCTCTCAATGTCTACGGCTATTCAAAATTCCTGTTCGATCAGTATGTTCGCCGGCGTTTGCCTGGAGCCGTCAGCCAGATAGCAGGGCTGCGCTTTTTTAATGTCTATGGCCCGCGGGAACAGCACAAAGGTGACATGGCCAGCGTAGCTTTTCACTTGCACCAACAACTGAGAAAAACCGGAAGATTGCGGCTATTTGAAGGCAGTGACGGATATGCTAATGGAGAGCAGCGCCGTGATTTTGTCTATGTTGGCGATGTGGTCGACGTTAATTTGTGGTTGTGGGAGCATCCGGAATGTTCCGGTATCTTCAACGTGGGTACCGGCCGCAGCCAAAGCTTTAATGACGTTGCCCATACCGTGATCCGTTTTCACGGGTACGGCGAAATTGACTACATACCTTTCCCGGATCATCTCAAGGGTCGTTATCAGAGCCATACCGAAGCGGAGCTGACCGCCCTGAGGACGGTCGGTTACGATGCCCGCTTCCTGACGGTCGAGGAGGGTGTGAAGCGTTATCTGGAGGCGCTACGGTAAACGAGCCGACGGAGCAAACGACGCTTCCAGATAACCGGTGCGTGACCAGATAGCGACGGGGACGCCGCGAGCTTCGTCTACCGCCTTTTTCACCACCGTCCAGTCGAAGTTGGCTGGCAGAGTGTCATTGGTTTCTAATGAAACCAGCCGTATAGCGGTGGACATGGCGTCTTCTCTGGGCATTTCAAATTCGGGCAATTGCGGCCGAACCTGGATGTACAACGTGCCGTTGGACCAGCCCACCTTGACGTGCTGGTTGACGATCTGGACAGGGGTATTTACCTGCACGGTGTTAAATACCGTTTCGATGTCTTCGGGATAAAGTCGCATGCAGCCGTGCGTAACTTGCATGCCGATTCCGTAGGGTTTATCGGTGCCGTGTATCAGGTAGCCTTCAACGCCAAGGCGCAAAGCGAATTGACCCAGGGGGTTGTTAGGTCCGGCCGGCACCATTTTGGGCAAAGGGTCACCCTTGGCGGCGTGCTCCTCTCGAATACTCTCTGGCGGGTACCAGGGCGGATCTTTCTGCTTCGAGGCGATCTTGGTTGCACCCAGCGGCGATTTCCAGTCCATACGGCCGATGCTCACCGGAAACGTGTCTACCCGCTGGGCTCCAGTTTTATAGGGTTTATGAAAGTAATAGAGGCGCATTTCCGGCAGGTTGATGACCACCCCTTGGCGCGGCGCGTTGGGCAGAATGTAGCGGCTGGGAATGACCACGTCGGTGCCTGCGCCAGGTAGCCAAGGATCGACCTTAGGGTTGGCGCCGACGATTTCGTCCCAGCCAATACTGTAGTCTCTGGCGATGTCTGATAGTGTTTGGCCAGCGCGGACGGGGATTTGTGTGGAGATTCCCATCAAGTCACCACTGCCCGGAGGCAATGTGTAGCTTTGTCCCCAGGCGGCGCTTTGGGCTAATAAAGAGCCGATAAGTAAGCCGGCAAAAACAGTGCGTCTAGTCATAATGCCCTTTGGTTAAGGTGCTGAACGGCGCGATCCAGGGGATTGCGCAACGAGCAGGCAGGCGCGTTCAGCCTGTCGGTGGGACCGATTGGAACGGCGTAAGTTCACCCGCAAAAGCGCGCCAATTATATGATTTCAAATCGAGTCATACCAGTCTTTGCAGAATGGCTTGATTTGTCGCCAGGCTTCATGGTGAAGTGGCTGCCCATTAAATATTTCGTCAAGGACTAAATATGCCGGATTGGCTGGTCAATTTTAGCGAGTATTGGTGGGTGGGGGTGCTGTCGCTGGGAACTTTTATTGGGAGCCTGGCCGCTTTGCCGGTCATCGTAATCCAGATCCCGACGGATTATTTTGCCCACGAGCACCGCCATCTTTTTGAGCGTGGCCGTCGTCACTGGCTGCTACATATCATTCTGATGATCCTCAAAAATTGTTTAGGAGTTATCCTGCTGGTGGCGGGCATTGCTATGCTGGCTTTGCCTGGACAAGGTCTGCTGACCCTGTTGATGGGCCTGTTGTTGTTGGACTTTCCGGGAAAGTATGCGTTGGAACGTCGAGTGATCGGTCACGCCAAAGTTTTTAAGCTTATTAATTTGCTGCGCACTCGCCTTAATCACGAACCTTTGAAGCCGCCGCAACACCGGCACTAGATTGGGTCGAGCTATCGATCAATTTCAACAGGAGATTCGGATGAGCCACGGAGCGTCGGGACTACCTAAGTTGCATTTGAACGGTGATCGATTCGTTGATACGAGCGGGCGCACGGTTCTGCTTCGAGGCGTCAATCTGGGGGGCGATAGCAAAATGCCCTGGCCAGACGGCAATACCCGCCATCCGGCGGATTTTTCCCAGTACCGTCAAGTTAGTTTTATTGACCGGCCCTTCCCTTTGGCAGAGGCAGAGGAGCATTTTGGCCGACTGCGTCACTGGGGGTTCAATTGCTTGCGTTTGCTGACGACATGGGAGGCGATCGAGCATGCCGGGCCGGGGCAGCATGACGAGGCCTATCTCGATTATTACGCCAAATTATGTGAGCTGGCAGGCGAGTATGGTTTTTACGTCTATGTGGATTTTCACCAAGACGTCTGGAGCCGGATGACCGGGGGTGATGGTGCGCCTGGGTGGACGCTGCCCTGTATGGGTATGGATATCGCGCGATTGGATGCGTGTGATGCTGCATTCACTATGCAGGCTCGCCTCGACTACGGTGATCCACGGCCACGCCAGCCTGAAAAATATCCGCAGATGAGCTGGTTTACCAATTACAGCCGCCCGGCTAATGGCATCGCCTGGACGTTGTTTTTTGGGGGTCGTGACTTTGCGCCGCAGTTTCGGGTGGAAGGTCAGAATATTCAAGACTATTTGCAATCCCATTTTATTGGCAGTCAGGTCGCTTTGGCTAAGCGGATTGCCCATCTGCCTCATGTGCTGGGCTTCGATTTGCTGAATGAGCCGTCCCGAGGATGGATAGGCCGGCACATCAGCCGTCGTCCATTAGGTCAAAACGGCGACCAAGCTATGCCGGGGATAGCTTGGTCGCCTTTGGATGCCTTGCGGGTGGTGGCCGGGCAGTCGATGAGTCTGCCATTGATGGGGGTATCCAAGCGCAAACTAGGCATTGCACTGGTGGGCGAGCGGCAGGTCAATCCTCAGGCGCTATGCTTGTGGTTGCAAGGCTACGACGATCCGTTTGCGGCGGCAGGCGCTTATGAGCTGGATGATAAGGGCTCCGTGCGGTCGGTGCGCGATGACTTCTTCTCAAAGGTGGGTGATCGGTCGGTCGACTACACCCATGATTATCTAAAGCCTTTTCAGTGCCGTGCAGCGGCAGCTTTGCATGAGATCAATCCAGATTGGTTTATGTTTTTGGAGGCTGAACCGATGAATCCGGATCATGCCGGGTTTTTTGCCTCGGGATTGCCTGCGCACGCGGTTAACGCGGGCCATTGGTATGACGTGACCACCTTGCTGCTTAAGCGCTTCCTGCACCCTGTGGGGTTTAATCTGGTCCGGGGCAAGTTGCTGCTGGGCGAAAAGCAACGGCGCGCCGATTATCGCCGCGACCTGGACGATTTGGCAAAGCCTGCTTCGGCTGCCGGGGTGCCCACCTTGGTTGGGGAGTTTGGTATTCCCTATGATTTGCAAGGTGGAAAAGCGTATCAGCGTTTTTCCGCCGCCGGGCTGGCGTCGTCACATACCGGCCGGGTTTGGCGTCAACATGAGCAGGCTTTGGGCTTGATGTACGACGCCATGGATGAGCTGGGGTTGTCCTGCACGCAGTGGAATTACACGGCTAGTAATCGCAATGATTTGCGTGTGGGGGATGGCTGGAATCAGGAGGATTTAAGCATTTTTTCCCGCGATCAATACACCGATCACGGTGGCCCAGACAGCGGCGGCCGGGCGGTGCATGGGTTTGTTCGCCCCTACGCCCGGTTTATCCAAGGGCGGTTGCAAAAAATGAGTTTTGATCGAAAGCGTAATCAGTTTGAGCTCATTTTTCTGGCCGATACGACGATCCCCCAACCGACGGAGTTGTTTGTGCCGAATCGCTATTTCCCCGGCGGTGTCGTCATCGAAGCTGAGGGGTTGACGGTAGAGCAGGATAATACGCAGCAATTGATGCGACTTTGGGCTATGGGGTCGGGCGAGCGGCGAGTGCGGCTCTTTCCGGCGAAATAGCGCAAGTTTGATCGGCTGGATGTCGATTCTGGGGTATCATTAGCCGCTTAGAAAAAGTGCCCACTAATGTTTTTTGTTAACTGCTTTCGGATGTGATTTACGCCAGATGTCAGCCCTATCTACGCTTCGGGAAGCACCCTCCCTCAACCAGAAAAAACTGAAGAAACGGCTGCGCCACCATGTCGGTCGCGCCATCCAGGACTATCACATGATCGAGGCGGGCGACCGCATCATGGTTTGCCTTTCCGGTGGCAAGGACTCCTACACCTTGCTCGATATTTTGATGCAGCTACAACAGACTGCGCCGGTGCATTTCGAGCTGGAAGCGGTGCATCTGGATCAGAAACAGCCAGGGTATGACGCAGATGTTATTCCCAGCTATCTAAAATCACTAGGTATCCCCTTTCGTATCCTCGAACAAGACACCTATAGCGTAGTAAAGCGGGTGGTGCCGGAAGGCAAGACCATGTGTGGCCTGTGTTCGCGGATGCGTCGAGGCGCACTGTACTCTTATGCCATGGAGCGCGGCTTCAACAAAATGGCGCTGGGGCATCATCGCGACGACATGGTGGAAACATTGTTTCTTAACATGTTTTTTCGCGGGAAACTGCAGGCCATGCCGCCAAAACTGCTCAGCGATGATGGCCATAACACGGTGATTCGGCCGCTGGCCTATTGTGCGGAGAGCGATATTATCCGTTACGCGCAATGGCGAAAGTTCCCCATTATTCCCTGCAACTTGTGTGGTTCGCAGGAGAATCTGCAGCGGCAGGCCATCAAAGACATGCTGCAACAGTGGGAGGTTGCCTGGCCGGGGCGTACCGAGAGCATATTCGCCGCCATGCGTAACGTTTCGCCTTCGCATCTGGCGGATTTGTCGTTGTTCGATTTTGCTTCTCTGGGTGCTGTGTCAGCGCTTCGAGGGGATTGGCTTTTGTCGGACAACGATGTCGATTAGTCCGATTGGAGTGAGTGCAAACAGCACTGATCGCTGACAATGTCAGCACTGATTTCCAATTCATCGCGACGGAAATTTAATGCAGGGAAAGCCCGGATAGTGGTCACCAGTGATTAGGCAATTAATGGTCAAATATTTTTGGAAATCGGGGCTGCTCTCTTGCCTGCTGGCATTGAGTTTGCTGGGCTTGCCCTTGTCTGCCCGGGCAAATGACGATGTGTCGGCGCCTTTGTCGCCCTTGCTTGGCGTCAATCGGCATCTCCAGCAAAAACTGGCCGCCGCGCCACTACCGCTTAGTTTGGCAGGAGAGCCTTTGGCGGCCGCTCAGTTGCTGCACGATTTTTACGCCAGTCGTGAATATCGACCCCTGTGGGTTTCCGAAGATGCTGTCAATGTTCAGGCGACGACTTTACTCGAAAGAATTAAGAAAGCCGGTGACGATGGGTTGCGTGGAGCCGACTATCACACGCCGGCGCTTGAGCTGCTAATAGCTAAGCAAGCGGCGATCAACAGCGACATGCCCGCAATCAATGACCCTGGCGGGCTGGCCGACATCGAGCTGCTGCTCAGTGATGCGTATTTGTTATATGGCTTGCATCTCCAGCAGGGCCGGGTGTTGGAATATACCAATAAAGTCAGGATAAATTTTGGCGCCGACAGCGCTGTTTTTATTAAGAGCCTGGATCAGGCGGCAGCCGACGGGTTGATCGAAAAAAATCTTGATGGATTGGCGCCGCAGCGGATTGATTACGTGCGATTGCGCGATGCACTGGTCGCGATGCGAAAACAGAAGGAAGACAGTCATTGGGCTGTACCTGAAGACGGAGTCTTGCATCCCGGGGCGATGGATTCACGAGTACCTAAATTACGCGTGCGCTTGTTGCTGACCGGTGATTTAACCGAGGCACCGGCAGACAAAGCCTCTCAAGAATACGATGCTGTCTTGCAGGAAGCGATGCGGCGATTCCAGCGCCGTCATGGCTTGGTCGCCGATGGCGTTGCCGGCCATGAAACCTGGGTGGCCCTCAACATCTCTTTGCGCCAGCGCATGGGTCAGCTCGCGGTCAATCTGCAGCGGTTGCGCTGGCTTAATGCCAACGCGCTTGGCGAGCGTTATCTCCAGATTAATATTCCCGGTTATGAGCTTGATTTGTTCGATCAAGGGCAGAAAATCCTGAACAGTCGGGTGATCGTGGGGCGTGATTACCGCCGGACGCCGCTGTTTCGTTCGGAGTTGACGCAGATCGTGCTGAATCCCTACTGGCGAGTTCCGCATAAGTTGGCCGTACAAGATGTGTGGAAAGAAATCCAGAAAAATCCGGCTTATCTGGAAGAAATGCAAATTCAGGTGTTATCGAGCTGGGAGCCGGATGCGGAAGTTGTGGATCCGGCAACCGTTAACTGGCATGAGCTGACGGCTGAGGATTTTCCTTATCATTTTCGCCAGTTGCCGGGGCCTAAGAATGCGCTGGGTCGGATAAAGTTCATGATGCCCAATAACATGAGCATTTATATGCATGACACACCCACGCATCAATTGTTCGAAGAACGTCGCCGTGGATTTAGCTCCGGATGTATACGGATAGAAAAACACGTTGAACTGGCTTTGTATTTGCTCAAGGATGACCCAAAATGGAGCCGCGAAAGCCTGGATAAAGTATGGGCTAGCGGCGCCACTCGATATGTGCCAATAAAGAATCCACTGCCCGTTTATTTGACGTACATAACGGCTTGGGTAGACGATGAAGGTCGGTTGCAGTTCCGCGACGATATTTATGGCATGGACAAAACATTGGCGGCGGCGTTGCGGGTGCCTCTGTTTGGCAGGCGCTGAGATTTTCAAACAGGGCATTGGCGAAGGCAAAGGCAACAAGGAGGAAGGCCATGGCGGCAGAAGAAACGCGAGAGCTGCGCCGCATTGCGGTGATGACTTCCGGCGGCGACGCGCCTGGGATGAACGCCTGTATCCGCGCCGTGGTACGTTATGCTCGGCACTTTGGGATTGACACTCTGGGGGTGCAGCGTGGTTACGCTGGCCTGGTGCGCGGTGAGTTTCAGCCGCTTGGGTTACGCGACGTGGGTGATCGTTTGCAGCAGGGTGGCACCTTCCTGAAAACCGCCCGATTACCCGAATTCGAGCTGGAAACTGTGCAGCGAGAAGCTATTTCCATGCTTAAAGATAAGCAGGTCGAAGGTCTGATCGTTATCGGTGGCGACGGTTCTTTGGCAGGCGCTATGGCCTTGCACAAGCTGGGGTTTCCCGTCGTCGGGATACCGGGCAGTATCGATAATGATATCGCTGGAACCCAGGCCAGTATTGGCACCGACACGGCGCTGAATACGATCCTGGACGCGGTTGATCGGCTGCGCGACACGGCCAGTAGCCACGGCCGGGTATTGATCGTCGAAACGATGGGCAGGAACTGCGGCTATTTGGCGCAAATGGCCGGATTCACGGGAGGTGCCGAGGTTATTCATGTGCCTGAGGTGAAAATGACCCTGGAAGAAATCGTTCGAACAGTGGAGTCGGCCTGGGCTCGGGGTAAGGCTCACGCCATTATCACGGTGGCCGAGGGCGCAGAACACAAAGCCGATACCATCGCTAATCACCTCAGTTCTAAACATCCCGAATACATATGCAGAGTCACCATTCTGGGCCATGTCCAGCGGGGTGGGCGGCCCAGTCACTTTGATCGTTATTTGGCCAGCCGAATGGGTGTGCGGGCGGTGGAAGCGTTGCGCATGGGTGAGCAGGGGGTGATGGTTGCGTTGCAAAGTATGCATTTTGTTACCGTGGCGCTGGAAGATGTGGTGGGCAAACCTAACCTGGTCTCGACCCGAGATTATGAGATTACGCGCATCCTTGCTGAGTAAGCCGATGAATCTGCGCGGGCTGGCTTGATATAGGCGCCGGATGCCCCTATATCAGCGGGGTGGAGTTGAGCAAGGCTCCGGTAGTTATAAACTAATAGTAACGCGGCCTTAGTTTGGCTGCAAAAGGAGGCTCTCGTGCCTGGATTTTTGTTGCGATTATTCGTGTGTGCGCTGGGTTTGGCCGTAGCTTCTGCTATTGTTCCCGGCATGCATATTTATGGGTTTTGGTCCGTGCTGGTGGCTGCATTTCTGCTCGGTTTGGTTAACGCTATCGTCCGGCCGGTGCTGATATTGCTCACCCTGCCGTTCACCATTGTCACCCTGGGGCTGTTCCTGCTGGTGATCAATGCCGCCATCTTGGGTTTGGTGGCGGGGTTAATGGATGGTTTCGTGATCAGCGGTTTTTGGGCCGCGTTTTTTGGCTCCATCATTGTCAGCCTGGTCAGCTTTGTTGCGAATCGATATATCGGTTCGCAAGGTCGTATGGAGATTCTGGTGGCGCGGTGATCAGCTTTGGCGCGGCGGTTTCTGCCGGCCGCATTCGAATTCCAGCGTAATGGTATCCGCCAGCGTGGCATCGATTAGCTCGGCCATGTTGGGAATTAGCCTATCCTCTAGGCGGGCCAGCTCCACCGGGTTCGACTTGGTCTTCGGATGACGGTTGAGCAGGGCGCAGCAGTCTTTATATGGCTGGATCGATAATTCGTAGGTGCCGATTCGCCGCGCCAGGGCGATGATCTCTTGTTTGTCGAAGCCGATCAGTGGCCGCAAAGTGGGCATGGCCACTGCTCGGCTGGCAGAATCCATATTCTCCAGCGTTTGTGATGCCACCTGACCCAAGGCATCGCCGGTCACCAGGGCCAACGCGCCAATGCGAGCGGCCATTTTCTCTGCCGCCCGCGCCATGAAACGACGAAACAATACCATCTCATAGCCAGTTTCCTGGCCCGCCACTGCTAAATCAAAATGGGTGTAGGGCACCAGAAAAAGCCGCGAACGTAGGGTGTAGCGGCTGATTTGGCAGGCAAGCTCCGCCACCGGATTATCCGCCGCGTGGCGTTGCTGAACATGGCTGGCGGTCATGTGAAAAAAATCCAACCGACAGCCGCGTTTAGCCATCATATAAGCCGCCACGGGCGAATCAATGCCGCCAGATAACAGGCTCAAGGCGTGCCCAGAGGCCAGTACCGGCAATCCACCCACGCCCTTAAATTTGCTGGCATAGACAAACACACCGCCGGGGTACATATCCACCTGAAAAGTTCGATCAGGATGGGTTAGGTTGACCTTTTTCCAGGCGGTGCGGGTGTAAATTTCGCCACCCAGACTGCGCTCCAAATCCTTCGAGTGAACGGGGAAGCGTTTATCCGCCCGATTGACGCGAACAGCAAAGCTGGCGCCTTCCAGATAATCTGTCTCGGCCAGCGCAACCACGGTGTCTTCGATACGCTTTAAGCAATCCGGCACTTTATCTGCCGCTCGCTCCAGGGGAAAACTCACCGCCGGAGCATAAGACACGATGCCGGCCACTTCGCCAAGAATCGCCAGTGCGGCAGGAAGATCAGCCTCGGTATTTTCCGGTACTTCCACGTCGAGCCGGTCGTGCGACAGCTGCACCGGCCATTCCAGGCCCTCGGCCTTCAGGCGCAGGCGGATATTGCGCGATAGTTGACGTTCGAAATCGACTCGGTTGTTGCCTTTGAGTCCGATTTCTCCGTAGTGGATCAAAATCCGATTGGGCCGTATCGTCATAAGGTGTGATCAGTAGGGTGGTGAAAGCGGCAGCTATTTAACCTGCTTGACGCCACGATAGCAAATCCCAACGAAAATTTGCCGCTGGCAAGCCGGCGAGGAGGCATGGAGATCGTCCGTTTCATTTGGCGTTTCTGGTGACTGATCTGGCAGAAACCAAGCGATCCGGCGGAGATTTTTGCTGTTTAGCCCCCTAGGCCGCCGGCCTAGGGGGGCCTGACAGTTTTCGTTATCCTCAGGTTAGATTTTTCCGGCCGCCATCATCGGTGGATTTTTCATCTCCTTGATAAACGGTACCGGACCGGCTTTACCTACGGTGTCGGGAAACCAGAACTCCGCCGTCAAGTCGATGTTGAGCTTGCCCACAGGGAGTTTGTTGACGGTGACACCCATGCGCGGCAGCGCCCCGGGAAAGTCTTCGACGTCGTAGGTGACCTCGGGTTTTTCGCTGTCCTCGTAGAGTAGCTTGCCTTCAATGGGCCAGTCCGTCGGAATGACGACATTAAAGATCACATCCCAGCCCCGGCTGCTTTCCAGCCACATCCAAATTTTGTCGGGTGGGACAACGTTCATTTGCTTTTCGATATCGGAGACAACACCGTCCACCGCGCCGTGTTGACCGCTAGGGTCGACGGCGGCTACGAATTTTCCGCCGCGCATATCGTTTAGATCCAGCCCGAGGTTGATGATGGGTTTGTTAAGGATGCGAGTCAGAATCTCGCCGCCTGGGATACTCAGCTTGACTGGCAGGCTGAGGCCTTGGTCATAAACGGTGAAATCAGCACGGATGTAGAACACCGGAATGCCAGCGATCACAACCACTAATTTGGCCATCAGGAACTCACGCACCGCACCGTGCTTGACACCCAATAGCTCGACCTGGAGATTTTCAATGCCTACAGTCACTCGTGGCCACGGCGAGATCACCCCGGTCGAAATATCTAGACACACGGCATCGAGCACGCGATGTTCCGGGGAGCGCCCAGCATGCGCCCTAAAATCCTTAAAAATTAACAGATTTTTTGGGTCTTGGCGGAAGGTATAAAACGTCGTATCGGCAGTAAAGGTTTTTTCGTCGTAATTTACATAATCACTGGCGTCTCTGGCTGTCGAGCCGCTCACCAAATAAGCGTAACGAGTAGTGCCTTCATGGGTAAACGTCATCTCTTGAAGGATTTCGCCGCCTCCCTCCGGAGCTAATCCTTTGGGCAGTCGTTCGCTGCCGCTGTCACGATACATGAAAACAACCTCGTCGTTGTCATCCAGTATGTCCACACTCCCGTCAATGCCGTTTTTTGATACGCTTTTGACGTAGACCCAGCCTTCTTTATCTTTTTCGTCGATTTGAAAAGGTATGGGCAGCAACTTGCCTCTGTGTACCGACATCACGGATAAATCCTCAATTTTCTTATTCAAGCCTGCAGGCAATTCTTTGCCCTTGGTGATGACAGGATGCAGCCAGGTGAAGTGGTTGAGGTCCAGACCACGGATCATGGCGTCCCACTGCGGCATGGTTAATTGATAGCTTAGATCACGATTTTTTGCGACGTACGACGGGTCAGTTTTTATTTGCTCGATGGCTTGGTTGACTTCGGCGTCACTCAGGCTGCCGAGTGTGGGGACGGCCATAACCGGCACGGCAATCAAACTTGCCACCAGTAAACTAGCTAACGCGGGCAAGAATTTCCTCATCTTTGAGACTCCTCCATTATCTAGAGACAGATCAAAATGTATTCGTTGATCAGCTTCTTGGCCTTGAGTCCTGTTTGCAAAGTAGGCTGATCGACGGCTTTGCTTCCCCTGGCTGGCTACTTAGTTCGTTGTCGGGCGGTTATTATTTTTATCTCTTATGTTATGTATAGCCATGATTTGGCGGATTTCCACCACGCTGAAAATTTCAAGAAAATGCTGACAAGTGGATAGCCGTTTAAGGAAGCCCTCGGCGGGCAGGCGAGATTAGCTGCGTAATAGGGCGTGCTGTGGTTCGGTTATGGGCCATTTTATGGGTGTATTAGACGAGTCACCGCGTTATGATTGGTACCGCCCATCGTGGCCATAACTAATGCCACCCGTGCTAGTATGCCAATGGATCCGAAGGGGCTGCTCCCTATCCAGCTCAGAGCGCAATCTGAGATGAGTTGATGAGGTCAGGGGTTTGTCAAAACCGACTTGAGGTGTTAGATGTCAGGAAATAAGATTATCGTCCCCAAGGACGGCAAAAGAATTACGTTAAATAATGATTTTACACTGAATATTTCTGATCAGCCGATTATTCCCTTCATCGAAGGCGATGGTATCGGCATCGACGTAACGCCGGTGATGCGCCGGGTCGTCGACGAAGCCGTCCGCAGATCCTATGACGGCAAACGCAAGATCTACTGGATGGAGATCTACGCTGGCGAGAAGGCGCTCAAGCTTTACGGTAACAACCAGTGGTTGCCAGAAGAGACGCTGGATGCCATGAAGAAGTACGTGGTATCGATTAAAGGGCCGCTGACTACCCCGGTGGGCGGCGGCATACGTTCGCTTAACGTCACCATTCGCCAGACCATGGATTTGTACGCCTGCATACGCCCAATCCGCTATTTTTCGGGCACGCCGACGCCGATGAAAGATTCGGAGCATACGCGCATGACCATCTTCCGCGAGAATACCGAGGATATCTATGCCGGTATTGAGTGGGCCGCCGGCACGGAGGAAGTTAAACGGGTTATCCACTTTTTGCAGGATGAAATGAAAGTTCGCGAGATTCGCTTCCCCAACAGCTCCGGCATTGGCATCAAGCCGGTCTCTCGCGATGGTTCGCAGCGCTTGATCCGCAAGGCGATTCGTTATGCCATTGATGAAGATCGCACGTCGGTGACCCTGGTACACAAGGGCAACATAATGAAGTACACCGAGGGCGCGTTCCGAGATTGGGGCTATGAGTTGGCCGACAAAGAGTTTGGCGCCACGCTGATTGGCGATGGACCTTGGCGGCGTATAACGAATCCCCGGACGGGTAACGAAATTATCATCAAAGACGTCATTGCAGATAATTTCTTGCAGCAAATTTTGCTGCGGCCGGAAGACTACGACGTTATCGCGACGCTGAATCTAAACGGCGACTATATTTCTGATGCTTTGGCGGCCCAAGTGGGCGGTATTGGCATTGCTCCGGGCGCCAACATCGGTGACGGCGTGGGTGTGTTCGAGGCCACTCACGGCACGGCGCCAAAATATGCCGGCAAAAACCGAGTCAATCCGGGTTCGCTTATTTTGTCTGCCGAAATGATGTTACGTTATATGGGCTGGCGGGAAGCAGCGGATCTGATTCTTAAGGGCTTTACCGGAGCCATTGCGGATAAGCAGATGACCTACGATTTGGCTCGGGTACGCGGTGCGTTTATGTCGGCGCCGAGAAGAGACAAGCCCGCCGCCGGTCAGAAGCAAGTGGAAGAAGACATTCAGCGCCTTATCCCTGGCGCCACGCTGGTGACTTGTTCGGGTTTTGGTGATGCGTTGATTGCTCATATGTAAGGTACTATCGTCTTTGATCACAATTAATCCGTTGCTAAGTGGCGAGGGTCGGCTCGATGATTAAGATATTGTTGGTTGATGACCACAAGCTGGTTCGCAGCGGGATACGCCGGATTCTCGATGCCGACCCCGGTATCGATGTGATTGGCGAAGCGCAGAATGGTGAAGATGCCATTCGTATGGCCAGGGAGCTAAAGCCAGATATCGTGCTTATGGACGTCAGCATGCCGGGTATCGGTGGTCTTGAGGCCACGCGAAAAATGGTGCACTTCGACGCAAACATTCGCATCATCGCGCTATCTGTTCACCGCGATGACCCGTTTCCGGCGCGTTTGCTGGAGGCTGGCGCGATGGGCTACGTTACCAAAGACTGCGCGGCGGAGGAGATCATCTCCGCCGTTCGCAAGGTCCACGACGGTGAGCGTTATATTGATGCTGAATTAGCTCGGCAGTTGGCTCTCTCTAAATTGCCCGGTTACAAGAAAAGCCCGTTGGAGGGCTTGTCTCAGCGAGAAATGCAGGTCCTGCTGATGGTGGTTCAGGGTCGGCCGATACAGGACATTTCTGATCAGCTTTTTATCAGCCCAAAAACGGTAAGCACCTATCGCTATCGCCTTTTCGAAAAGCTCGGTGTAAGCAATGATGTCGAGCTTACTCGGTTGGCCATGCGCTACGGCCTGATCGACGACGCGGCGGGTTAACTGTGGCGTCGTCCCGTGCGCTCAGTGGGCGCGCTATCGGGTACGCATAGCATGAATCCCTCGTCACCGCCCTTTGAGCCGGACAAGTTAGTTAAGAGCCTGGCGGATCGGCCGGGCGTCTATTGTATGGTCGACGCCGATGGAGAGATTCTCTACGTCGGCAAAGCCAAAAGCCTGCGTGATCGTGTCTCCAGCTATTTTCGCGGCGGCCCTCACACTACCAAGACATTGATGATGCTGGCGCGGGTGGCCGATATTCGGGTAACGGTCACCGGATCGGAAGGTGAGGCCTTGCTGCTCGAAAACAACCTGATCAAGGCTCACCGGCCGCGCTATAACATCTTGTTGCGCGATGATAAAAGCTATCCTTATATCCGGCTGGATGCGCAGCATCCGTTCCCTAAAATGCAATTTTATCGCGGTGCACAGCGGCGTGGCGGTCGTTACTTTGGCCCCTATCCCAGTGCGGCGGCAGTGCGTAGTACATTGAAAGAGTTGCAACGGCTTTTTCATATTCGTCAGTGCACCGACGGTTATTTCGCCAATCGCCATCGACCCTGCCTGCAATTTCAGATTGACCGTTGCACGGCCCCCTGCGTCGGCTATATTTCCGAAGCCGATTACGCCAACGATGTGCAACTGGCCATTTATTTTCTGGAAGGTCGCAGCAATCTTGTTGTTGATGATTTGGTGCGCCGTATGGAGGCGGCGGCTACCGATCAGGCGTATGAGCGAGCAGCGAAGCTGCGAGATCAGATTGCTCGGATTAAGCAGGTTCAAGCCCAGCAAAACGTGAGCGCTAAAGGCGGGGATTGCGATACCGTGGCCGTGAGTATTCGTAACGGCAGTGCTTGTGTGGCGGTGGGGTTTATTCGGGGTGGCCGACACCTGGGCCACCGAACTTTTTTCCCGCGATTGCCTCAAGATACGCAAGCCGATGAGTTGCGCGCATCCTTCCTGGCGCAATATTACCTGGAGCGCGATTTGCCGGATGAGGTACTCTGCGACGGTGCGGTCACCGATAGGGCGCTGCTTGAGCACGTGCTGGCCGAACGCAAGGCGGGCCGTTTTCCTATCGTAGTCGCGGCGCGGGGCAATCGCCGGCAGTGGGTAGTCATGGCTAAAGCCAGCGCCGATCAAGCCCTGACCTTACGTATGACCATGGACGCCAGCGTAGCAGAGCGTTGGGAGGGTTTGCGTTTAGCCCTGGCACGGGATGATCTGCCCGGGCGCATAGAATGTTTCGACATCAGCCACACTCAAGGCGAAGCGACCGTTGCCTCGTGTGTGGTGTTCGAGCCGACAGGCGCCATCAAAAGCCAATATCGACGCTTCAATATCGAAGGCGTCGCGCCGGGTGATGATTACGCGGCTATGCGGCAAGCTATTAAGCGTCGCTACAGCCGCGTGCAAAAGGAAGAGGCAGCTTATCCAGACGTTGTGCTGATTGATGGCGGCCCCGGTCAGTTAAAGGTTGCGCAGGAAGTATTCGCCGACTTGGGTATTGACGATGTTATGCTGGCAGCGGTTTCTAAAGGACCGGATCGTAAGGCGGGGCAAGAGCAGATTTGGTTGGCAGAGGCAAAAATTCCGTTACGCTTGCCGTCGGACTCCCTTGCGCTCCACCTGATCCAGCAGATTCGTGACGAAGCTCATCGTTTCGCCATCACGGGGCACCGGGCGCGACGGGGTAAAGTGCGAACGGCGTCAGCGCTGGAAGATATTCCCGGCATCGGACCCAAGCGCCGGCAACAATTACTCAAGCAGTTCGGTGGACTGCAACAACTCAGCCGAATCGGTGTGGAAGATTTGGCTAAATTGCCTGGCATTAGCCGTGAGCTGGCAGAACGTATCTATGCCGGCTTGCATCCAATCAACCCGTGAGGGGTTATGAGTTACACCATTCCAAACTTGCTGACGCTTTCGCGAATATTGTTCATCCCCTTGTTTTTGGTTGCGTATTACGCACCAGGCACCGGGGGGGATTGGATGGCGGCGAGCCTGTTTTTGCTGGCGGCGATAACCGATTGGCTGGATGGTTTTTTGGCGCGGCGTTGGAACCAAACTTCGGCTTTCGGGGCATTTCTTGATCCCATCGCGGATAAACTGATGGTTGCCGTGGCCTTGGTCGCTATTCTGCAGCGGCATCCCACCGTTAGCATGGCGCTGCCAGTGGCGGTGATTATCTGCCGTGAAATTACCGTCTCCGGATTGCGAGAATGGATGGCCGAAATTGGCAAGCGCAAACACGTCGCGGTCTCGTGGCTGGGTAAAGTTAAAACCACCGTACAGATCATCTCGGTCATTCTGTTGATGCTGAGTGATGCCTTGATCCCAGTTCCCGCCGTTTATTATCTTGGTTTTATTGGCATCTATCTTGCGGCGGTATTGACGCTATGGTCGATGGTGCAATATCTAAGCGTCGCCTGGCCATTATTGCGCGAACCTGGCCCTCCGGATGATCCTCAGTGAGGCGAGTGTCGCCTGGTTAGACGATGATTTCGCATTCTGCTTGACAGGCCATGGCTATTGAATAGAATAGGCGACACTTCAGCGCGGGAATAGCTCAGTGGTAGAGCACAACCTTGCCAAGGTTGGGGTCGCGAGTTCGAATCTCGTTTCCCGCTCCATTTTATACGTAGTAGTAGTGTTTCAGTGGCACCCCATTTTTTGCATCCCTTTTAGTGCTGCGGCTAGGTGGCAGAGTGGTCATGTAGCGGACTGCAAATCCGCGTACGTCGGTTCGATTCCGGCCCTAGCCTCCATCGCTTAGTCAGCAATGTACTTCCTTGGTTATCAGCCTGCTTTTTTCATGATCGATGGGTTATGCGCGTTCGTCAGGTGCTGTTGTATGCGTGATGGTTGCGGAAAGAATCTGGTGGGTCGCAAGAACCGGCCCACCGTGCGGGTGGGCCGGGTTATACCTGGCTGGTAACTCTACAGACGTCGCTTAGGCGGCGGCCATCAAGTCAGCGTAACGGTTGAGATGGTATTCGGTGGTGCCGAATAAAGAGCAGAACATGGTCAGGCGGCGGAAGTAGTGGCCAATGTCCAATTCTTCCGTCATGCCGATACCGCCATGCATTTGCACGGCTTGTTGAGCCACCAGGCGAGCCTTCTCACCGACAAATTGCTTGGCGGCTGAAACGGCCATTTTACGCTCAACTGGATTTGTATCGGACACCTTCAAGCTGGCCATCAGCACCATGGACCGGCAGGCTTCTACGGCGGTAAACATATCCACGGCACGGTGTTGCAGCGCCTGGAAAGAGCCGATAGGTACGTCGAATTGCTTGCGAGTTTTCAGATACTCAACGGTCTTGCGCATGGCCGAATGCATCGACCCGAGCGCGTCGGCGCAAGCCGCTACTGTGGCATGGTCGATGGCGTTATCCAATAAGGCAAAACCTTTGCCTTCCTGGCCGATTAACGCATCAGCAGTCAGTTTGACGCCGCTGAACTTGATGTTGGCAGCGTTGCCGCCTTCCATGGTGCGGAAGCCCTGAATGCTGACACCGGCGGCTTTGCTATCCACCAGGAACAAAGAGATTCCCTGTTCGTCGAGACGGTTACCGCTGGTGCGTGTGGAGACAATCAGCTTGTCCGCTAAGGCCGCACCGAGCACAACGGCTTTTTCACCATTCAATACATAACCACCGCCGGATTTTTCGGCGCGAGTCTGTACGTCAACGGGGTTGCTGCGGCTTTCACGTTCCGTATAGGCAACGGCCAGCAACAGTTTGCCCTCAATCAATGCGGGTAGCAGGGCATCCTTCTGCGCTTGACTGCCGCCCATGTTGATGAGGCCACCGGCAAGTACGACGCTGCTAAGGTAGGGTTCTACCACCATGCCGGTACCGAAAGCTTCCATCACCTGGGCGATATCAAGTATGCCGCCGCCCAGGCCGCCCTGGTCTTCAGCAAAAGGAATGCCCAGCCAGCCCATTTCAGCGAATTGCTGCCAGTGGCTGCGGCTGAAGCCGTGTTCCGTATCCAGAACTTTTTTACGGGCGTCAAAGCTGTAGTCATTGCGGATGAATTTATCAACCGCGTTGCGAATCATTTTTTGTTCGTCAGAAAGATTAAAATTCATGGTGCGTATCCTTACTTGAAGTTAAGGCCAAGAACCATCTTGGCGATCACGTTCTTTTGCACCTCATCGCTACCGCCATAAATTGTGGCAGCACGAGTGAAGGCATAGCGCATAGTGGTGGCGGCAAATTCCTCGGGTCCGACGGAATCAGCTTTCCAAGGCCAGGCATATTGGCCGGCCAGTTCTACGCCCAGCTCGGAGAGTTTTTGCTGAACGGCGGTGCCATCCAGTTTGAGTAATGAAGACTCTGGGCCAGGCGCTTTGCCGGCGGCAGTGGCCGCCAAGGTGCGCAGATTGGTGTATTCCAGCGCCAGCAGGTCGATTTCGGCCTTGGCCAGCTTGGTGCGTAGGCTGGCATCAGCCATCAGCGGTTGGCCGTTGGCACTGTTCTCATGCGCCATGCGCTTGAGGTTAGCCATGTGCACTTTGCTGTCCGCAACGCCAGCGATGGTGGTGCGCTCATGGGTCAGCAGGTATTTGGCGACCGTCCAGCCTTGGCCTTCAGGGCCGACCAGGTTCTTTTTGGGAACGCGAACGTCGGTGAAGAAGGTCTGGTTTAGATGATGCTCGCCGTCGATGGAGATGATGGGGCGAACTTCCAGACCGGGAGTGTCCATATCGATCAGCAAGAAGGAAATGCCTTCTTGTTTCTTGCCGGCAGAGCTGGTGCGAACCAAGCAGAAGATACGATTGGCCCAGTGGCCATAGGTGGTCCAGATTTTAGAGCCGTTGACGACGTAGTGATCGCCATCGGAAACCGCCGTAGTTTTTAAGCTGGCTAAATCTGAGCCGGCGCCGGGTTCGGAATAACCCTGACACCACCAGTCTTCACAATTGCGAATTCGGGGCAGGTAGAAATCTTTTTGCTCCTGGGTGCCGTAGTGCATCAATACGGGGCCTAACATGATGATACCCATGGACAAGCCGATGGGCGCATTAGCGCGAGCGCGTTCCATGTCGAAAATGTAGCGCTGGGTAGGAGTCCAATCCGGTCCACCGTATTCTTTGGGCCAGCCGGTGACCAGCCAGCCTTTCTCGTTGAGCATGCGCTGCCAGCGAATCATGTCATCCTTGCCGAGCATCTGGCCGATTTCAGTTTTGTGCTTTAGGTCGGCGGGCAGGTTCTTGGTGAACCAGGCGCGGACCTCTTGTTGAAACGCTTTTTCTTCGGCGCTGAATTCAATGTTCATAGCCACTCCTTGCATGTGTAGATAAATCAGTCCATCGAGTGGGGCAAAGAATAGCAGTTTACTGGTCGACAGGTAAGCTATCTCTTAGGAATTCTAAGCGGATTTCTTGGCGCAAATAGGGCAATCAGGATCACGTTTTAGCTTCAGAGTTCGCCATTCGGCACGTAGTGCGTCGAATAATAATAGCCTGCCATGCAGTGATTCACCGATTCCCAGGAGTACTTTCACGGCCTCTAACGCCTGCATACTGCCGATAACACCCACCACGGGCGGCAGTACGCCGTTGGCATCGCAGGTTTCGGCTTGATCCGAGCCATCCCGATACAGGCAGCGATAACAGGGGCTATCGGGCAGGTCTAAGCGAAAGACACTGATTTGGCCTTCCATACGCACGGCGGCGCCACTTATCAATGGCTTTCGAGCAGTGACGCAGGCGGCGTTAACGGCAAAGCGGGTGGCAAAATTATCGCAACTGTCGACCACCAGGTCGACTTGCTGCACGGCGGCCAAAAGAGCTGCACCTTCCAGTCGTTTAGGTAGAGTGTGCAGAATGATTTCTGGATTGAGTCGATGCAGCGTATCGCGGGCCGATTCCACTTTGGCGCGGCCAATGTCGGGCGTGCCGTGTAACAGCTGGCGATGCAAGTTGGAGAGCTCGACGACATCGCCATCGGCAAGGGTAAGTTCACCGATGCCCAAGGCGGCCAAATACATGGCGGCAGGTGCGCCGAGACCGCCGGCGCCGATGATCAGCACTCGAGAGGCCTGCAGCTTTTGTTGCCCGGCAAGGCCGATCTGCGGCAGCCGAAGCTGGCGGCTGTAGCGAATCAGCTGATTGGTACTAAGGGGGGTGCTCATCTCAGGCTTCTCTTATCACTGGTTCGGGCGGCGCTGGCCCAGAGTAACTCGTGGGTGACCGGCCAGGTCCGTCAGCGTGGCAATCGCTTGATAGCCGGCTAATTGCAATAATTCCTGGCTGGCGGCGCCTTGATTATAACCGTGCTCCATCAATAACCATCCTCCAGGTGTCAGGCAGTCATGTGCCGTGGCTGCCAGCATTTTTAGATTAGCTAAGCCGGCGCTGTCGGCAATCAAGGCGGTGCTGGGCTCGTAGCGCAGCGCCGGCAGATGAGGGTCGCCTGCAGCGATATACGGCGGGTTGGCGACGATCAAATCGAAGCTTGCTGATGCCAGTGGCCGACACCAGCTGCCTTGCATGAACGACACGTTTGATAAGTTCAGGCGGCGGGCGTTGCGCCGGGCCACGCTTAGAGCGCCGGCATGAAGGTCGGTGGCGAAAACGTGCCACAGGAGTCTTTCCGAGGCCAGGGCCAGAGCGATGGCCCCGCTACCTGTGCCCAGATCGACGACGTGGCGAGGCGCACTATCCGCCAACTTGAGGGCCGTTTCTACCAATAATTCAGTTTCTGGCCGGGGGATGAGGGTGTCGGGGCTGACTTCCAGCTCTAAGGTCCAAAAACCCGCCCGGCCGGTGAGGTAGGCCACCGGCTCGCCAATTCGACGGCGCTCTACCAAGTCCAGAAAACGCTGGCCAATCTCCGAGGCAACGATGGCTTCCGGAAAAGCCCATAAACGGCCGCGTGGCCAAGCCAGCGCATGAGTCAGCAAGAGTTCGGCCTCGCGACGCGGGTCGTCAGTGTTGGCCACCAGCTGAGTTTCGGCCTGGGCCAGCAGGGCGGCTACGGACTTACCGGCTAAGTTGGGCAAGGAGATCGGCCTCATGCGCCTCTTGCAAAGCGCCCAGCAGTGGCGACAGGTTGCCGCCGATGATGTCTTCCAGTTGGTACAGGGTCACATTGATGCGGTGATCCGTGATGCGCCCCTGCGGAAAGTTGTAGGTGCGGATGCGTTCCGAGCGATCACCGCTGCCGACCAGGCTGCGCCGTAGATCGCTGCGCTCTTGATTCTGCTTGCTTTGCTTCTCGTCAAAAATTCGCGCTTTAAGCAGCGACATCGCCCGGGCACGGTTTTTGTGTTGCGAACGCTCGTCCTGGCATTCCACCACAATGCCTGTCGGCAGATGGGTAAGCCGCACTGCCGAATCGGTCTTGTTGACGTGTTGACCGCCCGCGCCGGAAGCGCGGTAAGTGTCGACGCGTAAATCGCTGGGATTGATTTCTACCGCTTCGATTTCTTCTGCCTCGGGCAATATCGCCACCGTGCAGGCAGAGGTGTGAATCCGGCCCTGAGATTCGGTGGCGGGTACGCGCTGAACTCGGTGAGCGCCCGATTCAAATTTCAGCCGGGAATACACGCCCTGGCCACTGATTTGGGCGATGATTTCTTTGTAGCCACCGTGTTCTCCCGCATTGCTGCTAAGCACTTCCACCTGCCAGCCCTGGGTTTCTGCGTAGCGGTGGTACATGCGGAACAGGTCGCCGGCAAAAATCGCTGCCTCATCGCCACCGGTACCGGCGCGTACTTCCAGGAAAACGTTGGCTTCGTCGTTGGGGTCGGCGGGGAGTAACAATTTTTGTAGCCGCTGCTCAATCTCGGCCAGTGCTTCTTCACTGCCAGCCAGTTCTTCTTGGGCCAGGGCGCGCAACGCCGGGTCTGGATCGTTGCGCATCACCAGCGCCTCATCAATTTGCTGCTTAAATTGCTGGTGTTCGCGAAAATTGAGCACCAGGTCATCCAGCCGGGCATATTCTTTGGAAAGATTGCGAAACCGGTTCTGGTCGCTCAATACCTCCTGCGTTGCCAGCAGAGCGCCTACTTCCTCGTGGCGTTCGAGTAGGCGTTCGATTTGTGCTTGAATGATAGGGTTCAACTTAAATTATTCCTTGGTGTCACTTAGGAGGAATAGCTCAATCGCCGCCTCCAATAAAGCGTGCTCTCCGTGCCGTCCTGCTTGGCGTAGCCGTGCGCTTGGCACGTGCAGCAAGTGGTTAGTTAGGGTGTGCGCTAAGTAGTCTAACACTTGATTGGGGTTCTCTCCGTTGGCAAGGCGTTGAGTGGCCCGCATCAGCGCCTCTCGTTTGATTCGTTCGCCTTTGCTTCGCAGCTGCTGCACCAAAACCATGGCGTCACGAGCGCGCAGCCAGCCGGCGAAGTTATCCACCTCATCCTCGATAATTAATTCGGCCATTCGGGCGGCTTCCATGCGACCCCCCATATTATTATCGATGATGGCTTTCAGGTCGTCGACGCTATAAAGATAGACGTCATCCAAATCGGCTACTTTAGCGTCGATATCCCGCGGTACGGCCAGGTCAACAATAAACACGGGGCGATGTTTGCGTCGCTTGATGGCCGCGCACATCATGTCATAGGTGACGAGCACCGCATTGCTGGCGGTGGAAGAAATGATGATATCGGCTTCGCTTAGATGGAGGCCAAGGTCGTGCAATCCTATCCCATAGCCTTGAAATTGGCTGGCCAACTGCTGGGCTCGGCCGGGGCTGCGGTTAGCGATAATCATTCGGCCCAAGCCCTGGGTGCGCAAATGGCGAGCCACCAGCTCGATGGTTTCGCCGGCACCGATCAGCATGGCCGTGTGTTCGGGGAAGTCAGCAAAAATTCGTTTGGCCAAATCGACAGCGATAGAGGCGATAGACACCGGATTAGTCCCAATATCGGTCTCTGTGCGCACGCGTTTTGCTGTGGCAAAATTGTGCTGAAAGAGCCGTGACAGTAATTTGCCGGTGGCGCCTTGCCGTTGGGCGGTTTCGTAAGCTTGTTTGATCTGCCCAAGTATCTGTGGCTCGCCGATCACCATGGAGTCCAGTCCTGCCGAAACCCTTAACAAATGGCGTATGGCGGCAGTCTCCTCATAGGTATAGAGGTATTCTTCCAAGTCCGCTGGCTTCATGCCATGATACTGGGCAAGCCAGTCGATCAGTGGCTGGACGGATTCGGCGATGCAGTAAAGCTCGGTTCGATTGCAAGTGGATACAACAACCGCTTCTTCAACGCCCGGAATGGTCCTGAGCTGGCTTAAGGCCTCCGGTATTTGCTCAGAAGAAAAGGCAAGCTTCTCCCTGATCTCGATAGAGGCTGTTGTATGATTGAGTCCGGTACTAAAAATCGGCATGGCTGCCAAAGTTATGCTAATGCTTGGATGGGCGAGCCAGTAGGCGTAGGTTGCCTATCCAGTCAGGGTGGCTCACAGGGACGGTAGGCGCGGCCATTTTCCTTCAACGTCCATATGATTACAAGATTTTAACGCCGGGGCTGGGTGATTCACCCGGATCTGGGTAACAGGCAGCGATCCACCTGGGTCATAAAGATTATAATTTCATGCGCATAAATCATTTCCTATCGACATCCCGTCTATTGCCGGGTAGCTTTTCTTCTCGCGCTTTCGCGGTATTGGCGTTTAGCGTGCTGGCGGGGTGTGCGCAACTTAGCCCTGACGTAAGCAAAGTCGCTACGCCCTCGGTTGCTGTGGGCAACGAGACCGATCCACTGTACTGGGTGATGGTCGCCGAAGTTGCCGCTGACAGACAGGATCAGCCCGCTGCCGTCGAGGCCTATACAAAGGCCGCCGGCCTTTCTGACGATCCAGCGGTAGCGGAGCGAGCTACCGAGTTGGCACTGCTCTCGGGGGATCTCGAAAGCGCTCTGAGTACCGCCCGACGCTGGGTCAGTCTTGATCCATCAAGTGTGGGCGGGTTGCGATCCTTGACGCTGCTTTATCTGCACGCCGGCAAAATCGACGAAGCCAAGCAGGCGCTGACCCGTTTGATCGATTCCTCGCCGGGCAAGCCGCAAGAGGGGTGGATGCTGTTACAGCAGACATTGAGCGCCGAAATGGTCACTCGTGCGGGTGCTTTGAACATGTTGCGGGAGATGCGCGATCAATACAGTAATCTCGCTGCGGCCCAGTATGTCTATGCTGGCTTTGCGCTGGCGGTGGGGTCACTTGAAGAATCGCTGATTGCCGTCAATCAGGCCGAGCGTTTGGCGCCGAACTGGACTCAGGTGAAAGCGCTCAAGGTCAGGGTGCTGCAGGCGCAGGGAAAGAAACCCGAAGCCATGCAGGCAATACTCGCGGCCTTGAAATCGTATCCCAATGACCCCGCATTGCGGCTGACCTACGCGAAGATCCTCATCGAAACCCAAGATTTCAAACGGGCAGGACGTGAATTTCAAAAAGTGCTGGATCTTGATCAAGACAATCCCGAAGCGCTCTATGCGTTAGGTTTGCTGGCGATGGATGAAGAACGATACAGCGAAGCCCGGCGGAATTTCTTACAGCTGCTAAAGACGGGGCAGCGCCGCTTTGATGCCTGCTATCATCTCGGCGTACTTGATACTGAAAGCGGCAATAATGAATCTGCTCTGGAGTGGTTGGGGCAGGTTCAGGGCGGGCAGTTTCTGTTTCCTGCACAAATTCAAATCGCCGATGTTTTGGCCAGATTAGGCCGAATGGAGACTTCTCGCCTGCATCTGAAACAGTTGCGTGAGCGCAATCCCCAGCTGGCTTTGCCGCTCTACCTGGCGGAGGGTGAATTGTTGCTGACGCATGGGCAGGCGGAGGATTCCGTGGCCATCTATAACGAAGCCGCCCAGACGTATCCCGATGATCGACGTCTTCGCTACGGCCGCGCGCTGGCGGCTGATCGAGTCGGCGACGTGGTGCTGGCCGAAGAAGATTTGCGATTTATCATCGATCAGTTTCCAGAGGACGCTGAAGCCTTGAATGCCTTCGGTTATATGCTAATTGAGCGCACGGATCGCCTCGGCGAGGCAAAAAACCTGATCGAACGTGCGCTGACATTACGTCCCGATAATGCCGCCATTATGGACAGCATGGGTTGGGTGTATTTCAAACTGGGCAAATATAAACAGGCCAAGCAATACCTGCAGCAGGCTTACCAATTAGATAAAGACCCAGAAATCGCCGCTCACTGGGGTGAGTTGTTATGGACGCTGGGGCGACGTGACGAAGCCAGGCGAATCATAGAACAGGCTCGTCAGCGGGCACCCGACAACGAATCCTTAAATGAAGTTATCGAGCGGCTTAAGGGGCTATGAGAAAAACCAGTTTTGTTGGAAGTTTGCTGTGGGCTTTTTTGATATTGAATGGATGCGCTGTTATCTCTCCTCCTCCAACGATCATGCCCCCACCTCCGGCGGCGGTGGTGCAGCAGATGTGGCAGAGCCGCCAGGCCGCCTTATCCTGTGCCGATACATTCACGGTTATTGGTCGCCTGGCCGTGGCCTTTCGTGAAGACGGTAGCACGGCACGGGTAAGCTGGCAGCAGCAAGCCGCTGATTTTAATATTCGTTTGTCTGGTCCGATCGGGATCGGTGGAGTCGAGCTGCAAGGCCAGTCTGATTCGCTGCGTATTACCCGTGGCCGAGAAACCAAAGTTTATCTCGAACCCCCCGAAACGGCAGTGGCCAGAGAGTTGGGTTATCCGCTGCCTATAGCCGGCTTGCGCTATTGGGTGCTGGGGTTACCCAGGTCGGCGCAGGATTATCAGTCGCTGGATCTGGATGCCTGGGGCCGGCCGTTGAGACTGGAGCAAGATGGCTGGCGCATCGAATATCAGGAATACGCAAGCGCCGATGCGCTGGCCTTGCCGCGCCGTATAGCTCTGTCGCGGCCTGATCTGCAAATCAAATGGCTGGCTGAGGATTGGCGGCTGCTTCATACAAATCAATGTCCGCACACCCCACCGCAGGTCAGCCATGATCCCTGATGGGTGGTTGGCGCCGGCTAAGCTTAATCTTTGTCTGCGCATCGTGGGCCGGCGGGCGGATGGCTATCATGAATTGCAAACGGCATTTCAATTTCTCGATGTCGCTGATCGTTTGTATTTCAATATCCGTCAAGACGGCTTGATCACCCGCACCATTGAACTGCCCGGTGTCGCCCTGGAAGAGGATTTGTGTATTCGCGCCGCAAAGGCGTTGCAGCACGAAGCCGGCATTCCATCAGGCGTTGACATCACATTGGAAAAACATTTGCCCATGGGAGGTGGGTTGGGCGGCGGAAGCTCGGATGCCGCAACTGTTCTGGTCGCGTTGAATCAACTGTGGCACTGTGGCTTCGATACCCAGCGTCTGGCCGCTATAGGCTTGACGCTGGGTGCAGATGTGCCGGTATTTGTGCATGGTCACGCGGCGTGGGGCGAGGGCATCGGCGAACAACTGACCCCTTTGAACTTGCCGGAATCCTGGTACGTTGTACTCGTTCCACCCTGTCACGTATCCACCGCAGCAATATTTGCTGCCCCGGAATTGACACGCAACTCATTGCGCATCAAAATTGGCGACTTCCTGGCGGGAGAGTCGACAAATGATTGCCTGCCGTTGGTCTGCGCCAAGTACCCGGAAGTGGCTCAAGCCATTGATTGGCTTTCAGGTTATGGTCTGGCGCGATTGACGGGTACGGGCGCATGTGTCTTCGCTGCTTTTTCCAGCCCAGCCGAGGCAGCGGCGGTTTGTTTAAAAGCGCCAGCGCGGATGAGTCCTTTTGTGGCCAAAGGGAAAAATCAATCGCCATTGCTTGCGCAGTTGTTGCGATGAGCAAACGCGAGGCTGATTTCGGTGATTGAAGGTGGCCATGGGTTTGCTGGCCAGTCTCAAAAAGTTTTCTGCAATTGGGGTGTCGCCAAGCGGTAAGGCACGGGATTTTGATTCCCGCACTCGTAGGTTCGAGTCCTACCACCCCAGCCAATTATGTTGGCGCATTAGGCAAGGTGTCTATTGCGCCTTACATCCAAATAACACAGGGTGCCCAATGTTTACCCGACAGATGTCTTTGGTCGATAGCAATACCCTGTTGTTTGCGGGCAACTCCAATCCCCGGCTGGCTCAGGCCGTGGCAAGTTATTTGGGAACTCCGTTGGGGCGCTGTTCCATTAGTCGCTTTAGCGACGGCGAGATTCTGGCCGATATCGAAGAAAACGTTCGTGGCCGCGATATTTTTCTGATTCAATCCACTTGCGCACCGACCAATGACAACTTGATGGAATTGCTGGTGATGACCGATGCTTTGAAGCGTGCTTCGGCGGGTCATGTCACGGCAGTTATTCCTTATTTTGGCTATGCGCGGCAGGACCGCCGAGTGCGTTCTGCCCGCGTGCCGATCACTGCCAAAGTTGTGGCGAATCTGCTCATGGCGGTGGGTATTGACCATGTATTAACGGTCGATTTACACGCCGACCAGATTCAAGGGTTTTTTGATATCCCCGTCGATAACGTCTATGCCGCGCCCATATTGCTGGGTGATATCTGGCTGCGCAAGCGTGATGATTTGATCGTCGTTTCTCCAGACGTCGGTGGCGTAGTGCGTGCTCGAGCCCTGGCAAAACGCTTGGATGACGTCGATCTGGCGATCATCGACAAGCGCCGACCCAAGGCCAATGAGGCGCAGGTAATGCATATCATTGGTAGTGTCGAGGGCAAATTTTGCGTTCTCCTGGACGACATGGTGGATACAGCGGGCACGTTGTGTCTGGCGGCGCAGGCTCTAAAAGAGCGCGGAGCCAGTCAGGTCGTTGCCTATGCAACCCACCCCGTGCTGTCTGGTCCGGCGGTCGAGCGAATAACCGGCTCGGTTTTGGATGAGCTGGTTATCACTGACACCATTCCTCTAAACGATCAAGCAAGTGCTTGCCCCAAGATTCGTCAGCTAAGTGTCGCCCACCTGTTGGGTGAGACCATTCGTCGTATGGCGGCAGACGAATCTGTCAGCTCAATTTACGTGGATTAATGCAAGTTTACCCAGCCGGGTTTTTTTGATACGGGTATAGCAAAAATTTTTGAGTAGTAGGCAAAACAAAACCAGGTGAGATACACTGCCGGGTTAATCGCGCTGTGGTTGTGAGGAAGTGGTCTTCACAAAGCAGCGTTATTTCTCGCCCAGGTCGCGGGGCGAATTTATCGTGGAGTAAGTTGTAATGAGTACCGAAAATTTTACCGTCAATGCACAAAGCCGTGCCGACCGGGGGAAGGGTGCGAGCCGCCGCCTACGTCGGACGGGATTAATCCCCGGAATTATTTATGGTGGGGACAAGGAGCCCGCATCGATTGCATTGAACAATATTGAGTTCTGCATGCGTCTGGATCACGAGTCATTTTATTCGCACATCCTGACGCTGAATCTCGATGGCAAGCCCGAAATGGTTATTCTCAAGGCATTGCAGCGCCATCCTTACAAGAATCGTCAGATGGTGCACGCAGATTTTCTGCGAGTCGTCGAAGGTCAAGAGATTCATCTCAAAGTCCCCTTCCACTTTATTGGCGAAGACGATGCGCCCGGCGTCAGTGAGGGCGGTATATTCTCTCACCAGATGTCAGAAGTCGAAATTCGTTGCTTACCCAAAGATTTGCCGGAATTCATTGCGGTTGATGTCAGCAACTTTAACATCGGCGACAACATCCATCTGTCAGGGGTCATTGTTCCTAATGGTGTAACCATTGTGGCGCTGACACATGGCGAAGAAAGTGACTTTGCTGTTGTCAGCATGGTGCCACCACGCGTCATTGAAGTTGAAGAAGTCATCGTCGATGAGGCCGAGGAATCCGAAGAGGATTCCGGCGAAGAAGCCAAATCTGAGGGTGAAGGTGCGGATGAAGCAGCCAGTGATGGCGACAGCGCCGAAGACGAAGACAAGTAATTGTAGTCGGCCGAGTTTCCGCCAATGGCGACTGCTGTAAGTGCTGTGGTGGGTTTGGGCAACCCGGGCTCCGAGTATGCTCAGACTCGCCACAACGTTGGATTTTGGTTTATAGATTTGCTTAGCCGACAGCAAGGAGCCGCCCTGCGCGCTGATCGCAAGCTGCACGGCGAGGCAGGTAGCATTCGCTTGGAGGCTCAGGAACTGCGTCTACTCAAGCCAGCTACCTTTGTTAATCGCAGTGGTCAAGCGGTTGCAGCGCTGGCCAGCTACTACAAGCTAAGCCCCGCCGAGATTCTGGTGATCCATGACGATCTGGATCTCGAACCGGGGGTGATTCGCCTTAAAGCCAACGGTGGTCACGGCGGTCATAATGGATTGAAGGACATCATCGCCCACCTCGGCGGTGATTTTCCGCGTTTACGGATCGGTATTGGTCATCCCGGCCATCGTGATCGCGTGGTGGATTTTGTCCTCGGCCGACCTTCCGCCGACGAGGAAGGGTTGATCCTGCAGGCCATCAACCAAGGACTCGACACCTTGCCGATGATTTTGACTCAAGGGTTGGCTAAGGCCACTCAACACCTGCACACGGATAAACCGGGCCCATGAGCCTGACTTTATCAACGGAGTGAGATTCTAATGGGTATCAAATGTGGTATCGTTGGTTTGCCCAATGTGGGCAAGTCCACACTGTTTAACGCCCTTACTCAAGCGGGTATTGCGGCAGAGAATTATCCTTTTTGTACTATCGACCCTAACGTCGGTATTGTCTCAGTTCCTGATCCGCGCATGGCGGCCTTGGCGCACATTGCCAAGCCAGCCAAAATCATCCCCACCGCCGTGGAGTTTGTGGATATTGCTGGACTGGTGGCGGGCGCCTCTAAGGGCGAAGGCCTGGGCAACCAATTCCTGGCGCATATCCGGGAGACCGATGCGATTGCGCATGTGGTGCGTTGTTTCGACGATGGCGACATCGTCCATGTGGCTGGACGGATTGATCCACTGGATGACATCGAGGTTATCCACACCGAGCTGTCGCTCGCCGATCTTTCCACCGTAGAAAAAGCCATTACCCGCGTCGAGCGTAAAGCCCGGGTCGGCGAAAAAGAAGCTAAGCTGCAACTGGAGGTTTTCGAGCGAGTGCGCCAGGGCCTGGATGCCGGCAAGCCAGCGCGGTCTTTGGGGCTGGATGCCGAGTCTTTTCGCTTGCTTCAAGAGCTGCATCTGCTGACGGCCAAGCCGACGATGTATGTCGCTAACGTTGATGAGGGCGGTGGTGGTAAGCATTTAGAGCGAGTCCGTGCTCATGCGCAAGCCGAAGGCGCTGTTGTTGTTCCCATTTGTGCCGCGCTGGAGTCGGAGATCGCTCAATTGGATGAAGCTGACAAGGCGGCTTTTCTGGCGGATCTGGGGCAAAGTGAGCCTGGACTTAACCGATTGGCGCGGTCCGCTTACGAGTTATTAGGGCTGTGGACTTATTTTACCGTCGGGCCCAAAGAACTCCGCGCCTGGACAATCCACCAAGGCAGCTCTGCGCCCCAGGCGGCGGGCGTCATTCATACCGACTTTGAGCGTGGATTCATCCGTGCCGAGGTGATTTCCTACGCCGATTTTATCACCTACAAAGGTGAGCAAGGCGCCAAAGAAGCCGGTAAGTGGCGCCTGGAAGGCAAGGAATATCTGGTTCGTGACGGTGACGTTATCCATTTCCGCTTTAACGTTTGACAGCTCAAACAGACCGGTCGGCAGTAGCTAGCGGCAAGGGCGCTGAGTGGCGGTGCTGGCCGGATGAAACGCCGCATGTGGCGCGTGATTCCTATGCATAATTAGCGAAACACCTCGTCGAAGATCACGCCATAACAAGATGTTTGCCGACCCAACGGATATCCAATTCCCCATTACCAGCAGCGACAGGTTAGTCACTACCCTGTTATTTGCTGGATTGCTGCACGGTATCTTTATACTTGGGATTGGTTTTGTCGAAAACAAAACTCCCGATTATTCGCTGAAGTCCAAGCTTGAGGTCACCATGATCACGGGGCAGGAGACGGCGGCTCCTAAAAAAGCGCAGTATCTGGCCCAGATCAATCAGCAAGGCGAGGGTAATTCGGCAGAATTTACCCGCCTGCGCCAGGCCGGCAACACGGCAGCAAGCATCGAAAATGTCGGCTTGGATATCGGTCGGGATGCCGTAGACCAAATGCCCTCCACCCAAAAAGCCCTTGCGCCCGATGCCTTGGAGGCTTCCGTGCAACACGCACAGGCTGAGGTGATAAAGCAGTCGCTTAATGTCACCTATCGTTATGCAAGCGCACCGCAGGTCGCTGTTGTCAGCGAGCCGAACCCGCTAAAAATCGCCAAAAAACTGGATCCGCAGCAAAACACAGATAACATAGGCTCGGATAAAGTTCGGCAGGCGCAAACTCAGACCACACCCCAGCCGGAACCGGAAAAGCGCATCTCTGTAAATACGCGTTCTGCGGTTTACGCGCCGTATCTTTATCAATGGCGACTAAGAGTAGAAGAGGTGGGTAATCAGAATTTTCCGCCGGAGATTCTTCGCCGCCAAATTTACGGGGATGTCACTATTGAGGTAGCCATTAACAGCGATGGCACACTTTTGGAAGCCAAGGTGATCAAGCCAGCCAAGCAGAGCTTGTTAAATGCGACGGCCGTCAGAGTATTGAAACTTTCCGCGCCTTTCCCTGCCTTTAGTGACGAAATGAAGCGTCAATCAAGCACCATACGGTTTGCCTGGAAGTGGCGATTCTTGCCTGGGGATGACGGCGTACCTGTCCAATCGGGCAAGGTGTACGCCGATGGCTAAGACTTAACCCCCCCCGGACCATCATCGTAGAGACGATCCGAGGGTGTCCTGTCTGGTTCGGAATTAAGCCTGATTGCGCGAGCTAATCCAGCGCCTGCGAACTGCTGACTGCCTGGGGTTCGGCAGTGGGCTGTCTGTCCCGGGGGTTATCCGCTTCGGAGTGACGTTCGTAGTTGCCAATGTTGTCATTGTCGATGATGCCTTCTGGCACCAATTTGTTACCGTCGCCTTCACTTTCCGTGTTTGTGCCGGCGGTAACACCCTCCGGACGCCGCCGACGTCGACCACCACGACGACCACGGCGGGCACGTTTTTGTTTGGTTTCTCCGGGTTCACTGATCTCAGCGCTACCGGCCGCCGAGTCAAATTCGTTGCTGGTATCCTCTGCGGCAGGCGCGCTTACGCGTTCCTCTGCTCGTTCCCGTCTTGCGGGAGCGGCGGCCGGTGCGGCATCGACGAGTCTTTCCCGTGTCGTGACCGGTTCGTCTGCGGGAGCGGCCGCCCTTGATTCTTTAGTGGAGGATGCCCCGGCCGGACGTTCGTTGCGAGGCCGACGACGTTGATGGTCACGCCGTGGGTGCTGGTGACGAGAACCCTCCTCGGCAGGCCGAGGTTCTGCTCGGGGCGTTGTCTCGGTAACGGGCTCTGGCGCGGCGGGTTGTGCTGTTGGCGCCTCGCTAAATAACCGTTGCCACAAGCGCTTGAGCAATCCTCCATTTTGATTAGTCGCCGCCGTTTTAGCGGGCGCCGAGCGTTGTTTGGCCGATGGTTGTGGTGCCGGCGTCGGTGGAGCAAGCATGCCCACGGCAGGCTGCTCGCGGCGCGGCAGTTTGGTCGGCTGACTTTGCGTAGGCGTACTGACTGCCTGGCTATCACTGACCATGCGGTAGCTCAGTTCTGGATCACCATCGCGAATTATTTCGTCGTCGCGCAGGCGTTGCAGGTTGTAACGCGGCGTTTCCATATGGGGATTGGGGACGATAATCACGTGCACGCCTAAGCGTTTCTCGATACCCGTAATCGCCTGGCGTTTTTCATTCAGCAAGTAACTGGCGACTGAGACGGGGACTTGTGCCGAAACTCGGGCGGTACGGTCCTTAATGGCTTCTTCTTCGATAAGGCGAAGCACCGACAGCGCCACCGATTCGACACCACGAATAGTGCCCTGCCCCTCGCAACGCGGACAATGAGTCTGACTGTATTCGCGCAGTGATGGGCGCAGCCGTTGCCGCGACATTTCCAGCAACCCAAAGCGCGAAATCCGACCCACCTGTACTCTGGCGCGGTCTAGCTTCAGCGCTTCCTTCAGCCGGGTCTCTACTTCGCGTTGATTGCGAATGGGAGTCATGTCGATAAAATCGATCACCAGCAAGCCACCGAGGTCGCGCAATCTCATCTGGCGAGCGATTTCGTCGGCGGCTTCCAGGTTGGTAACCAGGGCGGTTTCTTCGATATCAGCGCCTTTGGTGGCGCGCGAAGAGTTGATATCGACAGAGGTGAGCGCTTCGGTATGGTCGATAACGATTGACCCGCCGGAAGGTAACCGAACTTCCCGCGAAAAAGCCGTCTCGATTTGGCTTTCTATCTGGTAGCGAGTAAATAACGGGGTGTCGTCCTCGTACAGTTTCAGCTTGTTGAGGTTGTGCGGCATGACCTGACTCAGAAAATCGGTGGCCTGCGCAAATACCGCCGGGCTATCGAGCAGGATTTCGCTGATATCTGCACGCAGGTAATCACGCAAGGCCCGGATGATGACATTGCTTTCCTGGTAGATAAGAAATGGCGATGAGCGCTCGTCGGCGGCTTTCTGAATGGCGCTCCAGAGGTGGAGGAGATAATCCAGATCCCACTGGAGTTCTTCGGGGCTGCGACCCAGTCCGGCGGTGCGGACAATCAGACCCATATCCTCTGGGATAGTTAGATTGCGAATCAGTTCTTTGAGCTCGTCGCGATCCTCGCCTTCGATACGGCGCGATACGCCACCCGCTCTCGGGTTATTGGGCATCAGCACCAGGTAACGACCGGCCAGGCTGATATAAGTCGTTAGTGCAGCGCCTTTGTTGCCGCGCTCTTCTTTCTCAACCTGAACGACGATTTCCATGCCTTCTCTGATGCCTTCGTAGGCACCGGAGCGACCCGGTTTGTCAGCGTCTGTTTGATAGTAGTTAGGCGTGATTTCTTTGAGCGGCAAGAAACCATGTCGATCCGCGCCGTAGTCAATAAAGGCGGCATCAAGGCTGGGTTCGACACGAGTGATCTTACCTTTATAAATGTTTGATTTCTTTTGTTCTTTTGAAGAAATCTCGATGTCTAAGTCATAGAGTTTCTGACCATCGACGAGGGCAACGCGCAACTCTTCTGGCTGAGTTGCGTTAATCAGCATTCTTTTCATTTGTTTATTCTCTGGGCCACGCTCAAACCATGGGTACGGGTTCTGTCTCTTCGTCGGCTAAAAGCTGCCGCGATTTACCCACCCCGGCTCAACAAGCCTGACGTGGTGGATGTGAGATAACCCAAGTACGCGTGGGAGCGTGGATTTCTGTTAATATCTTGCCGCTCGTAGCCTCAAGAGCTTGTTAGCGGCGACTTTGCTTGTGCCAAACACTCTGACATCTGGCGAGTATCGGTTGGGTGATTGCTTACCGCCCATTGAGCGCCGCGCAACGCGCGGCTGAGGTGGCGGTTCACCTTACTATCCGTACTCGCCAAGGCATGGTTTGAGTATTCATGGCGGGCGACTTCGTATATCTACCCGGCCCGTCCCGATGGATGAGATGTTTCCGGGTTCCCTTTTGCCGGCGCCACTCAGCCACTGTCACTGGCTAGCTCGCCGACTGATTGCCTGGCGTGGCAGAAGGCATGGAAATAAACTTCCGCACACGAAAAAACCTAAACTGGTTGCCATAACGGGCAATACTTAAAATTAATATCCACGTTCAATATAGCAATGCAAGTGTCTCCATATCAATCGGAATTTTTTAATTCGCACATAAGGAGTTGATGGCGGTGAGCGAATACAGCAAGGTCCGACTACTACTGATCGATGTTGAAAGAGTCGGACAGAGGATAGATAACTATTTGTTATCTCTATTTAAAGGCGTGCCAAAAACGCGAGTTTATCAAATGATTCGTCGGGGCGAGGTTCGCGTTAATAGCGGTCGAATTCGTCCAGATTACCGCCTTAAGGCGGGTGATAAATTGCGGGTGCCGCCGGTTAAAGAAGCGAATGACGAAACACTTGCGCCTTCG